>R15__coassemble_658_pt1 | contig 24256 bp, 22 predicted proteins | sample R15__metabat2_high_PE_002 | metagenome-assembled genome bin R15
CCCCGCAACAGAGGAAAAGGACAGCAGCAGTCCTGTGGAAAGGATCGCGTTTGGGTTTGGCAGCAGCAAAAGGATCAAGGCCGCGGCAAGCGCCGTAAGCCCGTCATATTCCCTGCCAAAAACAGGCGCGAGGAGGACCACCGTCTGCATTGTTGCCGCCCGGCAGATGGAGGGTGAGGAGCCTGTCATAACAGCAAAGCACCAGCATAGCGGAATTGCGGTAAGAGCAAGCGCTCTTTTGCGTTTGCCGATCAGGAGGCTGAGGACTCCGACCAGGATATTGACATGCAGGCCGGAAACAGCCAGCGCATGAAAGATCCCGGATAGCTGTAGGTCGTATTGGAGCTCCTCTGCCAGGTCAGAACGATCCCCCAGCAGCAACGCCTTGAAAAAGCCCGCATGCGTCTGATCCATAATCGTGTCCAGGATCCCCGCAAAGCGATGGCCCAATCGTTTTGGGAACCAGGTCAGCCCTCCGCATTCCGATGTATCCACGCTTACGGAACCCCGCTGAGAAGCGGAAAGACAGACGCCGACAGACGCCCAATAGGACGAGGAATCCGATGCGGAAGCAAGGACAAAATTCCCGTTGAGGATGCTTCCGGGCCGGATCTCCTCGTTGGTGTTGTTGAGATAGATCACAGTCTTGATGTTACGATTCCCGCATCGGAGTTTTCCGTATGTGCGGCATCCGTAATCCGTTTCGGTACAGTAGTCCGTTACGGTAAATTCGCAGCTTTGAGACACATCGGAGACACGGGAGAGGGCTGCCGCCTGGATGGTTGAGGCATACAACCAGCACAGTCCGAATCCGACGGCAGCGCCGGCCAGAGCAAAGCCTGTTCTTTTGAGCGCCGGGCCGAACCGACAGAACGGCCGAAGGCTGAAAAGAAAAATCGCTGCTGAGAGGAGCAGTGTCGAAAGCGCCGCGGGAAGCAGCATATGAGCCGGAAGCCACTTTGCGGCGACCGCCGCCGCTGCCGCGAGAGAAAACCCGATCCAGGACAATATCCGCACGGCGGTCCCTCCCCTTTTGCGTCAGTTGTTTGAAAAAGCGGGGCAGATAGACTGCCCCGCTTTGGCGGAATCAGTTGAATTCACCAAGCTGTTTTCCGGACAGCACATGGAAATGGATGTGTCTGACGGTCTGTCCGGCCAACTCCCCTACATTGGTAACCACACGATAGCCATCGGAAAAGCCCTGTTCGGCCGCCAATCCGGCGATCACAGAGAAGATATGTCCGATCACCGCCTCATTCTCCGGCGTGATCTCGGCCGCGGAGGAAGCAATATGCTCCTTGGGGACTACCAGGAAATGTGTAGGCGCCATGGGTGAAATGTCCAAAAACGCAAGGCAAAGATCGTCTTCGAATACCTTTGTGGTCGGGATCTCCCCGGATACGATGGAGCAAAAAAGACAGTCCTGCATGTTATTTACCTCCGAGTGATAATATGATCGAGGCTCAGGACAACTGAGCCTGTACCTGCGGGATCACCTGAGCAAGCGCATCGGCAAGCTTGGTCGGGTCCTTGCCGCCGCCCATGGCGCTGTCCGGTTTTCCGCCGCCGGATCCGTCTGCCGCTGCCGAAACGGCTTTTACCAGGGCTCCTGCCTTGACGCCGCTCTTGACGGCGGCTTTTCCGCATATGGCCAGGAAGGTCAGCTTTTCGCCGTTGGAGCTCGCCAGCACCGCCACCACAGAGTCATCCCGGTCCTTGAGCAGATCCCCCATTCGGCGAAGCTCATCCGCGGAAGCATCTTCCAGCTGTGCCGTGAGTACATGCAGGCCGCCGATCTCTTTGGCATCGGCCAGGAGCTGAGCGCTCCGGGCGCCCAGGAGCTGTGTCTTCATCCGGTCCGCGGACTGGCGCAGTTCCTTTTGTTCCTTCATGACCGTCTCGGCGCGATTGGTCAGGTCCTGGGGATTGTTGGCCTTGAGGATCTCCGCGGCGCGGCAGATCGTAGAATACCAGGAGTCGGCCAGCGCCAGGACCGCGGGTCCGGTCACCGCCTCGATCCGGCGGACACCGGAAGCAACGGAGGATTCGCTGAGGATGCGGAAGGAACCGATCAAAGCCGTATTGGCCAGATGGGTGCCGCCGCAGAATTCTACGGAATATCCCTCGCCCATATCTACGACACGTACCACATCTCCGTATTTTTCGCCGAACAGTGCCACGGCGCCGCGGCTGCGTGCTTCTTCGATGGGAAGCTCTTCCGTAACGATCGGCATTCCGGAGAGGATCGAGCGATTCACAAGGTCCGCTGCCTGAGACAGCTCTTCCGGTGTCATGGCGGAAAAGTGTGTGAAATCAAAGCGGACCCGATCGGGCTCCACCAGGGAACCGGACTGGTGTACGTGATCGCCCAGGACCGTTGTCAATGCTTTTTGAAGCAGATGTGTAGCGGAATGGGCACGCCGGATCGCGCCGCGGCGCTGCGGATCAACGGATGCGGTGACCCTATCCCCCACCCTCAGCATTCCGCTGAGCAGCCTTCCGTAATGCATGTATTTTCCGCCCTTGTTCTTTTGCACATCGGTTACTTCGAAAACCGACTCCCCGACGGCGATCCGGCCATGATCGGCGACCTGACCGCCCATCTCCGCATAGAAGGGCGTACGATCCAGGACCAGGATGGCTTCCACCCCGGGCATGACCGCCTCGGCCTGTTGTTCTTCCACAACGATGGCCAGGATCTGCGCGTCTTCAAGCTCGATGGCATCGTAGCCGGTAAAGACGGTGGAGGGAATTTCTTTGCCGAATTCCACGCCTGCCCAGCCCAAGTCTCCCAGCGCCTTGCGGGCCTCACGAGCACGGACCTTTTGCTCCTGCATCAGAGCGGAGAAGCCCTCCTCGTCAACGGAGAGGCCCTCATCCTGGGCCATTTCCCGTGTCAGATCGATGGGGAATCCGTAGGTATCATACAGCTTGAAAGCATCTGCGCCGGAGAAGGTATTCTCGCCTCTTTCCTTGTACTCCGAGAGCATTTCCGAAAAGATCTTCATTCCTCCGTCGATGGTACGGGCAAAGCTCTCTTCCTCCGTGCGGATCACACGGGTGATATATTCCTGCTTTTCCCGAAGATCTGTGTATTCGCCTTCGTTGACCGCGATGACAGTGTCGCAGACCTCGTACAGGAAGGGACGATCCACACCAAGAAGCTTGCCGTGTCTTGCCGCCCGGCGAAGCAGTCTGCGGAGCACATATCCGCGTCCCTCGTTGGAAGGAAGAACGCCGTCGCAGATCATAAAGGTAGCCGAACGGATATGGTCGGTAATGACGCGAAGAGAAATGTCTTTTTCGTGGGTCTCTCCGTAATGCGCGTTGGTGATCTCCGACACCTTGTTGGTGATATGCATGACCGTATCCACATCGAACAGAGAGTCTACGCCCTGTGAAACCACCGCAAGACGCTCCAGGCCCATGCCGGTATCGATGTTCTTTTGTTCCAGCTCGGTGTAGTTGTTGTTTCCGTCATTGTCGAACTGGGTAAAAACATTGTTCCAGATCTCGATGTAACGATCACAATCACAGCCCACGGTACACTCCGGCTTTCCGCAGCCGAATTCGGGTCCGCGATCGTAGTAGATCTCGGAGCAGGGACCGCACGGACCGGAGCCATGCTCCCAGAAATTGTCTTCCTTGCCGAAGCGGAAGATCTTTTCCTCCGGGATCCCGATCTCGGTATTCCAGATGTTCCAGGCTTCGTCATCGTCCAGATAAACAGAGGGATACAGGCGGTCCGCTTCCAGTCCGACCCATTCCGTGAGGAACTCCCAGGACCAGGCAATGGCATCGTGCTTGAAGTAATCGCCAAAAGAGAAGTTGCCGAGCATCTCGAAATAAGTGCCGTGGCGGGCAGTCTTTCCTACGTTATCGATATCCCCGGTGCGGATACACTTCTGGCAGGTGCAGACACGCTTACGCGGCGGCTCCTCCTCTCCTTTGAACCACGGCTTCATCGGCGTCATACCGGCGTTGATCAGAAGAACGGATTTGTCGTTCTGCGGGATCAGCGAAAAGCTGGGGAGTCTGAGATGGTCCTTGCTTTCGAAAAACTTCAGGAACATTTCCCGGAGTTCGTTAACACTGTAGGCCTGTCTGGGCATTGTGAACACTCCCAACAATATAAAGAATTCAGATCCCGGTCCGAAGACCGGGCCATAGGCCGACCGGCGAACGGGGCCGGATCATCGGTTGAAAAACATTTTGATTTTATCCAAAATGGGGTTTGCTGTCAAGGAACACTTGGACGGGATGAAAGAAGCGGCAGAACAGATACCTCCCCGGATCGGACCGTCAGCCGTTTTCCGTCGTCAAGGCGCAGGATCAGCTCTCCTTCCGGTCCAAGATCACAGGCAACTCCTGTTTCTGTTCGTTCCGGCATTCGGACCTCTACACGGCGTCCGATGGTCATGCAGGCATCGCGATATTCCTTCATACCGTGCTGGGCCGCTTCCGGCCCGATCCCTTCCGTCAATTCGCAAAGGCAGCGCAGGATCGCGTTTTGGAGGTCTTCCCTTGCCGTGGGATAGCCGGCTTCCTCCAGGCTGACAGCGGGAACCGGGAACGAGTCCGGAAAGGGCTGACACGCCACATTGACACCGATCCCCAGTACAATGCGCCTTGTACCGTCCGGACAGATCACAAGCTCGCTGAGGATCCCACAAAGCTTTTTTTTGTTCAGGAGCAGATCGTTGACCCATTTGATCTCGGTTTCCGCCCCGGTACAGTCCCGGATGGCTTTTTTTACCGCAACCGCCGCAAGCGGGGTAAAAAGAGAAAGCGAGACCCCCTCCGCCGGTGGAGCGGCAAGCACCGAAAGGTACAGTCCCCCCTCCGGTGACAGAAAGCTTTTTCCCAGGCGGCCGCGGCCCGCATTCTGTCGAACGGCCGTTACCGCGGTCCCGACCCTTGCGCCGGACAACGCCATCTCCTTGAGGACCGCGTTGGTGGAGGTGGTCTCCTCCAGACAGGTCAAAATCATTTTCATTGCTTTTGGTCCATATGCATGGCCGACCGAATTCGCCTGAGGATCGGCGGCAGGATGGCCGTGAAGGCCACTGCGAGGATCAGACCGGAGATCACACGCCATATGACGGACGGGATCGTCGCGGCAAAGGCATAATGCAGGAGCTTTGCGTCCAATGCCATGACCGCGGTCGTCAGGCCCGTAACAAGCAGCGCCGACAGCGAAAGCATGGCAAAAAGTCCGGGTCTTTTGAGGCTGTCCTTTGCGCAAAGCATATAGAGCCCGGCGATCAGGCCGCGAACCGCCGGAGGCACCGCCCAGAGAGGGCTGGTGATCGCCAGGCCATAGGGGCCGAGGATCTGGCTGAGCATTTCCCCCACAAACCCAACGGCAAAGCCGTCCACCGGGCCAAAGAGAAGGCCTGCCACCAGGATGGGAAGAGCGTCTACCGACAGCTTGAGGTTCCATAAAGAAAGCGAAAGCCAGCTGCTCAGGACAACATACATAGCCGCCAGCATGGCGTCTGTTACGATTCGGGAGGCTCCGGTTTTTTTCATAAGTAATAAGGCTCCTTTCATGGCTTGTGCCACACAAAGGAGCCTACCTGCCGCCGAAGCGGCAATGTCCGGGACTTTGGGTGACAGCGGGATGCGGTACCGTACGTTTGACAATGTCACCCGCTTTTGGAATCAACTCCCCGTATTCCGAAAGGGAATCGTACAGACCTACTCTGACCAAAGTGTATTTAATTCAGCAATTCAGCCGAGCAGCGCCTGAATGACTTTTATTGCGCTGTCAGTATCGGTCGAATTGCCTCTGTCAATGATATGCGCATAGAAATCGATCTCGCCGAGTCCCATTTCCTCCAGGATCGGACAGCCGGATATTGTGACCCGCGCGCTTTGATCCCCATCCGGCGTAATGCCGTATTCGCTCAGATCGTCAAAGTACTCCTGACTGACGAAGTTGGAGGAAATTCCGGCAAAATCTTCGTTCGGCTCATCCGAAAGGAGATACAGTGTATATTGTTCCTCACTGAGGAGTACCGTCAGACGCCCGGAATCCGTGACGGAGTTCGAATCGTTGCTGATCCCGATGTATTCGACCGTGACGATGCTTTCGCCGTCACCGTTGACATCACCGACGATGCTCTCCAGCTTTTCCGAAAGGGCTTCCTGCGCCTGGGAAGACGGGATCTCCGTACAGCCAAATACCACATAGAAGTCCGGTGTTCCCGCCGTATCTCCGCTGCCGCAGCCGCACAAAGCGGTAAGCAGAAGAGCGGCACAAAGCAGCATTGTTACCCGGAAAACTTTCTTTTTGTTCATTGAGATGCCTCCGCAAATAGATTGCAAACACAGGATCGAACCGGAGGTGGGAAACGGTTACATTGCCCTCCGGCCCTCCAGCGCGCGGAACAGCGTGACTTCGTCCGCATATTCCAGCTGGCTCCCTACCGGTATCCCGTAAGCCAGACGGGTGACGGACACACCAAGGGGCCGAAGAAGGCGGTAAAGATACATCGCCGTAGTCTCCCCCTCTGTGTCCGGATTGGTGGCCATGATGATCTCCTTTACGCTGCCGTCCGAAAGCCGTCCCAGAAGTTCCCGGATCCGAAGGCTGTCCGGTCCGATATGGTTCATCGGAGAAATGACGCCATGCAGGACATGATACAGGCCATTGTATTCCCTCGACCGTTCCAATGCCACAACATCCTTTGGGTCCGCTACCACGCAGATGACGGAGCGATCTCTTGTTTCGTCCGCACAGACGGAGCACAGCTCACCGTCGGTGATCCCACAGCAGATCGGGCATTCGTGGATGGTTTGCTTTGCGGAAAGGAGCGCATTGGAAAACTCCGCTACTTCGTTCTCCGAAAGGCTCAGCACAAAAAAGGCCAGGCGCCTGGCTGTTTTGGTTCCGATCCCGGGCAGACGGGCAAACTGCTCTGTCAGGCGTTCCAGTGACGCCGGATACAGACTGCTCACGGCTTACAGCAGGCCGCCGAAATTCAGGCCGCCCGTAAATTTGGACATGGAAGAGCTTGCGTCCTCATCCGCAGCGCGAAGCGCTTCGTTTACAGCGGCGATGATCATGTCCTGCAGCATTTCTACATCATCGGGATCGACCGCATCGGGCTCCACAGTGAGACTGACCAGCTCGTGCTTGCCGTTTGCTTCGGCCCGTACCGTTCCGCCGCCGGCGGAAGCGGTGTAGGTCCGGGTCTCGAGGTCGGCCTGCAGCTTCATCATTTCCTGCTGCATCTTCTGTGCCTGCTTCATCATATTGGCATTTGCCGCGCCGCCCATGGGGCTCGCGCTCCTGTATCCCTTTGCCATAACGGTTCTCCTTTTGTGTTTTTGTCAGGATACTCCATCCGGGTGAAATTGTCAATCTCGGACCTCAGATTATGTGGATGACTTCCCCCTCCGGATCCAGTTCCTTTGCTTTTTTGCAGATGCGATCCAACTCGGGATCCCTGGCGGCCTGCATGGAATTCCGGCGGAAGATCCTTGTGTGGATGGGTTGCTCCAGCACGGCAGAAGCTTTTCCCGCGATCAGGTCAACATTCCGACCCAAGATGTCATAGGCAAAGTCCAGCACATACAGAGTCAGTACATTTTCCTTCATCGTCCACTCGATGTTTCCGTCAGCAAGGAACAGGCCCATGGCCCGGGGATCCATTTCGCGACGGAGGCGTTCCGTCAGCTTCATCCAGAATTCTTCCCGGCTCAGATCTCCCTTTGCGGTACGGATCGGGGTTTTGGGTTCCACGACCGGGTCGTTGTCGGGCGCTTCCGGCTGCTTTGTCTGAGCCGGGAGCCGGGAACCCCCGACGCTGTCTCCGCGATCGATCGGCGTCATCGGCAGGCCTGCCGCTATTTTGTCCTCCAGGCGGCCCAAACGGGCGCTGAGAGATTCGTTATCATCACGAAGCTCCGGCTGGCAGAGTTGGATCAGGCAGAGCTCCGCCGCAAGGCGCGGATCGGAAGCGGTGGAAAACTCCGCCTCCGCGGCCTGGATCCGACGGATCATACAGCTCAGCTCCGAGGCGCTCAAAAGAGGAAGCAGCTCCGCTCGTTCCGCATCGGTACACACCCCGCTGAGCAGGTCCGCGCTCGGTCTTCCCCCCATGACACGATCCAGGAGCAGGTCCCTGGCCAGTCCACTCAGTTCGGACAGGACCGACGAGATGCTTTTTCCCGACTCGTATATCGAAGCAAACAGACGCAGCGCGGAAACCGTATCATGCTCCGCCGCCGCGCGCATAAGCGCCACCGTATCCCGGGTGCCGGCCATCCCCATCAATTCATATACTCTCTGTGCCGTGAGCTCCTCGTTGTCCGCGGCGGCGATGCACTGGTCCAGCAGGCTCAAAGCGTCCCGCATGGCGCCATCTCCCAAACGTGCCAACAGCTTGACGGCGTCGGCGGTAATGTTGATATCTTCCTTCCAGGCGATCTCGTTGAGCTGCGCGGCAATATTCTCCTGGGACAGTCGGCGAAACGTAAAGCGCTGACAGCGGGAAAGTATGGTAGCCGGGACTTTGTTCAGCTCCGTTGTGGCAAAGATAAAGATCAGGTGTTCCGGTGGTTCCTCCACGATCTTCAGGAGGGCGTTGAACGCGGAATTGGACAGCATATGGACCTCGTCAATGATATAGACTCGATGCCGAAGCTCCACCGGAGTGTAGATGGCTTCGTCTCGAATGAGACGTACATTGTCCACACCGGTATTGGACGCCGCGTCGATCTCCTGAACATCCTCCGCCCTGCCCTCCAGGATCGATCGGCATGCGGCGCATTCATTGCATGGATTTCCGTCCTTGGGATGCAGGCAGTTCACGGCCCTGGCCAGGAGCTTTGCGCAGGAGGTCTTTCCGGTTCCGCGGGTCCCGGTAAACAGATAAGCCTGACCGACTCGGCCGGTGTCCACCTGTGCCCGGAGCGTTCTGGTCACGCCCGGCTGTCCGATGACCTCATCAAAGGTCTTGGGCCGATATTTTCGATAGAGTACCTGATACATACCTCCGCCTCCCTGTCTTCTGTTGGCGTATTATACCTGTGAAACGCGGACTTTTCCAGTAGGATCCACGGCAAAATCCCAGTTTTTTTGCCGCGGTTGTCTTTGGGTTGGATTTATGTTAATATGGGCAATAACCGTTTTTTGAATTCTGAGGAGGCTTTTATGACCAGGCTGATTCTGGCGCCGATGGCCGGCGTTTCCGATTACGCTTTTCGCACCCTCTGCGCACGAATGGGCGCCGATATCACCGTGACGGAAATGGTCTCCTCCCGGGCTTTGGTCTACGGTGACAAAAAAACTCTCGCTTTGATGAAGCCGGCGGAGAGCGGCCGCTGCGGTGTGCAGCTTTTTGGGAACGATCCGGCCGTCATGGCCAGGGCCGCCGCCATCGTGGAAGGTTCGGCGCATCCGGATTTTATTGACGTGAATATGGGCTGTCCCACCCCCAAGATCGCCGGAATCGGTGACGGCTGCGCTTTGATGCGGGATATTCCGCTCGCTTCCCGGATCGTCCGGGCCATGTCGGATGCCGTATCGGTTCCGATCACGGTAAAGATGCGGCTGGGCTGGGATAAGAGCTGTATCAATGCCGTTGAGCTGGCACAGGCTGTGGAGGATGCCGGCGCTTCGGCCCTGACGGTACACGGGCGCACAAAAGCCATGGGCTATTCCGGACGCGCGGACCGGGACGCCATCCGGCATGTCCGGGATGCGGTAAGCATTCCCGTAATGGCGAACGGAGATATTGTTTCGGCCGAGGACGCGTTGTGGTGCCTGAAGGTCACGCGCTGCGACGGTCTGATGGTGGGCAGGGGCGCCTTTGGGGATCCCTGGATCTTTCGGGAGATCGCAGCGGCGCTTCGGGGACTCTCGATTCCGGAGCATCCGGCCCTCCCGGAACGAATGGAAATGGCGATCGAACAATTTTTGATCTCCAGGTCGGACAAGGGTGAGCATATCGCCTGTCTGGAAGCCCGGAAATATTTTGGCTGGTATCTGCGCGGAATTCCCTTCAGCGCTCGATATCGGGATCAGCTGAACCGACTGGAGACCGAAGCGGATGTTTTCCGGATCCGCGACAGGATCCTTCAGGAATTGGGGTGACAAAATGGATGAAATGATCCGGGCCGCCGCAAACGGTGACCGGGAAGCTTTTGAGAAGATCGTAGAAGCCTATGAAAAATACGTTTTTTCTATTTGCTATCGGATGACCGGGAACCGGGAAGACGCCGCAGACCTGAGCCAGGAGGTTTTTTTGAAGATCTGGCGAGGACTTCCCTCTTTTCGTTTTGGATGTTCCTTCAGTACCTGGATCTATCGTGTGACCAACAACCTTTGTATTGATTTTCTGCGGAGCAGGAGCCGGCGTGCGGACACCATCTCCTCGGACGCGACGAATGAGGATGGGGATCCCCTTTTGCCCGAGGCGGCAGACAGCGCGGCGGGACCGGAGGAGCTGGCAGCGGAGGCAGATATGCGGGCCCAGCTGTATCGGGCTATGGATGAGCTGGATGAGGAATATAAACAAGCGCTGGTACTGCGCGCCGTGTCCGGCCTGAATTACGCGGAGATCGCCGAGATCCTCGGGATCCGGGAAGGCACGGTAAAATCCCGCATTTCCCGCGCAAGAGAAAAGATTCGGAAAAGAATGGGAAATTGGGGGAACCCGACAGAGGAAACGTCGTCTGAAGAAACGGAAAGGAGGGGATCGAGATGACATGCAGCGAAGTCCTGATGCTGCTCAGCACCTGCGCAGACGGTGAAGAGGAGATCTCGCCGGAACTGGCGGCCCATCTGGCGCAGTGTCCGGAATGTGCCGGGGCACTGACGTTTTATCGGGAGCTGAATGATCGGCTCGGTCAGCTCGAAAGCCCTCCCGATGGATTTCGAGAAGCCCTGATGGAGCGGCTGGGGGAACAGCCGCCCGTCGGTAAGGCGCGGCGTTTTTCTTTTGGCGGGTTCACCGCCATGGCTGCGGCCGCGGCTGCCCTGATCTTTGCGATCTGGGCGGGGAAGCTGCAGCTGCCTTCTCTCCGCTCCGGGGAGTATTCCGACAGTGAGGCAGCTGCGATAGAAATGGCGGACCTTGCAAAACCAACTGCCGACGACACGGCTGCTCCGGCGCCATCCGAACCCGCGGAAGACGTCGGCGCCTCGGAGACCGATCGCTCTTTTTTTGCGGCAGGAGACGGGGCCGCAGTATCGGAAGAGGCCGGCTCACCGGAACAGGTTGACACGCCGGCCATTTCCGTTGATTCGGCGAACGTCTCGGCGACTGCGAGTTCCGTGGCCGACGGTTCCGGGGTGGATTACGGATCACGGCGGGTGCTGTGCGCCATGGCTGCCGCTCCCGGCCCTGCCGGGACCGCCTCTGCCGACGAAGAGGAAGCCGGGAGTGCGGTCTCCGATGACGAAGCTCCTGTGGAAAACGCCGCCGCGGAGGCGGCTTCTGCCACGGAAGAGAACAGTTCCGGGACGATCTCCTCCGGTGCGCTCCGGATCACCGTGCTGTGCTCCGAAGATTCGATTCCTCCCGTTCTTGACAATTTGGGAACGAACTGGGAATTTTTTGATAATGGGATCCGGCAATGCAGCATTTCTACCACGGAAGCGGAAGCACTGCTTTTGGAGCTGGACGACGGGAGCTGTGACATTGTGGTGGAAAGCATTTTGGATCCCGGAGCCCGGGAAAGCATTCTGATCCTGCAGGTCGAGCAAGGGGAGGCGCCGAACACATGAAAAATTATCTGTCCTGTGAAATGTCACCGTCGGAAGCGGATCGGATCAGCGCTGCCGGTCTTGCCCATGTGGGCGACGCCGTCTATGACCTGCTTTTTCGGACCAGGCTTTGTACTACGGGCGTGGGGAAGGCGGCGGAGCTGCATCGTATGACCGTAGCCCATGTTTCCGCCGGCGCTCAGGCAGAGACTGTGGAACGTCTCCTGCCGTATTTGTCCGAGGAGGAAGCCGCCGTCTATCGCCGGGGCCGGAATGTTCATGTTGGGAATCCGCCCAAAAACGCTTCCGTCGGGGAATATGCCCGTGCTACCGGGCTGGAGGCTCTGTTCGGATATCTGTTTTTGACGGGGCAGACCGATCGGATCAACGAGCTCTTTGCCATCATTGTCGAGGAGGAAGAACATGCCGATTGACGCTGCTTTTTTGACCGCCTCCGCGGCTGAGCTTCGGAGAGAGATCATCGGCGCAAAGATCGATAAGCTGTATCAGCCGGAACGGGATGTGATCCTTCTTCAGCTTCATACTGGGGCGGGCAGTCGAAGGCTTTTGCTGTCCTGTAATCCTTCCCGGCCCCGCGTGCATTTTACCGAAGGAGATTACGAGAATCCCCAATCTCCCCCCATGTTCTGTATGCTGCTGCGCAAGCATTTTTCCGGTGGACGGATCACGGCAGTCGAACAGCCTTCTATGGAACGGGTGCTTCGGTTGGTCGTCGCGTGCAGCGATGATTTTGGGGAACCGACAGAAAAATGCATTGTTGCCGAGCTGATGGGCCGAAACTCCAATCTGATCCTGGTGGATCACGACGAGCGGATCATTGACTGTATCCGACGGGTGGATTACGAAATGTCCGAAAAGCGTCAGGTCCTGCCCGGGCTTTTTTATCACGATCCACCCTCTCAGGACAAGCGGGATCCCATGACGATCTCCCGGGAGGAGCTGCGGGAGGCGGTGTTGGAGATCGACTCGCCCACCCGGGGAGACAGTTGGATCTCCGGACGGTTTTTGGGTTTTTCTCCGTTGGTCTGCCGCGAGACAGTATTTCGATTTTGCGGGGATCACCAGGCGGATCTGAACGAATTCTCGATTGAAAAACGGATCGCTTTTGCGGACCATATTGCGGATTTTTTTGATCTCGTTCGTGAGGGAAAGTTTTCCCCGATCCTTCTGGTCCGGGACGGAGCTCCGGCTGACTTCAGCTTTTTGGAGATCCTGCAATACGGTCCGAGCTGCAGGTCGGTCGTTTGTGACTCCTTCTCTTCCCTGCTGGATGATTGGTACACCAAGCGGGATCTGGCCGAGCGAATGCGCGGAAAAACGCAGAGTATGCGGAAGACGGTCTCGAATCTTCTTGATCGTGTCAGCCGAAAGCTGGAAAACCAGCGTGCTGAACTGAGCCGCAGCCTGGACCGTGAAACTTTTCGCCGATATGGGGATCTGGTTACGGCAAACCTGTACCGCATGGAGCGGGGCGCGACATTTTTGGAAGCGGAGAATTTTTATGACCCGGATATGGCAATGATCCGGATCCCGCTGCTTGCGCACCTTTCTCCGCAGCAGAACGCCGCCCGCTACTATAAGGAGTACAGCAAGGCCAAGCATGCCGAAAGCTATTTGACGGAGCAGATCCAAAAGGGAGAAGCGGAGCGGGAATATCTGGGAAGTGTACTGGATGAACTGAACCGTGTCTCCGGTGAGGCGGAGCTAAGAGAGATCCGCGCTGAGCTGACGGAAGGCGGATACCTGAAAAAAACGGAAAAAAAGCAGGCCAAGCTTCGGCCCTCACGCCCCCGGCATTTTGTCACCTCGGAAGGCTTTGACGTATATGTGGGCCGAAACAATCGACAGAACGACGAACTGACGCTGAAGACCGCGGCAAAGTCCGATCTGTGGTTCCATACGCAGAAATTTCATGGCAGTCATGTGATCCTGTGCTGCAGCGGCCGTGAGCCGGGTCCCGCCTCTTTGGAGGAAGCGGCCCAACTGGCTGCCCTGTATTCCGAGGCCTCGCAAAGCAGCCGGGTCCCTGTAGACTATGCGCATGTACGAAACGTAAAAAAGCCCTCCGGCGCAAAGCCAGGCATGGTGATCTATGACCGATACCATACCCTGTGGGTCACACCGGACCCCAAGACCGCGGAGGAACTGGCGCAAAAGGACTAGCTTTCTCTTGTTGAGCTCTGTGAGCGCCGCGCACACAAAAAAGCACCGACAAGGCGTTATGGATCATGCCGCCTTCCCGGTGCTTATTTTTTGGGGTGTGTCAGAGACTGAAGATCAGGATCCCCAGGATGATCGTTACCATTGCGATCTGTCGACGGGTCGAGATCTTTTCGCCCAGGAACAGTCTGCCCACCAGAGGGATCGCGATCTGTCCCGTTGCCTCCAATGCCGCAAAAAGAGACAGCGGAATGTATCTCAAGGCGATCACATTGGCCGCTGTGATCCATACAAAAAGAACATAGGCAGAGATCACCGGAAGATTGCAATATTCCCGCAGCGGGTTCGACCACTCCTTTTGCGCAGCATATTTGAGCAGCAGCTGTGAAAAAGCGGAGACCACCACAGCAGCCAATACGATGCATACACCGATCCATGTATCATTCATCGGTCGAGGCTCCTTTCGGTGTGGTGACTGCCAGATAGATCCCGATCAGGATCACACAGGTGCCGATCAGCATGCGGAGCGTAAACCGTTCATGAAACAAGACCACCGCCCATACCATATTCAGTACGGTGACCAGCGGACGGCCGGCATAGGCCCTGTTCAGCTCGAATCGTTTGAGGATCCGCTGCCACAGGATCGCATACACACCCAGAACACAGACCTCACAGCCGTAAAAGAACAGAAAACGGAAGGAAAAGATCTCATGGCCGGCGGCAAGCTTTCCAAAAATTCCGGAAACGGAATAAAGGGCATAACAGCCAAAAAGAAACAGGAGATCCCGTTTGCGCGGGTGAGAAGACATTCCATTCATCCCTTCGGTGTGGTTTGGGAAACCGCAAGGTCACGAAGTCGGCAGTAGGAAGCATACCGCGTGGGTTCTATTTTTCCTTCCCGCAATGCGGCCGTTACGGCACAATCCGGCTCGGAACGGTGCGCGCAGTCCCGAAATCGGCAATGTCCGAGAAACGGGGCAAATTCCGGAAAAGCAAAGGGCAGCTCGTCGGCCGGCACAGGCTCGATCTGCTGCGCGTCAAACGAGGCGAAGCCCGGCGTATCGGCCACCCATCCGCCGCAGGAAAGCGGATAGAGCTCCACATGTCGTGTGGTGTGGCGTCCTCGGCCCAGTTTTTTGCTGATCTCCGCGACCCGAAGTCCCAGACCGGGTTCCAGAGCGTTGAGAATACTGGATTTTCCCACGCCGGAATTCCCCGTAAAAACGGAGATCTTCCCGGCGAGGCACGTTCTGAGCTCATCGATCCCGCGTCCGTCTATCGCGCAGGTAGGTATGACAGGCAGGCCGACATGGCCGTAGATCCGCCGAAGCTCTGACGCTTCGTCCAGATCGATCTTGTTGACCACCAGGACGCAGGATACATTTTGCATGGCGGCTGTCACGCAGACCCGGTCGATCAGATACGGATCTGTGATGGGGATCGCGCCGGAGGAAAACAGGATCAGCTGGTCCACATTGGCAACCGCCGGCCGAACGAAGCTTCCGGTCCTGGGGTAGACCTCTTCGATCAGATTTTTTCCGTCGCGGCATTCCACTCGAACATGGTCACCGACAAGAAGACCTCCGTCACCCAGACGAAGCTTGCCCCTCGGGAGGCAGACCAGGCGTTCTTTTTCTGTGGTAAATACTTCATATCGCCCACTTTGGGCCTTGATGATCGTCCCGGTCGTTTTTTTCATCCTCCTGCCGCTATATTCCGGATAACCGGGGACGTTGTCCGATCGTGACATCGTCCCCGGAATCTCTTGTGTTCTGTTCTATTCACCAAAGGTCAGCATTTGAGAGCGGGCCAATTCCCCGTCGAAGTATATGTCCAGCTGCTCCGTTCCCGTGCCCGCAACCGAGCACACCAGCGTGCCATCGGTACCCTCGACGGAGTACCGTCCTACCTGGACCCCGTCCAGGTTGAGTGTGACCGTCACAATGTCCTCCGTATCCGGCAGCTCGATGGTCACGGTCTGAGTGGACCTTCGGGCAGGCACCGCATTCTCCTGCTGTAAGTCGCTCTCCTGTTCCGGCGCCGCATCCTGTTCCTCATCGGAAGAAGGAAAATCTTCCTCGGTAAACAGAAGCTCCGGCACTTCTTCCGGGAGAGCCTCGTCAGATGGATCGAGTGCTCCCACTGTCTGGTCAGTCGCGGCTGTGCTCTGCTGCGTGTTAGAGCGCGAAACGTTTGTACCTGCCGCGTCGGTCGTCCGGTCGGTCTCCGTGAGGTCGGAGGTCTGAGTCTGGGACGCCTCGCTGTCAGGGGAAGCTGTGTACTCTTCCGCAGGCGATTCGTCCGTGATCTGGGCGGCACCGTTATAGGAGTCCGGGATCGGTCCGGAAACGTACAGGGTAATACGGGTCCCTTTGGGAACGGCGGTTTCGATCTCCGGCGTCTGGTCAACCACGGTCCCGATCTCCTCCGAGCTGTCCGTCTCGACAGCGTGGCTGAGTGAGAGCCCCATCTGTGTCAGCACCGCTTCCGCCCGTTCCAACGTGTAGCCGGTCAGATCCGGAATGGCGACCATGGGAACCTCCTCACCGAGGCTGATCACAAGCGTCACCGTATCTCCTTCCGCCACAGTGGACTGCGCAGCAGGCTCCGTTCGTATCACATGGCCGACCGGGACCGTATCGCTGTATTCCTCTGAGGTTTGGAAGTTCAGCTCCATCCCAAGGGCGGACAGCAAAAGCCTGGCATCCGCTTCGGCATCTCCCGAGACATCGGGGAGAGGATCGGTACGGGTCCCAAGACTGACCGTCAGGGTGACGGTATTGTTGTTTTTTCGTACCGACGTATCCGGCTCCGGATCCTGCGCGACAACAGTCCCCTTTTCCGATGGATCATATACATATTGTCCGATCACCAGACTGAGCTCCGGATACTCATCCGGCTGAAGCTCATAAACGGATTCGCCGAGCAGAGAGGGAACCTCGACACTTCCGAGTCCGAACAGATCATTGCGAAGGATCAAATGATACAGCATCCACCCGACACCGAACAGCAGCAAAAGGATGCAGACGATTCCGATCAGGACCGGAAGCCCGGATGTATCACTCTTTTTTTCTTCTTTTCCGCGGCGATCACCGGAGGAAGCGCTGTTTTTGCGGCGCGGTGTTGGGGTTATTTCGGCGTTTTTTGTGCCTTTGGGGGCGGATGCTTTTTTTTCCTCCGCGGACCGATCGGGCAATTTTTCGGCAGCAGGCTTGTCATTTTCCGAAAGGTCACCCGTCGGGAAGGTCATGCCCGGATCCTTGCGGAAGGCCTCGAGGGCATCCGCCAGCTCCTCTGCTGTGGAGAAACGGTCGTTTGGATCCGGTGCCATGGCTTTCATGACGATCTGTTCCAGTCCGACCGGAATCGACGGTCGGATCTCCCGGGGCGGCTTTGCCCCGCCATTGATGTGGGAGATCGCAATCGAGACCGGTGTCTCTCCATCGTATGGCAGCTCTCCCGTAAGAAGCTCATACATTACAACGCCCAGAGAATAGATATCGGTCCTACGGTCTGTGCCGCTTCCCTTGGCCTGTTCGGGAGAGATGTAATGCACACTGCCCAGTGCTTCCCTTGTAAGGGTATTATGGACGGATGCCAGCTGAGCGATGCCGAAGTCTGCCACCTTGAGGCTGCCGTCCTTGAGGACCATTACATTCTGCGGTTTGATATCCCGGTGTATCACGCCGCGGCTGTGAGCATGTTCCAACGCTCTGGCGATCTGCGTGGAAAAATGCAGCGTCTCCTGCCAACTGATCCGGCCTCTACGCGTGACATATTCCCTGAGAGTCAGCCCATCGATCAGTTCCATGACGATGTAGTCCAGTTCACCGCCGGAGGAAATGTCGTAGACCGACACTATATTGGCATGGTTGAGTATGGCGATCGCCCGGGATTCCGCCTGGAAACGACGTTTGAATTCTTCATCCGTCTGGTAGTCATCCTTCAGGACCTTTACGGCAACCAGTCGATTCAGACGATGGCAGAGCGCCTTGTAGACGATTGCCATTCCGCCGGTTCCGAGAATATCCAGGATCTCGTATCGATCGTCCAGAAGCTGTCCGATCTTTTTGTCCACTGCGCTCACTCCCTTCGCCTGTTTTTTGGGGTTTTATTCTTCCGCAAGCAGGACAACGGTCACATTGTCCGGCGCTCCGCGTTCCAGCGCGATCTGCACAAGACGACTGCAGCAGGTCTCCGGCTCGAGACCATGAACCGCCTCGAATTGCATTTCTACCGGACGGACCAGGTTGCTCAGTCCGTCGGAACAAAGAAGGAGAAATTCCCCTTCCCGGAGCTCAATATGAAAAAGGTCCGTACTTACGGTATCCTCGGTTCCCACTGCCCGGGTGATCATATTCCGCCCCGGAAAGCGTTCCGCTTCCTCCTCCGTCAGGTCTCCACGCTGCACCATTTCGGCCACCAGCGAGTGATCGTTGGTGATCTGGACCGCCTGTACTTCGCTGAGGAGATAGGCGCGGCTGTCCCCTACATTGGCTATGGTTGCCTGTCCACGATCGACAACCGCGGCGACCAGGGTGGTACCCATACCGCGGAAGGCGGGGCTGTCGAGAGATTCCTCAAAAACCGCGCGATTTGCCAATGTGGCGGCGTGGAGCATCAGCTCATCCAGTCGGCTCGGCGTGGAGCAGGAGGAAAAACCATCGGTCACGACCTCACTGAACACGTTCATTGCCATATTGCTGGCAACGTCCCCCGCGTTATGGCCGCCCATTCCATCGCATACCACGGCCAGGATCGCAGTATCCAGACTTTTTACCAGACAGCAGTCCTGGTTGTCTTTGCGGACAACGCCGCGGTCCGTCAATCCCCACGCTCGCATTCCCTGCTCCCTTCCGCAGTCGTTGGATCCGACTGCTGATGTTTTTCCCTGTTACGGCGCAATTGACCGCAGGAAGCGTCTATATCCCCGCCCAGGCTCCTGCGGATCGTCGCGGTGACGCCCAGACTTTCGAGAATTTCGCGGAATTTTTCGATCTGAGCCCTGGGGGACGGTTCCAACGTCCGTTCTTCCACATAGTTCAGCGGGATCAGGTTGACGTGTGCCCCCATACCGCGAAGCTCCGATGCCAGACGACGAGCATGCTCCGGCTGATCATTGACCTTGTCGATCATCGCATATTCAAAGCTGATCCTGCGGCCGGTCGCGGCATAGTAGCGGCGGCAGGCCTCCAGCACAGCAGAAACGCCGTATTTTCGATTGATCGGCATGATGGCGCTGCGGATCTCATCCGTCGGAGCATGCAGGGATACGGAAAGTGTCAGCTGAAGCTTTTGCCGCGCCAGCGCATCGATCCCCTCGGTAATGCCGCAGGTAGACAGGGAAATGTGCCGCATCCCGATATTCAGGCCCTCCGGCGCATTGACCAGCTCCAGGAATCGCAGCACATTGGGAAGGTTGTCCATGGGCTCGCCGATCCCCATTAGGACGATATTGCTGATGGGGAGTCCGGAATCCAACTGGGTGAACAGGACCTGGTCCAGCATCTCAGACGGTGTCAGACTGCGGACCAGACCACCCAGCGTCGAGGCGCAGAAGCGGCAGCCCATCCGGCAGCCGACCTGGCTGGAAATACATACGGTATTTCCGTGATGATACCGCATCAGGACCGTCTCCACACAATTTCCATCCCCGAGACGCCAGAGATACTTGATGGTTCCGTCCAGTGCCGAGCATTGTCTGACCACTGCCTCCGGAGCCGTGATCTCAAACTCCCCGGCAAGCTGCTGCCTCAGGGCTTTGGGAAGATCGGTCATGGAATCAAACGCGGTCGCGCCGGAATGCAGCCAGGAGAAGATCTGTTTTCCGCGGAAAGCGGGCTGGCCCATGGCTTGCAGGGCATCTCCGATTTCCGAAAGCGTCATGGATTTGATGTCAGTCATATGCTTTCCTCATTCTGCAAAGAAAAAAACCGTCCGTACACAGCGGGCCTCCGGGATACAGCGTGAGCATACCGTCGTTTTCCGGAAGCGGGATCCCCGGCAGGACGATGGGTTCCGGCCGAAATTCCGGATGCTCCGCAAGGAAGGACCGGGCTACTTCCTCGTTTTCCCGTTTCAGGACCGTGCAGGTAGAATACATCAATACACCGCCGGGACGAAGCGTGCCGCAGCGATTCTCCAGGATCTTTTTTTGCAGGGACGGCAGGCCTTCTGTAGATGAGGGCGCTTTGTACCGGATCTCCGGCTTTCCCGCGATGACACCGTAACCGGAGCATGGGACATCCAGAATCACAGCGTCAAAACGCCCCTCCAACGAAGGATCCCGGACAGACGCGTCGGACAGTGCGGTCTCGATCTGATCAAAGCCCAATCGCTGCGCGCCGGAACGGATACGGTGCAGCTTGTTTTTGTGAATATCGCAGGAAAGGACATTTCCTTTTTTTCCCACCGCAAGCGCCGCGGCAAAGGATTTTCCTCCCGGTGCCGCGCAGGCATCCAGAACACGCATATCGGATCGAAGCTCCATGGCCTGTACGACCAACCTGGCCGCGGGGTCCTGTACCCAGAACAGGCCGTCCCGAAAGGCCTCCAGCCGTTCCGGATCACCGAGTCCGGAACAGCACACGCACCCGGGGAGCCAGGGATGGATCTCCGCCTCCCCGTGAAAATTGGGCTGATCGCGAAGTGACGACAGCAATTCTTTGGAGTCGATTCGACTTTCGTTGACCTGAAGCGCGGTGAGAGGGATCCGATTGTCCGCCTCCAGCATGCCGGGCAGAAGCTCCGGCGGGACGTTTTCCGCCAGAAGCTCCGTCAATTCTTCGGGATGGCTCCAACGAACCGACATGGCTTTTCTTCCCTCTCCGGGGTCCGGAAGCGCCGGCAGCGGGCCGCGGGCCATGGCGCGTAGTACTCCGTTTACATAACCGGCGGCTTTGGGATTTGCGGAGCGTTTGGTCTGATCGACCGCTTCGTTGACTGCGGCGGAAGCAGGGATCCGATCCATGAATTCCAACTGACAGGCGGCGATCCTGAGAATATCCAGAACCACGGGCTGAAGGTCCGAAAGCTTCCTGGCGGAAAAAACGGAAAGATGTTCATCGATCAGGATCCGATTGCGAAGCACCGTAAGGCAGATACTCGTGGCCAGCGCCGCGTCCCGTTCGTCCAGCTGCTGTGCGCGAATGGCAGAATTCAGCGCGTCCTGTGACCAGGCGCCGGAACGGCGCATGGCCGTCAACGCACGGAGGGCCGCCGTGCGGGCATTTCCTTTTTTTGTTTCTGCCATCTTTGCAACCCTCCCGGTGTGATTTTTCAGCTCAGCGGGTGTCCGCGAAAATAATCGGGGGCCGCAAGGCGCTTTCCACCATCTGCCTGAACCGTCAGAATCCGCAGGACGCTCCCGTCCCCACAGACCATATCCAGCCCTTTTTTATTCACGCCCAACGGCGTTCCGGCTGCCAGGTCCGACTTTTCATCCAGGACCTCCGATGCGTAGATCCGGAGCCGTTTTCCTCCCAGGATCGTCTCCGCCACCGGCCATGGATTGAGGCCGCGGATCCGGTTGTGGATCTCGGAGGCCGGACAGGTCCAATCGATCGGAGATTCCTGACGTGTGAGCATCGGCGCCCAGGTCACCTGCTGCGGATCCTGCGGCCGTCCCTCCACCGGACCGACGGCAAAACGCGCAACGGTACGACACAAAAGCTGCGCGCCCAGATCGGAAAGCTTTTCCATCAACTCGCCGGAGGTCTCATTCGGTCCGATCTCGCAGCGGAGGGAATCAATGATATCCCCCGCATCCAGTTCCCTGGCCATATACATGGCGGTTACCCCGGTCTCTGTCGATCCTGCCAGCACAGCGCGCTGTACGGGCGCGGCTCCCCGGAGTGCCGGGAGCAGGCTGGCGTGGATGTTGACACAGCCCAGAGGCGGAATGTTGAGAACAGCTTCCGGGAGGATCTTTCCGTAAGCCACCACAACGACCAGATCCGGTCGAAGCCGGCGAAGCTGATCGATCGTCTCCTCGTCACGAAAGCTCGCCGGTTGAAGGATGGGAAGTCCGGCGGCAAGAGCGGTCTCCTTTACCGCGGAAAACGTCATCTTCATCCCGCGCTTTTGGGGCGTATCCTGTTTGGTATAGACGCCAACGATCTCCGCCCCGGTCCTGTACAGTCGATCCAGGCAGACCGCCGCGATCTCCGGCGTACCCATAAAAACGATCCGCACGATCAATCGCCCTCTTCTTCCTCATCCGTGTCACGGGCCGCAAGGTATTCTTCCAGCTCCTCACCTTCCAGGAACTGATGGACCTTTTCCGTAAACAGATGTCCGTCCAGGTGGTCCAGCTCATGGCAGCAGGCCCGGGCAGTCAGGTCATAAGCTTCCAGCTCGAATTCGTTTCCAAAACGGTCCTGGGCTCTGACGATCACATGGTCCGGTCTTTCTACCAGTCCCCAGACATCCGGAACGCTCAGGCAGCCCTCCAGGCCGTCCTGCAAGCCCTCCGAGAAGGTGATCTCCGGGTTCAGCATTTCGATATATTGATCTCCGTCCGCCACAATGACCGCACGACGAAGGACCCCGACCTGAGGGGCGGCCAATCCTACCCCATCCGAATCGATGAGCGTTTCGAGCATGTCATCCAGAAGGATATGAAGGCGTTCGTCAAAGGCCGTGATCCTTCTGCAGACCTTGTTCAGCGGTGCGTCATTTTCGGTCATGATCTTACGAAGAGCCATTTGTTTTTTTCTCCTATTCCGAGGCGTTGATATCGGCAAACACCGAAACGCCTTTATTTTCTTTTGCTTCGGCCGCCGATCGAAGACATCTCTCCAGGATCCGCCGCAGAGGCCTGCTGTTTTTTGTGGCAAGGGTCAGGCGGAACCGATAATACAGATTCACCCGCGCAACGGGCGCGGGTGCCGGCCCCATCAGGGACCAGGCAGGCGGATCCTCCTGCTCCGTCCATTCTCGCAGAGCGGCCTCCAGCAGCTCTCTGAATCGAAGCGATGCCTGAAGGCACAGATTTTCGTCCAGGGATGTGAAGGTGATCGTGAACAGATCGCAATTCGGCGGGCAAAGGCGGTTTTCGCGAAGAGCGGATTCCGACTCGAAAAAGCTGTCATAGTCCTGGTGGGCCGCCAGACGGATGACCCGATTTTCCGGCGTCATGGTCTGGATGACGGCTCTTCCCGGCGCATTTCCCCTGCCGGCACGACCGATGACCTGTGTGATGAGGTCAAAGGTGTTTTCCGCCGCTCGATAATCATCCACGTAGAGAGCCATATCCGCGTCGAGTACGCCGACCAGCGTCACGTTCATCAGATTCAGGCCCTTGGCGACCATCTGTGTGCCCACAAGGATCGGGATCTTTTCTTTTTCGAATTTGCGGAGGATCTTGTCGTGGGTATTGGAGGCGGAGACCGTATCCGCGTCCATACGAAGCACCTGAGTATCCGGAAAAAGGATGGAAAGCTCTTCCTGGACTCTTTGGGTTCCCGCCCCGACCGCGCGGAAAACCCCGCCGCATTCCGGGCACCGATTGGGAACCGGTACCGACCTGCCGCAATAATGGCACATCAGACGATTGTTGGCGGTATGCCAAGTGAGACTCACCGTACAACGGTCGCATTTGGGGACATAGCCGCAGGAGGTGCAGATCATCAGTCTCCGACTTCCGCGGCGGTTGAGGAACAGAATGCTCTGGTATCCGTCCCGGATGTTGTCTGCCAGCTCCTGCCGCAGTACATCTCCCACCGCGAAGCTGTTTCCGGAGAGGAGGTCTTTTTTTGTGTCGGCGATGGTCACCGCAGGGAGGGGGATCCGGTTATATCTTCCGTCCAGTCGGAACAGGCGGTACACGCCGTTTTTTGCAAGGGTCATGCTTTCCAGGCTGGGCGTCGCGGAACCGAGAACGCAGAGCGCGCCTGAGACAGCGGCGCGATAGATCGCCGTTTCTCTTGCATGATAGCGAACACCCGACTGAGATTTGTACGAGTGCTCGTGCTCCTCGTCTACAATGAACAGGCCCGGATCCCGCACCGGCGCAAATACGGCGGAGCGGGCTCCCACCACCACACGCGCCTTTCCTTCGCGGATCCGACGCCATTGGTCGTAGCGGTCCCCGATCCCCAACGCGGAATGAAGCACGGCAACGGTTTCGCCCAATTGGGCGCGAAACAGGCGGGTCAGCTGAGGTGTAAGGGCAATTTCCGGCACCAGCAGGACAGCGGATCTCCCCTCCTCCAGAACCTGGCAGATCAGCTGAAGATAGACCGCGGTCTTGCCGCTTCCGGTAACGCCGTATAACAGGCTGACGCCGGGCTTTGGCTCTTTGCGCTGCCGCTCCAGACCGTTGAAGACCTCTTGCTGCTGCGGACTGAGCGTCAT
>R15__coassemble_774_pt1 | contig 20734 bp, 14 predicted proteins | sample R15__metabat2_high_PE_002 | metagenome-assembled genome bin R15
CCCCCCCCCACCCCCTACATCTTTACTTTTAACTTATTATAATTTTATCTTCCCCCTCAATTTCTTCCCCAGCGTAATAGTGCCACATTTTCAATTAGAGCCAAAGAGCCAGAGAGCCACAGAGCCAAAGTAGAGCAAAGAGCCAAAGAGCGAAAGGGCCGAGGAGAGAGCGGGACGAGGGTGCTGGTTTCGATCAATGGACGGGCAAGGCTCTTTGGCTCTGTTTGCTCATTCCAAATTGGCGGTCGGCTATGCAAATTTGGACACGGCGGTCCGCCCCGGGGGGAGCCGACGTTCTTGACAGGCCCCGCCGCCTTTTTTATAATGGACAAAAAAACCCGGTCCGGTTACGGCGCCGGGGAGGGAAGGAAGGCGCCCGCGTTGAGCAATACGGAACTGTACAACGAGAAGAAAAAGACCCTGGAGGAGTGCCTGGGGCTGATCCGTTCCGGCGATAACATCTGCTTTGCCAAGGACTGCAACGAGCCGAAGCTGTTTTGCGAGAACCTCCACACCATCGCCAATCGGGTGGAGAATGTCACGGTCCTCAAGGGCCGTTCCTCGGATTTTGGTTTTTTGCAGAATCCGGAATGTGCCGGCCATTTTCTCACCCAGTCCGCTTTTTATTCCAAGGGCTGGATGAAGCCCATCGAGCTGGGCACCTGCACCTTTGTGCCCAATGACCTGCCGGATCAGCCAATCTGGTACAATGCGGCCTACCCCCGCAATGTGTACATCGCGGCGGTCACCCCCATGGACGAAAACGGCAATTTCCAGGTCAACCTCTCCCAGATGTGGGAACGGGACATCGATCCGTTGTCCTGTGAGCGGATCATCCTGGAGGTCAACCGGCGGCTGCAGACCGTCCGGGGCGGCGTAGAGATCAACATCCGGGACGTCACCGCTTTTTACGAGACGGATTACGAGATCTATTCCATTCCCGACGCGCCCTCCAGCGAGAAGGACGATACCATCGGCAGGTACGTGGCGGAGCTGGTCCGCGACGGGGACACCATCCAGCTGGGCATCGGCTCCCTGCCCAATGCCTGCGCCCGCAATCTGATGGACAAGCGGGACCTGGGCATCCACTCCGAGATGTTCACCAACCTCATGCGGGCGATGATCGAAAAAGGCGTCATCACCGGCGCCAAGAAGAACATCAACCGGGGGGAGCACACCTTCTGCTTTGCCGGCGGTACCGCGGAGCTCTTTACCTTCCTGCATGAGAATCCGGACTGCCACATCCGTCCGGCCTCCTATGTGACGGACCCCTTTGTCATCCGTTCCAATGACAACATGGTCTCCATCAACGCCATCATGGAACTGGACCTGACCGGTCAGGTGAACTCCGAGACCATCGGCACCCGGCAGTATTCCGGCCCGGGAGGCGCCTTTGACTTTGCCTACGGCGCGGCCCATTCCAGGGGCGGACGCAGCATCCTGATCATGCACTCCACCACCAACAAGGGTGAGAGCAAGATCAAATCCGTCCTGCCCGCCGGTTCCGCGGTCACCATCCCCCGGACCTATACCGACTATGTGGTCACCGAATACGGCATCGCCCATCTCCGGGGCCGCAGCGTCCGGGACCGGGCCCGGGACCTGATCGCCATCGCCCACCCGGACTTCCGTGAGGAGCTCACCGCTCAGGCCAGGAAGCTCATGTATCTGTAAGAAATCAAAAAAAGCCGACACGGGAGGCTTTCTTCCCGGTGTCGGCTTCTTTGTTGTTCTTCAAAAAAACGCAGGTGCTTATTCGGCGGTCTCCGACAGATGATGGGGACCGTGTTCCACAAAGCCCTCCGGCTTTTTGGGAGCGGGACCGGGAGGCATGGGGCCGAACAGGGCGTCCAGCTGCTTGTTCATGCACTGAGAGGCGGGCAGCCGATCGCCCATGGGGGGCATACCCATGCCCTCCTCCGCCGAGCCGGGCAGGGCGGGGGTGCAGTGGATGGACTCAAAGATGTGGCAGGAATCACAAAAGCCGTGATGGGTGCAGGAGCCGGTGCCGCAGGTGCAGAACCGGTTCACCCCGGCGATCCGGTCCGCCCGGCGGACCCGATTGACCTCCGGGACCCGGTCCGGGATCCGGTTCCCCTCCAGGGAGATGACCAGCCCGTTGGCCAGAATGATGGTGGCAATGACCCGGTCGCGGAAGACCGTGCCGGCCGTGCGGATGCCCCCCTCGTGATAGCCGCCCGGCGGCGTCAGGTTCACCGGGTGCTGCGGGTCCCGATCGGGATATTTTACGTCCACATATTCATCGATCTGGGCAGCCCGGAACAAAAAGCTGTTGGAATCCTTCAGGTTCCAGGCCCCGTTCACGCTGCCGTCAAAAAAGGAGCGGGTCAGCACCCCGTCCTTCAGCGCGCCAAAGATCTGCCCGCCCTCTAAGAGCAGATGCAGCTCCATGGCATAACGATTCTCAAATTCCGTTACGATCACATCATATACGCCGCTCAGTCCCATTTGTTTTTCCTCCCGTTGTTCTCATAATAAAGAGGCAGCCGCCTCATGATTCACCGCGCGCAAAGATCGCCGAAAAGCGGGTCGGCGTACACTCCGTCCCGGTGCAGCGCGGCAAAGCTCTCCGCCACGGCGGCGCTGTCTTCCCAATAGGTGATGCCGAACCACCGATCCGAGGAGGCCAGCACGGCGATCCGCGTGCCTGCCCGCAGCTCCGCGTCGGCGATGACGGGGAGCAGATATTCGTCCTTCAGCGGGTCGGTCATCCCACATAGAAAAGCGGGGAACCCCTCCCGCAGCGTGTCCAAAAAGGACAATGGGAAGCACCAGAAGTTCATAGAGACCACGGCCTTTGGGTCCAGGATCCGGTCTCCGGCCCGGGCGCCCTCCGGCGTCTTCTCGATGCCCCGGGTCTCGTCGATGCCCACCAGGTCCCCGTCCCGCAGGGAGCAGATGCCCCGGGTGACGGCGCCGTTTTCGGACAGGGTGTTCTCCAGCACATAGCCCACCAGCGCAAAGCGCCCCTCGGCCAGGGCCTGTGCCGCCATCCGGAAGCCTTCCCTGCCATAGTAGTCATCGGCATTGATCACCGCAAAGGGCCCGTCCAACAGCCCGTTGCAGCACAGCACCGCATGTCCCGTGCCCCAGGGCTTGGTCCGTCCCTCCGGCACCGTCCCGGGGATGGCCGTCAGCTCCTGGAAGGCGTACCGGATCTCCACACCCAGAGGGCGGCAGACCGCCTCGATCCGGTCTCCGATGATCTCCCGGAAGTCCGCCTCGATGTCCCGGCGGATAATAAATACGATCCGGTCAAAGCCGGCGGCAATGGCGTCATGGACGGAATAGTCGATGATCAGTTCCCCGCCGGGGCCGACGGGGGTCAGCTGCTTCACGCCGCCGCCAAAGCGGGAGCCGATGCCCGCCGCAAGAATGACAAGAGTGGTTTTCATAAGGGCCTCCTCCCGCAGCACGGAGCCGCGGGCTTTTTTTGTACAGTCTACCATTCCCGGGCCCAAAAGACAAGCCGCGGAAGATCGCACCTGCCGCTTTTTGCTTCGGGGATCGGGGCAGGGGAGCGCAAAAATTAGTTTGAATCCTACCGATTTGGACAAAGAGACTTGCGAAAACCCTCAGAATGTGGCATACTGAATGGCAGTGAGTTCATTCCCCGCCCCGCGGGGAGTTTTAAGAAAGGAAGAATACAAGATGGAAACCAAGCAGGTTCAGTTTGACATCATCGTCGTGGCCGGCGGTATGTCCGGCCTTTGCGCTGCCGTAGCGGCGGCCGAAAAGGGCATGGAGGGCGCGGTATTCGAAAAAAGCTCCACCATGGGCGGCGCCGCCAACATGGGCATGGGCTTTTTTGCCGTAGGGTCCGACATTCAGCGCAAGCAGCTGGACAACCTGACGGTGGACGAGGCCTTCCGTCAGATGATGGAATACAACCACTGGCGTGCCGACGCCCGCCTGATCCGCAAGCTGTATCAGCAGTCCGGCAGCACGGTCAAATGGATCCAGGACATGGGTGTGGAATTCCTGGGCGCCTTCCCTTACTTCAAGGATTCCAACGCCACCTGGCATCTGCCCAAGGTCGGCAATTCCAACAAGCCCACCGAGCGCGGCGCCACCATCCTCATCAAGGCGATCTACGCCCGGGCCCAGGAGCTGGGTGTCAGGTTCTTCTTCAGCACGCCCGTCAAGCAGATCGTCAAGGATGAGGAAGGCTATGTCACCGGCGTGGTGGCCGCCTCCGAGACCGAGACCTACGAGGCCTCCGCGGACGCCGTCATCATCTGCACCGGCGGCTTTGGAGACAATCCGCAGATGATCGAGGAGAACCTGGGCTACAAGCACGGCGAGGACCTGTTCTCCTTCCGCATTCCCGGCCTGACCGGCGACGGCATGCGCATGGCCTGGGAGGTGGGCGCGGGCCGCAGCCCCATGAACATCGAGATGACCTACGAAGCCCCCGGCTTCCCCGGCGGCAACGTGACCGACTGCCTGTTCCGTCAGCCCAACCTGATGGTCAACTATGACGGCCTCCGGTTCATCAACGAAGAGATCATGTGCAACACCCCCTTCACCGGCAACGCCATCAACCAGCAGAAAAAGCGCACCGGTATCTCCATCCTCACGGACGAGATCTGCGACTCCTACCGGGGCAAGGGCCTGGACTACCTGGTCCACCACAAGGACGGCGTGTTCCTGGTGGACAACTGGCGTCGGTACTTTGACTCCTACTTCTCCGGCACCGAGGGCTACAGCCCCGAAAAAGCGGCCGCCGCGGCCATGATGGGCCTGAAGGATCCCAACGCTCAGATGTTCTTTGAGGCGGACTCCCTGGAGGAGCTGGCGGACAAGGTGGGCATCAACAAGGAGAATTTCCTGGCTACCGTAGAGGAATACAACGCCTACTGCGATTCCGGTCGGGACGAATTCTTTGGCAAAAAGCCCGAATTCCTCAAGGCCATCCGGGGCACCAAATTCTACGCCATGAAGTATTTCCCCGCCGGCTACGGCTCTCTGGGCGGCATCAAGGTCAATGACAACCTCCAGGTCGTCACCCAGGACGGCGATCCCATCCCCGGCCTGTACGGTGCCGGCACGGATGTGTGCGCCATCTTTGGCGATACCTACAACTTCTACATGCCCGGCAGCACCATGGGCTTTGCCATCAACTCCGGCCGCATGGCCGGCAGCAACGCCGCGGACTATCTCAACTCCGACGCGTTTGAATAAAAAAAGCGCCCCACCGGGGCCAATCGCGCAGCATTCGAGGCCGGAACCGTTTTTGTCAGGTTCCGGCCTCGATTTTTTTCGTTTGCTTTCCCGGCGGCCCTCAGGCCTCCGTCAGCCCTTCCTCCCGGATGATCTCCAGCGCCAGGTCTGCCAGCTCCGGGTCGAACTGGGTCCCCCGGCCCTTTTCGATCTCCTCGAGCACCGTGTCCATAGCCATGGCCTTGCGGTAGCACCGGGAGGAGGTCATGGCGTCAAAGGCGTCGGCCACGGCGATGATCCGGGCATAGAGGGGGATGTCGGCGCCGGCCAGACCGTTGCAGTAGCCGCTGCCGTTGTATTTTTCGTGATGGTACAGGGCGCCCTCAGCAATGCCGGGTAGAAGGGTCAGGTTCGAGAGGATCTCACCGCCGGCCACGGTGTGCTGCCGGATCACGTCAAATTCCTCGTCGGTGAGACGTCCGGGTTTTTTCAGAATGTTGTCGGGCACGCCGATCTTGCCGATGTCATGGAGCAGCGCCGTATAATGCAACTGCTCGCATGCCTTGTCGTCCAGACCCAGCCGTCGGCCGATCTTCTCGGAAAAATCCGCGACCCGACGGGAATGGCCCTCGGTATAAGGATCCTTGGCGTCAATGGCTCCGGAAATGGTACTTACGATCTGATCGGTGAATTGCTTATAAAACCTCTGCTTGTTTTTTGCGGCCCGGGCCCGGAGCCAGGAGACAAACCACAGCAGGAACGCCACCAGCGCCGCCAGAGAGATCGGAAAAGCCAAAGTCTCGGTAAATTTCGGCTTTTTTACGATCACGATCTGCTGCTCGTTCCCGGAGATCCCGTCGCTGTTGGTCACATGAAAGGAAAAGATATAGGTGCCGGCGGAGAGGTTGGTATATTCGATATCGTGCTGCTCCGAGACGGACCGGACGATGGTCTCCGTATCCAGTCCCTCCAGTCGATATTCGATCTGGGCATCATCGCTGCCGTAGGTCAGCGCCGACAGGCGGAAGGTGATCCTGGAAAGATCCTTGCTTACGGTAATGCGGTCGCTGCCGTCCCAGACGGTCCCGTCACTCAGCAGAACGTCGGAGATCCGGGCCTTGGGTACCGCGTCGTTTTGATAGAAGTTCTCCGTATCCAGAATGCAGATGCCGTCGGTGGTGCAGATCGCAAAGATCGTTCCGTCAAACCAGCTGAAGGAATTGGCCACGATGGGGGCGGGGAGGCCGTCCCCGCTGCTGCAGTACATCAGCGGATCGATGGAGCCGGAGGGATCCAGAAGCTCACCGCGCCTACACTGCAGGATGCCGCTGGAACGGAAGAACCAGACGGTATCCCCCACAGGAAAGATATCCAGAACGCTGCCGCTGCCCTCCGGCAGCGCCGTTGTGGGAGAAAACCCCTCGCTTCCGCCAAAAAAGACGTCATTCCCGCAGGAGACCCACAGCATCTCCGGATCTACAGCGTCCTGCCGGATCCGCAGGATCACGCCGCCGCTCAGCCCGTCGGAGGGATCTGCATATACGCTCGCCTTCCCGTCGGAAACAGAGAGAATGCCGCTGCCGTCGGTGCCGCACAGCAGTGTGCCGTCGGCGCTCTCCAGCATACACAGGACCCCCACGCCGGTGTCCACGGTCTCGACCACCGCGCCGCTTTGGACAAAGACCACGCCGCTGTTGGTGCCGACTGCGACGCGTCCGTCGGACAGCTCCAGCTCACAGCGGCAGCGGCTGTCATTGACCGTGACCCGCAGGATCTCGTCGGTCTGCGGGTCATAGATCACCAGACCGCCAAAGTAGGTGCCGATATACAGCAGCCCGTCGCTCCCCGATATGATAGCCCGGACCGGCGTGCCGCTCAGGGTATCGGAGAGAACGCTCTCGATCCGGTCCATGCTCTCGTTCAGGACCAGCAGGCCCTCCTCATAGCCGACATAATACCGATTCCCGTCCCGGCAGATGGAATAGGTCTCACGATCGGACAGCTCGGGCACGCTCGTCAGCTGAGAGACCTTGGATCGGGAGGCATGAAGCACCCCGTATTTGGAGGAGGCGATCCACAGCCCGCGCTCATAATCCTCGATCACGCAGCCCAGGTGTGTCGTGTACTCCAGATTGGAATAGTCATGGAAGCCGTCGTCGTCGATGATTCCAAGACCCGCGTCGCCGCACAGACAGATGGCGCCGCTCTGGGTCTCGCAGATCGAATTGACAGAGGACAGCGCCCCGGTATCCACAACGGTCACGATCCTGGACCGGGTCGGATCGTCCAGGATCAGGACCCGGTTGGTGTTTGTCCCAATATAGAGCCTGCCGTCCGAGGCGCAGAGGGCGGAATAGGCGTACAGGCCGGCGCCCCACACATCTCCCGGGGAGAATACATAGGGTACGGTCTTTTCCACCGGGTCCACGGCCAGGACCGAGCCGCTGTAATCCACGGCCCAGAGCAGTCCCTCCCCGTCCCGGCTCAGGGTATAGACAACGGAATTTTCCAGGCCGAAGGCGGACAGGTCAAAGCCGCAAACAGCCCCATCCTCTACGTAGGCAAGGCCGTCGGCGGTCCCCATCCAGACGGTCCCGTCCGCTGCCTGGGCAAAGCATCGGACCGAGGCGTACCGCGTGCCGTCTCCCTCCGGCTGACAAAATTCGCTGCCGTTGTAACAAAAAGCGCCCTGCTCGTTGGAGCCGACCCACAGCGTCCCGTCTTCATCCTCCCAGAGGGAGCGGATGCTGTAGGAGGACAGGCCCCGGGTGCCGCTGTATTGCTCAAAGCTCGTGCCGTCATAGCGGATCAGGCCGCCGTAGCTGCCAAACCACAGATACCCGTCCGCCGTCTGCAGAACGGCGTTGGCCTCCCCGGTAGGAATGCCGCTGCCGTCGGAAAACAGCTCGATCCGGTACGGGGCGACGGAAAGCGGCGTCTCAGCCATACCGGAGGTATAGGTCGCGGCCAGGATGCAGACCGCAAACAGGAGCCCGCGAATGATCTTTTTGATGATGATCGCCCCCAGATGATCAGAGTCCGATGCCCCGGAGAGTCCGGTCAGCCCCGATCCACCAGAGCCCGGTCCCGCCAATGGCCCAGATAGTAATACAGAACAAAGGGAATGCATCCCAGCGTAAAGTCTACGGCAATGGAATACCACACGGCCCGCTCGCCCACATAGCGGGCCGCGCTATAGGCAAAGATCATGCGGATCACCATGGAGAGCACCGTGACGATGGTGCTCAGGCCCACGGCCCCGGCCCCGGTCAGCAGACCCTTGTAGGTAAACAGGACCATAAAGATGATCAGCGTGGAGGCCATGAACACCAGATATCGGCAGCCCAGGTCCAGCGCCCGGCCCGTACAGCCAAAAAGGCCCACCAGCGGCTGGGAGAGCAGGATCACGATCGCGGCGATCACCGCCACCGAAACGGCGCCCATGGCCAGCGTGGCCCGCAGCCCACGCCGCAGCCGCTCCGGCTGCCCGGCTCCCAGGTTTTGTCCTGTGAAGGTGGAGATGCCGATGTTCAGGGAGATGATGGGCATGGTCACAAAGCTCTCGATGCGGGTCGCGGCGGCATAGGCCTCCATCATGTCCGTCCCAAAGGAGTTCACCAGACGCTGCAGCCCCAAAGAGCCCAGACTCAGCGCGGAGGACTGCACCGCGGTGGGGATACCCAATCTGGCGATCAGCCCCGCCAGTGCCCGGTCAAACACCGGCCGCCCGCACAGCTTGGCATACCGCCGATGGATGTAGAAGGACGCGGCCGCCCAGGAGATCCCCTGGGCGATGACGGTGGCCACCGCCACCCCGGCCACATCCCAGTGGAAGGCCCGGACGAACAGGGTGTCCAGCACGATGTTGACCACGGTGGAGATCACCAGAAACAGCAGCGTAGAGGAGGAGTCTCCCATGGACCGCAGCGCGGCGGCCTGGGCGTTGTACAGCATCTGGAACACCATACCCAGAGAATAGATCCGGATGTAGGTGACGGCCATATCCAGGGTGGAATCCGGCACCTGCAGCAGCCCGACCAGGATCGCCCGGCCGCCCAGCACACCCACCAGCAAAAAGATCACGCCGGCCGCGGCCATGATGATCCGGATCGTGCCCCAGCTCCGGCGCATTTTTTCCTCCTCGCCGGCGCCGAAGTACTGAGAAAACAGAACGCCGAAGCCGGAGGAAAAGCCGGTGGCAAAGGACACCAAAAAAGAGGTGACCGGCGTACAGGTCCCAACGGCGCCCAGCGCCAGGGAGCTGACCCAGTTGCCCACGATGATGCCGTCCACCGTGGCATACAGCTGCTGCAGCAGCATGCCGCCCAGGATCGGCAGGGTAAAAAACAGGATCGACCGGAAGGGACTGTCGTGGATCATACTATATTTCATGTGATTCCTCCGCTGCGCGTGATATCTGCCCAAACTACGCAGCATATTATACCAGAGCGGCAAGGGAGACGCAAGGGGGTTCACACCTTCCTTTCCGGGCCGCGGTCCGTGGGAAAAAGCCTTGCGCCCCGGCGCGGAGGCGGGTATAATACACCAAAAAAAGAACCAGGGAGGTGTCGGACTTGAGCAAGGCCGATACGATCTTCATTCAAAACTGCAGGGAAATACTGGAAAATGGTGTCTGGGACACGGACCGGGAGGTCCGGCCCCGCTGGGAGGACGGCACCCCGGCCCACACCGTAAAAAAATTCGGGATCGTGAACCGCTACGATCTGCGGGAGGAATTCCCCATCCTGACCCTGCGCCGGACCTACTGGAAGACGGCGGTGGACGAGCTGCTGTGGATCTGGCAGAAGAAGTCCAACAACATTCACGACCTGCGGGGGAACATCTGGGACGAATGGGCCGACGAGAACGGCTCCATCGGCAAGGCCTACGGCTATCAGCTGGGGGTCAAATATCAATACCCGGAGGGAGAATTCGACCAGGTGGACCGGGTCCTGTACGACCTGAAGAACAACCCGGCGTCCCGCCGGATCCTCACCAACATCTATAACTTCCAGGACCTGCACGAGATGGCGCTGTACCCCTGCGCCTATTCCATGACCTTCAATGTCAGCGGCAATACCCTCAACGCCATCCTCAACCAGCGGAGCCAGGATATGCTGGCGGCCAACAACTGGAACGTGGTCCAGTACTCGGTGCTGGTGATGATGTTCGCCCGGGCCGCCGGTCTGCAGGCGGGGGAGCTGGTGCACGTCATTGCCGACGCCCACATCTACGATCGGCACATCCCCATGATCGAGGAGATGCTCAAAAACGAGCCCAGGCCCGCCCCCACCTTTGTGGTGGACCCCGAGGTCACGGATTTTTATGCTTTTACCCGGGACAGCTTCCGTCTGGAGAACTACCAATACAGCGAGACGGACTTTTCCATTCCCGTGGCGGTATAAGTGATGACGGCGGTAGTAAACGCGACGGAGAACAACGGCATCGGCCGGGATGGGGCGCTGCTGTTTTCCGTTTCGGAGGACCTGAAACGGTTTCGCCGGCTGACCACGGGCCATCCCATTATCTATGGGCGGAATACCCTGGCCACCTTCCCCAAGGGACAGCCCCTGAAGAATCGGGAGAACCTGCTGCTCTCCCGCACCCTCAGCGAGGTGCCGGGGGCGGAGGTGTTTTCGGACGTCCCCTCGCTTTTGCGCCATCTGACGGAGCACGGCGGCTGGGGTCGGGCCATGGTGGTGGGCGGCGCCCGGGTATACGGCGATCTGCTGCCGTATTGCGACCGGGTGGAGCTGACCCGCACCCTGACCGAGTGCCCGGCGGACGCTTTTTTTCCGGATCTGGCGGCGCTGCCGGAGTGGACCCTTGCGGAGATGGGCCCGGTGCTCCGGGACGAGGCGGACAGCAGCCTGACCTTCCGTTACGAGACCTGGGTCCGGACCCGGCCGGCGGTGATCTTTGATCTGGACGGGACGCTGTGGAACTCCACGGAGCAGATCCTGCCCGCCTGGAACGCGGTGGCCCGGGAGCAGGGCAGAGAGATCTCCCTGCCGGAGCTGGTGTCCTGGATGGGCAAGACCGTGGAGGAGATCGGCGCCCTGGCTTTCCCCGCTCTGCCTGCCGAGCAGAGCACGGCCCTGGTGGACCGCTGCAGCCGGGAGGAGCTCTTTTGGCTGCGCAAGCAGCCGGGGGTGCTGTACCCCGGTGTCCGAGCGCTGCTGCGGGCGCTGTCCGAACGCTTCCGGCTGATGATCGTCTCCAACAGCCAGGATGGCTACATCCAGACCTTTTTGGATACTTGTGATCTCTGGTCGTATATCTCAGACATCGAAATGTACGGAAGGACCCGGCAGAGCAAGGGGCAGAACATCCGCGCCGTCCTGGAACGAAACGACATCCAAAACGCGGTCTTTGTGGGCGACACCCCCGGGGACCGGGATGCCGCCCGGGAGGCGGGGATCCCCTTTGTGTGGGCGGCCTACGGCTTTGGGGTCTGCCCGGAGGAGCCGCTCCGGCTCCGGACCCCCGGAGACCTGCCGGATCTTCTGACGGAGCTGTGGAGCGCCGATCCCCGGAGCTGATCCCTTTTTCTGTACAAAAAAAGCGCGCCGCCCGGAGGGGATCCGGACGACGCGTTCTTTTTTTCGGTTCGAGCGGCGTCAGCCGCAGCAGGAATAGAGGCGGAGGAGGATGGCGGCCGCCTCGGCCCGGGTCAGGAGCTCGGTGGGACAAAAGACCCGCTCTCCCGCCTCGTTCAGGCTGCCCCGGCAGATGCCGGCCTCAAACAGCGCGGCGGCATGAGGATCCTCCGTGTCGACAAAGGGCGTCTCCTCCGAATCGGTCAGGCCAAGGGCATGGGCCGCAAGCTTTGCCATAAAACGCCGGGTGATAGGATTGGCCAGGGACAGTACATCCCCCTCCTCCAGGATCCCCTCCCGGATGGCGGTGGAGAGCCAGCCGGCTGCCCAGTAGCTGCCTTCGGGCACGGTGTCCTCTGTATAGCCCGCGGCGGACAGGACCAGCTTGAGCATTTCGCCGCAGGTGATGCTGTCGTTGGGACGGAAGGTCCCGTCTTCATAGCCGGCGAGCAGCCCCAGGGAGGAAAGCTCGCACACGCAGTCATAATACCAGTCCTCCGGACTGACGTCCAAAAAGTCGGTGTCGGCCTCTTCCGGGAAAACCAGGCTCACCACCGCAGGGGCGGCTTCCGCCTCCTCCGGCAGGACCGAAGCTGTGGAGGCTTGCGTCTCGGACGGCGACTCCGTCTCCTCTGCCGCCATGGCGCGGACAGAGACCCAGGAGTCAGCGGTATTTACCACAAAAGCCACGCCGCTTTCAAAGGCGTCGGAGGCGGTCCAGGTGACGGATGTGAGGGAAGCGCTGTAGTCATTGAACAAAAAGATCTGCAGCTCTCTTGCCCGGCGATTCGCCAGACCGGGGTACACTGTGGTGCCCACATGGCACCAGGAGCCCCAGCACTGGGCCAGCTCCTGGGCGGAGCAGGTCAGTCCTTCCTCAAAGATCAGGCGCTGCAGCTCGGTCCCGGAATACATCCAGCCGATGCCAAAGTTGTAGGTAAAGCCCACCAACGCGTCGAATTGGTTCTGGGAAAACACGACCCCATAGTCCGCGGCCCGTTCGGCCACCTCGTCCGCCACCTCCTGGACCTTTTTCTCCAGCAGGGCCCAGGCCTGGGCCTGGGTGATGCCGTTGGGATAGTCCGCGGCATTGCACTGGCAGCCGTAGCCGATATAGGCATACCCGCCGGACCACATCACAGTGGAACAAAAACCCTCGCATTCCGCGATCATCTGCACAAGGCCGCTGCCGGCGGACGTCGGTGCGGAGTCGGCCAGCGCGCAGGGCAGCAGACCGACCACCAGTGCCAGACAGAGGGCCATGGCCAGCAGTCGTTTTTTCATGTAGGACCTCCAATTTGGGAAAGATAGATTACAAAATGTAATCATTGAAACCAATTGTAACCCAATCGTTTCCAAATTGCAAGACTTTTTTCTTCGGACGGCTCAACAGCGGATTGTTATTCAATTGCTTCCAATATTTCGGAAAGCTCCGTCCCGTATCCGCTGTGGCCGGAGTCGATCAGCGTGTTTTCAGGGAAGCAAAGTCCTGTATCACGGTGTCATGACTTGTAAAATCCTTACAGGCCACAACCACCTTTTCCTTACCGCTTACGCGATAAGTTCCGAGTTTAGAAAATGGCCTGGTTGTGGGCGAATGAAGAAAACAGGGTCGATATTGCTTGCTATCATCGACATTGCCTGCTATCATAATGATGATCACATGAAATGCATGATCTACGTCAGATGACCGGCTGTATCGAATCACCCGTAACCCAAAGGACAAGGAAAGCAATCGTGAGGAACTCGCGGGATCCTTCCACAGTGACGATGTTCAAATCGATTCGGAAAAATAGGATGGAGAAAGAAAGGATTTTACCGGAAGCACGATGGAACAATCTCTTGATCTGAAGATCACCCCATTCAATTTAATAAAGTTTGCCCTGCCTACCGTCATTGCGCAGATGTTTATGGGTATTTATTCCATGGTGGACGGTATTTTCGTGTCCAATGTCATCGGTACGGACGCGCTGTCCGCCGTCAATATCGTCATGCCCTATGTGTTGATCGTCCTTGCCTTTGGCGTGATGATCGGCACCGGCGGCAGTGCGATCGTATCGGCGCAGCTGGGAGCGGGCAAAAATAAAGAAGCGCGAGAAAACTTCACGCTTCTTTGTATTGTCTGCCTTGCGGGCTGCGGTATGATTTCCGGACTGTCGATCGTATTCCGTGAGCCCTTGCTGAACCTCCTCGGCGCAAGTGACGCTTTGATGGACTGCTGCATGGATTACGCGCTGCCGCTGTTCTGTGCAGCGCCTCTTGCCCTGCTTGGTATGGCGCTGCAGTCCTTCTTTATTGCCAACGGCACACCGGGGCTTGGGATGGGACTTTCCGTTGCGGGCGGTGTGGTGAATGTTTTTCTTGACTGGCTGCTGATTGCAAGGCTCAGTCTTGGCACGATGGGCGCAGCCCTGGCTACGGGGATCGGCTATTCCGTTCCGGGGCTGCTTGGCATCCTCTATTTTGCCGTAAACCAAAAGGGCAATCTCTTTTATGTTATGCCAAAAATGCGCAAGGCCGTCATCGGCAAAGCCATTACCAACGGCTCCTCGGAGATGGTGGCGATGATGTCCTCCGGCATTACAACGGCGCTGATGAACAATGTGGTGATGCGTCTTCGGGGCGAAGACGGCGTGGCGGCGATCTCCATTCTGGTTTACGCCATGTCCCTTTTGACCTCCGGCTATATGGGCTATGCCATGGGGGTAGCGCCGATCACAAGCTTTCATTACGGAGCCGGAAATCGGGAAAAGCTGAAAAAAGAAAACCGGCTGAATTTTACGATCATCGCCGCGGCGCAGGTCGTGATGTACCTGTTGGGTCTGCTTTTGCGCGGCAGGATCATTTCCATTTACGCTTCATCCGGCACGGCGGTTTATGAAATGGCGGAAAGCGGCTATTCCATATTTTCCATAGCCTTTCTGCTGATGGGCTTTAATATGTATTCCTCATCCCTTTTTACCGCCCTTGGCAACGGAAAAATCTCCGCGATGATCTCCTTTTTCCGGGGGCTGATATTCCTGAGCATTTTCGTCTATGCGCTGTCCGCTTTGTTTGGTCTGAACGGCCTGTTTGCCGCAATGCCGGCTGCGGAGGTGTTCGGTGTGGCGCTCAGCTTTTACTTCGTACGGAAAAAAGGAAAAGAATACGGGATCGCCTGAATCCCGGAGGCCCGGGAATGGCCGTCCGCGTCGGATCGGTCAGGTCTCCGTCGGGCAAAAGTAGATGCCGCTGCGGCCCACGGTATACTCCAGCGGGGCCGCGCCGGGAGGCAGCATTCCGCCGGGGACGGTGCCGACCAGCGTACCGTCCAGGATGCCCCGCAGACACCGCAGCAGATCCCCGGCGGTGCCCGGAGTCACGGGACAGGTGTTGTGACAGGGATAAATCAGGTCATAGCTGTCCGAAAGGGCGATCAGCCGCTCCAGAGAACGACCGTAGGCCTCGGGATCCCGGCCCTCCCCAAAGAGGAATACGGGGCCGTAGGACACCGTGTCACCGGAGAACAGCCGTCGATTTTCCCGGTCCAGCAGGCTGATGCTGCCGGGGGTATGGCCGGGGTTGTGGAGGACCTCCAGCGTCATGCCGCCCAGCTCAAACCGGTCGCCCTCTGCGACGGTCCGCAGCGCGGGCAGCGTACCGGCAAAGCCGCGCCGGAGCCTGGGCAGCTCATCGGCGTGCAGCGCCGCGGCCGGAAAGCGGCCCAGCGCGCCGGTATGATCTCCGTCGCTGTGACTGAGCACGACCTCCACCGGCAGATCCGTTACGGCACGGATCATGGCGGGGAGATCAACGTCCGCGGCGCCGGTATCAAACAGCAGCGCCCGCTCGCTTCCCACCAGCAAAAAGCTGCGCACCATACCCTGCTCCAGCTTCCATACGCCCTCGCAGAGGGACTCCAATGTGGTCTCGGGGGCGGCATTTCGCCTTTGTCCCGGTCTTTTTTCTTCCATAGGGAAAAAGCTCCTTTCGGTCGTTTTTTCGGGATATCGGCTCCGGAGATCCTCTGTCACGGGGATCTTGCCAAAAGAGCCGTCTCCGCGCCTTATTTTCTTCCGTTTCCGCCGGAGGAACCTCTGCCGCCGGAAGGACCTCTGCCGCCGGAGGAGGACTGCCGTCCGCCCTCGGTCCGCCGATCCCCGCCCTGCAGGCGGTCGTGATCTCCCTCTGGTCTCCTGCCGCTCATGCCCCGGGGCCGGCTGCCGTCCTCGTTGGGACGCCGATCAAAGCCCTGGGGCCGGCTGCCGTCCTCGTTGGGACGCCGATCAAAGCCCTGGGGCCGACCGTTGCCGCCCGGAATGCCCCCGCCGCTCATGCCGGAGGGAGGACCGCCCTGGGGACGATCGTACCCGCCGCTGCCCCCGACAGGAGGCCGGGAACCGCTGTGGGAGGCGTAGGCACCGGCGGCCATTCCGGCTCCCAGTCCCGCGCCCGCGCCGATCCCGGCGGCGGTATAGCTGCTCTGAGCGCTGTCTTTGGCCTTTTTTCCGGAGAGTGTCAGGTATTTTCCACTGTCCAGTCCGGTGAGATAGGCACTTACGGAAACGCCGTACAGCGCCGCGGCCTCCCGGATCTCCTCCTCGGTCATTTTGGCGCCCAGAGGATGGCTGCTGTCGCTCTCCGTTGTGCCGGTCAGCGCGCTCAAAAGCCCGCTGAGAAGTCCCCCGGAGGAGCCGCTGTCCGACCCGGTGCCCTCCGCCTCGGCGACGGCGGCATAGCGGTCGTAGATCAGGTCCTGTGCGTCCAGGATCGGATTGGGAATGTCCGACGCGCTGGCCACCCGGATCTTTCCGTCGCTCTGGGCGATCTGCATTCCGCAGTATTCGCAGACATAGGGGTCGGCGCTGGGTCCCCCGCAGTACGGGCAGGTGACATTCCCGGAAGAAGCCCCGGCGGAGCCCACGACCTCATATTTTGCCAGGAGCTCATCCGCATGCTCCACGTTGTATATGGCATCGATCAGTTTTTCCTTGTAGGGCTGACAGACAGCGCAGGCCCGCGCCTCGCAGTCGGTGGGGCAGTTGGAGCAGGGGTGCTCCACCGCGGTGGAAGAGGCGGATTCACCCAGACCTCCGAACAGGCTTTCAAGCAAAGACATTTCCAAAACACCTTCCTGTTTGAGTGGGGCAGCGGCAGATCACGGTCCGTGACGGACCCATGCCGTATGCCCAGCCCAATTATACCACCGCGACAAAATGCCGTCAACGTCCCTCCCGGAGGGTTCTTTCGACAGAAAAAGCGGTCAGTTCTCCCGGCCCGCGGCGCCGGGGACCGGGAAAAATTCCTTCGGAAATATTGAGAACCCGGCCGCCGGATGCTACAATAAAGGGGCAGCGTCTCAGGCTGCCATGCACATGCCCAACCCTCCGTGATCGGCCGGCGCCGCGGATGCGCCCCACAGGCCGGAAAGGATCTGACAATGCGCGGAAACAAAAGAAAAGCCAAGAAGACCACCGGAAAAAGGAAGGTCTGTCTCTACGCGGCCGCGGTGCTCCTGGTTCTCATCGCTTCCTTTATCGAGATGTCCTACGAGACCTTTGATCTGCAAAAGATCGCCCCGTACATGTATTCCGTCGAGTGCGGAAAATATCCCTATGCCGTCGCGGAGCTTGCTCTGGAAAACGACTGGCTCAAGCTGAGCGCCTCCTGCTGCTCCACGATCAAAAAAGGCGGGATCGCCGGCAGGAACCTGGACTGGCTGTACGACGACGAGGCGGAATTTGTGGTCACCACGCCCAGGACCGACGACCGCTATGCCACTCTCGGGGTGGCCTCTCTTACGGGGATCCGGGACGGCAGCATCGGGGAATATACCAACCTGCCCATGCTGTACCTGTTACCCTTTTTTACCGTGGACGGCATCAACGAAAACGGGCTGTTCGTCAGTGTCAACGAGGTCCCCGCGGGAGACGCCGGCTATACCACGGGCACAAACCCGGGCGCGGAGCGGCTCTGCACGGCCATTGCCGCCCGATATGTGCTGGACTATGCCGCCGATGTAGAAGAGGCCGTGGCGCTCCTGGCCCAAAGAGATCTGTATTCCTGCTCCATGGACGGCGAGCTCTATGAGGTGCATCTCCTCATCGCCGACCGGGACAAAACTGTGGTCATCGAATTTGTGGACAACGAGATGGTGGTCGTGGAGGACGCCTGTGTCATGACCAACTTTTATCTGTCTCTCGACGGATATACGGATCATGCCGAGGGCGTGGAGCGATACGAGATCCTCACAGAGGGCTATGAGGCCCTGGACGGCATCGAGAGCTTCCGCACGCTCCTGAGCCAGGTTTGGTATTCCGGGCTCTACGACGAGGACACCTCCCCTGCCTGGCGGTCGGAATGCTATGGAGAATATGTCAGCCCCGACGGTGAGGAATTCACGATTCGCTCCGACCTCCGGGACTTTCCCGGGCTCTGGGAGGACGTAAGGGCCGGCTTTGCCGACCGACAGAGGGACGGGACCTTTTGGACTACCACCCATACCTCGGTCTACGACCTGGAGGAGCTGACGCTGTCTCTGGACATACAGGAGGGCTCCGCCTCCGCCCGGTTTGAGATCGGAGACAATTCCGCAGCGGCGCTGCAGGAACAGCTCCAAACCCATTCCGAGTCGATCATGATCCCACTGGAGACCGTGTGCCTGCTGGTGATGCTGGTGCTGGTGTACGGGATCTTCTTCGAAAGCGGCAGCCGGGACAGAAAATCAAAATGGTTCACGGTGATCGTGTTCACCTGCATCGTCGCGCTGGTCAGTGATATCGCGGCCTGGGCCTATGAAGGAAGCATCCTTTTTCAGGCACTGTTCAACTGCGCCGCGCTGATCATGGGCGGGCTCCTGTCCATCCCCTTTGTTTTTTATGAATACGAATACATCAACGAACGGGAACCGGTCTCCGCTGCCCCTGCCGTGGTGCTGACGGTCTATAACATTGCGGCCGCGTTGGGGATCGTGATCCTGATGATCTGCGGCAAGATCTTCTATTTTGAGGACGGCATCTACTACACGGGAGATCTGTACTGGCTCTGCATTGTGGTCAACCTGGTCAATCTGGTGTATATTATGGTCACGATCCTCTACAGCCGCAGGATCCTCGGCAGACATGACGCCACTGCCTTTTCTCTGTACGTTTTGATCCCGCTGCTGGCAACGGCCTATGAGCTCATCGATTCCCAGCTGGAGCTGGGCTTTGTCGCTGCCGGCTTTTCGGCGCTGTTTTTGTACATCTCCCTTCAGACCGGCCGGGAAAACGAGCTGCGGATCCGTCAGCAGCTCCTGGAGGAGCTCTGCTATGTGGACCAGATGACGGGCCTGAAGAACCGCCGTGCCTATGAAGAGGACCTGGAGAGCCTGCCGGACTCTTCCGGGCTGGGTGTCATTTTCTGTGACGTCAACGGCCTGAAGTTCACCAACGACCATCACGGGCACAAGGCCGGAGACGAGCTGATCGTCCGGCTCTCCAAACTCCTCCGCGAAAGCTTTCCGGAGGATGGGATCTACCGGATCAGCGGCGATGAGTTCGTGGTGATGACGCTCCGGGAGAACCCGGAGAGCTTTGACCGGAAGGCGGCGGAATTCGCGGCCCTGCTGATCCAAAACGACGACTGCGCCGCCACCGGCAGCGAATACGGAAGGGCCGGGGAGGTCCGGCGGCTCCTCATCAAAGCGGAGCAGAATATGTACACCGCCAAGGCCGAGTACTACGGCCGCCATCCGGAACGGGATCGGCGGAAAAAGTAAGCTGCGGCCCCAAATATGACAAAAAAAGCCCTGCGGCCGACCGCAGGGCTTTTTTTGTCAAAAACTGTGAGAGCAGGGGAGACCTGCTGCTTAGTTCGCGAATTCCAGAGAACGGATGATGGCCCAGGCGGCGTCGGAATCGCATTCCGCCAGGGTATCGGCGCCGACGTTAAAGCTGACTCCATAGCAGCCGTCGTACTCGCCGCCAAAATCCACATCCACATACATCTTGGCGCCGAACCGGTCATCGTAGTATTTCATCACCGGCGCCCGGTATCCGTTCACAGTGGTCTCGGTGAGGGAATAGTCCGCGTAGCTGCTGTATTCCTCCTCGTAGACCGCCTTCAGCTGATCAAACGGGCCGCTGACGCGGTCCGGCCGCTGCCGTTGGCAGATCCCGGTTTCAAAAAAAGATTCGCTCTCCCCGCCGTCGGGGAGCGGAGGCTTTTCGGCCCGCTGCTTATTTCCGGGCAGAGGGTCCCGCCCGGCGGATGGCACGGCGCAGCGTGCGGCATTCCCCGGGGCTCAGAGAGACCGGACGGGGGCCATAGCAGCGGCGATCCAGCGCGTCGGCCAGGGGAGTCAGGGCTCCGGAGGGGGCCATCCGGTCCGTGTACTGCCGCATGGTCTCGCCCGCCGCGCGGGGGCATTTTTTTCGCTTTCCGCGCCGCTCCAGGGCCAAAAACAGCGCCTCGGCCGTATCCCGCTTCCGGAAGCATTCCGCCCGGAAGGCCAGAGCCGCTCTCCATTGCCGCCACAGCCGCGCAAAAAGACCCCGATCCCCACATGTTTCCGCCCCGGCGGCATCGATCCGGACCGTCGTTTCTCCTCCCAGGCGGGTCCTGCGCAGCAACAGGACTGCCGCGACGCCGAGCCCCAACAGCAGAATACCCAGACCGATGGCCAGGGGCCAAAGAGAGCTGCCGCCCCCGCCGCCTGAGGCGGACTGCTCCAGCGCTGCCACCGAGGCCATCTCCTCCGTGGGCAGTGCCTCATAGGTCTCCTCCACGGCGGCGAGCATCGCCAGCCGACGGAAAAAGCCCTCCAGCCCCTTTCCGATCCCGACAAAAAAGCGCTCCACCCCACGGAGAACGGCGTCGGTCAGATCGCCGCTGCCGGACAGCAGCGCACTCAGGCCAAAGCTGAGCAGCAGCACCCCAACAAAGGTTCCCAGCGAGATCAGGCAGGCCCTTGTGACCTCCCGGGCCCCGGG
>R15__coassemble_797_pt1 | contig 20162 bp, 19 predicted proteins | sample R15__metabat2_high_PE_002 | metagenome-assembled genome bin R15
GCCGCCCCCTCGAGCGGACAGAGCTTCCGTCCGGCCGGATCACCGATCCGGATCGTTCCCGGGGATTCGGAGCCCATCGACCTGACCGACGAGCGGCCGGACCCGGCGAAGGAGCCGTTGGCAGCCTCTCCCATGACGCCGCCCAGGTCGACGGAACCGGCGCCGATCCCGCCGGCCGAGGGATCGGACGGCCCTGCGCGGACGTCCTGCGCCGAGTCCGCTCCGCGACAGCGGCAGGTCGCCATGACGCTGCCGGATCCGGAGCGGAGCTGGCACGTGGTAGGGGAGGTCCTCAAGACCTACATCGTGGTGGACGACGGGGACGAGGTGCTCCTGATCGACAAGCATGCCGCCGACGAACGGATCCTGTTCGAACGGATGCGGGCGGGGGATCACCCCGTGGTACCCCAGCTGCTGCTTTCGCCTGTGGTGTACACACCGGACCGGGAGACCGGGGCGCTGCTCCTGGCCGAGTCGGAGCTGCTGGCCCAGGCAGGCTTTGCGGTGGAGGATTTCGGCGGAGGCACGCTGCTGATCCGGGAGGTCCCCGCCGGCACGGATCCGGGGGAGGCGGCGGCGGCGCTGGACGCGCTGGCGGCGTCTCTGTCTGAGGGGAGCCGGACCGATCCCGCCACGGCTCGGGACGAGCGGCTGCATACCGTCGCCTGCAAGGCGGCCATCCGGGCGGGAGATGACACGGCGTTTTCGGAGCTGTGCCGCCTGGCGGAAGCGGTCATGTCCCGGGAGGACCTCAAGCACTGTCCCCATGGGCGCCCCATCTGCATCCGTCTGACCCGTCAGACCATCGAAAAAGGATTCAAACGCATCGTATAAACAGCGGGCCGTTCCGGTCCGCGGGAGGTTTCATGAAGGAGCTTGTCTGTGTGGTCGGTCCCACCGCATCGGGAAAGACCCGTCTGGCGGTGGACCTGGCCCTGAGGCTGAACGGGGAAGTGGTCTCCTGCGATTCCATGCAGCTGTACGCGGGAATGGCCATCGGAACCGCCCAGCCCACGGAGGAGGAAAAAAAAGGCGTTCCCCATCACATGATCGGCATCGCGGATCCCCGAGAGCCCTGGTCGGTGGGAAAGTTCGCGGAAAAAGCGGACACGGTGGTGCGGGACATTCTCGCCCGGGGTCGGCTGCCGATCCTGGCGGGAGGAACCGGGCTGTACATCGAGGCGTTGGTATCCGGCAGGAGCTTTGCCCCCTTTCCCCGGACAGGAAGAAGAGAAGCGCTGGAAAAGCTGGCGGAGGAAGAGGGGATCGAGACCCTGCTCTGTCGGCTGCGGGAAGTAGATCCCCAAAGCGCCGACCGTCTGCCCCCCGGAGACCGCCGCCGGATCATCCGGGCCCTGGAGGTCTGGGAGGAGACGGGCAAGACCATCACACAGCACAACGAGGAGACCGCCGCGCTGCCCCCGCGCTACGACGCCGCCTGGCTCGGTCTGCGCTTCGAGGACCGGGCGGATCTGTACGCGCGGATCGACCGGCGGGTGGACGACATGATGTCCCGGGGACTGCTGTCGGAGGCACAGGCGCTGCTTGCCGCCGGTATCGGCTCCGACAGCACCGCCATGCAGGCCATCGGCTACAAGGAGCTCCTGCCGGCGCTGACCTGCGGCGCCGATCCGGCCGCGGCCGTGGAAAAGATCAAGCAGAGCTCCAGGCATTATGCCAAGCGGCAGATGACCTGGTTCCGGAGGCGGGAGGAGATCGCCTGGATCACATTGCCCCGGGAGCCGGACCCGGATCGGGTCCTGCGGGAAGCGATCGCGCTTCTGGAGCTTTGGGAGGGAGGAAAAAGAGCGGAATGAAGACCAATACCAAGCAGGGCAGCGTTTTCTTTACGGTGCTGAGTCTGTTGATCCTGGCAGCGGTGGCCGTATATCTGCTCGTCTCCGTTCTGAGCGCCGCGGCGGATCCGTTTACCACCACCGAGGCCATCCGCTACGAGGGCAGTGATTATGTGACGGCGGAGGCTGTGGTCTTCCGGGAGGAGCAGTTGCTGACCTCCGACTGGCCCATCATCGTGCCTGCTCTCGAGGAGGGCGAAAAAGTGGGGGCCGGCCAGCGCCTGGCCGCGGGCTTCCGCTCGGAGCAGGAGGCCGCCGGCGGGGCACAGCTGCAGGAAACGCAGCGGGAGCTGGCCCGTATGCAGGCTGTGGCCGCCTCGGAGCTGACGGCCGACACCGTGCAGGAAATGGACGACCGGATCGCGGACGCCGTGATCCGCATTCAGACGAGTCTGAATGCCGGTGACTGGAGCGCGGCGCAGGACAGCGGCTGGGAGCTGCAGCTGGCCGTCATGAGCCGCACCGCCGACGATACCGCCCGTCAGCAGGCGGCGGAGCGGGCCCTTGAGCTGGAGTCTGAAGAGGAGGAGCTGAAAAACGCGGGGGAGGAGGCAGAGGTCCTCACGGCGCCCGCCGCGGGCTGGTATTCCGCCTCCGCGGACGGCTTAGAGGAGATCCTGACGCCTGAGACGGTGCTCCTCATGCAGCCCTCCGAGCTGTCGGAGCTGAAGAACAGAAAAGGCAGGAGCACCGATGGCGCCTACGGGCGTCTGGTGACCGGCGGGACCTGGTATCTGGCCGCCGTTCTTCCGGAGGAATCCGCCCGACAGGCGGCCGAGGAGGGCACGGTGCAGGTGGAGCTGACCGAGGCGGGACTGGAGGCGCAGATGCAGGTCGTGCAGTGCGGTGACCCGGACGAGGACGGCAATTGCGCGGTGGTCTTTTCCTGCGACAGAGGTATGGACCGGGCCGCCGGGCTCCGATTTGTCTCGGTGAACGTTGTGCTCCGTACCTGCACGGGACTGCGCATTCCCAAGAATGCGGTCCGACCGGAACGGACCTCCCGGGACACGGAGGACACGGCGGACGGGGACACCTTCCGGACCGGTGTATATGTGGTGGTAGGCGGCCGCGCGGTGTTCAAGGAGGTAGAGATCCTCCTGGATACCGGGAATGCCTATGTGGTTCGGGAGGACCGGACCGATACGGACTCCCTCTGGGCCGGAGATGAGGTCATCGTCTCCGCAAGAGATCTGTACGACGGAAAGGTGGTGCAGTAATGCAGCAAAACGAAGACTACCGGGACATTGCCCAACGGGTCGCCCGCGTTCGGGAGACCATTGCCGAGGCGGCTCTTTCAGCCGGCCGTGACCCAAAGGAGATCCTGCTGTGCGCCGCCACAAAGACCAATCCCACGGACAGGATCCGAGCGGCGGTGGCCGCCGGCGTGGATCTGTGCGGCGAGAACCGGGTGCAGGAGCTGCTGCAAAAAGCGCCCCAGGGCGCCTATGAGGGGGTGCCGGTGCACCTCATCGGACACCTGCAAAAGAACAAGGCAAAGCAGGTAGTGGGTCTGACGGATGTCATCGAGTCCGTGGACTCGACGGAACTGCTGGATCTGCTGGACCGCCTGGCGGAAAAAGCGGGCATTCGTCAGGACATCCTGCTGGAGGTCCGCCTGGCGGAGGAGGAAAACAAGACCGGCTTCTTCCCCACGGAGGCAAAACAAGCCGCGCTGGAAATGGAGCGATGGCCCTCTCTGCGTCTCCGGGGCCTGATGGCGATCCCCCCCATCGCGTCGGAACCGGGCCAAAATCGCCCATTTTTTGCAAAATTACGGGAGCTTTTTGTTGACATCAAGCTGAAAACATACGATAATGAGCTTATAGACTGCCTGTCGATGGGGATGAGCGGTGATTTTGCGGATGCCGTCGCGGAGGGGTCCACGATGGTCCGGCTGGGAACCGCTCTGTTCGGCCCGAGGGCGCCGATCTCCTCTCAGAGGGCGGAATGATTTTTTGCTGGAGGAAGAACCATGGGTCTGTTTAATGAGCTGAAGAAGCTGGCAAAACCATATTCCGAGGAAGACGAATTCGACGAGGAAGAATATGAGGAACAGCCCAGGAAGCGCCGGAGCGGTTCCACCGCTTCCGCGGATGACGAGTTGACCGATTACGCGTCGTCGTCCGCCTCTGCTTTCGACTTCTCGTCCGGCAACTCCTCCCGTACCGCGTCCACGGCTTCCGCTTCCCGCGGCGCCTACAGCATGGCATCGGACGGCAAGGTAGTGAACATCTCCGCCACCACCGTACTGCAGGTGGTCCTGTCCAAGCCGACCCGTTTCGACGAGGTCTCCGACATCGCCGACCATCTCCGGGAAAAACGCGCCGTGGTCCTGAATCTGGAATCCACCAACAAGGACGTCGCCCGCCGCCTGGTCGATTTTCTCAGCGGCTGTGCCTATGCCCTGGACGGAAAGATCCGCAAGGTGGCCGTCAGTACCTACCTGATCACCCCCTACAACGTAGATTTCACGGGAGACCTGATCGACGAGCTCGAGAACAACAGCTTGTACCTGTAACGGTCCCCGACCCGGTCGGATTCAACTGCCGTTCCACAGACGGCGGAAAGGAGCAGAGGAATGCTTTCACCCCAGGAAGTACAGGAAAAAACCTTCAGCAAGGCCGTCTTCGGCGGCTATGATATGGCAACCGTGGACGATTTTCTCGATGCCGTCAGCACGGATTACGCCGCGCTGTACAGCGAGAACACCGTCCTGAAGAACCGCATGAAGGTCCTCATCGAAAAGCTGGAAGAATACCGTGCCCAGGAGGACGCTATGAAAAAAGCCCTCATCGCCGCCCAGCAGAGCGCCGATGAGCTGACCGCCGCCACGGAGCAGAAGTGCGCCCAGGCCCTGCAGGACGCCCAGTCCGCCGCGGACGAACAGGTCCGCCGGATGCGTGAGGACATCAACCTGGAGGAAGACCGCGTCACGGAGGCCCACCGCCTGGCGGACGAATACATTACAAAGCTGCGCGCGGAGCTGGAGCACTCTCTGGACGCCCTGGACGCGCTGAAGATCGCTGCCGACGATCGGCCCACGGATCTGCGTCCCCGCGCCTACGACTTCGAGTCCGAGGCGGACGACCCCGCCGGGCTGGCCAGGAAGATCGAAGAGAGCATGCAGAAGCTGGTGGGCGAGGGCGAATCTGTCCCGGAGTCGGCCCCCCAGGAGGAGGGCGACACCAAGAAGCTGCCTTCCCTGGACCGGATGGATCGGCTGACGGAGTCCGCCAGACTGAAATACAACCTCGACGAGCTTCAGTTTGGCGAGAAATACACCCAGCAATGAACAAAAAACGCGGAGCAGGCCGCTGTCTGCCCCGCGTTTTCGAATATTTGACCAATTTCGTTTTGCATTATGACCACGGGTGTGCTATCATTGCCCGGAATGATTTGTTTTTTGGGAAGAGGGATTTTTATGGACTACAACAAGACGCTGAACCTGCCCGTAACCGACTTTCCCATGCGGGCCGGTCTTCCCAAGCGGGAGCCGGAGATGCTTCAACGCTGGGAAGAACTGGATGTTTATAATGAGCTGCTGAAGAAAAACGAGGGAAAGCCCCTGTTTTCCCTGCACGACGGCCCTCCCTTCTCCAACGGAGACCTCCACATGGGCCACGCTCTGAACAAGGCGCTCAAGGACTTTATCAACCGTTCCTATGCCATGCGGGGCTGGTACACCCCCTACATTCCCGGCTGGGACAATCATGGCATGCCCATCGAGAGCGCCATCATCAAGGAACAGAAGCTGAACCGCAAGGCCATGTCCACCGCGGACTTCCGCAGCGCCTGCCGGGATTACGCGGAAAAATACATTCAGCTCCAGATGAAGGGCTTCCGCCGCATGGGCGTAGTGGCCGATTGGGAGCATCCCTACCGGACTATGAGCCCCGGCTTCGAGGCCGAGGAGGTCAAGGTCTTCGGGGAGATGTACAAAAAAGGCTACATCTACAAGGGACTCAAGCCCGTTTACTGGTGCCCCAAGGACGAGACCGCCCTTGCGGAAGCGGAGATCGAATATCAGGACGATCCCTGTACCACCGTATACGTCCGATTCCCCATTGCCGATGACCTGGGCAAGCTGAGCCACCTGGACCTGAGCCGCCTTTCCTTCCTGATCTGGACCACCACCATCTGGACCCTGCCCGGCAACCTGGGCATCACCCTCAACGCGGACGAGAGCTATGCCATCGTCAGGGCGGCGGACGGGGAGCTGTTTGTGGTGGCGCAGCCCCTGACGGAAAAGGTCATGGCCGTCGGCGGTATCACGGACTACGAGATCATCGAGACCCATCCCGGCAGCTACTTCGAGCGGATGCAGGCCCGTCACCCCTTCCTGGACAAGACCAGCCTTCTGATGCTGGCGGACTATGTCACCATGGACTCCGGTACCGGCTGCGTCCACACGGCGCCCGGCTTCGGCGCGGACGACTATCAGACCTGCCGCCGCTATGACCTGCCCCTGGTGGTTCCGGTGGACGATCAGGGCCGCCATACCGACTACGCAGGCCCCTATGCGGGATTGAAGACCGACGAGTCCAATCCCATCATCATGAAGGACATGCAGGCATCCGGCATGCTCTTTGCCAGCGAGGAGATCGTCCACTCCTATCCCCACTGCTGGCGCTGCAAGGGTCCCACCATCTTCCGGGCGACGCCCCAGTGGTTCTGCTCCGTGGACGCCTTCAAGGAGGAGGCCTGCGAGGCCTGCGACGAGGTCAAATGGTACCCCGAGTGGGGCATCGATCGGATCCGCAGCATGATCCGGGAGCGGGCCGACTGGTGCATCTCCCGCCAGCGGAAGTGGGGCCTTCCCATCCCCGTGTTCTACTGCCCGGACTGCGGACAGCCCATCTGCACGGACGAGACCATCGCCGCTGTCTCCGCCCTGTTCGAAAAAGAAGGCTCCAACGCCTGGTTCGAGCGCTCCGCCGAGGAGATCCTGCCCGCCGGCTTCCGCTGCCCCCATTGCGGCTGCGACCACGGCTTCACCCAGGAGACCGATACCCTGGACGGATGGTTCGATTCCGGCTCCTCCCACTTCTGCGCCATGAAGCGCGACCAGAGCTTCTGGCCCGCCACGGTGTACATCGAGGGTCTGGACCAGTATCGCGGCTGGTTCCAGTCCAGCATGCTGGTGGCGGTAGGCGCTCTGGGCAAGGGCTCCCCCTTCAGGGAATGCATCACCCACGGCTGGACCGTAGACGGCGAGGGCCGCGCCATGCACAAATCCCTCGGCAACGGCATGGACCCCGGCGAGATCATCGAAAAATACGGCGCCGACCTGCTGCGGCTCTGGGCAGCCTCCGCGGATTACCATGCGGACGTTCGCTGCTCCGACGCCATCTTCAAGCAGCTTTCCCAGAACTACCTGAAGTTCCGCAACACCGCCCGGTACTGCCTGGGCAACCTCAACGGCTTTGATCCCAACGAGCTCACGCCGCCTCAGGAGATGCTCCCCCTGGACCGTTGGGCCGTCACCCGCCTCAACAGCCTCATCACCCGCTGCTTCGAGGCCTATGATCGTTACGATTTCAGCGCCATCACCCACGCGATCAACGACTTCTGCGTGGTAGACCTGTCCAACTTCTACCTGGACATCATCAAGGACCGCCTGTACTGCTCCCTGCCGGACGCCCCCGAGCGCCGCAGCGCCCAGACGGCCATGTGGATGATCCTGGATACTATGACCAAGGTGATGGCGCCCATCCTGGCCTACACCACGGACGAGATCTGGCTGGCCATGTGCCACCGCGCCGAGGACGACGCCCGGAACGTGCTCTTCAACCAGATGAACGCGCCCTTCGAGGCCTATGCCCTGGACGAGGCAGCCATGGCGTCCTGGGATACGCTCATTGCTCTGCGCAATGATGTAAACAAGGCCCTGGAGCTGGCCCGGAACGAAAAACGGGTCAAGAAGAACCAGGACGCCGAGGTCGTGATCCGTCCGGACGAAAAAACAGCCGCCGGCCTCACGGAGGACCAAAAGTCCGGACTCGCCGGACTGTGCATTGTGTCCCATGTCCGTCTGACGGAGGAACCGCTGGAGGGCTTTGCCGGCGAGACCGGCTCCGTGATCGCGGTCTCCCTCAGCGAAGCGCCCAAGTGCCCCCGCTGTTGGAACCATGATCCCGCGGCCGACGCGGAGGGGCTGTGCCCCCGCTGCGCCCAGGTGGTCAGTCTGCTTGGCGACATCGAATAAACCGCCTTTGGCGGGGGACGGGGCATCGTGCCCCGTCCCCCGCAATTTGTGAAAGGGGGATCCCCGTTATGCTCTGGCTGCTCTACGCCCTCTTTGCGGCCGCGGTCGTCGGCCTGGACCGGCTGACCAAGCTTCTCATCGTCCGGAACATCCCCATCGGGGAGACTGTTCCCGTCTGGAACGGCGTGTTCCATCTGACCCATGTACACAACACCGGCGCGGCCTTTTCCATGTTTTCCGGGCAGCGCTGGCCGTTGGTGGTGGTCACGCTGCTTTGCATGGCCCTGGTGGTCTGGATGCTGCTCCGGGCGGATTTTCCTCCTCTGGCAAACTGGTGTCTGGTCGCCATCCTGGGCGGCGCGGTGGGCAATTTCATCGATCGGGTCACTCAGGGCTATGTGGTGGATATGATCGAGGTGGAATTCATCCGCTTTGCCGTGTTCAACGTGGCGGACATTTTTGTGGTCTGCGGCGGCATTGTTCTCTGCCTGGCCGTCCTGCTTTTTTCAAAAAAGGAGGAGGCCGGTGCATGAGCTCGTCGTGCTGCCGGAGGACGCCGGGACCCGGCTGGATGTTTTTGTCGCTGCGGCGCTGCCGCAGCTGAGCCGCAGCGCGGTCCAGCGTCTGCTGGAGGAAGGCCTGGTGACCCGCGGCGGCGGCCCCGCTTCCAAAAAAGACCGCTGTGCCCCCGGAGACATCATCCGGGTCACCGTGCCGGAGGTCCGGGAGGCTCTGCCGGAGCCGGAGGACATCCCCCTGGATGTGCGCTATGAGGACGACGATGTCATCGTCATCAACAAGCCCCGGGGCCTGGTGGTACATCCCGCTGCGGGACATGAGGACGGCACCCTGGTCAATGCCCTGCTATATCACTGCGGAGACTCCCTGTCCGGCATCGGCGGGGAAAAACGACCCGGCATCGTCCACCGCATCGACAAGGATACCTCCGGCCTGCTGATCGTGGCAAAAAACGACCTGGCCCACCGCTGCCTTTCCGAGCAGCTCAGGGACCACACCATGCACCGCATCTACTACGCGGTGGTCCGGGGCGGCTTCCGGGAGGACGAGGGGACCGTAAACGCCCCCATCGGAAGACACCCCAACGACCGGAAGAAAATGGCTGTCCGGCCGGAGGGCAGGGAGGCTGTGACCCACTATACGGTCGAGGAGCGCTTCGGCGCCTACACCATGCTGCGCCTGAGGCTGGAGACCGGCCGTACCCACCAGATCCGAGTCCACATGGCGTACATCGGTCACAGTGTGGTGGGAGATCCGGTCTACGGGCCAAAAAAGGAAGAGCTGGGGCAGACGGCTCAGGTACTGCATGCGGGACGGCTGGTGTTTCTCCACCCCACAACCGGGGCCCCTGTTACGGTGGACGCCGAGCTGCCGGACTACTTTCTTTCCGTCCTGTCCCGCCTCCGGGAAAAGGGGAGATGACCCACCCCTTCTTCCGGGAAAAAAAGGTTTGACAACCGACAAGGAAACTCGTATAATAGCCAATGCTTGACTGTGATGGGAGAACCGCTATGCTGCTGAGCCTGACGAAGTTGATAGACCGTCCCGGGGAGTCGATCCCCTTCGAGACGGCACTGGATTTTTCCAATCTGGATTTCGGTGGGAACTGTCCTGCCGATGAGCCCGTTACTGCCTCCGGCCTGATCCGCAACTCCGCCGGTGTCCTGCGTCTCAGCGCCCGACTCACCACCACGCTGCACTGTGTCTGTGACCGGTGTACCAAGCCCTTTTCGCTGCCCCTGGACCTTCCGGCGGAAGCGGTACTTACCGCGGACGAGGATGCGGACGAGGATGGCGATCTCCAGACCTTTTCCCTCCGGGACGATTGCGCGGACCTGGACGAGATCCTGACCACAGCCTTTGTGTTCGGGATGCCGACCAAGCTCCTGTGCGATCCGGACTGCAAGGGATTGTGTCCCACCTGCGGCGCGGATCTCAACGACGGTCCCTGCGGCTGCAGTAAGCCCGTTGATCCCCGCCTGGCTGCCCTTGCGCAGCTGCTGCAGGAGCCGGACGAATAAAAAAGCCCCGATTCCTGTTTCCCGGTTTTACCGATCTCGGTATCTTCTCCAAGGAGGTGTCACCATGGCCGTCCCGAAATGTAAGGTTTCCAAAGCCCGCCGCGACAAGCGCCGTTCCAACGTATGGAAGCTCTCCACGCCCAATATGGTTCAGTGCGAATGCGGTGCCTACCATCTGCCGCACAGAGCCTGCCGCTCCTGCGGAAAGTACAACGGAAAGACCGTACTGCCCGCAGCGGAAGCCAAATAAGCATCACTCACGAAAGGCAAGAGGAGGGTCGGAGATCCTTCTCTTTTCTTTATTCCCCCAAAAAAGGAGTCAAACCATGTCAAAACCGATCGTGGCCATCGTCGGCCGGCCGAATGTCGGCAAATCCATGCTGTTCAACAAGCTCACAGGAAAAAGAATGAGCATTGTGGACGATACACCGGGCGTAACCAGGGACCGTCTCTTCGGAGATTGCGACTGGAACGGTCGGGAGTTTCTGCTGGTGGATACCGGAGGCATCGAGCCGAAAACGGACAACGAGATCCTGCTGTTCATGCGGCACCAGGCGGAGCTGGCCGTTGCCTCCGCGGATGTGATCGTCATGGTGACAGATGTCAACACCGGCATGACGGCGGCAGACGCCGATGTGGCGGCCATGCTGCTGCGCTCCAAAAAACCGGTGGTGCTCGCCGTCAACAAATGCGACTCCGTGGGCTACACCAACCCGGATGTCTATGAGTTCTACAACCTGGGATTGGGGGACCCGGTGGAGGTCTCGGCCCTCCACGGACACGGGACCGGAGATCTGCTGGACCGCTGTGTGGAATGCTTCCCGCCGGAGACGGCGGAGGAGGATGAGGACGAGGAGCAGATCAAGGTCGCCGTCATCGGCAAGCCCAATGTAGGAAAATCCAGCCTGATCAACCGGATCCTGGGGGACGAGCGGGTCATCGTGGCCAATGAGGCCGGGACCACCCGGGACGCGGTGGACACCCCCTTCGAGAACGAATACGGCCGCTACCTCTTCATCGACACCGCCGGCCTCCGCCGGAAGAGCAAGGTGGAGGACGCCATCGAAAAATACAGCAATCTCCGTGCCATTGCCGCCATCGAGCGCTGTGACGTGTGCGTGATCATGCTGGACGCCGCTCAGGGCGTGACGGAGCAGGATACCAAGATCGCCGGCCTGGCCCACGAGGCGGGAAAAGCCTGCGTCCTGGTGGTGAACAAATGGGACACGATAGAAAAAGACACCAACACCATGGACCGCATGACGGACGAGATCCGTCGGGACCTGAGCTACATGACCTATGCGCCCGTGCTCTTTGTGTCGGCGCTCACCGGCCAACGGGTGGGCAAGCTCTTTGAGGTCATCAACTATGTGTCTCAGCAAAATGCCATGCGCATCACCACCGGCACCCTCAACAGCATCCTGGCGGACGCCACCGCCCGGGTCCAGCCCCCCACGGACAAGGGCCGCAGGCTCAAGATCTACTACATCACCCAGATCGGGGTCAAGCCGCCCCACTTCGTCATCTTCTGCAACGACGCCAAACTGTTCCACTTTTCCTACCAGCGTTATCTGGAGAACCAGATCCGCAGCGTATTCTCCCTGACAGGTACGCCCATCCGCCTGACCATCCGGCAGAAGGGCGACAAAGAGGACTGAGCCATGGCAAGAATCATCCTGTCGGCCCTGGCGGCGATCCTGATCGGATATCTCCTGGGCAGCTGCAACGGCGCCATCCTGATCTCCTGCGGATTTTATCGGGAGGATATTCGGACCCGGGGAAGCGGCAACGCCGGCCTGACCAACTTTTACCGCTGCTTCGGCGGTCCTGCCACGCTGCTGGTGATCGTGATCGACATGGGCAAGATCTTCCTCGCGGCCTGGCTGGGAGGACTTTTGGCCGGGGAGGCACGGCTTGCCGAGGGACAGGCGCTCTGCGGCACCGCCGCGATCCTGGGGCACATGTTCCCGGTCTGGTACGGATTCCGGGGCGGAAAGGGCATCCTCTCCTCGGGAGCGCTGGTCCTGTTCATGAGCCCGCCGGCCTTTCTTTTCCTGCTTGTGGTATTCACGGTGACGGTGGCCCTGACCCGCTATGTCTCCCTGGGCTCGATCCTGGCGGCCCTGCTGTATCCCGTCTGCTTCCTGGTCCTGTACCGGGGGCATCCTGTGGTGGTGCTGCTTTCTCTGGTCGGCTTGCTGGATGTATGGCGGCATCGGGAGAACATCCGCCGCCTGCGCAGCGGAACCGAGTCCAAATTCACCTTCAAAAAAAAGGACGGGGATCCAACGGGGAGGAATTGACATGAAGATATCCGTTCTCGGAAGCGGCGCCTGGGGCACCGCACTGGCGGTCTCGTTGGCCCGCGGCGGACACGAGACCCTGCTCTGGAGCCGCAGGGAGGAAGCGGCGGCCGCCATGTCCGCCGCAGGGGAAAATCCCCGCCTGCCCGGCGTCCCTCTGCCCTCTGCGCTGCTGTGCACGGCGGACCTGGAACGGGTCCGGGGCTCCGATCTGACGGTCTTTGCCTGCCCTTCCTCCTCCGTTCGCTCCCTGGCGACCGAAGCGGCCCCCTTCCTGACGGGGTCCCTTCCTGTCAGCGTCGCCAAGGGCATCGAAAAAGGCACCGGCCTCCGCATGAGTCAGATCATCCGCAACGAGACCGGACAGAGCTGCGCCGTCCTTTCGGGCCCCTCCCATGCGGAGGAGGTCGGACGCGGGATCCCCACCGGCTGCGTGGCGGCCGCGGAGGACCGGACCCAGGCCCGGCTGGTGCAGGATGTGTTCATGAGCCCCTCTCTTCGGATCTATACCAGTCCGGACATCGTGGGTGTGGAGCTGGGCGGCGCGCTCAAGAACATCTACGCCCTGTGCGCGGGGATCAGCGACGGGCTGGGCCTGGGGGATAATACCAAGGCCCTGCTCATGACCCGCAGCCTGACGGAGATGGCCCGTCTCGGCATTGCCCTGGGCGCCAGGCGGGAGACCCTGGCGGGGCTTGCCGGGGTAGGGGACCTGATCGTGACCTGCACCTCCATGCACTCCCGCAACCGCCGGGCCGGGATCCTGCTCGGCCGGGGAAAAAGTGTCGACGACGCCATGCGTGAGGTAGGCGCCGTGGTAGAGGGCTACTACGCCGCCGATTCCGCCATGAGCCTCCGGGATACCGTCGACGCGGATATGCCCATCCTGGAACAGGTCCATGCCATCCTGTATCACGGCGCCGATCCGCGCCGAACCGCCGAGACTCTGATGCGCCGGGGCGGCCGGGATGAGATGGAAGACGCCGGCTGGAACCCCCCCGGAAAAAAACGACCCGAATCCAAAAAAGGGACTTGAAATATCGGAGGAAATCTGATAGGATAACCGTCGGTGCCCGTTGGGTACCGGTATTTTCCTGCGGCGAGGAGGTGCAGCCAAATGGCCAAGTGCGAGATTTGCGGCAAGGGTGTCACGTTCGGGATCAAGGTCTCCCATTCCCACAGACGTTCCAACAGAGCTTGGAAGCCCAATGTAAAACGGGTGAAGGCGATTGTCGACGGTTCCCCGCGCCATATTTATGTCTGTACAAGGTGTCTTCGTTCCGGCAAGGTCACCCGTGCGGTGTAAGGCTGTACTGAACCAAACCGAATCAAGACGGCATCGAAAGGAGGGCTTGCCCCTCCTTTTTTTGTTGCCCTCTCTACGGCGCATTTATTCCGATCCGGAATTAAACAACAGGGAATTGGAATTGTATTTTTTTTCGGCTTCCCGTAAAATGTCAGAGATAACAGGCAATACTTCACAGGAGGATGTGACCTGAGTGAAAGCTTCCGAAATTTATGATCTGCGTACGGCCCTGGAATTTCTTCGGGGTCTTCCCGGCCAGCTGCATGAGACCGACGTCCCGGCCTCTCCCGCGGCGGAGATCTCCGGGATCTATCGATATATCGGCGCGGGCGGCACCGTGCGCCGTCCCACCAAAGAAGGACCGGCCATGCTGTTCCGCAATGTGGAGGGCTATCCGGACGTTTCCGTCCTGATCGGCCTTCTGGCCAGCCGCAGCCGGGTATCGGCGCTGCTGGGGATCCCCAAGGACCGTTTGGGCTTTGTCATGCGGGAGAGTCTGAACCATCCGATCCCTCCCGTCGAGATCCCGGCGGAGGGTGTGCCCTGCCGGGAGGTGGTGCATCTGGCCACCGATCCCGACTTTGACGTCCGCCGCATCGTACCGGCGCCTACCAACACTCCCATCGACGCCGGTCCCTATCTGACCATGGGCATGTGCTACGCCACCCATCCGGATACCGGCCTGTCCGATGTGACCATCCATCGCCTCTGCGTCCAGGGCAAGGACGAGATCTCCATCTTCTTCACCCCCGGCTCCCGCCACATCGGCGCCATGGCCGAACGGGCAAGCGAGCTGGGTCAGCCCCTGCCCATCAGCATCAGCATCGGAGTGGACCCGGCGGTGGAGTTGGGCAGCTGCTTTGAGCCCCCCGCTACCCCCATGGGCTTTGACGAGCTGTCCGTGGCCGGCGCGCTCCGTGGCCGCCCCGTGGAGCTGGTCCGCTGCCTGACGGTGAACGAGCGGGCCATCGCCAACGCGGAATTTGTCATCGAGGGTGAGGTCCTGCCCAACACCTTCGTTCAGGAGGACCGCACCACCGGCACCGGACACGCCATGCCGGAATTCACGGGCTACAACGGCCCCGCCTGCGCCAACTGCTCCCTGATCCGGGTCAAGGCGGTGACCCATCGCCGCAGCCCCATCCTTCAGACCTGCATCGGCCCCAGCGAGGAGCATGTGTCCATGGTGGGTCTGCCCACCGAGGCCGCCATCATCGACATGATCGAAAAAGCCATGCCCGGCCGCCTTCAGAATGTCTACATGCCCTCCGCCGGCGGCGGAAAATACATGTGCGTCATCCAGTTCAAAAAGAGCGTGGCCAGCGACGAGGGCAGACAGCGCCAGGCAGCGATCCTGGCCTTTGCCGCCTTCTCGGAGCTGAAGAACGTGATCCTGGTGGATGAGGATGTGGATCCCTTTGACATGAGTGATGTCCTGTGGGCCATGAATACCCGCTTCCAGGGCAACAAGGACACCATCTTCCTGCCCAATGTCCACTGCCACACCCTGGATCCCTCCGCCACCCCGGAATACGACATCAACATCCCGGGAAAAGGCATCAGCTGCAAGACCATTTTTGACTGCACGGTCCCCTTTGCGCAGAAGGAACGGTTCAAACGGGCCGAGTTCCTGGAAATTCCGGACTGGGAGAAGTATCTGTAATGCATCTGATCGTCGGTGTTTCCGGCGCCAGCGGCGCCCCGCTGGCCCTGGAGCTGCTCACCGCTCTGAAACAAAAGGGCGTCGAGACCACCCTGGTGGTCAGTCTGGGAGCGGACCGGATCCTGCGCCAGGAACTGAACATGACAAAGGAAGAGCTGTCCGCCCTTGCCACAAGGGCGGAGGACAACCGGAACCTGGGGGCAGCCATCGCAAGCGGCTCCTGCAGGACGGACGGCATGATCATCTGCCCCTGCTCCATGAAGACCCTGGGCGGCATCCATGCGGGCTGCTGCGAGGGCCTGCTGGGCCGTGCCGCGGATGTGACTCTCAAGGAACGTCGCAGGCTGGTCCTCGTGCCCCGGGAAAGTCCCTTCAGCCCCATTCATCTGCGGAACATGTACGAGCTGTCCATGATGGGAGCGGTCATCCTGCCTCCTGTCCTGAGCTATTACAACGAGCCAGCCTCCGTTCGGGATATGACCTGCCATACGGTAGGGAAGATCCTGGACAGCTTCGGCCTGGAGTATGAGGGCTATCGGCGCTGGGAGGGCATGCCGGATGCGGAGTTTTAGTGTCCGTTCGGGGAATCTGACGCTGGAATGCAGACTCATCCCCTCGGGAAGAGACCTGAACGTTACCGTCACCGGGGGCAGCTCCCCCCACATCGGCTCGGTCAGCCTGGCCGTCCCCCGGCCCAGCCTCCGCGGCGATGGGTCCACATCGGCTACGGTATCCACCCTGAATCTGACGGGGCACAAGGACGGGGAGCTGGGGGACGAATTTGCCCGGGCGCTGTCCTCAGTCCTGAACTGCGTGACGGTGGTGACCTGCGGCGTCCATACGGACGGACTGGACGCGGCGGGGATCGAGACCTATCGATCCCTTGCGGAGAGCCTCCGGGCAGAAGTCCTCTCGGAAATGAAAAAGGAGATGCCTTTCGATGGAGCTTGAGGTATTGTGCGAATTTGCCGAGGTGGCAAAGCAAAAAAGCTTTTCCCGGGCCGCGGAGGAACTGCATCTGTCCCAGCCCTCTCTTTCCAAGCACATCATGGCGCTGGAAAAGGAACTGGGGCTGCAGCTGTTCGAGCGGACCTCCCGCCGGGTGACCCTCAGTCGGGCAGGCCAGCGCCTGCTTCCCTGCGTGGAGGAGGTCCGGGAGCTGTACGGAAAAATGCTTTCCCTGGCCCGGGAGGAACGGGCCATCGGCACCGGCCGGGTCAGCATCGTCAGCATTCCGGTCATGGCCCAATACGGCATCACCGAGGCGATCTCCGACTTTGTTCGCCTGTATCCGGAATCGGTTCCGGAGGTCCGGGAACGGGAAAGCCGGGACATCGAGGGCGCGCTGCTGTCGGGAGACTGCGACCTTGCCTTTACCCGGGACCTGGAGAGCGGCGAGCTGCTGGAGAGCCTTCCCTTTCGGGAGGACCGTCTGGTGGCGGTCCTGTCCCGCCGCCATCCCCTGGCGGACCGGAGCTCGGTCAGCCTGTCGGACCTGCGGGACGAGGAATTCCTTCTGCTGGACAGCGGGACCTCTTTGTATCAGCAATGCACACAGCTCTGCGCCGCTGCCGGCTTCCGGCCCAAGCTCCGCTACACTGGCAACCGGCCGGAAAATCTGCTGGCTCTGGCGGCCGGCGGGATGGGGGTGGCGCTGCTGATGGAGGGCCATGTGACGGAAAACGCCGAGGTGAGCGTTCTGTCCCTGATCCCCACGGTAGAGAGCCGGGTGTGCCTGGTCCGCCGGCGTGACGCGGTCCATACGCCCCAGGCGGAGGCTTTCTGGAATTTCATCGCCGCCCGCTCCTGAGAACAAAAGCTCAAAAAGAGGCATCCCCCACCGGGGATGCCTCTTTTTTCGGAAGATTCACAACAAAACGGGTCATGCGGCAGAGCCCTTCTTTGCCTCCGGGGCGTGAAAGAACGGCTCCATGCGGATACCGGGAAGCAGCCGATAAGACAGCCCCACAAAACGGCCGGTCAGCAGTACGGAGGCCACCGAGCTGATGCCCACGCTGGTAAGACTCCCCACAGAGACCAGATTGATCACAACGGCAGCCAGCACATAGACGGCGTCCGCCACCATCTTCACATTGCCCAGCTTCCTGCCGTGCACCCGGGCGATGACATTGTTCATCTCATCGGGCGCGGGCAGCATCAGGTCGCACCCGCTGATCAGCGCCACCCCAAAGCCCTGGACGGCAATGCCCGCCACCAGGATCACCACGGCGGGGATCAGAGCCGCGTCAGGGATAAACTGCCCCCACAGCCACATAAAAAAGTCTACCAGATACCCAAAGGGCACTCCCACACACATACACAGCACGCTTTTCAAGGTCAGCTTCCTCTGGACGATGACCTGACCCACCACGCACAGCAGGTGCAGGAGTATGGTGGTCTTGCCCAGCGTCAGCGGGGTAATGTTGGACACGGCGTCCGGCACGGCGGTGATGGGAGAGACGCCCCAAAAGGTGATCCCGGTCAGGGCCTTCAGGTCCAGGGCCATCTGCTTGAGCAGCACCAGCCCCACCGCCATACAGATCAGGCCGCAGATATACTGCAGGAGTCTTCTTGTCAGATGCTTATCTTTCATATCATTCCTCCCATCGGACCGAAAGCGTTCAAAAAATGCGCACCCGCGCCGTACGAGAGATTATAGCACGGAAGCAGGACTCTGAGCAAGAAAAAATAGAGGACCCATCCCTCAAACGCCCCGAATTTCTTTGCTTCCCGGCGATGTGGTTTGGTGTTGACAATCCCGGATATTACGGATATGCTTGAACAGTGAGAGATCAAAAGAATCTCGGAAAGGAAAGACAGTATGGAACACAGATATGCGCATATATGTACGCCTGTCCGGATCGGCAAGCATGTGCTCAAGAACCGGATCATCAACTCCAAGTGCATCCCCGAAGGCATCCAGGGACCCGAGAACTTCCCTGCCGAGGAGCATATCACCTTTGCCGCCAACCTGGCCAAAAACGGCGCGGCCATTGTGACCCTGGCCCCGGGCAATTACCGGGTCAACAAGGTGACCTCCACCTTTACCAGCCCCTTCAACATGGACGATCGGTATGTCTCCCGGTATTTCCGTCGGATGATCGACCGCATCCATGCCTACGGCTCCCTGGCCTCTGCCTCCACCATGACCTACTTCCCCGGCAATGTGGCCATTTCCGATATCCGCAACGAAGCGCTGCTTCCCGAGAGTGTCCGGAATCTGGGTGGTCCGGAGAGCCTGAAGGGCCGGGACGGCAAATACCTGCCGGAGATCACCAGGGACGGCATCCGGGATATGATCGACTCTGTGGTCAAGGTCTGCAAAAAGCTGCAGTCCTGCGGCTTTGACATGATCAACATCTACATGTCCTACAACGCCTCTCTCATGGCCAAGTCTCTGTCCCCCATTCTGAACCAGCGGACAGACGAGTACGGCGGCAGCCTGGAAAATCGGGCGCGGCTGGGCAAGGAGCTGTTCTCCGCCATCAAGCAGTCCTGCGGCAGGGATTTCCTCATCGAGGTCCAGATCTCCGGCCGGGAACAGATCGAGGGCGGCTATACCACCGACGATCTGATCCAATACGCCAAATACTGGGAAGGCCTGGTGGATATCTATCAGGTCCGTGCCTGGACCGGGGATATGACCCATGCCAGCCACTACACCTCTCCCAAGGAGAATCCCACCAACCTGCAGTTTGCGGCGGCCATGAAGGCGGCGGGCGTCCCGGCCCTCATCGCGCCCGTGGGCGGCTTCCAGGATCCCGACCTCATCGAGCAGTTCCTCGCCGAAGGAAAGTGCGATCTGGTGGCCATGGCCCGGGCCTTCATCTGCGATCCGGAATACGGTCTCAAGATCCTGGAGGGCAGGGGAGAGGACGTTACCCCCTGCATCCACTGCGACAACTGCCACCAGGCCTTCTGTTCTGTCAATCCCCAGATCGGCCAGGCCCATGCCTGGGCGGGCATGTTCCCGGAGCCCAGGACAGCCAAAAAGGTGGCGGTCATCGGCGGCGGTCCCGCCGGCATGAAGGCGGCCTTTACCGCGGCCCAACGGGGTCACAGCGTCACGTTGTTCGAGGCGGCGGATCATCTGGGCGGTCAGCTCTGCCATGCGGACTACATCAGCAAAAAATGGGCACTCCATGACCTCAAGGAATATCTCATCCGCCAGTGCGTCAAGTACGGCGTGGAGATCCGCCTGAGCACCAAAGCCACCCGGGCCATGATCGAAGCCGAAGGCTTTGACGCGGTGATCGCTGCCTGCGGCGCCGTCTCCAAGGACTGCCCGGTACCCTCTGCCCCCGGCGTCCGGATCTGGAACGTGCTGGAGGTCTTCGGGCACGAGGCCGAGCTGGGCAAAAACGTGGTAGTGGTCGGCGGCGCTATGGCCGGCTGCGACACAGCGCTCTATCTCACCGAGACCGGTCACACGGTCACCCTGGTCACCCGCCAGTCCAATGCGGCCTATGACTGCAACAGCCATGCGGCCGGCGCGGTCAAGCAGACCATCTATGCCACCGAGGGCCTGACCGTCATCGAGCGGGCTCAGACCACCTTCATCGGAGACGGCGAGGTCACACTGGATATTACCCACGGCGGAGGCGGCATGGGACATGGTCCCATGATGGATCCGGACGACATGTCGGACGATATGCCGGATATGGGCCCCATGCCCGGCGGCCCCGGCGGCCCCGGCGGTCCCGCTCCCGAGCCCGAGACCCACGAGCAGCGCACCCTTGCCTTTGACAGCATCGTGGTCTCCTGCGGCCGGCGGGCACTGGTAGGAG
>R15__coassemble_850_pt1 | contig 19014 bp, 15 predicted proteins | sample R15__metabat2_high_PE_002 | metagenome-assembled genome bin R15
GCGCGGTCCTTTGGTTGCATTTTTATGGAATGTAATAGGTGCCGGAGGCAGCGATCACAGCTTGATCCGGGGCTTTTTCCAGCCAGCCGTAGGCAGTAAGGTGGACGATGGTCTTTCCTGCCTTCAGACAGACGGCCTCCATGACCAGGACCGCGTCGGGCGGAACCGGCCGGATATAGTCCAGGCTGAGGCTGACGGTGGAGGGAATCGATCCGCCGCATAAGCCCAGGGTCAGGACCCCCATCGCATAATCCGCCAAAGAGGCCGCGATGCCGCCGTGGAGACCGCCCCGTGGATTTTCCATCCGCCGCTGTGTCCGGATCGAGATCCGGAGCGTTTGGTCCTCCGCGCTGCAGGATACCAGAGTCGGATCCAGAAATGAATTGAATCGTTCCGGATCCCGGGTACCGTTTCCCGCCATAAAATCGGTAATGATCCTGTGGAATTCCTCCGGAGAGGCTGTATGATGAGACATGGCTCCCGCCCTCCCTTTTTTTATTTGTTCTGCTCCATCCATTTGGCCAGAGCGTCCGCCATGGCAGTGTTGTGGGGCTCCTGCTTTTTTTCCTGCTGCTGCATGTAACGCTTTACATCCGCTTTTCCGGCGCCGGATTGTTTTCTCCGTTCCTGGAAGGCGGACATTTTTTCCCGATAGCCGCATACGCAGGCAAACATCCGGTTGTCCCCTTCCCCGCGCAGTTCCATTTTTTTGTGGCAGTTGGGGCAGCGGGCATTGGTCGTTTGGACCACGCTTCTCCGATATCCGCATTCCCGGTCCGGACAGACCAGCATCTCACCGCCTTTTTTGGTTTTTACCAGCAGCAGATTTTTTCCGCAGTCCGGGCATGGAGTCCGGGTCATATTGTCATGGGTATAGACCTTGTCCGAAGCTCTGACCTGATCCACCAGTCTGACGGCCATCGCCCGCATATCCGTCACAAAATCCGTGTCCTTTTGTTTGCCCCTGGCGATATCTGACAGGCGATCTTCCCAGAGGGCCGTAAGCGCCGCGGATCGAAGCTCCTCCGGAACCAGCTCCACCAGTTGGATCCCTTTGGACGTGGGAACCAGCTCTTTTCCCCGACGTTCCACATAAAAGGCGGAAAACAGTTTTTCGATGATATCGGCACGAGTGGCGGGTGTCCCCAGTCCGCTGGTCTCCTCCAGCGTTTTTGCCATGGCCTTGTCTGTGATGCCCGCAGTGGGATGCTCCATGGCGGAAAGCAATGTCGCCTCGGTATAGCGCGGAGGCGGCGTGGTCCTTCCGCTGACCAGAGAGACCTCCAGAACAGGGAGCTTTTGGCCCTGGGTGAGGCCGGGCAGATCCTGGCCCGCTTCGTCCTCGGCGTTTTCCTCTTCCTCCGGGCTCCAGCTTCGGTCATAGGCTGCTTTCCACCCCTGATCCAGGACCCGTTTTCCCTTTGCGGTGAATTGCTGCCCACCGGAGGACAGTGTCAGGCGTACCTCCTCGTATTGATGGGGCGGCAGAAGAACGGCCAGGAACCGCCGGACTACCAGGTCGTAGATGTTTTTTTCCTGTCCGCTCAGTTCCCAGAGTCTCGGCTGTTCCTCCGTGGGAATGATGGCATGATGATCCGTCACCTTTGCGTTGTTGACGAGGAAACGGATCTGGAGCGGTTTTTTTGCGGCAATGCTGTGCGCCAGCTCCTTGTATTCTCCGGTCATGACACTGCGGAGCCGTTCCGGGAGAGTGGGGACCACATCGTCCGAGATATAACGGGAATCGGTGCGTGGGTAGGTCAGCAGCTTGTGCTGCTCGTACAGCGCCTGCATGAGATTCAGCGTTTCCTTTGCGGAATACGCAAACCGTTTGTTGGCATCCCGCTGAAGCTCGGTCAGGTCATAAGCCGCCGGCGGTGGTACCTGTTTGAATGTTTTTTCCGCTTTTTGGACCTGCAGCTGTCCGCCCTTCAGAGCGGCAGCGATCTTTTCCGCCTGTTCCCGATCAAAGATCCTGGAATTGCCCTTGCTGTCCCGCCAGAGCGCGGAAAAGCCCTCGGTGCGGACCCGAATGGTCCAGTATTCTTTGGGGACAAACGAGCGGATCTCTTTTTCGCGATCCACGATCATGGACAGGGTGGGTGTCTGGACCCGTCCTGCGGAAAGCTGGGCGTTGAACCTGCAGGTAAGCGCTCTGGTCACATTCAGGCCCACCAGCCAGTCTGCTTCGGACCGGGCGCGGGCAGAGCGGAAGAGGGCGTCGTATTCCGAGGCCGGCCGCAGGTTCGCAAAGCCCTCCCGAATGGCACGATCGGTCTGGGAGGAGATCCAGAGACGCTTTGCTGGTCCCTTCCAGCCCGCTTTGATCATGATCCAGCGCGCCACCAACTCCCCTTCCCTGCCGGCATCGGTGGCAATGATCAGCTCTGTCAGATCGGACCGTTTCATCAGTCCCTGTACCACCTTGAACTGTCGGGCGGATTCCGGAATGACGACCAGCTTCATATTGGCCGGAAGCATGGGCAGATCTTCCATGTTCCATTTTTCCCATTTCTTTTCGTAAACATCCGGATCTGCCAGGGTGACCAGGTGTCCCAGGGCCCATGTGATAACATAGGAACTCCCCTCCAGATATCCATTGCCTCCCTGTTTGCAGCCCAGGACCCGGGCGATCTCTTTTCCGACCGATGGCTTTTCGGCCAGTACCAATGTTTTTCCCACAGTCGTCCGCTCCTTTTTTGTGTTGAAACTTTTCGGAGCCCATCCTATCAGATTCTCCCCGGTTTGGCAAGAAAAAGGGGGGCCCTGCATCGGGAACCTCCCGGCTCTTTTTGTCGTCCGGGGTATGGCGGGGGAATCTTTTTATATTCCGGGCTTGACCGTCGGCTCAAAATGCTGTAATATAAGCTGGATACGAAAAGTATGAGTACTGGTGGGATATTTATGGCATTCACCGAGAAGATGGCGGCCAAACTTGTTCCGGACGAAAATACCTTTCAACTGGGAAAGGCCTATTACGTCGCGGGACGCGTTAAGGAGATCAAAAAAGACGCCGCAAAAGGCGGAACAACAAGAATCGAAGCGCTGATCAAAGGTGCGCAGGAATATAAAGCTTCTTTTACCGTTAACAAGACCGGGACCTATATGTTTGGGGTCTCCTGCAATTGTCCCTCCTTCCGTCCGGACGGGGGATATTGTCTGCATGTTGCCGCGGCGCTGCTGGCCTTTGCCAACGACAAAGACGAAGACCCGGCCGAGATCTCCGATGAGGCCGCTCTGCGCCTGCTGGAGCTCTTCCGGCCCGCGGCACCGATCGTTTCCGACATGCCGGGCGAGATCCGGCTGGTTCCGATCCTGGATATCGACGCGGACCGTCTGACTCTGGAGGTCCAGATCGGAGCCCGGCAGTTCTATCCCGTGATGAACCTGACCAATCTTTGTCAACAGGTCCAGAGCGGCACTACCGTCAGCTACGGAAAAAAACTGACCTTCCGTCACTCTCAGGACGCGTTTGAGCCTCGCTCCGGTGAGCTGATGCATCTGATACGCGACCTGGTCAGGATCCGCGCTTTTCATACGGGGCAGGATTCCGGATCCGGTTTTTATGAGGAACGCGCTCTCCCCTTCCCTCCGGAATTTCTGGATCGGTTCTTCCTTCTGTATGAGGGAGAGACCGTGAAATTCCGGGAAGGTCCTTTGCTGTTGACCTCCGCTCCGCCGAATGTGGAATTCTTGTTGAGATCCGAACAGGACGGCATGGTCCTGTCGGTTCCGGAGTTCCGCGTGTTTTCCGGAGAAACCGCTTTGTATCTCCTTTATGAAAGCGCGCTGCACCGGATGAGCACGGAGCTGCTGCGGCCGCTTTCCGGTCTTCGGGACGCCGCTGCCTCCGGGGCGATCTTCTTTAAGGCCGCCGATCTGCCTGCCTTCTGCAGCTTTATTCTTCCGGTGCTGCAGACCTGTGGGACGGCTTCGGATCCCGAGGGGATCCTGAAGGCCTATACACCGGAAATTCCCGAGCTGAAGATCATGCTGGATACCACGGACGCCAATACACTGACCGCGGCTGTCTCCTTTGCCTATGAGTCGATCGAGACCGATCCCTTTGACGACACGCCTCCACAGGCTTTTCGGAATCTGCGGTTGGAGTCCGAGATCGTGAACCTTGTACGCACCTGGTTCCCCGAGGAGGATCCTCCGCAGCGTGAGTATGTTCTGCGGGGAACGGATGAACAGCTTTACGGTTTTCTTGTGGATGGGCTTCCGCTCTTTGCGGATAACGCCACGCTTTTGTGCACCGATCGTTTTGAGGGCATTCACCGGACCCGTCCGAGGATCAATGTAGGTGTGTCGGTAAATTCCGGTCTGCTGGAGCTGATGGTGGAGTCCTCCGAATTTCCGATCTCCGAATTGGAGAACGTTCTGGCGTCCTGCCGTCTGAAGAAGCGCTTCCATCGTCTGAAAAACGGTGTTTTTCTGGAATTGGAGGGGGACGCGCTTCGGGGCCTTCGGGAGCTGGATGAGACCGTCGGTCTTGCTTCTTCCGACATTCACAACGGTGTGATCCGTCTTCCCGGTTACCGCGCGATGGAGGTCGACCGGGTATTCGGCCTGGACAGCAGTGCCGCTTTTTCCCGCAGCAGCGGGTTCCGTGAGATGATCCGGGACTTCAAGAGCGCGGAGACCAACGAATTTGCTATCCCGGATGAGATGGAGGGGATCCTGCGCCCGTATCAGAAGCAGGGCTTCCGTTGGCTGAAAACGCTGGACCACTATGGCTTTGGCGGGATCCTGGCCGATGATATGGGCCTTGGCAAGACCATTCAGATGATCTCCTTTTTGATGTCCGCCCATATGGAGCAGGTTCCTCATCCGGCGCTGATCGTCTGCCCCGCTTCTCTGGTTTTGAACTGGCAGGACGAGTTTTCCCGTTTTGCCCCGATGATGAGCGTGCTTGCTGTGAGCGGCACCTCCATCTACCGTCGGCTTCAGCTGAACGAAGCCGAGAACTATGATGTGCTGATCACCTCCTATGATATGCTCAAGCGGGATGTGGATCAGTACGAACTGATGACCTTTTCTTATTGCATTCTGGATGAAGCTCAATATATCAAAAACCATAACACAAAGAGCTTCCAGGCCGCGCGGCGCATTCACGCGGGCTGCCGATTTGCTCTGACTGGAACACCGGTAGAGAATCGGCTCAGTGAGCTGTGGAGTATCTTTGATTTTCTGATGCCCGGGTATCTCTCCGCCTACGCCCGTTTTCGAGACCGATTTGAGCTTCCTATCCTGAAGAACGGGGACGAGGAGGCCGCCAATCGGTTGGGTGAAATGATCGCTCCCTTTGTTTTGCGCCGCATGAAGAAGGAAGTACTGACCGAGCTTCCCCCCAAGACCGAAACGGTGCAGTATGCCATCATGTCCTCCGAACAGCGGAAGCTGTATGACGCCAATGTCTATGACGCGCGGCAAAAGCTTTCTGATTCCGATCAGGATCATATTCAGATCCTGGCTGCTCTGACAAGGCTTCGCCAGATCTGCTGTGATCCGAGGCTGTGCGCAGCGGATTATGAAGCGGAAAGCGCTAAGCTGGAGCTTTGTATGCAGCTGGTCAACGATGCCGTTGCCAGCGGACATCAGCTTTTGTTGTTCTCCCAGTTTACTTCGATGCTTGCCCTGATCGAGGAAGAGCTGAAGGCCGCCGGAATCACCTATTTTGTTCTGGAGGGCTCCACGACCAAACCGAAGCGGGCCGAGCTGGTAAAGCGTTTCAACGCCGGCGAGGTCTCGGTCTTCCTGATTTCTCTGAAGGCCGGAGGCACCGGTCTGAACCTGACCGCCGCCGATATCGTCATTCATTACGACCCCTGGTGGAATCTGGCTGCCCAGAATCAGGCGACAGACCGTACCCATCGCATCGGACAGCAAAACGCCGTGCAGGTGTATCAGCTGATCATCAAGGACAGCATCGAGGAACGCATCCTGAACCTTCAGGCCGAAAAAGGCGCACTCGCCGAGTCGATCATCGCTTTCGGCAACGGTGGAATCACCTCCATGAGCAAGGAGGATCTCCTTTCCCTTTTGGAAGATACCTGACCCGGCCGAGAATCTCACAACCAAAGAAGGAATTGATTTTGAAAAAACGTCTGTTGTGTATGCTTTTGTGCCTTTGCCTGACGGCTGCCATCCTCCCCGCGGTTCTCGCGGACAGCTTTGAGGTAGACGCAAAGGCCGCGATCCTGATCGATCTGGACACCGGAGAGGTGCTCTTTGAGACCAATGCGGATACGCCGATCTATCCGGCCAGCCTGACCAAGATCATGACTGTCCTTTTGGCCATTGAAAACGGTGATCCGGACGATCTTGTGACAGCTTCCGCCGAAGCGGTTACGGGATTGGATCCGGATGGGACCAGCGTCTGGCTGAGTGCCGGCGAGGTAATGTCTCTGAAGGACCTTTGGTATTGTATGATGCTGGCCTCCGCCAATGACGCCTGCAATGTGGTTGCGGAATATATTTCCGGAAGCATCCCCGCTTTTGTTGAGCTGATGAATCAGCGCGCCGCGGAGCTCGGATGCACAAACACCCATTTTTCCAATACAAACGGTCTTCCGGACACAGAGCATACCACTACAGCCCGGGATCTTTCGATCATCGCTCGATACGCCATCGAAAATGAGACCTTTTGGGAGATCTGTACCACAACACAATATACCGTACCGGAAACCAACATGCTGGAAGCACGAGTGCTGGCAACTACCAATTCCCTGACCACGACCTATAAATCCGACACCTACTATGACGCCCGGGTCCAGGGCGTTAAGACCGGATACACCAACGACGCGGGACGATGTCTGATCGTAACAGCCCGGGAAGACGGCATGCGGCTGCTGAGTGTTGTCTGCGGCGCGCCGGATCAGGTCACTCATAACGGCGAATCCTGGTACGGACATTATGCCATAACGGAAGATCTTCTGAATCATGGCTTTGCGCTTTTGCGCGGTGATCCGGAGACCGTCGACTCCGAGGCGGAAAGTCCGGCCGGCGAGGTATCCGATCCGGCAGCCGATATGAGCCCCGAGGCGGAGACTGCGGATGCTTCCGAGTCTGTGGATGCTTTGGCCGATCCGGCCGGAACGGAGGAGCCCCAGGTCACCTACCCGGATATCGGCCCCGAGACACAGATCCCCGAAACGATTCCCGCCGCTGCCGAAACCGCTCCCTCTACCGATCCCTCTGATGAGGCTGTCGAAATCGTTTCGGAAGAAACAGACGCAAAAGGCTTTTTGTGGCCGGCTGTGGTCCTTTTGATCCTGGGCGTGATCCTGGAGATCTGTATGGTATATCTTCTGATCCGTCGCAAGCGGGAACAGAAACAAACGAAACGGCCCGGCAGCCGCAGATAGGCGCATCGACTCCGACGAAGTAAAAAAGCCCGCACACGGGAACGAATCCCATGTGCGGGCTTTCTTTGTGCGAAAATTACACGCGCTCTTTGACCTTGGCATTCTTGCCCACGCGATCGCGGAGATAATACAGCTTCGCGCGACGGACCTTGCCGCGGCGGACGGTCTCGATCTTCACGATGTTGGGAGAATGGACCGGGAACACCTTTTCGCAGCCGACATTGTAGGAAATGCGGCGGACGGTGATGCTCTCGTTGATGCCGCCATGCTTGATGGCGATCACGGTGCCTTCGAAGGCCTGGACTCTCTCACGAGAGCCTTCTTTGATCTTGACATGAACGCGGACGGTATCGCCGACGTTGGGAATGGTGACGTCTTCCTTCATGTACTGCTGGGTAAGAGCTTTGATGAGATCCATAACGGAATCCTCCTTTTATTCGGACGTTCGATACCGCATATGAGGCCGAGGCACAACCCACGTGCCGGCCGCGGCAGAGGACCGCCCTGATGCGCACCCGGTTATTTTATCATGAGCCCAGTGCGGTTGCAAGTGTTTTTTTGCGGAATTTTCTTTGCTGCGGCAGGATCTCCCTCGATCAATCGGGGAAAAACCAATCCGGCTGCGGCGAAAGCGGTTCACGCAGGTCGTACCATCCCATGGAAGGCACCGCGCCTTCCACCAGGATCCGTACCGCGCGAATGTCGGAAAGCGAGCATAAAGAAGCCGTAAGCGCATTGACGCGCAGCCGCTGAAGCTGGGAATCGTCTTCGTCGGAAGCAAATTCCGCGCTGAGATCCACCGTACAGACCCCATCGGTCACCTCTACCGATAGGAGCTCCGTTCCGTCCGGGAAGGGATTTTGGAATCCCTCCGGCGGCTGCAGCTCCAAGAGCATATTGATCAGCTCCGCCTCGCGGCTGGCAGCCGTGAGCTGCGGCACACGGATCGGCATTGCCGCCAGATAATCCCGGCTCCAGGAGATCAGGCAGGCATCGGCATCATACTCATTGAGGCCGTACTGAACGGGGCCGACCAGTGTTTCGCATCCGGTCAACAATTTGTCCAGACGCATATAACGATAATAATCGATGACTTCCCCTTCGCACAGCAGACGGACGCAACGAATGTCCTCCAGCTGGGTAAGAGAATTGACAAGAGAATAGACGGTCATCCACTCCCCTGCTTCCGTATCCGGGCGATTTTCGCAGAAAGCGGAGGAAAGATTGACCGCAGCGATCCCATCCGATACAGTCAGTCCAAGCAGCTCCGTTCCCTCTGGGATCGTGGGATAATGCTCCTCCTCTTCCGGTCCCGCGAGCAGTGCCTCGATCACGGCCCGAGCGGTAAGGGTGGTATCCGTCGGCGCGATCTTCCGCAATTCGACCAGGAGATACCGGTCGTCCGCGTCCGCAAAATAGAGCTTGATGTTGATCTCACCGATTCCCGAGCCGGTATCGGAGAGGGCATAATCCGAAGCGGAACGGGTGAAGGTACTTGTCTCTCCCGACCGATTGGTCAGATGAATGGTGACTCGATCCACGGAATCCGCCCCGCAGAGGGTGAGTACCAGACAGGCCTCCGAAAGCGCGTCGTCTACCGGATCGGCATGATCGATCCGGTTCCATTCTACATCGGCCGTGCCGTCCTCTGTTCCCGTCAGGATGAGCGTATCCTCGGAGGAGACCGCCGCCCGAAGTCCCTGCGTTTCCGGGCCGGAAAGCCAAAGTCTGAGCAGAAGCTCCGGGCCTGCCGAATCCGTATACACGGTCCTGACCTCTGTTCCCGCAGCCGGAAGGATCTCACCCGCTGCCTTTTCGTCGGTCTCGATCGGGTACAGGAGTGTGACCTCGGTCCCCAGCTCGTCGGCTGTATCCTGCTGCCCGCATCCCGTCAGAAGAAGCACAATGAGGATCAGCAGGACCGGGAGCATCCGATCGACATGGCTGCTCTTAAAGCTCATTCCTCAGAGGTCACCTCCTCCTGCTCGTTTGTCTCTTCCGCCGGGGGCTCCCCGGGCTGTGCCGGCCCGCTGTAGAGGGGGAACCGAACCGTGAACCGGGTCCCCAACGACTCTCGAGCCATCACGGAAATCACGCCGCCGTACCGTTCCACCGTATTTTTTACAATAGAAAGACCCAACCCGGAGCCGCCGGCCTGGCGGCTTCGGGCCTTATCGACCCGATAAAAGCGTTCAAAGATCCGTTCCCGTTCCTCTTCGGGAATGCCCTCGCCCTCATCTTCCACGATCAGGGTGGCCTGATCTTCCCGGCAGAACAGCAGGACCTGGAGCGTCCCGCCCTCCCGGTTATATTTTACACCGTTTTCCGCCAGATTGAAGATCACCTGGTACAGGTCGTCTTCGTTCGCCAGAATATAGCAATTGTCATCCATACTCCCGGCCAGGCATACGGAGCGGGTCTCCGCAAGCGGCCGCAGGATCCGAAAGACCTTTTCCACCACAGCCGCCATATCCACAACCACAAGACGATCCTCCGAACGGCTGTCCATTTTGGTCAGCTGAAGAAGCTTTTGGGTCATTCGGCTGAGACGCTCCGCTTCGTTTCCGATGTCCTGTACAAATTCCATTACGGTATCGGTATCCATAAGCTCCCGATTCTGGAGGATGGAGTCCGCCAGGAGCGTAATGGAGGCCAGCGGCGTCTTGAGTTCGTGGGAGGCGTCGGAAACAAATTGCCGGCGCATGGTCTCCGTCGTGGTGATCCGGTCCGTCAAAGCATTGAATTCCGCCGCAAGCATACCCATTTCGTCCTGAGAGTGGATCTCGATCTTGTGGCTGTAATCTCCTTCCCGTACGATCCGTATGGCCCGCAGGATCTTTTCGAATCGGCGGGTATACATCAGAGAAAAGATAAAGGTAATGATCAGAAAGGCGCCGCCGATCAGGAGGGACAGGCGCCGCATGTTGGTGCGGATGGATCGCAGAAGAGCCGCCTGTTCCGTATCTTTTTCCAGCACATAGACCGCGCCCCTGATCGAGCCGCCGCTTACGATGGGGACCGCCGCAAAGGTTTCGAAAGCCGTCGTCTCGCATACACAGCGAAACACGTCGCTTCCGCGAAGAGCAAGGACCACCTCCGGAAACAACGCATAGCTTCCGCGGACATTGTCCACTGCTCCGGTATCATAAAGACACAGCCCGGATCTGTTGGTTATTACGATCCGGTCCAGTCCCGTCGCATCCAGCTCCTTGGTCGTGCGGCTTACCGATTCCTCCGTCAGATCCTCTAAATCCGAAAGGGCGGAGGCAATGACCTCCGCCCTGGCAGGAATCGATGTTTCCTTCAATCGAAAAACTACATTTTTCGAGGCGGCGACCGGATAGATGTTGATCGTGATCAGCAGGATCACGGTCAACAGGACATATGCCGCGGCAAACTTCAGCTGGATGCTGTTTTTCAGCAGCGCGGCGGTCTCCTTATGCCTTGAAATAGTAGCCCACTCCCCACTTTGTCATGATGTACTCCGGAACGGCCGGATTCGGCTCCAGCTTTTCTCTCAGCCGACGAATATGTACATCCACGGTCCGGATATCTCCCTGATATTCGTAGCCCCAGATGATATCCAGCAGGTTTTCTCTGGAATATACACGCCCCGGCGCGTTCATCAGCAGCTCGATCAGGTCAAATTCCCGGGCTGTCAATTCCACAAGCTCGTCGTTTTTGTATGCGTTGCGCTCGTCGGAATCAATAGTAATGATCCCGGCGGTCACACGGCGGCTCTTGTCTTTTTCGCCGGACCTGCTGCGGCGAAGAAGGGCCCGGATCCGTGCCTTGAGCTCCAGAATATTAAAGGGTTTTGTCAGATAATCGTCCGCTCCCTGTTCAAAGCCCATCAGCTTGTCGATATCATCGGATTTTGCGGTGAGCATAATGATGGGAACATCCGAAAATTCGCGGATGCGCATACAGGCCTCCAGGCCGTCCATTTCCGGCATCATTACGTCCAGAACGATCAGGTCTACATCACCGGCCTGCGCCAATTCGACAGCTTCCAGGCCGTTGCTTCCGGTGATCACCTCATATCCGTCATTTTCCAGATTAAAACGGATCCCTTTTACCAACAGCTTTTCGTCATCAACAACCAATATTTTCAATGGGGGTACCATCCTTTCAGTTTCAATTCTCCGGGGCCGTAACGATCCGATCCTGTACCGCCGCAAAGCGGGCTTCCCCGATGCCGCTGACGTTCATCAGATCTTCCGGTGTCTCATACGGACCGTTTTCCTCACGCCAGTCGACGATCCGCCGGGCAAGCGCATCCCCGATGCCGGGAAGCGTGGTCAGCTCCGCGACCGAAGCAGTGTTGATATTCACCGTCTCCTCCGCCGACGCGTTCCCCTCTGTCTCCGCGGCAGGGTCCTCGGGGCTCGCTGTCGGTACTGCGGAACGCGTCACTTCCGTCGATCCGTCCGCCGTGTCCGCCGCAGCCGCCTCCGGGAGGGTCTCGTCGGGAGAGGTGTCCGAACTTGCGGTGACCTCCTGCGTGTCCGGCGACGCGCTTTTTTCGGTCCGGACCGTAACCGAGGCCGTGTCGATCCGGAGGAACAGTATGAGCGCCGCAATGCAAAGAGCAGTAAGCGAAAGCATCAGATAGTCGGCTGTTTTTTCCCTTTTCACCCAGCTCACTCCCGGAACGGTCCGATAAAATCGGAGAAACAGGCGCGGTGAGCGTTGACACCGCCCGATTCTCTGATATAATAGATTCTGTTCTGGGCTGATTATACCACACTTATCGGAGATTGGTATGCACAAATTCAACTTTTTTCCTTTTTTCATTGCCATGATCCTGCTTTTTTCCTGCGTGGTACCCTGTGCCGCAGCGGAATCGGAGGATGTCATCCTGCCCGGGGCGCCGGACATACGCTGCTCCGCCGCCCTGTTGATCGATCTGGACAGCGACACGGTCCTGTACAGTCAAAATGCGGACGAACGGGTCTATCCCGCCAGTCTGACCAAGGTAATGACCGCGCTGCTGATCCTGAAATACGGTTCGCTGAGCGACACGGTCACCGTCTCTGCGCAAGCTACGGACATTCCCTCCGATGCCAGCTCTGTCGGTCTTCTGGCCGGAGAAGATCTGTCCATGGAAAACCTGCTTTACTGCATCCTGGTCAGCTCCGCAAATGAGGCCTGTAACGCGGCCGCGGAGCATATCTCCGGGAGCATATCCGCCTTTGTGGAGCTGATGAATACCGAAGCGGCGCTTTTGGGTTGTACCGGTACGCATTTTACCAATACGAACGGACTTCATGACGAGGAGCACTACACCACTGCCCGGGATCTGGCTCGGATCACCGTCGCCGCGCTGGCCTATCCGAAATTTGTCACGATCTGCAATACGGCCTCCAAGGAAATTCCGGCGACCAATCTGTCCGGGCCCCGCTATCTGAAGACCACCAATTATCTGATCTCCTCCAATACCGTATCCGACTATGTTTATTCCAAGGCATGCGGTGTAAAGACCGGCCATACGAGTCAGTCCGGTTACTGTCTGATCTCTACTGCCGAAAGCGGCGGCACCAATCTGCTTTGCGTTATGATGGGCGCCAAAGGCGTAGAGCTGTCCGATGGCACCACCAGGATCGAGAGCTTTACGCAGACAAAGGAACTTTTTGAATACGGATTTTCGTCTTTTGACGAGGTAACGCTCCTTCGTCCGACGGAAATGATCGCCGATATTCCGGTGATCTATTCCTCGGAGACGGACAGCGTTGTACTCTGTCCCGCGGAGACGCTGTCTGCGGTACTGCCCTCCGATTACGATATCGAACTTCTGGAAAAAGAAGTGCTTTTGTCCGAGGAAAGTCCGGTGGAAGCTCCCGTCTCGGCGGGTGAGATCTTTGGGTCCGTTACCGTGCGCTATGACGGCCGCGAGCTGGGCACCGTCGCGCTGACCGCGATCGCGGATATCGAACGCTCCGATCTTCTCTTTTATGCCGCTGTGGCCAAGGACCTTTTGTCCGGCCGCCCGTTCCGGGTAATGGTGGCGATCCTGGCGGCCGTGATCCTGACGATCCTGCTCCTTCATGCCGTACGGGACGTCCGCAGACGCAAGCAGGATCGGAGCCGAAGAACAAAACGCTCCCGTGCAAAGCGCTGAGGAGGCTGTGATGGACTGGAATACGCTGTCAAACGAATGTATGCAATGTCGAAAATGCGGTCTGTGCGAAGGACGGCGCCACGTAGTCTTTGGAACCGGAAACCGGGAAGCGGAGATCCTTTTGGTCGGCGAGGGTCCCGGTGAACAGGAGGATCTGCAGGGTGAGCCCTTTGTCGGGCCCGCGGGGCGGCTGCTGGATGATCTGCTGGACCTGATCGACTTGGACCGCCGGAAGGTCTATATCGCGAATATCGTCAAATGTCGTCCACCCGGGAATCGGGATCCCTCCAACGAGGAACAGCAGGCCTGTCTGCCGTATCTTCGGGCACAGACCGCGCTGATCCGGCCCAAGATCATTGTCTGCCTCGGACGGATCGCCGCCGGAAGGATCCTGCATGAGGAATATCGGATCAGCCGGGAGCACGGGCAATGGACCGAGCGCTCCGGGGTCTGGCTGACCGCGACCTTCCACCCTTCCGCTCTGCTGCGGAGCGATCAGTACCGGGCCGCGGCCTGGGAGGATCTGAAAGGCCTGCGTGCCAAGGCGGAGGAGATCTGTACCCATACTTTTTAATATTTCATGTTTTTAATCATCTTTTGAAACGGAGAGGAAACTATGAAGGGACTCGTTTTTGTTGAGAACAATGTACTTTCCTGGCAGGAGGTTCCGGAGACGGAGCCCAAGGCGGGTGAGGTCAAGCTGAAGATCATGGCCGCCGGGATCTGCGGGTCGGATATTCACGGCTACCGCGGGATCTCCGGCCGACGCCAGCCGCCGATGGTGATGGGACACGAATTTTCAGGTGTCATCACCGCTCTGGGCGAGGGCGTGGAAGGCTGGAGCGTGGGGGACCGAGTCACCGCCAACCCGGTCAATTATTGCGGAGAATGTGAATACTGCCGCAGCGGTCTGGAGCAGTTTTGCCCGAACAAGCGGCAATACGGCTGTGCCCACGAAGACGGCGCTTTTGAAGAATATCTGTGTGTGGATCAAAAGTGTCTGTTCCGCCTGGCAGATTCGGTCTCCTTTGCGGAGGGAGCCGCCATTGAGCCCCTGGCTGTAGCCGTGAAGGCTGCAGGCCGTGCCGGAGAGTTGAAGGGACGTTCCGTCTTTATTGTCGGAGCCGGCACCATCGGCCTGATGGTTCTGACCGTTGTGAAAGCCTTCGGCTGCGGAACGGTGATCGTGTCCGATACCAGCGACTTCCGCCTCGGTCTTGCGGCCTCGATCGGTGCGGACATTACCGTAAATCCCAAAAATGACGACGTCGCCGCTCGGGTCCTGGATGCCACGGGAGGTGTAGGCGCCGACGTATCCTTTGAGTGCGTGGGGGTTCCGGCTACGCTGAATCAGGCGCTTGGCGTGATCCGGCTGAAGGGAACCGCCGTGATCATGGGTCAAGGTGTCCAGACCGCCGAGATCAATGCCATGAACCTTTGCGTTCGGGAGCCGAATGTGCTGGGTTCTTTTATGTACAATTATGCCGAATTTGCCCGTGCCGTGGATATGATGAACAATGGGCTGGTGGATGTAAAACCCATTCTTTCGGTAGAAGCGCCCATGTCGGAAGGCGCGGAGTACTTTGATCGTCTGGCCAACGATCCGGGTGAGCTGATCAAGGTGATCCTGGTATGAGACTCGGATGCTGTCTGAATATGACCGCGGCGGATCGGTCCGGCGTGGGATATGATCAGCTGCCCCTCCTGGCAGAGGCCGGCTTTGACTACGCGGAGCTGCCTCTGGCGCAGCTGTCACAGTGCGGAGAATCGGAACTGGAAGAGATCTGCGGCGTGTTGGAGGAATGCGGTGTTCCCTGCGAGGCCTGCAACAATTTTTTCCCGGCCTCGGTGCGATTGACCGGCCCGAACGCGGATCTGTCCCGGGCGCTGGACTATGCCCGGTCCGCCCTGGATCTGGCCGCCGGGCTGGGCGCGAAAACTGTAGTCTTTGGCAGCTCCGGCGCAAAAAACATTCCAGAAGGATGGCCGGCAGAAAAGGCTTTTGGGCAGCTTGTGACCCTGCTGGAGGCTCTTGGGCCGATGCTGGATGCCCGTAACCTGACCGTTGCGATCGAGCCGATCTGTCAGCGGGAGGGGAATCTGATCCTGAACCTGACGGAGGGACTGCGCCTGATGGAGGCGGTTTCTCATCCCAGAGTACGCCTTCTGGCAGACTGGTATCATATGGCGGTGGAGGAGGAGTCTCCCGAGATCCTGCGTACCGCTGCGCCTGTGCTGTGTCATGTGCATCTTTCTGTTCCGGAGGGTCGGCTGTGGCCCACCGAGGCTCGCCCGGGCGCCGAGCCCATGCTCCGGGCGCTTTTGTCGCTGGGATATGGCGGCAGAGTCTCGGTGGAGGCTTATTCCAATGACTTTGCCTCCGATGCTCCGGCAGCGGCCGTGTGGTTTCGGAGCGAGCTCTCTCGATATGTTCCGGAATGCCAATAAAGCAGCTTGCAAAAAACGAGCTCCCACCGTAGTGGGAGCTCGTTGTTTCTGTGATTCAGGCATCCAGACGCATGTCGCCGTCCTTTACCCAGCCGATCTTGCGAAGGACCCAATTGAAAACAGGACAGATCAAGGCCGGAAGGATGATGCAGACCATCAGAAGTCCGATCCAGTCCAGGGCCGTTACAGCGGTCTTTGCCCCCGCCTCGATATCATTGATCCAGCCGGTATAGACACCAATGGGACCCACCAGACCGCAGGTTCCCATTCCGGAAGCCACCGCGGCGCCGTTCATCTGCATTTTGAACAGGCAGGTGGCGATCGGGCCCGTGACGGCCGCCGTAAGTGTGGGGGCGATCCAGATGCGTGGATTGCGAATGATATTTCCCATCTGGAGCATGGAGGTGCCCAGGCCCTGAGAAACCAACCCGCCCCAGCGGTTTTCGCGGAACGAAATGACGGCAAACCCAACCATCTGGGCACAGCAGCCCGCAACAGCGGCGCCGCCGGCCAGACCAGTCAGACTCAGGGCCGCGCAGATCGCCGCGGAGGAAATGGGAAGTGTCAGCGCGACACCTACCAGGACGGACACCAGGATTCCCATCCAGAAGGGCTGCAGATCCGTAGCCAGCATGATCAGCTTGCCGACCCAGGAGGCCGCCGTACCGATGGGCTTTGCGATCAGGACGGAAAGCACAACGCCTACCAAAACAGTCACGGCCGGCGTAACAAGAATGTCCACCTTGGTTTCCTTGGAGACCGCCTTGCCGAATTCCGCGGCGACGATGGCGATGATCAGCACCGCCAGAGGGCCGCCCGCCCCGCCCAGACCGTTGGCGGAGGAGCCGACCGCCGCCAGAGAGAACAGCACGATGGGAGGACATTTCAGCGCATACCCGATGGCAATGGCCATAGCCGGGCCGGACATGGCGGTGGCATAACCGCCGATGGTCTCCAGAAACGGGATGTGCAGCTGCTGGCCGATGGTATTGATGATGGTGCCGATGAGAAGCGAACAAAACAGGCCCTGGGCCATGGCGCCGAGCGCTTCGATCCCGTAACGATGCAGGGATATCTCGATATCCTTGCGCTTCAGGAATGCCTTAAATTTTGTCATGTCGGTATCTCCTTTGGCTGCTATTTTTTGGCTGCGTGATCTATTCGACGATGATCCTGCTGCCCGGTTCCCAGGTCCGAGATCCATTCTCCGTCTCCGTTATCGGGCTTTGTTCGGTTGGCTGCCCAGGCTCATTCTCCTCCGTCTCCGCGTCCAGCCGCGGAGCAAACCGCTGCAGGATCACGGCGATCTGCGCATGAGTCAGGGTCCCTTGGGGTGAAAGGGTATCCGAGGAGGTTCCCAGCAGCATGCCGGAGCCCACCATGGCCTCCATGGATCCCATCGCGTAATCACTGATCTCCCCCGCGTCCCGGTATGGCTCCAGATCCGCCTTTTCGGTGAAAGGAACTGTCAGGCAAGCCGCGTATCGGGCCAGGATCGCGCTGAATTGTTCCCTGGTGAGAGGATCCTCCGGGCCAAAGACGCCGCTGCCGTAACCGTTGACGATCCCGTTGGCCGCAGCCCAGCGGATGGCATTCGATCGGGTGTCTTCTTCCTCCACATCGTCAAAGCCCGGCCCCGCGCCGCCTTCCGGGCAGCCGGCCATGCGCCAGAGAGCGTCAACCATGTCCCCCCGGCTGATCGGTCGTTCCGCTTCGAATGTGTTTTCCTCCGTTTTGTCCATCAGACCGTTGTCCAGGACCCATTGCACTGCCTCGGAATACCAGCTTTCTTTGTTTGGATCCGTCGGCTCGGACTCGGAGGCCGATTCCTGCTGTTGGGCGGGATCGGGCTGTGTCAACTCGCCGGACAGGATATATGTGACCGTCTCACTCCGTCCGCCGTTGCGATCAAAGGCGGAAAATGCCCGGACCGTCGTCCCGGCCGGAAGAGTCAGCGGTCCGTCCGCTATGACGCCGTAGATCGCCGGATCGGAGCCATCCGTCGTGATCCATACGGGAGCACCGTCGGGAGACGTCAGGGTAACATGGATCCCGTCCGATGTTTTTTCCTCGGTCATGGCAGGCGCCGACAGAGCGCCTGCCACGGTCGCGCCCGGGCAGGAATAATGAGAGGTTCCGTCCTCCAACGCTTCCCCCTTGCGGCGGTACAGCTCGTTGACGGTGACAAATTCATAGCCGGCGGCCGTCAGGTCATCTACCAGACGGATGGCCGCTTCGACACTGGTGGCGTGGACGTCGTGCAGGAGAATGATCGCACCGTCCGACACGGAGCTCATAACATTGGCGTAGACCGTGTCCGCGTCCCGGTATTTCCAATCCTCCGGGTCGATGCTCCAGAAGATCGCAGGGCCATTGAGCAGAGTCAGCACTCTTGCGCTGCAATCGCCGTAGGGCGGACGGACCGCATAATGCAGAGAGGTCCCGATCGCACTGCTCAGCGCTGCCGCGGTACGGCTGATCTCCGAAGAGATCTCCGCGTCGTTTTTTGTGGTCAGCGTCGGATGAGTAAAGCTGTGGCTTGCGATCTGATGCCCTTGCAGATAGGCGCGGCGGATCAGATCCGGGTAAGAGGAGACGCTGGAACCGACAATAAAAAATGTGGCATGAATGCCCCGGTCCGCCAGTGCATCCAGGAGCTGCTCCGTGTAAGGCCCGGGCCCATCGTCAAAGGTCAACGCCAGTAATCCGGCGCTGCCGGCCTGCGCGGCGAGGGCGTCGGCGGGCAGGATCGTGATAAGCAGCGCCAGACACAGCGCCGCTGCCGCGATCCGGAATCGATCTCGTCTCATATGCTTCCTCCGCAACAAAACCTGTGAGTATTCTCATCATGGACATTTTATCTTCACAGAAGGACAAATGCAAGTCAGGAATTCCAATTCCATACATTGATTTTTTGATTCGGATGGTGTAGAATGAGTGCAACGACCAAATCGTTTTTTGAGGTGATATGTATATGAACATGCGTTACCCCCATCTGACGGAGCACATCCGCGTTGCCGGCAACCTCTATAAGAACCCCAACGTGGTCGCTCCCTCAACCGTACATTCCCACAA
>R15__coassemble_967_pt1 | contig 16997 bp, 12 predicted proteins | sample R15__metabat2_high_PE_002 | metagenome-assembled genome bin R15
AACGTCGTCGGCTCTTTCCGCTGCCGCTCAACTACATAATCACCCACAATTATTATTAACACCACTATTACGTTATACTTTTCATCGTAATGTCTCTTTGTCTCCGATTTTGTTCCAAATTTCCACAGTAGAGCCAAAGAACCAAAGAGACAATTAGAGCCTCAGAGCCACAGAGCCTCAGAGCCTCAGAGCCACAGAGCCTCAGAGCCTCAGAGCCAAAGAGCCAAAGAGCAACGGAGCAACGGAGCAGCGGAGACAAAGAGCCTCGGTAGACGATGGGTGTCAAGGGGACAGGTTCCTTGACACCCACTCATTTTATTCGTTGACAAAGGTGGCGGAGCCGTAGGCTTTTATGGGGCGGCCCAGCTCGTCAAAGTCCGTCACATACTTTACCCGGAAGGGGACCCGGCCAACCGTCAGCGGGATCACGGCCTCCAGCTCCGGGACGCCCTGCTCCAGCTGCCTGTGCCAATCTCGATACATGTCCGCGTAATCCGCGGGGAAGATCCCCGCCTCGATCGCGGGCTCGGGGTAGTTCCGGACCACCGCCGGCAGCCCCAGGTCCCGCATGCACCGAAAACAGGGCCGCATTTCCTTTGTGGCGATGGTATATTCCCAAAAGTAGATGTTGACCTGCTCCGTCACCTGGCGGAATTTGTGCTCGTAGTCCGCCAGCTCCAGGAAGCGTTTTTTCTCGCCGGTGATGTTCCGGATCAGCACATAAAACAGCGATTCGTCGCTGCCCCTGCCGATGAGCTTGATCTCGCTGCGGATGTAGATTACGTCGTCTCCGCAGCATTCCGACCGGATCAGACGCCTGGTGTCGCAGGTCTGCTCCTCTCCGGTGGCGATCGCCCGCTCCAGGGCCCGGACGTAGGTCTCCCGGTCCGACTCGTCCATGCCGCAAAGAAGATCGGACCGGATCATCTCCTCGGCGGTCATGTTCATGCCGACCTCCCGGAGATATTTTTCGTTGACCCGAACGGTCTCCGTTTTCCCTCCGGAATAGTAAAAGATCGCGGCAGGCCCCACAAAATCCGAGAAGATCAGCGACTCCACGGAATTCGGGTCCATAAAGCGGGAGGCGTCCAGCGAATGCGCCGCGTCCCGGCTCGTGGTCGAGGGATCCACCCGGCCCACCTTTACCCGCCGGATGAATTCCTCCGCGGGAAGAGGTCTGGAGTAATAGTATCCCTGAATGTTGGCGCAGCCGATGCTCAGCAAAAAATCCGCCTGCTCCTTGGTCTCTACCCCCTCGGCGATCACGGGGAGCCCGATCAGCCCGGCCATCCGGACCACAGAGGAAAGGATGGCCCCGCCCCGGCCGGACTGAAAGGTCCCCTCCGAGATCAGGTCCACATCCAGCTTCAGAACATCAATGTCGATATTCTTGAGCATATTCAGCGACGAATAGCCGCTGCCAAAATCATCCATTTCCACAACATAGCCGCACCCATGCAGACGGTCGATGATCCCGTTTATATACTCCACGCCGCCGATGGCGGAGGATTCGGTGATCTCGATCCGGACAAGGGACACGGGAACCGCATAGCGCTGCCGGATCTCCTCGAGCCGATCCACAAAGTCCTCCCGGTACAGGTCATGCCGGGTAACGTTCTGCGAGATCGGAGGCGGCGTGATGCCTTGATCGAGCAGCTGCCGCACAAAGGCGCAGACCTGCTCAAACATCACCAGGTCCAGGCGGCTGATCTCGCCGTATTTTTCGAACACCGGAATAAAGGCGGCGGGCGGGATGATGCCGAGCTCCGGATGGATCCATCGGACCAGCGCCTCCGCGCCGATCATGAGCCCGGTGGAGTGATCGTACTGGGGCTGAAAATACGGGACAAACTGCCTGCGGGCAAAGGCCTCGTCCTTCCGCTGCAAAAGATCTGTTTCGGATAACACGATGTCACTCATGTTCTTCCTCCCACAGCCTTATCGGAGCACGGCGGTGATCCGATTGGTATATTCGCCCTCCGTCTCGGCGGCATGGCCGATGGAATCCGTCATGCTGCGGATCAGGGCCGCCGAAATTTCGTCCGCGGCCGTCAGCGGGTCAAAGGGCTCTCCGCCGTAGCGAATGGTCAGCGAGCACTCGGTCCGCTCCCTGGAATATTCCACATACACCGAGATCCGCGTGCGCTCCGAAAGCCGGGGCAGCAGCGAGACGGCGACCAGTTCCTCAAACACCGCCTGCAGGTGATAGTAGAGCTTTCCGGGGATCTCGGTGCGGACTCGGTAATCCTCCAGCTTTGCGGTGGCCTGGATAAAATCAAAGCTGTGCTTGTCGGACTCCAGCGACAGGATCTGCAGATTGTGTATAAAAGCGCGGGTCTTTTCCTTTTGCGGTGACTCGAAGATCTGCTCCGGCGACCCATCCTCATAGATCCCGCCCTCGTCCATATAAAAGACCCGATTGCTTACCTCCCGGGCAAAATGCATATCATGGGTCACGATCATCATGGTGTGCCCCTCCGCGGCCAGGCTCCGGATCACGCCCTGGACCTCCCGGGTCATCAGCGGGTCCAGCGCGCTTGTGGGCTCATCAAAGAGGATGATCTTTGGCTCCAGGGCGAGGGTGCGGACGATTGCGACTCGCTGCTGCTGTCCGCCGGAGAGCATGTCCGGATACTGAAAGGCCCGGGACTCCAGCCCCACCCGGCGCAGCAGGTCCATGGCAACGTCGCAGGCCTCCTGCCGCCCTCTTTTCAGCACATCCATCTGGGGCTTTACGATATTCTCCAGCACCGTCAGATGCGCAAACAGGTAAAAGCTCTGAAATACCATGCCGATCCGGCGACGCACCTGCTCCGGGCGCATTTTGCAGATGTCCTCTCCCTCCAGCAGAATCTCCCCCGAGGTGGGCGGGGACAGAAGATTGATGCAGCGAAGCAGCGTGGATTTGCCGGTGCCGGAGGGACCGATCACGCAGATCACATCTCCGTCATGAATGGTGGCGGACACATCCTCCAGAGGCGTCGCCTGCTCAAACGCTTTTTTTACATGCCTGAGCTCGATCATTTCAGCACAGCTCCCTTCAGAATTTCCTTTTCACCGCGGCGCCGGGTGTTCAGCCTGCGGGTGATCAGCTCCACCACCAGGTTCAGCGCGGCAGCCATCAAAAAGTACAGGATCGCGGTAAAGATCAGCGGGAAAAACGGCTCATAGGTCCTGGCCCGGACCACATCGCTGACCTTGGTCAGGTCCTGCACGGCAATATATCCGACCACCGCGGTCGCCTTGACCAGCGAAGTCACCTCCGCCTTGTAGGTGGGCATAAAATGCGCGGCGGCCTGGGGGAGGATCAGGCGCAAAAACGCCTGCGGCTCCGTATACCCCAACGCCAGGGCGGCCTCGGCCTGCCCGTCCCCGACGGCGGCCGTGCCGCTGCGCAGCATGGCGGTAAAGCCCACCGCGAACACCAACGAAAAAGCGATCACGGCGATCCACAGCCCGTCGATGGAGGAGCTTCCAAAGATGATATAAAACAGGATCATCAACAGCACGACGATCGGCATCCCGTGGATCAGCCGGGCAAACAGCCTTTCGATCGTGACCGCGACCGGATTCCCGTGCCGAACCAGCATATAGACCCCAAAGCCGAGGAGGGTCCCCAGCAGGATGGACAAAACCGTAATGAGCAGGGTCCTCCCAATGCCCACAAGAAACAGCTGATATCGTCCTTCGTTGAGGAAGGTGTTCCGAAAGCTTTTGGCCAGAGAGGCAAAAAAGCCTGTTTCGTCCTTGCTCCCCGCCGCGTAGGGCGTATCCTCCGCCCGCACCACGGCAGAAAAGTCCATACGGATCGTCTCGCTCGAGCAGTCAAAGGTGTCGCTGCTGCGGACCTCATCCGTGATAATGGCCGAGCAGGCGATCATATCGATCTTGCCCGCGGCCAGCGCGCTGGGAAGGGCATCGGGGCCGTAATCCACAAATTCAATGGCATACCCGTAGGCCCGGCAGAATCTGGCGGCGATGTCAAGCTCCAGACCCGCGATCTGCCCGTCGACCATATAAGCAAAGGGCGCGCCGATGGAGGTGGAGGTTCCCAGTGTGACGGTTCCGTTTTCGCCGGTAAAATCCGTGTCGACCACCTTCCGCGAATCGTCATCGCCGAACCAGATGTCATAGATCTCGTCATAGGTCCCATCGGCATGGATCTGCGCAAGGTATTCGTTGACCTCGTCCACCAGCGGGCTGCCCTTGCCCAGCAAAAAAGCGCAGGAGGCGGAATTGATGGGCGTTTCCAGCGTGATCAGCTCCGGATACAGTCTGCAATGCTGCCGGGCGCCGTAGGGATTGCACATATAGGCGTCGATCTTGCCGGACTTCAGCGCAAGGGGCATATCCGCGTCGGAATTAAAATATACGATGTTGATATCCCCGTCAAAATAGATGCTCTCGATCATCGCGTTGGATACACCGGTCAGAAGTCCGATCGTTTTTCCTCTCAGGTCCTCGATGTCATGGATCAGACCATCCTCCGAGGCCGCTGCCGGGACCACCAGCGTTGTCAGCAGCGCCAGCAGACACATAACGACCGCAAATTTCCGTTTCATGCGTCTCATCCTCCTTGACCCGCACAATTTATTTGCGTAAATCATATCGGACGGCGGAGAAAAAAGCAAGAAAAAACAGAAAAAACAGTAGGCATGTGTGTCCAGGAACCTGTTCCCCTGACTCACGCAATTTTGCGATACTCTCCCCGACATCCTTCTTGACATTCTTTTTGATCAATGATACATTCGTGTCGGTTTTCAGAGAAGACAATTCAAAATTGAAAAAAGAAAGGACTTGCGTTATGAACATTACATCCTTTTACCCCGTGATTGCCTCTACGAATCTGGAAGGCTCCCAAAAAGACATGGAGCTTCTTGGCTTTCATGTGATCCACAGCATGGATGTGAAAGGCGCAGCATCCCATCGCGCGCTGGTGATGGAAAATGACGCCGGCTGCCGCACGGATATCTTTTATGACGAAAGCGTCACTGTGGACAACACTTACGCGATTCGGATCAATGTAGATGATTTTGACGAAGGGGTAGAATTTTTCCGCTCCCGCGGCTTCACGATTCACGGCGAGCCTGTGGAATTGCCTGCGGGCATCGTAGTCTGCATGTACTATGAAAAAGCCAACCTGCGCATTCTGATCTATCAGCACAACAAATAAAATCGGGTAGGAGGAGCCCGTTAGGGCTCCTCCTACCCTAAGCATTATCGAAATTCTCCATGTAAATTGGGGACGGTTCTCTGGTCTTATCTCGTGGCTCGAACGAACCTTGCGGCTTGGGGGATAAAAAAGCCCCCGGGCTCTGCCAAGGAGTCCGGGGCGGAGGCTATGGGAAAAAAGGGGCCAGAGAACCGTACGCTGTATGGCGCAAGGGCGCTCATTCCCTGGCGCCTTGGCATGAAAAAAAGGGGCCAGAGAACCGTCCCCTGGCACCTTTACAAGGGCGCTTATCCCCTGGTACCTTAGAATGTGCGCTCGCCGGGCGCACTGCGTGGACCAGGGGACAGTTCTCTGGTCCCGTGGACCAGAGAACCGTACGCTGTATGGCGCAAGGGCGCTCATCCCCTGGTCTTATCTCGAGAACCGTACGCTGTATGGCGCAAGAGCGCTCATCCCCTGGTCTTATCGAGAACCGTCCCCAATTTACATTACATACCGCAAAAAAACAGGACCCGGGAGGAAACTCCCGGGTCCGGGTTTTTGGTATGGGGGATCAGATCTCCATGGCGTAGGTGAAGCCGGTCATGATGGCGGTGTCGATGTTCATCTTGTCGCCGAAGCAGTCGCCGATGCGGTAGGTCTCGGGGACGATGTACTGCATGGCTTCCAGCTTGTCGGTCTCCAGGGTCAGACCCATGGCGTTGATGACCACGTCGGCCTCTACCAGCTGCTTCTCGCCTTTTTTGGTGTACCAGACGCCTTCGGCGGTGACTTCGTTGACGCGGGCTTCGAGGATGTTCTTGACGCCCAGCTCGCGATGGATGCGGAGGATGGACATCCAGGACTGGCTGCCGATGCCGGCCATGTCATAGGTGGCCTGGGCGAACATATCCACCAGGGTCACATCGTGGCCTTCCTGCGCCAGGGGGATCGCGCACTCGGAGCCGGTGAAGCCGGCGCCCATGATGACGATCTTTTTCTTCCCTTCGATCTTGACCTTGCCGGTGTCCACGTCGGTGGCCAGCACCACATTGGGGCCCTGGATGCCGGGGATGGGCAGGATCAGGGGCACGGAGCCCAGAGCCAGCATGACGGCATCGGGCGCTTCGGCACGGATGTCATCGGGGCCGGCCTCGTGGTTGAGGATGACCTTGGCGCCGCATTCCATGGTCTTTTTCATCATCCACTGGGTGTAACGGCGCATGTCGTACTTGGCGGGCAGGGAGCCGGCTACATGCAGGCCGCCGCCCAGCTTGTCGGATTTTTCGTACAGGACCACGTCATGACCGCGCTGGACGCAGATCTGGGCCGCTTCCATGCCGGCGGGGCCGCCGCCGATGATCATGACCTTTTTCTTCACCTTGGCGAGAGGGATGTCCGGATATTCGTATTCCCGGCCTACCAGGGGGTTGACGGCGCAGCGGACGGGATAGAAGTTGAACAGACGGTCCACGCAGTGGGCGCAGCGGAGGCAGGGACGGATGTCGTCGTCCTGGCCGCGATAGGCCTTGGTGAAGTGGAGGCTGTCCACAAAGGCGGCACGGCCCATGCCCACCATGTCAACGGTACCGGCAGCGAGGAGATCCTCGGCCTCCTGTACGGTGACAACGGAGCCGGAGTTGGAGATGATGACGCCGGTGTCGGCGGCCTTGACCTTTTCCGCCCATTTGGTGTTGACCATGTGAGGCAGATAGTAGGACTGGCACATGTATTCGCTGGTGGCGTAGTTGGTCATGTCCATGCAGGAGACGTTGGCGCCGGTGATCCACTGGGAGCCGGCCTTGAGGAACTCGATGACTTCCTCGATGTCGTCCTCGGACCAGTCGGACAGGTCGCCGCCGCAGGAAACACGGACGTCCACCGCCATACGGGAGCCGACGGCGTTGTACACGGCACGGATGACCTCCAGCGGGAAGCGCATGCGGTTCTCCAAAGAGCCGCCGTATTCGTCGGTGCGGCGGTTGGTGCGCTTGCAGAGGAACTGATGGAGCAGCCAGCCATGGGCCACGTGGATCATGACGGCGTCAAAGCCGGCATTGTTGACCATCTTGGCCGCGTGGACATAGTAGCCGATGACCTCGTCCATGAGGGCAAGGTCCATCTCGATGCAGTCGCCGGGGTTGCGGGCGTCGCCGGGGATGCCTTTTTCGAAGGAGGGGCCGATGCGCTGGCCGGAGGAGTTGATCTTTTGGTAAGCGGCGCGGCCGCCGTGGTTGAGCTCGATGCCCAGCTTGGCGCCGTAGCGGTGGACCTCGTCCGCCAGCTCCACCAGACCGGCCTGGTTGCCGTCATAGCTCAGGTCCAGGGGGCTGTAGTGGGTCATGCCGTACTTGCTCTCGATCTCGGAGTCGCCGATGTAGACCAGAGCGGCGCCGGTCTTGGCACGGGCCGCCATGTGGGCGACCATCTGCTTGGTCACGCGGCCGTCGGGTGTGGACTGGCCGTTCATCATGGGCAGGTTGATGATCCGGTTCTTCAGCTTCAGCGGGCCGTACCGGCAGGGAGCGAATACATTGGGATATTTTGGATGTGCCATCTTCTATCACCTTTCTTCCTGGTATTCCCGGCAGAAAAGCCGGAACGTTCAGCCTTCTCATTATATACGCCTGCCGCAAAAAAGAAAAGAGCTTTTTGTAAAAAAGAGGACGGAGCGACGCGCTCCGTCCCCTTTGCGTTTGACGCTTCCCGCGGGATCATACCAGACCCTGGCGCAGCATTTCCTCCCTGGCACGGGTGAAGGCGGCGATCATGGCCGCGGTGCCCTCTATGCCAAGATAGTCCGAATGGATGCACAGGTGGTAATTGGAGGCAACGCCCCAGTCCCGATGGGTGAAGAAATTGTAGTACTCCCGGCGCTGCTTGTCCTGCTTGCGGAGGACCTTGTCCACGGATTCTTTGGGGACGCCGTACTTGTCTACGGCACGACGGCGGCGATTCTCCTCCCCGGCGTGGATGAAGACCGTGATCAGGTCCTTCCGTTCCCGGAGAACGTAGTCCGCGCACCGGCCCACGAACACACAGTTGTCCTCCCGGGCCAGCTGACGGATGGCGTCGAACTGGGCGAAGGCCAGCTTTTGGTTGGTGGGACGCATGGCCGCCGAGGCGGAGGTGGAGGCGGTACTCATGTACAGGCCGTAGATCAGGGACTTGCCGGGCTTTTCGTCATACTGGCTGACGGCGCCCTCGCTGTAGCCGCTGGATTCGGCCGCGACGGATACGATCTCGCTGTCGTAGAATTTGTAGCCCAGTTGGGACGCGGTGAGCTCGCCGATCTCCCGCCCGCCGGAGCCATATTGCCTTCCGATGGTAATGATCATTTTGTTCTTCCTCCCTCGACCTGCTTTGATAGAGCATACTCCTTTTTTTGTAAAAAAACAAGGGATTTTTGCGGGGGCGACGCCGTTTTTTGGGTCACATCAACAAATATTCAGATTTGCGGAATCAGCCCTGGCTGCTGAGCATGTTATAGCGCAGGTCCCAGAGCTTTTGGGAGAGGTCCACATAGTAGTTGTGGGGATTGTCAAAGCGGAGGACGGAATCCCAGAGGGTCTCGATCTCCCGGGCGCAGTAGGAGCGGATCTCCTCCGCGGAGGGGCTGCGGTAGACCAGAGCGCCCTGTCGGTAAATGGGGACCTGCAGCTCCCGGACGGTGTAGTCGGTGAGGCTGCGGCGCTTCCATACCGCCTCCGGGTCAAAGAGCTCCATGGGCTCCCCGGCGGGGGCGGGCTCGTCGTAGATGGTCATGTAGTCGGCGATGGCCTTGCCGGTGCTGTTTTCGTAGAACCGGTACAGGCGCTTGTAGTGGGGGACGGTGATCTTGCCCACGTTTTCGCTGATCTTGATCTTGGGCCGGATCCGGCCATCCGCCTCTATGGCAGCCAGCTTGTATACGCCGCCGAAGACGGGCTCGGACCGGGCGGTGATCAGGCGCTCGCCCACGCCGAAGGAGTCGATGCAGGCCCCCTGACGCAGCAGGTCCTGGATCAGATACTCGTCCAGGGCGTTGGATACGGAGATGGTGCATTCCGTCCAGCCGGCCTCGTCCAGCATGCGGCGGGCCTCCCGGGTCAGCCAGGCCATGTCGCCGGAGTCCAGGCGGATGCTGCATTTGGTGATCCCCAGGGGGCGGAGCACGTCGTTGAAGGCGCGGATGGCGTCCGGAATGCCGCTCTTGAGGGTGTTGTAGGTGTCTACCAGGAGGCAGGCGTTGTTGGGATACAGCTCGCAGTAGGTGCGGAAGGCCTCGTACTGGCTGTCAAACATCTGGACCCAGGCGTGGGCCATGGTGCCTCCGGCATATACGCCGTAGAGCCGATCGGCGATGGTGCAGGCCGTGCCGACACAGCCGCCGATGTAGGCGGCACGGGCGCCCAGGATGGCCCCGTCCGGACCCTGGGCCCGACGGGAACCGAATTCCATCACGGCCCGGCCCCGGGCCGCCCGGACGATGCGGTTGGCCTTGGTGGCGATGAGGCTCTGGTGGTTGACGGAAAGGAGCAGGAAGGTCTCCAGCAGCTGGGCCTGGGCCGCCGGGGCCCGGACCGTGAGCAGGGGCTCCCGGGGGAAGACGGGGGTGCCCTCCGGAATGGCCCAGATGTCACCGGTAAAGCGGAAATCCCGCAGGTAGTCCAGGAACGCCTCGTCAAACAGGTTCCGGCTCCGGAGATACTCGATGTCCTCCGGGGCAAAATGGAGGTTCTCGATGTAGTCGATCACCTGCTGCAGTCCCGCCGCGATGGCAAAGCCGCCGCCGTCGGGCACGTTGCGGAAGAACAGGTCAAAATAGCAGATCCGGTCCTTCATGCCGCTTTTGAGATAACCGTTGCCCATGGTCAGCTCATAAAAGTCGCAGAGCATGGACAGATTCAGGGCCTCGATGTTGTTCATGGGGTCTCCTCCGTTCCGGAACCGGCGGCCTTTGATGGGGCCGAACCGCCTTTGGCGGCCTTTTTCTTCCTCCGGCTTCCGATGGTTTTCTTTTTCCACCGGGATGGTGGGTGGGGATGCGCTTATTTGTTTTTTTTGTCTTTGCTCAGGATGTCGGAAATGAGATGCTCGTTGGTGTCTAGCTTGGCGATGAGCTTTTTTGTGGCGCGGGCCACGGTGGCCTTTTGGGCCTCCCGAGCGCCTACCAGCCGGCGGAAGGCCTCCATGAAGGTCTCCTCCCGAAAATCCTCCACGGAGCTCAGGGCCGTGAGGCCCACGGAGCCCAAAAAGGAGTCGACCTTGGGGTCGTAGGAGATGCCCAGCATGGGGACCTCCATCACTGCGGCATAGATCAGAGAGTGGAGCCGCACGCCCACCAGCAGGTCCATGCTGCCGATGATGCCCAGGGTCTCGTCGGTGAGGTGCTTTTCCCGCAGGCAGAGGGCCGCGCCGTCGGAGCGGGCCGCGATGGCCTCCGCCACCGCCAGGTCCTCCGCATGGTGGAAGGGGATCAGGACGCTGTCCGCGTTGTATTCCTCATACAGGCGGCGGATGCACCGTTGGATCTGAGCGGCGAAAGGAGAATCCGGGTCTTTTTCCCGGATGGCCCAGCCCACCAGAAGGCGGCCCTCCCGGCGGAGGCAGCCTGCCTCCTGCAGGATGCGGCGGCCCACCTCCGGATCCCCGGGGTGGACCCGAAGCACGGGGTCCGCGGTGACATAGACCTTTTTGCCCGGTACGCCGATCTCCTCCAGGAGTCGGCGGGAGCGGGCGTCCCGGACCGCGATGCCATGGACCCGGCGCAGGACCCGGGCCGTGGCCCGCCGGTTATGGCGGCTTTGGATGGGGCCGATGCCCTGGCTGTAGATAAAGACTTTTTTTCGCATCAGCAGGGCCAGCCGGATGATGGCGAGATAGTAGGCGATGCTGCGGCGGCTGGTGGCGTCCTGAAGCAGGCTGCCGCCCCCGGAGATGAGCATGTCGCAGCGGCGGACCTCCCGGAGGATGGCCACCGGGTCCATGCGGGGCACGGCCCGCACGTTATACTTGCGGTCGGTGTCCTCCGGATCGTTGGACAGGACGGTGATCTCGATGTCCTCCAGGCCGGTCCGAAGGGAGTCGGTGACCGCCCGGAGCACGGACTCGTCCCCGATGTTGTTAAAGCCGTAGTAGCCGGAGATGAGCAGCTTATGCATCGGCGTCACCTCCCCAACGCAGGACCCTGCGCAGCAGCTCCACCGCCAGGAGGAGCACCGTGCCGATGAGCAGGCCCAGGATCAGGCCGTAGGCCGTGCGCTGCAGGCTCAGGGCCAGGGGCGTGCGGATGTGCTGGAAGGTGTTGATCACGCTGGTCAGGCCGATGGTGGTGCCCAGGGAGCACACAAAGGCGATCACCCGGCTGCGGCGGTGCAGCGCATAGACCAGGAGCATCAGGCAGGGCCAGCCGATGAGGAACTCCTTGGTCCTGGGGCGGGCGATGAGGACATTCTCCAGCAGGTTGCGCAGACGCATCTCCAGGCTGGAGACCTCGGTGGCGGTGGTGGTGTTGCCCGTGCGGGCCAGGTAGTAGATGCCCACGCCCCCAACGCCGACGATCAGAAGCAGGATCACGCCCACGGCGACGGCATTGCCCACGGTGACGGTGCGGGCCATGCGCTCACGGCGCTTTTGGCGGTTGACGGAGCGCTGGGCCGGGGAGACCAGGCCCCGGAGGGTATCCCTTGCCCAATCCGTCAGGCCCTGTCTCAGGCCCAGGTCCGGGAGGGTAAAGGTCCACAGGAACATACAGGCCAAAAAGGCGATGGGCAGGAGCTGCATGAGCTTGACGCCCCGGTACAGGCGCATCTCCGTCATGTAGGCGGTCTCGGACAGAGCGGAGGCCGCGGTCATGGCGCCCACCAGACAGATCAGGGCGCACAGCAGCGCCGCGCCGGCAGACCGGGCGATCAGGCGGACGCCGGAGACGGGCCGGGACCGGACCAAAGCCAGGAAACGATACAGCAGCATCCCCGCCAGGCAGGGAAACAGCACCGCGGCGCCCATGGAGCCCAGGAGCTTGACGGTGTTGGGCGCGGCATAAAAGGCCAGGCAGACCCCCAGGGTCCCCACTGCCGCCAGCAGCACCCGGAGAAGACGGGAGGAGACGCAAAGATCCGCCAGAAGCACCACGCCGGCCACCAGACCCAGGGCCGTGATCAGGCGCAGATACCAGGGGGCCTGATAGGCCTCCATGGCCGAGGCGGTGCCCAAGGTATAGCCCGCCTCCTCCATGCGGGAGATGAGGCTGCTGAGCATGGTCATGTGGGCGGACAGATCCGCCACATATTCGGTGGTGGAATCGGTCTTCATCATACAGCGCAGATAGACGATCCGGCAGTTGCGCTCTACCACCGCCCGGAACAGGGAGTTGACGACCTCCTCGGAGCCGGCGTAGCCATAGTACTGCCAGCGGGCCTGGATGAAGCCGAACTCGTTGAAGACCCGGACCACGGAGGAGGACAGGTCCTCCGTTACCATGGCGTCAAAGCCGGGCCAGACCACGTTCATGCTCTGGTCCATGTCCTCGGTGACCGCCAGGGCGGTGCCGGTACGGGAGAGCCATTCGGTGACCAGGCTCCGGGATCCGGCGGCCTCGTCAAAGCCCAGGAAGCCGTCTCCGCCGTTGAGGAGATAGGGGGAGCCGAAGGCCTCGCAGTCCGCCAGGACCGCCCGGGCCAGGGTCGCGGAGTTGGTGCCGTCCACCGTATTCCACCGGGGCACGATCTCCAGACCGCATTCCTCCATGAGAGCCGCCGTCCGGGGCAGGATCCCCAGAGGCAGTTCCATCCAGTCCGCGGCGGAAAGGGCGTAGGTCCCGTCCAGATACAGCCAGCACAGGTCCTCATCCCGGAAGGAGCGGAACTCCAGCTCCGGCGCCCGTTCCGCCAGAGCCTCCAGGACCCAGGCCCACAGCTCCGGATCCTCGAAGGACAGGAGCATGTCGTATTTGTCGGAAGCGGCGTCGATCCATTGTGCCACCTCCTCCGGGTAACGGCTCCGCCAGTCCGGCTCGGAGCGGATGGTGGTGGGCTTTTCGCCCGTCACACGGAAGGAGGCGTCCCCGTACAGATCCGAGAGCTCCGCTTCGTATACCCCTACGCGGCGGACGCCGTTTTCCGCAAAGGCACGCAGCCAGTCCTCTACCGGCTCCCCGGCCTGATCGGCCGCCTTGGCCACGTCTGTATAGTCCAGGACGATGTCCCAGGTCCGGTTGCGGTCCTCCACCCGGGCGCGGCCCGCCAGGATCCCCCCGGCCGCGACGATGCCGCAGAGCAGGATCGCCAGATACAGGAGACGGTATTTTTTGTTATCCTTCATGGAGACGGTTCTCCTTCCTTGGTCTTATGGCTGGGCAAAGTGGGCTTTGAGGGCCGTCCGGTCCAGCTTTCCGGAGGCGGTGCGGGGCAGCTCGTCGAGATGGACATATACATTGGGGAGCATGTATTTTTCGATCCGGGCGCGGAGGCCGGCGGTGAGCTCCTTTTCCGTCAGGGGGCCGCACCAGAAGCAGTATAGCTTGTCTTCTTTTTCGGAATGCAGGCAGCAGCCGTTCTGCCAGCCCTCCAGACTACGCAGGGCCGCTTCCACCTCCCCCAGGTCCATCCGGTAGCCCCGGTGCTTGATCTGGCTGTCCCGGCGGCCCAGCACATGGAGGATGCCGTCGCTGTCCAGTCGGCCGATGTCGCCGGTGCGGTAATACAGACAGTCCCAGCCCAGGTCCATGGGGTCGTTGACAAAGACGTCGGCGGTGCGCTTTGGGTCACGGAAGTAGCCGCTGGAGATCCAGGGGGCGGAGACATACATCTCTCCCGGTTCCCCTGGGGGAACCTCCTCCCCGTTTTCGTCCACCACGGCCAGGCGCACGCCCTCCAGGAGATAGCCGGAGGGGACGATGTCCTCCGGGGCCATGGTGATGTCCTGCATGGGATAGACCGACACATAGGGACATTCCGTGGAACCGTAGAAGTTGGAGACCTTGGCGCCGGGGGCGGCGGCCTCCACCCACATATGGGCCTGGCGGAAGGGCACGGCCTCGCCGCACATAAAGACCGCCTGCAGGTCCGGCAGGCTGCGGGGGGTGAGGACCCCGGAGTCGGCAATGTACAGGAAGTTCAGGGGCGTCATGAGGATGGTGTTGATGCGCTTACTGCGGAAGTATTCCATGAACAGGTTGGGGAACAGGAAGCATTCCGAGGGGATGAGACAGACCGTACAGCCCAGGGTCATGGGCGGGAACAGGTCAAAGATGGCGTTGGAATAAAAGAAGGGGGCCTGGTTGCCCCAGATCTGGCCGGACCAGACGTATTCCGTCCACTTGCAGACCCGATGGGAATAAAAGAGCAGGCTCCGGTGGGTGTGGACCACGCCCTTGGGGATGCCGGTGGAGCCGCTGGTGTAGAACACCTGGACCGGGTCCAGGACCGAGGCGCCGTTCCGGCGGGCGGTCAGGAGCTCCGGGTCGATGGGGGTCCGGGCCGCCTCGGCGTAGGGAAGGGACGGAAAGGGCAGGTCCCCCGCGTCCCGGAGCAGGGCCTCGGCCGCGCTGTCATAGAGCAGGAAGCCGGGCTCTGCCCGTTCGAAGACTTTTTTTGCCCGCTCCGCCGGCTGAGCCGGGTCCAGCGGGACATTGAAGCAGCCCGCCGCCACAATGCCCAGCAGTGCCGCGACAGCATGGACGGAGTGGGACAGGAGTACCGCCACCGGCGTCCGGGGCGGGACCCGGGCCGCCAGGAAGCTGCCCACACAGCGGGCCTCGCGCAGCAGCTCCGACCAGGTCAGCGATTCCGTCTCGCTGACATAGGCAGGCTTGTCGGGCCAGGATGCCGCGGCGGCCTCCGGCAGTTCCAGAATGTTGAGTCTCATGGAAGGACCTCCTGAAGGCTATAAGGTAACATGGGTGGTGAGCTGTTGGATCTCCCTGCCCATATGGGCCCGGGGCTCCTCCCCGGGGATGGGGGCCTGGGCCATGGGCTCCATGGGGTCGCCGAAGCGCTCCCGCAGCCAGTCCAGGCACAGGGCAAACCAGCCCGCGTTGTGGGCGCTGACCCTGTCGTTGTCCCCCATGGCGGTGGCCGGGGTACACAGGGCGCTGCCGTGGGGGCCGCTGCCGTAGATATGCAGCTCAAAGGGCACATCGTTGGCCGCCAGGGCCCGGGCCACATTGAGGGAGTGCTCCATGGGGACCAGACCGTCGGTCCAGGTGTGCCAGATAAAGGCGGGGGCCGCGGCTGGGGTGGTCCAGCGCATCACATCCGTCAGCTCGGCCAGCTCCTTTTGGGTCCGGCTGCCCCGGAACAGGCGCTGCATGTCGCTGTCCGCGGATTCCTCCGCGCCGGAGACCGGATAACACAGCACCGTGGCGCAGGGGCGGAGGGTGGTGTCCGACTCCCCTGCCCCGGACAGGCCGCAGAGGCGCTGGGTCGCGGGGTCGCACCACTTGACCCCCATACCGGCAGCCAGCTCCCCGCCGGAGGACAGGCCGCAGAGGATGATCCGGTCCGGGTCCAGGTGCCATTCCTGCGCGTGTTCCCGCAGGTACAACATGGCCAGTCCCACATCCTCCAGACCGTTGGGGTATTCGCACTCGCTGCCGATGCGGTATTCCAGCACAAAGGCGTGATAGCCCGCCGGGGCCAGGCGCAGGGACGGGTGGACCATTCCTGCAGGAAGGTCCGAAGCCGGAGCCGTTTGTAGGGGGCAAGGCGGATGGTCTCACAGCGCATGGCGTTCTCCTTATGGTTCCCGGTTTGGTTCCCGGCAGCTCCTGACGGCGATGTTCCGGGCGATCTCGGGGGTGATGAGCAGGGGCTTGTAGGCGGAGGTGACCACCTTGAGCTCCTCGTTGTAGGCCGGGCGATCGGCACAGTAGGCGGCGTACATCCGGCGGGCCTGGTCGGTGACGGGGATCACCGTGTCTCCCCGCTCTACGCCGAGCAGGATCTCCTCCGCCGCCTCCTCCGGGGTGATGGCGTCCGGGGGCATGATGCCGTTCCAGATGGCCGTGTCCACGGTGGAGGGACAGGCGGTGGCCACATGAATGTTGGACTCCATCCAGTCCAGCTCCAGCCGCAGGCATTCCGTCAGACCCAGCACCGCGTATTTGGTGGCGTTGTAGATGGTGCGGAAGGCCAAGGGGGTAAAGGAGGCCAGAGAGCCGGTGTTGACGATCCAGCCGCCGCCGTCCCTGACCATGTAGGGAATGGCGGCCCGGCAGCCGTTGATGACCCCCCTGAGGTTCACATCCAGCACCCGATCGATGGTCTCCTCCTCCAGCCGGGAGAGGAAGCCGGCGCAGCCCAGGCCGGCGTTGTTGAACAAAAAGTCCAATCCACCCGACCCGGCCGTCCGGGCGGCCAGGTCGGCAAAGGCGGCGCTGTCCGTGACGTCCAGGACCGCGATCCGGGTATCCGCCCCTTCCGGCAGGGTGCTTTGGGCCTCCCGGAGGCGGTCCTCCGCCACATCGGCCATGGTCACCCGAACGCCCCGGCGCAGCAGCGCTTTTACCAGGCCCAGACCGATGCCGCCGGCCGCGCCGGTGACGATGGCGTTTTTATCCTGAAACCGCGTATCCATGGGCTCAGGCATCCAGACCGGCGATGTATTCCACCAGGTCCAGGGTCTTGCTGGTGTAGCCCGCCTCGTTGTCGTACCAGGCCACCAGCTTGACAAAGGTATCCGTCAGGGCGATGCCGGCCTTGGCGTCAAAAATGCTGGTACGGCGGTCGTCCAGGAAGTCGGAGGAGACCACGTCATCCTCGGTGTAGCCCAAAATGCCCTTGAGGCTGCCCTCGGAGGCGGCCTTGACGGCAGCGCAGATCTCGTCGTAGGAGGCGGGCTTTTTGAGGCAGCAGGTCAGGTC
>R15__coassemble_971_pt1 | contig 16907 bp, 17 predicted proteins | sample R15__metabat2_high_PE_002 | metagenome-assembled genome bin R15
CTGCACAACCGCTGTGTGGAGCTTGCCGGAAGGTATCATATCGAGCTGGAGGTACTGTCCAGCTTTTCCGGGAACCCGGGTACATTCGTGAGGGAGGCAGTAAAAATGGAAAAACTGGTGGTCAGCGGCGTAACAAAGAACAGCGACATCGCGAGAATTGCCGTTGTGGGGCTCCGGGACTCCCCGGGAACGGCCTACGGGATCTTCTCCGCTCTGGCAAAAAAACAGATCAACGTGGACATCATTCTCCAGTCCATCGGCCGCAACAACACCAAGGACATTTCCTTCACCGTGCCGGAGAGCGACCTGGAGGAAGCGGTGGCCCTCCTGGAGGAGAGAAAAGAAGCACTGGACTACGAGTCCCTCCATGTCGATCGGGATGTGGCCAAGGTGAGCATCGTCGGCGCGGGCATTGCCACAAGCCCCGGCATAGCGGCCTCCATGTTCGAGGCTCTGTACGAAAAGCAGATCAACATCAACATGATCTCCTCCAGCGAGATCCGGCTTTCCGTATTGATCAACGACAAGGATGCGGATCTGGCGGTCCGTGCCGGCCACGACAAATTCTTCCAATAATCGTTTCGGCGCGCCCCCGGGCAGCGGATCCGCTGCCCGGGGGCGCGCTATCATAACAAAATATTAAGAAAAAAACAGCCCGCCTTCCTTGACAAAGAAAACAAAGTTGATTATAATTCACTTAGGCACTCGAAATGTTTGTGCTTCGTACTATTTTACCGACATAACATGACAAATAACCAAACAAAAAGAAAACGAGGGAGCGGCCATGAAAGAGCAGGACAAAGGGACAAAGAGAGAACAGCAGCAGGATTTCGGCTTCTTTCTGTCCGGAATTTCCCATTCCATTCAGCAGTATTTCAACCGTGTTTACGATGACTACGGCATCACCTATCCACAGTCCCGCCTGCTCACCTACCTGATCCGTACGGAGCAGGAGGCGGAGGAAGAGGGGAGGACCAGCAGCACCAACCAGCGGGAGTTGGAGCGTGCGCTTGGCATCAAGGCCTCCTCGGTGTCCAGTCTGGTACGGAACCTGGAGGCCAGGGGCTTTGTTACCTCCGGCCGGGTGGAATCCGATACCCGCAACAAGCGCATCGTATTGACGGAAAAAGGCCGGATGCTGGACGAGGTCATGGCCCGCGCGGTGGAGGAGACCGAGAACCATCTGATGGAAGGCATGACCACGGAGGAGCATGCCCAGCTTCTGGGCCTGCTGGCCAGACTGAACGAAAACGCTTCCCGTCTTTCTGAATAAAAAAATATTTGACAGGTCGGGGCCGATGTGCTATCATACTCCTCGCGGCTGATGCCGCAAAGAAGGAGCGGCGGCCCCGCGCCTCACCTCAAGCGCAGCGAAGAGGTCCACAGCCGTTCATACTCCCGGGTGGAGTGTGTACTGCACAGTGCGGGTGCCGTAAGGCAGCCGCATTTTTATTTTCCGTAACCGCAAAAGATGGAGGTGCTCGGTATCAGCAAACTGGATCATCAGCTCAATGAAGAAATTCGCGACAAAGAGGTTCGACTGATCGGAGAAACGGGCGAACAGCTCGGGATCATGTCTTCCACGGATGCTCTGGCCCTGGCGGTCGAGAAGGACCTTGACCTGGTCAAGATCGCGCCCAACGCGACCCCGCCGGTCTGCAGGATCATGGACTACGGCAAATTCCGCTTTGAGACCCTCAAAAAGGAAAAGGAAGCCAAAAAGAATCAGCGCGTCGTAGAGATCAAGGAAGTCCGTATGTCTCCGAGCATCGACTCCAATGACTTCAACACCAAGCTCAGAAGCGCCCAGAAGTTCCTGCGGGAAGGAAACCGCGTCAAGGTCACGGTTCGGTTCCGCGGGAGAGAAATGGCGCATACCAATCTTGGTGAGCAGCTGTTGAAACAATTCGGAGCCGAGTGCGAAGAGATCGCGAATGTAGAAAAATCCCCCAAGCTGGACGGCCGCCTCATGTCCATGTTCCTGTCGCCCAAGAATCCCACCGCAAAGGAAAACAAAAACGCAGAAAGGTGAAGAGTTGTTATGCCCAAGGTAAAGACCCATACCGGTGCCAAAAAGAGATTCAATCTCACCAAGAACGGTAAAGTAAAGCGCGCCCATGCGTTCAAGAGCCATATCCTTACCAAAAAAGACACCAAGCGTAAGCGCGGCCTGCGTCAGGGCGGTTATGCCGACGCGACCAATGTCGAAGCCATCAAAAAGATGATCCCTTACAAATAATCGGGATACGGTGAAGAATTAGGAGGATATAACAAATGGCCAGAGTCAAAGGCGCCATGATGACGCGCAAAAGAAGAAACAAGACCCTGAAACTCGCAAAGGGCTATTGGGGCTCCAAATCCAAGCATTTCAAGATGGCCAAGCAGGCCGTCATGAAGTCCGGCGTGTATGCCTATGTGGGCCGCAAGCAGAAGAAGCGTGATTTCCGTCAGATGTGGATCGCGCGGATCTCCGCGTCCGTCGCTCCCTACGGCATCAACTACTCCCGCTTTATGTACGGCGTCAAGAAGGCCGGCATCGAAATGAACCGCAAGATGCTCTCCGAGCTGGCGATCCAGGATCCCGAAGCCTTTGCCGCTGTTGTGGATGCCGCCAAGGCAGCCATCGAGCAATAAATTCAACCGATCTGCCGGGAAGAGCCTGTCGGCTTTTCCCGGCTTTCCGTTTTTTCGGAGGAAGACCCATGAAGCATACGATCCGCAGACGGGTCACAGCGCTGCTGGCGCTGTCGGCCCTGCTCATTTCCGTCACCGTTCCCGGCCTGGCGGCAGGCGCCGGGACAGTGGTATACCGTACCTCCGCGTCCCTTGCGGAGGACGTTGCCGTTACCCATACCACATCGCTGGGAGAGGATACCGACCTGCAGCAAAGCGCCTCGGTCCTGACCCTCCCCTCCGATTCCCTGCGCTTCAAGGCGGTCTGGGGCGACGGTGTGCGACAAGGGGATACCATCCTGGAGGTCTCCGAATGGGCTCAGGCCCGGGGGATGACCGTCGTGGCCGGCGTCAACGCCGATTTCTTCGATATGGCCACCGGTTCCCCCCTTGGCATACTGGTGTCCGACGGGATCCTATACTCCTCGGACGCGGGAAACGCCGCGGTGGGCTTTACGCAGGACGGGACCGTGATCGTGGGCGATCCGGCCCTGCGTCTCTGCGCCCAAAACCAACGCACCGGCGCAGCCTTTGAGATCCACCATTACAACAAGGAACCGGGGGAGTGGGTCTTTGATCTGCTGAGCCGGGACTATGCGTCCACCCTGACCCTTTCCGGCTCCTGGCTCATTGCGGAGGTGTCCTACACCGACCGGCTTTGCCCGGGCGGATCCACAACGCTGCGGGTCGAGACGATCCTGACGGTTACCGACGGGTCATACACCATCCCGGAGGATCGGATGATCCTGATCACCAAAGCGGACGGCGCGGCGGCCTGGTACTTCGGCTACTTTGCCGAGGGAGATGAGCTGTTGCTGGAGGTGACCTGCGGCGATCCCCGCTTTGCCGGGATCACGGAGGCCTGCGGCTGTGGGGACATCCTGATCCGGGACGGCGCCATCACCGACGAGACGACCTGGAACTCCCTGGGCAGTGAAAATCCCCGCACAGCTCTTGGGATCCTGGAGGATGGCTCGGTACTGCTCTACACCGTGGACGGCGGACAGCCGGGTCGAAGCGCCGGCCTGAGCCTGCGGGAGACGGCGGAGGAGCTTCTCAGCCTTGGCTGTGTGACGGCGGTCAATCTGGACGGAGGCGGTTCCACCGCCATGGTGGTACGGGGGACGGGGAACGCCCAGGCCGAGCTGGCCAACGTCCCGGAGGTCTCTTCTCTGCGCAGATGCGCGGTGTACCTGCTGCTGGTCAGCGATCGAATCTCCGACGGCATCCCGGCGGTCCTCAGCGCCTCCTGCTCCGGGGAAGCGGTCCTGCCAGGTTCCCGCCTGGATCTGGGGACGATCTCGGCCTCCGATGCGGGCTTTTCCCCAACGGAGGTGCCGGAGGATACCATGGTCCGGATCCTGTCCGGCAGCGGCGCGCTGCTGAATACCGCGGACGGAACCGTGAGCAGTGAGTCCGTCCCGGCGGCCAGCGCGGCCCTGCTGGCCGGTGGTCAGACCGGCGAGGTGGTGCTGTCCCTTCAGAGCCCCTCCACCGGCGCCTGCGGAACGGCAGTGATCCGGATTCCCGAGACCGTGACGGAGCTCACCCTCAAGCCAACGTCAGAGTCCGTCGCTCCCGGCGAATCCCTGAGCGTGCTGGTTTCTGCCTCTTACTACGGACATTCCGTCACCGTGGAACCGATCAGCCTCGATTGGTCGGTAGACGGGGACTGCACGATCTCGGATGAGGGCATTCTCTCTGTGCCTGCCGACTGGAGCGGCTCGGATCCTGTCACGCTGACCGCCACCTACGGCAGCGCGACAGCTTCCGTCACCATCCGGATAGATCGGCCGGAGGAAGCCGCGGAGGAGACACAGGCCCCATCGGAGCAGCAGAATGTGTCATCCGTCGGGGAAAGCTTCTTTGCGGACGTTTCCGGCCATTGGGCGGAGGATGACATCCTGCGTCTCGCCGCCGCCGGTATCGCAAACGGCAGCCTGCGGGACGGAGTCCGTGTCTTTGATCCGGACGCATATATCACCCGTCAGGAGCTGTGCGTGATGCTGGCCCGTGTGGCCGCGCTGGATCTGTCGGACTACCATGACACCGAGCTTCCCTTTGCCGATGTCGACCAAATCGCCGACTGGGCCGTGGATAGCGTCCGGGCCCTGTACGTAAAGGGCTGGATGACCGGCTCCGGGTCAGGCGACGCTCTGTATGCCAACCCGACAGATCCCGTCACCCGAAGCGAGATCTGTACCATCCTGATGCGTCTGTTGAATGTAACGCCCCTGACCGACAGCATAGGCTCCTTTGCCGACGCGGACACGGTCCCGGACTGGGCAGTGCAGGGCATCCAGGTGATGCTGGATCTGGAGATCGTCTCCGGATTCGAGGACAACACCCTTCGTCCCACCCAAAACACCACCCGCGCCCAGGTGGCCAGACTGCTGCGCGGCATGGTCTGACGGATCGCCCAGGCAGCTCTCTCACCATCCACAACAAACAAAAGCCCATGCTCCGCGGCAGCGGAGCATGGGCTTTCTCAGCGGGATGGGTTCCTTTTTCGATGACGCTCAAAGGGTCACAGCGCTTCCAGCGCGTCGGCCATGGCGTCCAGCCAGTCCCCGTCAAAGAGCTCGATCATGCCGGCGTCGCAGGCGGCGGCGAGCTTGCTGTTGATGGGAAGACGGGCGGTATTGGGAATGGAATACTTTTCGGCCAGGGCTTCCACACAGCTTTCTCCAAAGACGCTGTGCTTCTTTCCGCAGTCGGGACACTCAAAGTAGGAGAGATTCTCCACCAGGCCCAACACGGGGATATTCAGCATATCCGCCATCTTCACGGCCTTTTCCACGATCATGCCCACCAGCTCCTGGGGAGAGGTGACCACAATGATGCCGTCCACAGGCATGGACTGAAAAACACTCAGAGGAACATCTCCGGTGCCGGGAGGCATATCCACAAACATAAAGTCCACCTGGTTCCACACCACATCCGTCCAGAACTGCATGGCGGTTCCGGCAATGACGGGACCCCGCCAGATCACGGGATCGGTGTCGTTTTCCAGCAGCAGGTTAATGGACATGACCTCAATGCCGGTCTTGGACATGGCAGGGAAGATCCCCAGCTCGCTGCCGGACGCGGGTCCCTTCAGACCAAAGGCCTTTGGGATCGAGGGACCGGTGATATCCGCGTCCATGATGGCGGTCTGCAGGCCGCGGCGCTGCATTACAACGGCCAGCAGGGAGGTGACCATGGATTTCCCCACGCCGCCCTTACCGCTGACAACGGCAATGACCTTCTTTACCTTGGTGCTTTCCAGCGGCTGCTGCAGTAGGCTTTCCGCCTCCCGCGAGGAACAGTTCGCGCCGCAGGAACTGCAGTCATGGCTGCATTCTTCACTCATAACAAAAAAACTCCTTTACTGAGATAATTACAAATTTGTCCGCAGACCGGACAGCGGGACCGGCTCCAGCTGCCCCTTCATGGCCAGGGTCTCTCCCAGAATGACCAGAGCACCCTTTACGCCGGGAATGGCCATGGCCCGGTCAAGGGCTTCCTCCGGCTCCGCAGAATCGGGACAGAAATTCCCCAGTGCCGTAGCGGCGGCATCGGCCAGAGCGGCGCTGTCGGAGAGAATAACGGCGGCGTCTGCCTGCCCCAGCGAAAGAGAATGTCCCACCGTGCCGGAGGAGGTACAGACTGAACAGCCCTCCGGTCCCGGCACTACCCGCAGGCCGATCAGGCCGGAAAGCGGACTGCTTCCCGCAAAGACCGCCACCGTCCGGGGAGTGTCTCCCCACAAAAACAGGTCCCCGCCGTTCTCTACGATCCCGCAGGGCGAAAGCTCCCTCAGCCCGCGGCCCACAAAGGCGGCAATGGCTCCCGCCACGGCGGCCATCGGCCCGACGGCGGCGTCCTTTCCGGCCTGGAGCATTTCCAGGATCAGCGGCGGCTCACTGCCGTGGGGCTCCAGCGGGCTCAGCGTAGTGGCAAACCGAGGCCTTGCGGCAATGGCTTCTTCCACCATATGCCGGGCCCGGATCGTCAGAGCAAGGGCCTCTGCCCGGAATTCCCCTCGGGTGCCGATATGCAGGTCGGTCTCCTCCACTCGGATGCGGTAGTATTTCAGGTCCGCCGCGGTGTGCAGGGCCCGATAGCTGTCACGGTCGGCATAGGGGTCCGGGGAATTATTCATGATACAGGTCCGTCACTGCGCCGACGGGGCAGGCCCTGGCGCACATGCCGCAGGCCAGACACAGCTCGTCATGCACAGAGAGCTTGGCGGTCACCGGATCCAGATACAGAGCCTTGTGCACACAGACGGCCACACAGGAACCGCAGGAGACACAGCTCGTTTCGTCGATCTCCATCATGCGGGTCAGGATCTGCCAGCCCACGTGGTTCTCGTCGGCAAGACGGAGGGCCTTTTGGATGTTCTCCTCCTCACCGGTCAGGTCCATAATGGTGCGCCCCCCCCGATGCGGGCGGATATCCGAGCGAAGCAGAGAAAAGATCAGATCAAAATCCCGGGCCAGATGATAGATAAAGGGCTTGCCCGCCGTCTCGGCGGTAAAAGAAAACATCACCTTGATGGTCTTCGTCATATCCGTACCTCCTTAGCCATGCAGAACATGCTTCACGGCTTCCGACGGCAGCTTGGCCACCGGCTCCGTCAGCAAAAAGCTGCCTTCCTGCACCCGGCGCTTCAGCTCCGCGGCGATCTGGCGGGCCTTGAACAGGCTGGACATGGAGGCGGTGGGGACTCGTTTTCCGCACAGCTCGATCTCACCGCTGCGGAGCTGCGCGTAGCTGACCCGCTCGGCCAGCAGGGCCCGACTTCTGGTGGGGATGGAATAGTCCATCACCTGAGTAAACAGATGGCTGTTGTCCACGGCCAGCTGGGCCATCAGGTCCTCATCCAGCACCGGAATGGGAATGCCGATGCCCACGAACATGCTTACACCGTACCGGTCGATCACGGCTGCCCGGATATAATCGGTGCTCATCTGCTTCATGTCGCCCACCACCGCGATGGTGGCGCCGTCATATTGCTTCTCTCCGTCCGGGTAGGTCGTGGAGGTGGGGAAGCACTGTGTCCCGCCCCAGACCACATACCCCTCGGCGCCGGCCAAAAAGATCCGGGTCCCGATGCCCACGGTCCGCAGCTCCGGATCCTTCAGCAGCGGGCTCAGCTCACCGGAGGTGGAATAGGTCACATTCGCGCAGCGGGGGAGAAGGGCTCCCATATAGGTATAGATGATGCGGTCCGAGGAATTGGAGACCGCGTTGTAGTTCTGGTAGGAGTTCCGGGGATTAAAAAGGAAGCACTGGTTCATTTCCGCCAGGCACACGTCGGTCTCGATGGAGCGGCGGGGATAGCAGTCGGTCCCATAGGATTCTGCCTTCAGATGCACCTTTTTCCCGGCGATCAGCTCCTCGATGATGTGCGCGCCGCCGTATTGCATGCCCCGGCTGTTGCTCAGCTCCGTAGCGCCCACATAGCAGTCCACGGCCGCCAGCCCGGAAAACACGGGAACATCATTCAACGAGGCCTTACTGATCCGGATCAGGGGCTCGGAATGGCCAAAGTTCAAAAAAGCGCCGCTGGAACACATGGGGCCAAAGGTACCGGTGGTCACCACGTCTACTTTTTTCGCGGCAGAGCGGACGCCCTCTTCCTTTACAAGCCCGATGACCTCCTCCGCCGTCATGACAACGGCGCTGCCGGCCCGGATCTTTTCGTTGATTTCCTGAATGGTCTTCAACGGCATACACCTCCACGCATGATTTGCTCCCGCTCATTGTAATGCCGAAAGCACCGAATTGCAAGGAATTTCCTTAACGGTCGGTGTCGAGATATCGGTTGCGGCAAAGCGGCTTTTGTTGTATACTTGCCCCGTGAGAAAACAAAAAAGGGGGAAGGACCCTGTGGCGGACCTGAGAGAGATCACAAGCTTTGACGATCCGGAGCTGGATGTCTATGCGCGCCTGACGGAGAATCAGCTGCTCTGCCGGGCGGATCCGGACAACGCGCTCTTCATCGCGGAGAGTCCCAATGTCATCGCCCGGGCTCTGGCCGCCGGATACCGCCCGGTCTCCCTCCTGACGGAAAAAAGCCATATCGAGGGTCAGGCCAAAGAGATCATCGCCCTTTGCGGCGAGATCCCGGTGTTCACCTCCACCCTGGATGTGCTCACGCAGCTGACCGGCTTTCCTCTGACCCGAGGCATCCTCTGCGCCATGCGCCGCCGGGCCCTGCCCACGGTGGAGGAGATCTGCCGCTCCGCGGCCCGGATCGTGGTGCTGGAAAACGTCATGAATCCCACCAATGTGGGAGCGGTGTTCCGCTCTGCCGCCGCGCTGGGGATGGACGCGGTGCTGCTGACGCCGGGCTGCTGTGATCCGCTTTACCGCCGCTCGGCCAGGGTCAGCATGGGCACGGTATTCCAGGTACCCTGGACCTACATCGGCAGCGGCTGTGACGACTGGCCGGAAGCGGGGATGGCCCGCCTTCGGGCGCTGGGCTTTTGTACTGCGGCCCTGGCCCTGGAGGAGGATTCTGTCGACATCCGGGATCCCCGTCTGGCGGCGGAGGAGCGCCTGGCCCTGATCCTGGGGACCGAGGGGGACGGTCTGGCGAGGAGCACCATCTCCGGCTGTGATTACACCGTCAGGATCCCCATGTCCCACGGCGTCGATTCTCTGAACGTGGCGGCGGCCGGCGCCGTTGCCTTCTGGCAGCTCCGAAAGGAATGATGGATATGCTGCTTTCTGTCGCGGCCGCGCTGGTCGTAGTGATGAGTCTCATTGACCTCTGCCTGATGGCGGTGGACAAACACAAGGCAAAGGCGGAAAAACGCCGCATCCCGGAAAAGACCCTGTTTCTCTTCGCGATCCTTCTGGGCGCCATCGGAGGAAGCATCGGGATGTGGGCCTTCCGTCACAAAACGCAGCACTGGTACTTTGCCGTATTTTTCCCACTACTGGCGGCGCTGCAGCTGGCGGGCCTGGTGGTCCTGGCCGGCGTCGTGGCGTAAGGTCCCAAAAAAGAGACAATGAAGATCAAAACCCCCACCCCGCTTTCCTCTCCGGGGGAAGCGTTATGCCGGAGGCTGCTTCTCCCACGGAGAGCGGACCTCCACAAGGGAGACTGCGGCCGCGTGCTGATCCTGGCGGGATCCGTGGGCCTCACCGGCGCCGCGGATCTGGCGGCGCGGGCCGCGTTGCGCGCGGGAGCCGGCCTGGTTTTCCTGGGCGTACCGGACAAAACCTGGGCCGTATTGGCGTCCAAAACGGACGAAGCCATCGTTTTTCCCCTTCCCTGTGACAAAGAAGGCCGCCTGACTACAACGGCTCTGCCGGAGATCCGCAGCCGGCTGCAGCGTGCCGACGCGGTGCTCCTGGGCCCCGGTCTGGGCCGGTCGGAGGAGTTGACCGAGCTGACAGAACAGATCGTCGGAAGCTGCTCCGTGCCCCTGGTGCTGGATGCGGACGGCCTGTATGCCGCGTCCCGGCGGCAGGACACCTTCTGGAAAAAAGCCGCCTGTCCCATGATCCTCACGCCCCATGACGGGGAATTTGCCCGTCTGTCCGACGCGCTGACCCGCCTTCCCCGATCCGATGCGGCGCTGGAGCTGGCCGAGCGTACCAATGCCGTGGTGCTGCTCAAGGGGCATCGCACCCGGATCGCGGCGCCGGACGGCCGCCGGATCGTCAATCGGACCGGGAACCCGGGCATGGCCACCGGCGGCAGCGGCGACGCCCTGGCAGGGATCATCGTCAGCCTGCTGGGACAGGGCCTGACACCCTTTGACGCGGCGGCCTGCGGTGCCTGGCTCCACGGCGCCGCGGGAGACCTGGCGGCGGCCCAATTGAAAAGCGAATACGCGCTGCTCCCATCCGATCTGATCCGCACGCTTCCCCAACTTCTTCCGTAATCGACGGGAAAGGAGAGAACACCATGGCCGATCACGATGCTTCCTCTGCCTACAAGGCGGCGCGAAGCGCCGGACGGAAATATCTGTCCGACCATGCAAAAAACGACTTCAAGGGCTACCTGCCCGTTCTGGACGATCGGGTCCGGGATGCGGACCTGGTGGGCGAGATCAACCTGGGCGTGCGGGAGGTTCCCCTGAGCAAGATCATCGGTACCCGCACAGCGGCCCGCTCCAACGCCTTTGCCGGGAACTTTATGCCCCTGCTTGCGGAAAATACGGAATTCGGAGCCAAATGGTGCAAGCTCTACGCCTCCCACATCGAAGAAGGCATCCGGGAACCGATCAAGATCTACGAATACATCAACCGCTATTTCGTCCAGGAGGGCAACAAGCGGGTCAGCGTTCTGCGCTGGTGCGGCGCCGTCAGCGCCTATGCTCGGGTCACCCGGCTGGTACCCCGTCGTGACGAGGACAACCAGGCGGTCTCCATCTACTACGAATTCCTGGACTTCGACCGCCGGGAGGTCTTTGACAATCTCTGGTTTTCCCATCGCGGCGTATTCACCTCTCTCATCGAGTTCAGCCGCCGCTATTGTACCGACGCCGGTCTGGACACGGACAACAAGACCATTGCCCGTGTCCTTCGGGAGAGCTATTCCGACTTCCGTCGGGTCTACAAGGAAGCGGGCTTTGCCTCACTGCCCCTGACAACGGGAGACGCCTTCGGTCAGTATGTGGAGATCTTTGGCTTTGAGCCTCAGGTCGATCCGGAGCTGCTGGACACCCGGGTCCGCTCCTGCGAGACCCAGTTCCGCCTCCTGAGCCTGACAAGCATCGGCGAGACCGCGGTCAACACCGTGGAAATGCGGTCCAGGGAAGAGAAGACACCACTGGGCATTTTTTCCAAAAAACGCCAGTCCCTTAAGGTGGCCTTCGCCTTCGAGGCCACACCGGATACGGACCTGTGGACTCGGACCCACAAGCTGGCCATGGGCCGCCTGGCGTGCCGGACGGAGGATCTGCCCGGCCGGCTGGAGATCATCTCCGCCTCCAATGTTCCCGCCGGGGCCGGAAGCTATGAGCCCATCGACCGCCTTCTGGACGAGCATCCGGACATCCTTTTTGCCACCAGTCCCAACATGTCCGGCGAGCTGCTGCGCCTGAGCCTGGAGCATCCGGAGACCGCTATCCTCTGCTGCGACGGCGCCAAGCCCAACCAAAATGTCATGACCTATTTCCCGCGGATGTACGAGGCGGACTGGCTCATCGGCATCCTGGCGGGAGCCATGACCGGGACGGATGTCATTGGCTTTGTGACCCCCGCCAATTTCCACCGAAGCAGCACCCAGAACATCAACGCCTTTGCTCTTGGGGCCCGTCTGGTGAATCCCCGGGTACAGATCCTGGAATACCGGATGGAAAAGAGCCCGCCGTCCGATGCGGATTTCATTCGCGCCCGGCGCAGTCTGGCGCTGCGGGGCGCGGATATGGCGCTTTGCCCCCATCAGATCAACACCCCGCTGGTCCGCAAGGCCTTCCCCGGCGTTTACGCCCAGCTCCATATGCTGGATCTGCGCACCGGGCATCCAAAAGACACCATCGGCGCTCTGGCGTTGGACTGGTCCGTGCTGTACACCCAGCTGGTCCTGGACTGCTTCACCACAAAAAGCTCCATCCTGGATATCTCCCGTGTCGGCAGCGACGCGTCGATCCATTTCGGATGGGGCATGAACACCGGCATTGTGGATACCTACGGTGTGGATGCCTTTATGGGCCACAACGCCACACGGCTGCTGTCCATCTTCCGTTCCCTCCTTCTCGGCGATCAGATCCGCCCCTTCGAGGGTCCGCTCTACGACAGAGACGGTACCCTTCATCTGGAAAAGAACGATACCATGTCTCTGCTGGACATCGAGAGCATGACCTGGTATCACGAAGCCATCGCCGAGATCCTCACCGAGAAGGACCCGTGATCCGCTTCGCGCCCGACAAAAAACGCAAAATAAAAAAGGGTGATGGGACCCCATTCGGATTCCATCGCCCTTTTCTTCACGTCCGTTCCCGGCCAGGTTTTATGCATTGGTCACATTCATGCCGATCGGTATCTCCAGCAGATCGGGCTCCCGCAGATAGCGCTTCAGACGGGCAAAGGCCTGACTGAAGTACCAGCCGGAGGCGATCCGTTCGTCCATCACAATGCCCAGAGGGATCGTCCGCTCAAAGGCGGCGGCATCCCCGGCCTTTTTTGCCACCATTCTGGGATTCCCCATGGTGATTGCGACCCCGGTGGTCCCAAACTCATATACATGGTGATAGATGTGATTGGTACGGATGCTGGCCAGGTTGGAGATCAAAAGACTGGCATGGAACGGACTGGCATCCACCAGCGCCCGGGGCAGCAGTCCGTGTTTATCGCCGAACCGCAGCAAAAAACCCACCAGATCCGTCAGGATCCCCAGACGGAGCAGTACCTTCAGCACCTTGTCCAGCTTGTTGGAGTCGTGCTGCCGGTTGGCCTCGATATAGGCGTTGATCTTCTCCTGCACAGAAAAGATCGTGTCCTCCGGTGCGATGGAAAGCTTGGACATGGTACCCTCTCCGTCCTGCCGCAGAACCACCATCGCCACGGTAAAGTCGTTCCTCTGGTACAGCCGCCGGGTGCCGGAAACAAATCGGTTCAGCTTGGGAAACTCCAGCGCCGTTTTGGCATAGGCGGTCATGATCAGCGCCAGATGACTTACCGGCACGTTTTCGTGACGCTTTCGGTTCATATATTCCCGCAGCGGCTGGGAGGGAATGTCCACGGTCACCATATTCATGGCGTCATAGCGCTTGGTCAGAAACTGGGGGATCATTTCATACATGGGTTCATCGTCATGAACGCGTTTTCCGTCACAGCGCATACGCAGTCCCTCACCGTCCAAAAAGATTTACATCCTGTCAGCGTATACCCCATGGGTTGACGAACAAAATGCGAGTTTAGTCTAACAAAAAGAACGGAAAAAAACAAGAAGTTTCTTGAGCCCGGACAAAAAAGCGGCGATGCCCATCCGGACATCGCCGCGGATCCCGCCGGATCAGAGATACAGGCGAGGGACTCTGGGCGCCACGGCGCACAGCAGCTCATAGGTGATGGTTCCGGCCTTCTGCGCCATTTCCTCCAACGGAAGCTCCGCTCCGTCCTGGCTGCCAAAAAGAGTCACCTCATCGCCGATGCGCACGCCCTCCAGGTCGGTCACATCCACCATGCACATATCCATGCAGATCCTGCCGATCTGGCTGACCCGCTTCCCATGGATCAGCATTTCCAGTTTTCCGGAGAGCGTCCGATGCAACCCATCGGCATAGCCGATGGGAACGGCGGCGATCACGCTGTCCCGCTCCAGGGTATAGGTGCGGCCGTAGCTGACACAGGTCCCCTTGGGCATGGCCTTTACGCTGGCCACCCGGCTCTTGACCTCCATCACCGGCTGCAGATCAGCGCAATCCACGGTGGTCTTGTCCGGATGATGGCCGTAGAGCACAATGCCGGGCCGGACCATATTAAAGTGGGCCTCGGGATAAAAGAAGGTCGCGGCGCTGGCGGCGCAATGACGGATGGGGAAGGTCAGTCCCCATTTGCTCTCCAGCTCCTCGCACAGGGCACCATACCGGGCGATCTGCATCTCGGAGTATTCCGGACAGGTGTCCGCGTCGGAGAAGTGCATAAACAGGCCCTCCGGCTCCAGTCCCGGCAGACGGGCCGCGGCGGCAATGCCGGCGGCAGCGTCCGCGCAGCCGGACTCATTGGCGAGGAAGCCCAGACGGGACATGCCCGTGTCGGCCTTCAGATGGACCTTCAGCGTACCACCGGCCTTCACCGCGGCGGCAGAAAAGCCTTCCGCCAGCTCGGCGTTGTACAGGCACTGTGTGATCCCGTAATGGATCAGCTCCTCGGTAAAGGAGGGGTCGGTATAGCCCAGGATCAGGATGGGCAGCGAAATGCCGACCTCCCGCAGCTCGATCGCCTCGGAGAGACAGGCCACAGCCAGATAGTCCGCACCCAGTTCCTGGAGCTTATAGGCGACGGGGACCGCCCCGTGCCCGTAGGCATTTGCCTTTACCACGCCCAAAAATTTCACGCCGGGAGCCAGCGGAGCCCGCAGCGTGCGGTAGTTATGCTCCAGACGGTCCATATGGATCTCAGCCCAGGTGCGGCTATTTTGCAGAGTCATATGTGTCACCTTCCCAATAGAAGAATAGAATAAAGCCTTGTTCCCCCATCTTATCAGACCTTTTTACCGGGGACAAGACAATTCGTCAAATTTTTGTGAATTGCGTCAAAGAACCTTGAAAATCGGCTCCTATCGGTTATGATTTTCACATCGAAACAACAGCTGGAGGAAAACAGCATGGCACCTTATTTCATGGACACGGTAGAGACCGTTCCGGATGGAGTCGGCATATCGGCCTTTGGTCCGGAGCATCTTCTCTGGCTGTTTGTCGGACTGGCGGCGGCAGGCGTGCTTTGCACGGCGGTCCGGGCTCCCGTCCCCCGCCGCAGGCGGAGAATCACGGGGATCCTGACAGTGCTGCTGCTGTTGGACGAGGCGTTCAAGCACACCATGCTCATCGTCGGCGGGAACTGGCTCCTCCGATATCTGCCGCTGCATCTCTGCTCCATCAATATCTTCACGATCCTGCTCCACGAGCTTCGCCGCAGCCCGCTGACGGAGGAACTGCTGTATGCCACCTGCCTGCCCGCAGCGGTGTTGGCCCTGCTGTTTCCCACCTGGACCCGCCTTCCGGCCCTGAATTTCATGAGCCTCCACAGCTTCAGCGTCCACATTCTTCTGGCGCTGTACCCGCTGGTCCTGCTCGCCGCCGGGGAGCTGCGTCCGGACCCCAGACGACTGAAGGGGGTCCTGGGGCTCTACGCCGTGGTGCTCCCTCTGGTCTATGGATTCAACAAGCTCTTTGATACCGACTTTATGTTCCTCAACGGGGCGGGAAGCGGCAACCCGCTCAGCCTGCTGGAGGCCTATCTGGGCGACCCGGGCTACCTGATCGGCCTTCCCGTCGGCATCGCTCTGATCTGGGCGGTCCTGTACGGCCCGCTCCTTCTCCGGCGCCGCAGGGCCGCGGCAAAAAAAGAGCGCTCATCCACCGCCGAAGGATGATCACCGGACCTCAACCGGCCGAAACAGGCACCATGCCACCCTCCAGATAACGCCGCGACAGCTCGACATACAGGTCCACGCTGGCCTTCCGGGATGCCAGATCCTTTTCACCGATCGGCCGCAATATCTTTGCTGGAATGCCGCCCAGCAGCACCTCACCGGGGAATTCCTTCCCCTGGGGGACCACACAGCCCTCCGCCACGATGCTCCGCTCGCCGATCACGGCCCCGATGCTCACAACGGCACCCATACCCACCAGGCAGCCGCTGCCCAGCTCGCCTCCGTGCAGAATGGCTCCGTGTCCCAGGGTAACATCACTGCCGATCCGGTTCACGGTGCCCGGCGCGGCATGGAGGATCACACCCTCCTCCACGGCGGTGCGGTCACCGATGACAATGGCCCCATAATCTCCCCGCACGATGGCGCCGTGGCCGATATAGCATCCTTCGCCGATCCGCACATCGCCGATCACCATCGCGCCGGGACTCACATAGCTCCCGCTCCCCACGATCGGCGTCTTTCCTTCAAAGGCGTACAGCATACCCTCTCCTCCTGTCGGTTTTTCCGCATTATATCCACCTTCCGCCAAAAAAGCAATCGCAAACCGAACCGGAGCCCCGCTCAGTCATTTCGATCATCAGACAAATATACATTGGGAGGAAACACCGCAATGACACAAAAATACCCCAATTTGTGCAGCCCGATCACCATCGGAAAGACTGTCTTCCGCAACCGGATGTTCTCGGCGCCCATGGGCGGAACGGATATCACGGCGGATGGCTGCATCGGACCCCGCTCTCTCAAATTTTATGAGCTTCGCGCCTATGGAGGCGCGGCGGCGGTCACCGTGTCCGAGTGCATGGTACACCCAACGGACGGCAGCCACGCGTTCCGGCTGGACCTGAGCGTACCGGAAAGCCTGCCCGGCTTTGCCTACACGGCGGATGCCATCCGGCGCCACGGCGCGATCCCGTCTTTGGAGCTGTCTCACTCCGGTCAGTTTTCCGGGACCTACCTGGCCGACCGGAACAAAAAAGAAAGCATGGCGCAATGGGGCCCCTCCGCCGGGGTCAGAGGGGATGGAATCCCGGTCAAAGAGCTGACCAAAGAGCTCATCGACGAGATCGTGGCAGCCTACGGCGCCACGGCGGCCAAAGCCAAACGGGCCGGCATTGAGATGCTCAAGGTC
>R15__coassemble_1039_pt1 | contig 15990 bp, 19 predicted proteins | sample R15__metabat2_high_PE_002 | metagenome-assembled genome bin R15
CTTTTTGTTTTTTCACCCTGACCTCCGCTCTGTTTTTTTTGGATTCGTTACAGTCAGGGAATTTATACTGGAATGGGTGCCAAAAAGCAATCATCCACACAGGCACAAAGACGGAAAAAGCCCGCGGCGCCGGGCCGCGGGCTGGGAGATCGGGGGAATTACGCTTCCTTTGCGTTTCCGAGAAGGAAGTTGGTCAGGATGCCGAGGATCAGGGCGCAGGCTACCTCGGTGAGGGTCACACTGCCGAAGGAGACGGACATGCCGCCGACACCGGCAATGAGGATGACGCTGGTGACAAACAGGTTCTTGTTGTCGTTCAGGTCCACGGTCTGGATCATCTTGAGACCGGACACCGCGATGAAGCCGTACAGGGCCACGCAGACACCGCCCATCACGCAGCCGGGAATGCTGGACAGGAAGGCCGCGAAGGGGCCGAAGAAGGAGATCACAATGGCCAGAATGGCGGTGGTGAAGATGGTGATCACGGAGGCGTTGCCGGAAATGGCCACGCAGCCGATGGACTCGCCGTAGGTGGTGTTGGGGCAGCCGCCGAACAGGGCGCCCGCAAAGGAACCGATGCCATCACCCAGAAGGGTGCGATGCAGGCCGGGATCCTCCAGCAGCTCTACGCCGATGATGGTGGACAGGTTCTTGTGGTCGGCGATGTGCTCGGCAAAGACCACAAAGGCCACCGGGACATAGGCCACGGCAACGGTGGCCAGATAGGAGCCGGAGATGTCGCTCAGGCCCTTTGCGGCCGTGAGGAAGGTGAAGTCGGGGACCCAGGTCATGTTGGAGAAGATGGAGAAGTCCACCACCAGCAGAGCGTCATTGCCGGTGCTTTTGCCGATGAGGGTAAAGACGGAGGCCACGACATAGCCGGCCAGGATGCCGATGATAAAGGGGATCATTTTAAGCATGTTCTTGCCGTATACGGAGCAGAGCATGGTGACGGCCAGGGTCACCAGACCGCAGATGATGCACACATAGGTGGAGCAGAGGGCAGGAGAGCCGGTCAGGTCGCCGATGGCGTTTCCGGCAAGAGAGAGACCGATGATGGCAACGGTGGGGCCGATCACCACGGGGGGCATCAGCTTGTTGATCCATTTGACGCCGCAGAGCTTGACCACGATGGCGATGACCACATAGACCAGGCCGGCGAACAGGGCGCCGATGATCAGGCCGGCATAGCCGGCTTCCATGGAGACCGCGCCGGCAAAGGCTGTGGCCATGGAGCCCAGGAAGGCGAAGGAGCTGCCCAGAAAGACGGGGCTCTTGAAGCGGGTGAAGAGCAGGTAGACCAGCGTGCCGACACCGGCGCCGAAAAGGGCCGCCGTCTGGGACATGCCGTTGCCGATGATGCTGGGCACGGCAATGGTGGCCGCCATGATGGCCAGCAGCTGCTGCAGGGCGAAGACCAGGGTCTTCCCGAAGGGGGGTCTGTCTTTGATTCCGTAATACAGGTTCATGTCGCTTTCTCCCTTTTTTTTGATTCATTCCCCGCCTTCGGCGGGCTGGGTCTCGTAAAGGTCCACGCAGGTCTCCGGGTCGCAGCCCCGCAAGCGGACCGCGACGACCTCCGTATGGGAGGTGGGGATATTCTTTCCGACATAGTCCGGACGGATGGGAAGCTCCCGATGACCCCGGTCGATCAGGCAGAACAGCTGGATCCTGGCGGGACGCCCCAACTTCATCACCGCCTCGATGGCGGCCCGGGCCGTGCGGCCGGTGAAGATCACATCGTCGCACAGGATCACGGTCTTCCCCTCCACGGAAAATGGGACCTCGCTGCCGGACACCTCCGGAAAATCCCGAATCCGGGTCAGGTCATCCCGGTACAGCGTGATGTCCAGGACCCCCACCGGAAGGTGGGTGCCGTCGATCCCGGCGATCCGCTGCGCCAGCAGCTCCGCCAGAGGAACCCCTCTGGTGCGGATGCCGATCAGGCACAGATCGTCGGCGCCGTGGTTCTTTTCCAAGATCTGGTGGGCCACCCGGGTCAGGGCGCGGCTCACCGCTTCCTCGTCGAGAAGCTCGGCCTTGAACTTCATCTCCCGTCTCCTTTTCCATCCGCAGGGCAAAAGAAAAAGCCCTGTCAACGCGCATGCGCAGACAAGGCCGGGCCCGGCATCCCCGCCGCGCTCCGTATGAGTTCCGACACCTTGTCAGCGTCTCTGCGCTGTCTTAAAGATATCCGGTGGTCAGTCTATCACAGTCGGCTCGTTCCGTCAACCGTTTTTACTCGGTATTTTTTTCTCGGATCACTCCTTTTGGGAAAACGGTTGCAATGGACAGACGGATATGATAGAATCGTACTGATTTTAGCAGCGGAGGAAAGCAAAATGGAAACCAGACCGTATGTTTCGTGGGATGAGATCGGTTCTTTTATGACCGAGGCCTTTGCCGCCTACGGCGTTCCGCCGGAGGAGGCGGCTCTGTGTGCCGATGTGCTGATGGAAAGCGACCGCCGGGGTATCGAGAGCCACGGCTGCAACCGCTTTAAGCCCATCTATATCGACCGGATCGTCAAGGGAACCCTGCTTCCTGTCACACAGATCGAGGTGCTGCGTGAGACCCCCACCACCCTGGTGACGGATGCCCATGACGGCATGGGAATGGTGGCCTCCCACCATATGATGGAGCAGCTCATCCAAAAGGCAAAGGCCTGCGGCATGGCGGGCGGCGCCATCCGGAATTCCACCCACTTTGGCATTGCCGGCTACTGGACCGGCATGGCCAGCGACGCGGGGCTGATCGGCGTGGCGGGGACCAACGCCCGGCCCTCCATTGCCCCCACCTTTGGGGTGGAGAATATGATGGGCACCAATCCCCTGACCTTTTCGCTGCCTACGGATGAGGATTTCCCTTTTTGCATCGACTGCGCCACCTCCATTCTCCAGCGGGGAAAGATCGAATATTATGCCCGCAGCGGTCAGCCCACCCCCGCCGGGGCGGTGGTCACCCGGGACGGCGGCACCATGACGGACAGCGAGGCCATCCTCCAAGCCCTGGTGGAGGGCACGGCGGCTCTGGCGCCCCTTGGAGGCGTGGGAGACGAGACCGCGGGCTACAAGGGCTACGGCTATGCCGCGTTGGTAGAGATCCTCTCCGCCGCACTCGCCGGCGGAAAGTTCATGAAGGCGCTGACCGGCCTGGATGAGGAGGGAAATCCCCGGATGTACAGCCTGGGACACTTTTTCTTTGTCATCGATCCGGAGGCTTTTTTGGGTCTGGATGTGTTCCGGAAGACCGCCGGAGACATCTGCCGGGCTCTGCGGGCCTCCAGGCGGGCCCCGGGACAGGACCGGATCTACACCGCCGGGGAAAAGGAATATCTCACCTGGCTGGAACGCAAGGACCGGGGCGTTCCGGTGGGAGAATCCGTTCAGCGGGACCTGATCGCAGTCCGGGACGCCATCGGCTCCTCCGTCCGGTTCTCGTTTGAATGATCCGATGATGCCCGCCGGGGCCCCGTTCCCTCGGCGTAAAAATATCACACAGAAAGGAATCAGAAGCAATGGAAGAGGTACTGCAATTTTTGAAGGAAGCCGGCATTTTTTATTTTACCACCGTGGAGGGCAATGAGCCCCGGGTGCGTCCCTTTGGTTTTCATATGTACTATCGGGACCGGCTGTATTTTGGCGTAGGCACCCAGAAGGCGGCCTATCGGGAGATGAAGGACAACCCCAATGTGGAGCTGTGCGCTTTTAAGGACGGAAAATTCCTCCGGATCCGGGGCAAGGCCGTGTTCGACATGCGGGCGGATGTCCAAGCCCATCAGTTTGAGGTCTCTCCCTTCCTGAAGGGCAGCTACAACGAGGAGACCGGCAATGTCCACGCCGACTTTTATCTGGAGAACATGTCCGCCATGCTCTTCCCCATGGGTGGAGAGCCGACCAAGCTGATCTGAGAAGGGCGGGCCTGTAATGGCGGAATGTCGATATTCCTCCCTTTTTGACCCGATCACCATCCGGGGAAAGACCTTCCGGAGCCGTCTGATCGGGTCCCCGGTGGGCGCCGGCGGCCAGAAAAAGGGCGTCCCCCCCGACGAGCATACCCTGAGCGAGATCCGCGATCGCTGCCGGGGTATGGGCATGTATGTGGTGGGCGAGACCGATGTCAGCGCCATCGGCACCCGAAGCAACGACATCTTTTTTGTGTACGACTTTACGGACCTGAGTCCCGAGAGCCTGCTCCCCTACAGGACCATGGCCGATGCGATCCACGAATGCGGCGCGCTGGCCTCCATTGAGATCTGTCACTGCGGCGGATCCAAGGTCATCGACACGGGTTACCCTGCCTACGGCCCCAGTGCCTTTGTCAACGACCGGGGGGTCGAGGTGCTGGAGATGGATCAGGATAGGATCGACCGGACGATCCGGGAGTTTGCCGACTGCGCCTGGTTTATGAAATGCGCCGGCTATGACGGGATCATGGGGCACTTTGGCCACGGCTGGCTGATCACCCAGTTTTTGTCCCCCCTGACCAACCATCGCACGGACCGCTACGGCGGGAGCGCGGAAAATCGCTGTCGATTTCCGCTGGAGGTGCTCCGGGCCATCCGGGCACGCTGCGGAGAGGACTTTTTGATCGACATGCGGGTCAGCGCCGAGGAGCAGACCGAGGGCGGCTATACGATGGAGGACTTTTTGACCTTCTGCCGGGCGGCGGACCCGATCGTGGATATGATCAATGTTTCGGAAGGACATTATCGGGATCCGGTGGCCACCCGCCAGTTTCCCGGGATGTTTGTTCCTCGGGGCTGCAACGCCCATCTGGCCGCCCAGGTCAAGGCCGTGGTCCATAACGCCAGGGTCTCGGTGGTTGGCGGAATCAACAGCCCGGAGCTGTGCTGCCGGATCATCGAGGAGGGCCAGGCGGACTTTGTTTTGATGTGCCGGCAGCTGACGGCGGACCGGGATTTTGCTCTGAAGCTGCAGGCGGGCCGGGAGGATGAGATCCGGCCCTGCACCCTGTGCTTTTCCTGCTTCCCCGGCCCGGCGGAGGATGTGCACAACGATCCCGACGGGGAGGAGCTGGGGCCTCTGGGCTGTCCGTTGACCGCGCCTATGGGCTATGACGACTTCCCGGAGCCGGAAGAAACGAAGACCGTTCTGATCGCCGGCGGCGGCATTGCCGGCCTGCGGGCCGCCTGTGTGGCCGCTCAGCGGGGGCACCGAGTGGTGCTGGTGGAAAAGTCGGACGCTCTGGGCGGGATCCTGAACCATACTCGCCCCGATCCCCACAAGGAGGGCTTCCACCGCTATATCGACTCCATGATCGCCTCGGTCCGCAGATCGGGCGCCGAAGTGCTGACCGGCACCGAGGTCACCGCGATGGTGGTGGAACGGGTCCGGCCGGATGTGATCCTGGCCGCCGTAGGCGCCGTGCCGAAGACCCCTGAACTGCCCGGCAGCGAGCTGCCACATGTGTTGGGCGCTGTTGGGGCCATGGAGCGTCTGGAGGAGATCGGACAGCGGGTGGTGATCATCGGCGGCGGCCTGGTGGGCGCCGAGCTGGCGATCTTTTTGAACGAAAACGGCCGGAAGGTCTCCCTTTTGGTCCGGAGCAAGCTGGCCCGACGAGCCCCGCGGCTGCACCGAGCCGGGATCCGGCTGGAGCTGGCCAGGGGCGTGGAGGTATATCAGCCGGTCCGGACCCTGGAGATCCTGCCCCAGGGAGTGCGGATCGAGACCTCCGGCGGCGAGCAGCGTATCCTGGAGGCGGACACCGTGATCTGTTCCCTGGGTCTGGAGCCCAACACCGCCGCCGTGGAGTCCATTCGGGCAGCCGCCGGGGAGATCCCGGTAGAGCTGCTGGGAGACTGCGGCGAGGTGGGTATGATCCTGCAGGCCAATCAGGGGGCCTGGAAGGCCGCCTGCCACATCGGCACCTCCTATCGCCCGCCGGAACGGCCCTTCGGTCCCGGCGGCCCGGGCGGCCCCGAAGGATCGGACCGGAAGGAGAAGCCCTGAATCCGGATATCAAAAAACCGGCATGATCCGCGGAGAAGCGGGTCATGTCGGTCTCTTTGTTTATCGGATCCTGCGTGCGGGGTCCGAATTTGGGCTCAGTCCGAATGCTTTTTTTGGGTGATACGGCCCCGGCGCGCCGCCAGATCCTTGATCTTTTTGAGATCCATCAGACGAAGAGCCCGCTGTTCTTCCGTATAATGAGGCCCCGGCAAACTGCTGTCTGCCGGGGCTTTTGGAAGGGAAGGGAAATCGGTCTTCTGTTTGTTTTGTACTCGGCTTTTGTTGGTTTGCTTTTTTTGTTATTGATCTCGCGCTTTGATTGGCCGGTTATTTTTTCTTTGCGCCGTGGTTCTCCCCCAGGCCCACCACATAGTGGGTCTTTACAAAGTCCAGAGTCTCGAAGGGCTCGGGGAGAGGCGTGGAGTCCTGAGGTGTCTGGGTGGGAGTGTAGGTGATGTGAGCGCCGGGCAGGCTGCCCATTCCGGCTCCGCCGCCGGGGCCCATCTTGGAATAGGCCTTGGTGTCGAACTGCTTGCCGCCCTGTCCGCCGGGCGCTCCGCCGGGTCCGCCGGGACCACCCTGTCCGCCGCCGGGGCCGCCGGGGCCGCGGCCCATGCCGGGATTGAGCATCTTCTGATAGGCATCGGCACCGAAGTTTGTCACATCCTGGGCGCCGCCGGAGTCGTTGAGCACGCATTCATGCAGGATCTTCCAGTAGCCGTCCTCCAGGACATAATCCTCGCCGTAGCGCTCCAGCATCCAGACGGCCATTTTCTTGCCGGTGGTGGCAATGTTCCGGCAGAGCATGCCGGTGGAATAGAATACGGCGCGGGCCGTCTTGAGGTCGCGGCCGATCTCCACCACGGGCAGACCCACGGCGTGGAGGGAATACTCACTCAGGGGCAGAGGATCCATGCCGATGGTCTCGGGATACAGCTCGTTCATTCTGTCGTACATGCCGTAGGCGCCGCTCTCCAGACCGTTGCACCAGCCCTCGACGACCTCATCACGGCCGTACTTGCCAGCCATGTTGTAGCCCCAGTACAGATCGTCCCGGTACTTGCTCCAGAAGGTCTCCACCTCCTCGGTGGTATGGCCGCCGGCGTGCAGGATGGCGTGCCAGCTGTGGACGTTTTCTACGGCCTGGCCGGCCTCTACGATGGCCAGCTTGGTCTCAAAATCCAGGTTCCTGTTCATTCTTTTCGCCTCCTCAGCCTTCGGTGTGGGGTTCCCAGGTGCCGGTGTGGGGCTTCCAGAAGCCGGTGAATCTGGGATTGCCCTCGGGGCCGTTGCTCACGGTATCCCTGTAAGTGGCGTGTTCCCGGGTGATGGTGGGATACATATAGTAATTGTAGTCGCAGTTGTAGGCGTTCATTGCCACGGTGGGGGTGCCGAACTCCGCCTTGACAAGATCCTCCGCAGGGGTGTAGGTAAAGACGTCCAGGTCCGCGTACTTATAGCCGGGCTCCACGCAGAAGTCGGTGCCGGCAAAGTAGTGCCAGATCTTCCAACCGTCGGCCTCCAGGATCAGGTCACAGCCGCAGCGCTGGTTGTCCCAGTAGCCGATAAAGCCGTTGTCGGTCCTGACGATCTCGTAGCCGATGGAATACCAGGTCACCTGAGCAGTCTTTCCGTCATCGGCGATGTTGATCTTGTGGGTGGTAAAGGGATGGCAGACGGCCGTACCATCGGCACCGAAGGGGTTTTGGTCCACATAGTAGGCCCGGATCTGATCCAGTCCCACATAGTAGCCCCAGTTCCGGCCGTAGGAGGCCGTGTCCTTGTGCTCCTTTGTCCACAGGGTGTCCAGCTCCTCCGCCCGGCGGTTGGTGCTCATGAGATAGGCACGCTTGGCCATGATCTTTTTAATCTCCTCGTAGTCATAGGCGCGCTCGGCGCGGTCAGACAGGGAGAAATCCGTTGCTTTGCTGTACATCAGGGTCAACTCCTTTCTCAAAGGCCGTAGCTGAAGGTCTCGGCCAGGGTGGTATAGGGCTCGGGCATCTCCGGATATTTGGGGAAGGGACGGCCGGGGTAGTAGGCCTCCAGCAGTGTCCGGGGCACGTTGGGGACGGGCTGCTTCAGCTCGGCCAGGGCCGCAAACTCCGGCAGGTCCGGGTATTTGGTGGGCTCGGTCCAGGGCTCGGCCACAGGAGGGTCGATGTCATTGACCCAGAGCAGGTTCTTGATCTTCAGTTGGTCTCCCTCCCGCACCAGGTCAACGCCCAGATAGCTCAGGTTCCAATAGCTCAGGGGACCCTTGGGGGTGATGTTGGTATTGGCGGACTGGACCTGGAAGAGACACTTGACGGACTTCATATCCTCCGCCACCTCGATGATGGGAGTATGGAAGTCGTTGCCCTTGACATAGCCGGCGCCGTAAGCGTCCTCGGCGGTCATGTCCGCGAACTTGTCCGGCCATTTTTCCATCAGGAAGGCGGTGATGATCTTTGCGTTCTCCGTCTTTTGGGCATAATAGCCCTTTACGGCCTCGGCACCCTGAAAGTAGCCGTCATTCACGCCCAGACAGACTTCTTCATTTTGGGCCCAGAATTTGTCAAAGATCTCGTCGAATTTTGCCAGCATATCGTAATGCAGAGCGCTGCCCACCACATTCTGGGCCTCACGGATCAACAGGCAGCGGTCGATCAGCTGCTGGGGGGTATAAGAGTATTTCACGCTCAGTCCTCCTTAAACGGGTTCCTGCCCTCATCGCCCACCTTGACGGTGGGGTCGTTGGACAGGACACAGTGGGTCTCTACGGGAGTGCACATATACATGGTCTTGCAGTTGGGATAGGTCCAGGGCAGGCAGAAGCAGGGCAGATAATGGTTGCCGTACAGGTCAATGTACAGGTTCTTGCCCTCGGGCAGAGCGGGGGCCGTGGTATCGGCAAAGGCCACCGCAAAGGGATCCGGGTTGCCGTCGCCGGTCAGGACCAGCTGCAGGTAAATGTCGTCGCCCTCTTCCCGAATCTTGTATTCGCACATCTGGCCTTCGGTCAGCTCCTCACTGATCTTGAAGGGGGCAAGATCCAGGCTCTTCTTGAAGGGAGGCATGTAGAGCTTGACCTGATCCTGAGACAGCTGCGCGCACAGGGCCATGGTCGCCCAGCAGGAGGCGTGACCCTCGAACTCCAGGATCGTTCCCTTGTCGGCCTCGTCCTTGAAGTAGTCATACAGCTTGAGTGCCCGCTCCGTGGGCCAGGTCTGTGCCATACGGACGTCGGTCTGCCGGCCCACCTTGGGATCGTATTTTGCGGTCAGGCCCGCGGGCAGTCCGCTGCCCTGTCCGCCGGGCGCTCCACCGGGACCACCGGGACCGCCCTGTCCGCCGGGACCGCCGGGACCACCCTGGCCGCCCGCGGGAGCGCCGCCGCCCCGAGGCTGGACCTCGGCGCCCAGATCACGGGCAATCTCATCGAAGTTGTAGCGTTTGATCTCTGCCATGAAGAATTCCTCCGTTCTTTTCTATTTTTGTGTCATATAAATCGTTGCTGCCGACAAATCGGAAAAAGCGGATGCATGGCCCCTTTGTGACAGAAGGAAGGGCCCATGCCTGTTTGCTTTTTTTCATTATGTCAATATCCCAAAGATCTGTCAATGGGCCTCGTTGGAAGTGAAAAGAATCGGGACAAAGTGAAAAACCGAACTCCTCCCTTCCGGCTGCCCGGTCGAAAAAACGATCGTCCTGCCGTCCGCGGGCCGCGGACGGCAGGATCGGACCGATGCTGTCGGCGACTGTTTTTTTTAATAGAGATAATCTCCGAAGCCCTTGGAGGCGGGATAGATATACCCACTGAAATCCGAACAGCCGGGGGAATAGGTATGCTCCTCATCCAGCCTTTCGTAGGGCTTGGGGTCGGGTACGGTGTCCTGTACCGTCTGGATGATGGAGATATCTTTGTGCACGGAGCGAAGATCGGAAATGCCGCTGGCGGGGGCACCGGAGCAGCGTCCGATCTGAAGCTTGCCCGCCAGATAGTCCCGGAACCGATCCTGCGCCCAGTTCTCGTCGTCCATGGCACCGGAAACATCGGGGCATACCTGTTCATGGAACCACCACCAGCGTCCGTCCCGGTACACAAAGTCGGAGCCGTACCGTTCCCACAAAAAGCTGCCGCTGCGGCCGCCCTGCTGACCCCGGGCATTCATCATGGTGCCGGGCGTCAGATAGAAGCTGCGGGCCGATTGGCCGTCCTCGGCCACCTCCACCACCGGAGAGGCCAGAACATGGCAGGATTGGGCAAAGGTACCGTGATCGTTGTGGCCGTAGCGTTCCAGCTCACCGCCCAGAATGTCCGCGATCTTTGTGGGACGATCTGTCCGAACCTGGGTGTGCTGACGACCGAAGGGCTGTCCGCCGTCTCCGGGCACCTGATCATCGCCTCCGCCACCGGGTCCGCCTCCCCCGGGACCACCGCCGCCGGAACCGGCATCCCCGCCGCCCGGGGGACCCATACGATCCGATACGGGATTGCCGAAGTGGGCGGGAACCAGCTCCCGAAAGCCCATCATTCGGCCGAAGGTATGTCCAAAGGTGGAATGATCCGACCGGAGCCAAAATGTGCCGTACTCCTCCCGGCTCATGCCCACCCCGTGCAGATACGCATGGCGGGCCTTGAATTCCTCGACTTTTTGTCCGGCCAGCACGGCCCGGAGCCTTTCGTGAAATGTTTTTTCCATACTTCCGCCTCCTTACAGCATCCGTTCGTAGAACTTCCGGCCGATCTTTCCTTTGGCACCGTAACCTTCATCCTCGTCATAGGTCTTGTAGGGCTTGGGCATGTCATGGAACAGGTATTCCCAGCCGAAGGTCTCGTCATAGACCTCCTTGACCAGCGTCGGGGCGCCGTATCCCTTTTTGTGCGGGTCGGCGGGATCGGTAATACGGACGGGAAAATCGTTATAGTCTCTGCCGCTTTCGATGGAGAAGTCATGCTCCTCTACTACATGCCAGATCTTGTAGCGGTCCCCTTCTCTGACAAATTCCACAAACAAAAGCCCGATCTCGTGGAACCCCTCCACCGAGCCATCCGGATGGCCCTTGGCGCTCATGCCCAGGTCATAGCCGAGATAGCGGGCAGTCTTTCCGTCGTTGGCAATGTAATACAGCGGAGTCGTACAGGAACGGGTGCGAGCTGTACCCAGTCCCAGATCCTGCTGGGTATAATTCCGATCCGGGCAGGCGGAAATGAATTCGTCCAGGGTCTGCTGCCAGGCATTCTTCCTTTCCTCTACCAGGTGGCGGCGCACCTCATCGATGCCCACAAAAAATCCGGTATTCACGCCAAAGGAGGCGTCCTTTTGGTGCTCCGGCTCCGCGACCCAGAGCTCGTCCACAACGGACTCAACGTCGCCCGCGGCCCAGTCGTGGACAAAGCGCCCGACTGTATCCGCGATCTGTTCCCGGTCCCAGGCACGCTGAACCATTTCTTCGTCGGTATAGGAAACGCCGTACTCCAAAAACTGACCGTTTTCTTCAAACATGGTGAGTCCTCCTCTCAAACCGCATAGCTGAAGGTGTTTTGGAAGCTGTCATAGGGTCTGGGACAGGCAGGGGGCGCGATGACCGGGCGGTCCGCCCGGAAGGACTCGAACAGGGGGCCCGGGACATTGGGCTCTGGCAAAGAAAAGTCTGCCATGGGGGCAAAGGCCTCGAAGACGGGGAAAGCCGTTTGCGGATGACCGAAGACAGTTCCGCAGGGCTGGTGGATGATGTAGTAGAGCTGCATGTGCCAGATCCGCCAGGCATCGTCTTCCCGCACAAAATCCACCGCGGCATAGCCATAGGTCCAGCAGGAGACGGGTCCGGACGCGGTCAGGCGGCAATCCGAGCCCCGAACATTCCAGATGCCCTTGGCAGTCTGCTCATCCCGGGCGATCTCGATCACCTGGGACTCAAAGGGCAGGTAGGTGATCAGCCCTACGCCCAGCAGCTCCTCGGCGGACTTGTCTCCCAGCTCCTCCGGGAAGGCCTTTGCGATCAACCGGGAGGACAGAGCGATCTCATCTCCAAGCGCCCGAAAATATCCGGCCACCGCTTCCCGACCGCGGTACCCGCCTTCGTTCAAGCCCAGTGATACATCCTCCCGGCGGCTGAAGTAGCGTTCAAACACCTGTGCTTCTTCCTTTACGGCGTAGTCATGGGAGATGCGGCCCATGATGTTGCGCAGCTCCCGACGCCATTCCAGATGCCGCAGAAGGACTTCCGGTCTTGTTGTTTGCATAAGCAGTCTCCTTTCCGATTCTTGTCGATGCAATGGTTGTCCGTATATGTTCGCATGCGAACAAAATTGTAGCATCAAAAAAAGACGCTGTCAATACTTCGCATGCGAATTTTTTTGTGTGAGAGACAGACTTGCATTGATCGGAAGCATATGATAAGATCGTACAAAGCATTTTCCCTGCGCTGATCAAAAAAGAAAGGCTGCGGAGCAAATAATGTCCCGTCTGCGCAGACGATGACGCGTGCCGATGCGCTCTTTGGACAGGGTTTTCGCTATGAAAAAAACCGGCACAGGCCGCGGTTGCGATCTGTGCCGGTTTTTTTGTTTATGGATCGATCTTCTCTTTGGGAGATCACACCAGGGAAATGACTGCCATCTCCGCCGCGTCGCCCTTGCGGGGTCCGATGCGGACGACCCGGGTGTAACCGCCGTTGCGGTCGGCATAGCCGGGGGCAATTTCCTTGAAAAGCTTTGTGACAACGTCTTCCTTGGTCAGGAAAGCAAGCGCCTGTCTGCGGGAGGCCAGGGTGTTGGCCTTGCCCAGCGTGATCATCTTCTCGGCCAGAGGCTGAACTTCCTTGGCGCGATAGACTGTCGTGGTGACGGAGCCGTTCTCCAGCAGGTACGTGGTCATGGCCCGGAGCATCGCCTTCCGCTGATCGGTCGGCTTGCCAAGCTTTCTGGTACCAGGCATCTGACATTACCTCACTTTCGTTTCATCGCCTGTGCGGCGCATGACATCTTTTTTGCCGCTTGCGCGGCAGGCAGCCGGACTCAGCCGGCGTTGGAATCTTCGCTGGCCAGGGACAGACCCATGGCAGCCAGCTTGTTCTGAACTTCCTCCAGGGACTTTTTGCCCAGGTTGCGGACCTTCATCATATCTTCGCCCGTCTTGGAGATCAGATCCTCCACGGTGTTGATGTTGGCACGCTTGAGGCAGTTGAAGCTGCGGACGGAAAGGTCCAGCTCTTCGATGGTGAGCTCCAGGACCTTGTCCCGGTGGTCCTCTTCCTTTTCCACGACCGTGGTGGAGGCGGAGACCGTCTCGCTCAGGTCGGTGAACAGGGTCAGATGATCACTGAGGATCTTGGCGCCCAGAGAAACGGCGTCCCGCGCCGAAATGGTGGAGTCGGTCCAGATCTCAAGGGTCAGCTTGTCGTAGTCGGTCATGTTGCCCACGCGGGTGTTCTCCACGTTGTAATTGACCTTGTAGACAGGCGTATAGATCGAGTCGATGGGAATGAGGCCGATCACGGTCTGACCGGGCTTGTTCTTGTCCGCGGAGGAATAGCCGCGGCCGTGCCCGATGGTGATCTCCATGTTCAGACTGGCGTCCGGTCCCATGGTGCAGATATGCAGGTCGGGGTTGAGGATCTCTACCTCGCCGTCGGACTTGATGTCGCCGGCGCAGATCTCCTGCTCGCCGAAGGCCTCGATGTATACGGTTTTCGGCCCCTGGCTGTGAAGCCTGGCAATGATCTTCTTTACGTTCAGCACGATCTCGGTGACGTCTTCCTTGACACCGGGGATGGTGGAGAACTCGTGCTGGACGCCCGCGATCTTGATGGAGGTCGGGGCGGTTCCGGGCAGCGAGGAAAGAAGGATCCTGCGAAGGGAGTTGCCAAGCGTTATGCCGTAGCCCCTCTCGAGAGGTTCCACTACGTACTTGCCGTAGGAAGGCTCCTCCTGAGAATCAAAGCAGTCGATACGGGGCTTCTCTATTCCAATTTCTACCATATAACCCTCCTTGCATCAACAGTGAACATACACTGCTTCTGTGGTAACAGCGTGTGCCTATCACGAGGGTGCTGCAATCCGTTCGTCCGGGTGGATTACTTGGAGTACAGCTCGACGATCTGCAGCTCATCGATCTCGAAGTCGATGTCTTCCTTCGTCGGCATCGCAATGACGGTACCGGTGAGCGTGTTCTTGTCGCGGTCGAGCCACTTGGGAGCGGCGACAAAAACGTCGTCTTCCTTCAGCTTTTTGAAGAAGGCGTTGGAGGCGCTCTTCTCGCTGACGGAGATAACTTCCCCGGTCTTCACCAGATAGGAGGGGATGTTCACGCGCTTGCCATTTACGGTGAAATGGCCGTGATTGACCAGCTGACGGGCGCACCGACGGGTCGGAGCAAAGCCCAGGCGGTAGATCACGTTGTCCAGACGGCGCTCGCAGAAGCAAAGCAGGGTCTCGCCGGTGTTGGTGTTGGCGCGAGCCGCTTTTTCGTAGTACATACGGAACTGCTTCTCGAGGATCCCATACACGAACTTGACCTTCTGCTTCTCGGTCAGCTGAGTGGCGTAGTCGGACTTTTTGGAACGGCGCTGCGCACCGGGGTTCCGATTGGAACTATGAGAATACCCCATAACGGTGGGAGAAACGCCCAGCGTTCTGCAACGCTTGACAACAGGCTGAATATTTCTTGCCATTTTGTTATTTCTCCTTTCCCGCCTCAGACACGGCGACGTTTCGGAGGACGGCATCCGTTGTGAGGAATGGGGGTGACGTCCTTGATCATGTTGACCTCCAGGCCGGCGGACTGCAGCGCGCGGATGGCTGCCTCACGACCCTGGCCGGGGCCCTTGACATAGACCTCTACGGTCTTCAGGCCATGCTCCATGGCTGCCTTGGCGGCAGTTTCGGCAGCGGACTGAGCCGCAAAGGGGGTGGATTTCCGGGAACCACGGAAGCCCAGACCGCCGGCGGAAGCCCAGGAAATGGCGTTGCCGTTCAGGTCGGTGATGGTGACCATGGTGTTGTTGAAGGATGAGCGGATATGCGCAGCACCCTTTTCGATGTTCTTGCGTTCGCGGCGTCTTTTGACGACCTTCTTGCCTTTGGTTGCCATTTACATATCCCTCCCTTACTTCTTCTTGTTGGCAATGGTCTTTTTGGGACCCTTGCGGGTGCGGGCATTGGTCTTGGTGCGCTGACCGCGAACCGGCAGGCCTCTTCTGTGGCGGACGCCACGGTAGCAGCCGATCTCGGTGAGGTTCTTGATATTGAGCGCCACTTCGCGGCGGAGGTCGCCCTCAATGACATAATTCTTGTCGATGACGTCACGCAGACGGGATTCCTGATCTTCCGTCAGATCCTTGACGCGGATGTCGGGATCAACGCCGGCAAGCTCGAGGATGTCCTTTGCGCTCTTTCTGCCGATGCCGTAAATATAGGTGAGGCCGATCTCGATCCTCTTGTCTCTCGGCAGGTCTACACCGGAAATTCGTGCCATTTGTTCTCCTCCTTAGCCTTGTCTCTGCTTATGACGCGGATTTTCGCAGATCACCATAACTCTGCCCTTGCGGCGGATGATCTTGCATTTATCGCACATAGGCTTCACGGACGGTCTGACCTTCATGCTTATGCCTCCATTTTTTTGAGTAATGTTCGAAACTTACTTGCTTCTCCAGGTGATCCGGCCGCGGGTCAGATCATAGGGTGACATCTGAACGGTCACCTTGTCGCCGGGCAGGATCTTGATGAAATTCATACGGAGCTTGCCGGAAATATGTGCCAGAATGACATGTCCGTTGCCGATATCGACATTGAACATGGCATTCGGCAGCGCATCGACTACGATGCCCTCAAGCTCGATCACGTCGTCTTTTGCCAAGTATTTGACCTCCCTGGTTTTCGACTCACAGGATCCGGCGGAGGACCGCCAGATCTCTTCGCAGCTCGCTGTCTGTCACGGGCTCGCCCCGTCGGATGCGACGGGCAGTCCCGGTGTACGGCTCTGCGGGCGCCAGGAAATGAATGCGCTTTTTGGGGTTGGGAGGCAGGGCC
>R15__coassemble_1078_pt1 | contig 15384 bp, 9 predicted proteins | sample R15__metabat2_high_PE_002 | metagenome-assembled genome bin R15
CGGCTCCCCCGGTATCTATACCGCCGGCAAGTCCATCATATCCGCCTATGATTCCACCTTTATCTCCAAGGGCTGTGAGGCCGTGATGCTGGCCCACTCTCTGGGGCATACCTATCTGTACAACTGCCATATGACCGGTACCGTGGGCCTGAACTGCCACAACGGCGGCGGCGAGGATTTCAGCTATCTGCATATGATCGGCGGAACCGTGACCGCCACCGCCGGGTCGACTCTGATGTGCGACGGCGGCAACGGCGTAATGGATCTGACCGACGTGACCTTCTGCGGAAATGATGGGAATATCACCTTTGCCAAGGGCGGCAGCAAGCTGGTGGCCATCCTCCGGGACATGGCAGTGACGGGTGACTGCGCCAGAGGCGAAAAGTCCTTTGTGGCCGTCTATCTGAAAAATACCTCTCTGAAGGGCGCCGTGAATATCACGGAGCTCCATCTGGCTGAGGATGCGGTCTGGCAGGTGACCGGCGACTCCTCTGCCGCTGTGCTGGACATTGCCCCCGGCGCTGTGATCTGTGCCGCGGCTCCTGTCACGGTCCGTTACGGCGCTCTTGCCGAGGGCTGTGTACTGCCCAAGGCCGAAAACGTGACCTTTGCGTCGGACGATGGCATTGTAGATGATTATGAAGCCGTCAAGATGGGTCCTCCTCCCGGAGCCGGCCCCGGCGGCCCCGGTGGTCCTGGGATGCCCGGAATGCCCGGTGGCCCGGAGGGCGGCATGCCCGGCGGCCCCGGGATGTGAGGTCCGTCCTATGATCAAATACCAAAATGAGATGCGCCTGCGTACCCGGGAGGGCGTTCGTGGCGGGAACGGGACCATTGAGGACCTGAACATCCTGGAGCCTGAGGAGATGCTGGGCAAGGCCACATTGTTTACCCGGTTTTTTCTGGATCCCGGCGACAGCATTGGGTGGCACGAGCATAGGGATGACGCGGAGATCTATTATGTACTCTCCGGCGAGCTGACGGTGATCCAGCCCGAGGGCGAGCGCCTGCTGAAGGCCGGGGATGTGGCTTTTACCGCCAACGGCGAGGGCCACAGCGTGGAAAACCGCTCCGGTGAAAAGGCGGAAATGCTGGCCGTGATCTTTGCCTGACAATTGAAAACTGAAAACCGCCGATTGAATGTGATCGGCGGTTTTTATTTTATCGACCATTCGATATTGTCAATTTTTGTGGACAAATTCTATTCTTGACAATTGACTGTGAGATGGATATAATGAGCGAGTCCTCGGGGTGTGGCGAAGCTTGGTATCGCGCTTGGTTCGGGACCAAGAGGCCGCGGGTTCAAATCCCGCCACTCCGATAAAAAATGCCTGAAACCTTTTTCGGTTTCAGGCATTTTCTTTTTCTTTTTTTGGGGGAGCGGATCACCAAATGTGGAGGCGGTCCGCCTCGCTGCGGAGCTCGTCGCGGAAGTCCGGGTGGGCGATGTTGATGAGGGCGTCGACCCGCTGCATGACCGTCTTGTCCCGGAGGCGGGCCACACCGTATTCCGTGACCACATAGTCCACGATGTTCCGGGAGATGGAGACCACGGAGCCCGGGGTCAGTTGGGCCTTGATCCGGGAAATGGTCCCGCCCTTAGCGGTGGACTGGAGGGCCAGGATGCCCCTTCCGTTCTTTGCATGGTAGGCGCCGTAGGCAAAGTCGGCGGCGCCGCCGGTGCCGGAGTACTGTCTGCCGAAGATGGTCTCGGAGCAGACCTGGCCGGTTAGGTCGATCTCCAGGGCCGTGTTGACCGAAACCATGTTGTCATTCTTCATGACATTCATGGGGTCGTTGACATACATGATGGGGAGGATCTCGATGATGGGGTTGGTGTTGACATAGTCATAGAGCTCCTCGTCGCCCCAAATGAAGGCGCCGATGGTCCGGTTGCGGAAGAAGTTCTTGCGGCTGTTGTTGACCGCGCCGTTCTTCATGAGGCGGCCCATGGCGGAGCCGATCATCTCCGTGTAGATCCCCAGGTCATGGCGGTCCATGAGGTTGTTGGCCACCGCGTCCGGCATACCGCCGATGCCCAGCTGAATGCAGTCCCCGTCGTGGATGAGCTCGGAGGCGTATTCCGCGATCCTGAGCTGTTGGGGAGTAACCTCGTAGACGGGGGCCCTGGAGATGGGATAGTCTACGTCAATGAAATAATCTACCTTTTCGATGGGAACGCGGACGGTGCCGCTGGTGAGGGGCATGTGGGGATTGACCTCGAAGATCACCGTATCGCAGACGTCCAGCATGTCCAGCTCCACCTGCTGACTCATGGACATGCAGACATAGCCGAACTTGTCCATGGGGGTAACGCAGGCAAAAAAGATGTTGGGCTTGCGGATGTCGGTCATGACGCTGAGCATGGAGTGGAGGTTGTTGGGGGCAAAGGTGACATGGCCTTTTTTGTAATCCCCGCGGACCGAGCCGCCGTAGAACATACTGATCACATCGATGCGGCCGGTCAGGCTGTCGTCCCGGATAAAGGGGTGGGCCTCGCTGGGGTTGCAGGTCCAGACGACCACATCCTCTACCCGGTCGGCAATGGTGTGGAGATGGGACATCATGGCATAGGGCTCATTGCCGAAAAAGCCGATGGAGATGGTATCGTGGCTGTGGATCATGCCCAGGGCGTCGTCCAGGGAAATGAATTTGGAGCGATAGAGTTCTTCTCTTGTCATGGGGACCTCCTTTTTTTGCAAAGCGGATATCCGAAGCCTGCCGATGAGTCCGTCTCATCGGCAGGCTGAATGTATCTTGTGTCGATCAGCTGACGCGTATGATGCAGGTCCCGACGCGATTGCCCAAATTGGCTGTGATGTTAGCCGATCCACGGCCCATGGCGGTTACGTTGCCGTTTTCGTCCACCACGGCCACACCGGCGTTGTCGGTGAGCCAGATCACGTTCTCCCGCTGTTCGTCCGTCAGGCCGCTCTGGATGGGGATCTTGAGGGTGTCGCCGATCTTGGCCAGGGTCACATCGCTGTAGCCAAGCTGGATCACGGTAGGATCGTCGTCGTAGGCAAAGCGAATGATACAGGAAGCGGTCTTGTCCTGGCAGGTGGCTGTAATGGTCTCGACCTTGGAGCGGGAACCGCCCAGAGCGGTGACCACACCATCCTCGACCAGGAGGAAATTCTCGTTGGAGACGGTCCATTCTACCTGGTCCGCCAGGGCGACGGGGAGGACCGTGGCCTTGAGGGTGAAGGTCTCGCCGCAGAACTGAAGGGTCACATCCTCCAGATCCAGCGACAGGCTCTGGCAGGTCAGGTCAGCCTCTTCCGGCTCCGGCTCGTCCTGTTCATCCGGCTGGGTCTGAGAAGACTCCGGGGAGGCGGCAGATTCCTGATCCACCTTTTCCGCGGCGGCTTGGGGCGTTTCCGGAATGGTGGAGATCTCTTCCGTAACGTTGAGCTCCTGGGAGACGAGTGCAGACTCCTCCGACTGTCGGTCCTTGCGGGACAGGTTGATGAGCAGGATCACACCGATGACGATGATCAGGGCCAGGGCTCCGCAGGCGGCGCCCAGTACCCAAGTGGGGACGGCATGACGTGTGTCGTCATCCGCCTCTGCAGCCTCTGCTTCCGGCGCTGTTTGCGGCGCGGGCGGATCCTCCTGAGCGACAGTCACGTCGAACTCGCCCAGGACGTCGTCCTCCGTCAGGTTGGTCACCGGCTTTGCCGTCAAAAAGCCGAAATCCTCATTCTCATGCCCGCACACCGGGCAGCTGCCGAGATATCCTTCGTACTCCCGGCCGCAATTTTCGCACACGATGCGATCCATATGCCATTCCTCCCCGCCTGATTTCCGAACAGCAGGCCCGCCCTGTTGATAGGCCGCAATTCGCCTGTTAAAGAAGATTATACACGACCGCACTTTGATAATAAAGTTAAAATAATGTTACAGTCCGAATTTTTTCTTTCGGTCCATTCCTTTAGGGGACTTCCCGCATTCTGATTCGGACACGAATTCTTTTTTTGATCGATGGGGAACGCTTTACAAAAGGGGCAAATCGCCTTATAATGCGGTCGTATGCTTTTTTTGCCGGTGGATGGGCGGGGGAACTCCCTTTTTCTTCCATCTTTATGCCGGCAACATTATGAAGGAGGAAAAAACCATGATCCACGAACCTGTTGTGGTCGCCTACGGCCGTTCTCCCTGCACCAAGTCCCGCAAGCCCGGAAAGACCGGCGGTCTGTCTCAGATGCATCCCGTTGATTTTGCCGCTCAGACCCTGAAGGGCATTCTTGCCAAGATCCCTCAGCTGGATCCCGCCGATATCGATGACGTGATCACCGGCTGTGCCATGCCCATCAACGAGCTGAACATGAACACCTCCCGCCTGATCGTCAACCGCGCCGAGCTGCCCGAGAGCGTATGCGGCCAGACCATCAACCGTTTTTGTTCCTCCGGCCTGCAGGCCATTGCCACTGCCAACAACGCCATTCTGGCCGGCCAGATGAAGTGCGTTGTCGCCGGCGGTGTGGAATATATGACCAAGTGCTTCAGCCCGTATCCGGACGACTACAAAAACAAGTGGATCCAGGAAAATTATATCGGCGGATATATGACCATGGGCGAAACCGCGGAGCGAATCGTGGACAAGTACGGTCTGACCCGTGAAGAGATGGATAAGATGGCGCTGGAAAGCCACCAGAAGGCCGCCAAGGCTCGGCTGGAGGGCAAGCTGAATAAGTGCATCATTCCCATTGTGGACGACGAGGGGAATGTGGTGGAATATGACGACGGCATCCTGGCCGAAATGGACGGAACCATGAAGACCTCCATGGAAAAGATGGCCGGTCTGCGCACCTGCTTCCGTGATCCCGGCACCGTGACCGCCGCTTCTTCCTCCCAGACCACCGACGCCGCCGCCTATGTGGTGCTGATGGACCGGGCTTTTGCGGAGGAAAAGGGCATTACCCCCATCGCAAAGCTGATCGGCTTCTCTGTGGCCGGCTGCGACGCCACCATGATGGGCCTGGGTCCCATCTATGCGGTACCCAAGGTCATGGCTCAGACCGGTATGACCGTGGACCAGATGGATGTGATCGAGCTGAATGAGGCCTTTGCCTCCCAGGCGCTGGCCTGCATCCGGGACCTGAACATGCCCGTTGACAGGATCAACCCCTACGGCGGCGCGATGGCTCTGGGCCATCCCATGGGCGCTACGGGCGCGTTTTTGACCTGCAAGGCGCTGGATTACCTGCGGGACCCCGAGACCGCCGGCAAGTACGCGCTGGTCACCATGTGCATCGGCGGCGGCATGGGTGCTGCCGGTATCTTTGAGCTGATCTGAGGCACATTGAAGATTCCTTGATCCTCTGATTTCAAAGCGCCGTCCCCGGATGTGTGGGGACGGCGCTCTTTTTTTGTTTGTTTGCGGGGTCACACGACCTCGTAGCCTGCTTCGATTACCGCGGCGGTGAGCGCCTCGAGGGAGGCGGTTCCGGTGACAGAGGCTCTGCCCTGCTGCAGGTCAACGGTGACCTGCTGTACGCCGGGGACAGTCTGAAGCGCTTTTTCTACCCGGGCCTGGCAGTGCATGCACATCATGCCTTCGATTTTGAGTATTTGTTCCATTGTGATCGTTCCTTTCTCCTGCGGTTTTTGGAGGACGAGGGCGGCGGGTCTGTCGACCGGGGCCGGGAGGTCCTCCGGCACATTGTATTTGAAGCCCCGAAGACGCAGGGCATTGCTGACCACGCAGACACTGGAGCAGCTCATGCAGGCCGCTCCCAGCATGGGGCTGAGCTTGAGTCCGATGAGGCCGTAGAGCACGCCGGCAGCGATGGGGATGCCGATGGAATTGTAAAAGAAGGCCCAGAACAGGTTCTGCCGGATGTTCCGGATCACCGCCCGGCTGAGCCGCAGCGCGGCGACCGCGTCGGTGAGGCTGCTGCGCATGAGAACGATGTCCGCTGCGTCCATGGCGATGTCCGTCCCGGCGCCGACGGCCATGCCGACGTCCGCCCGGGTCAGTGCCGGGGCGTCGTTGATGCCGTCTCCCACCATGAGGACGCGGCTTCCCGCCTCCTGGAGCTTGCGGATCTGGGCCTCCTTGCAGTCCGGCAGGACATCGGAGACCACGCGGTCGATGCCAACGGCAGCAGCGACGGCCGCTGCCGTCCGGGCGTTGTCTCCGGTGAGCATGACGGTGTTGAGGCCCAGAGCCCTGAGCTCCGCGACGGCGGAAGCAGCGGAGGGCTTTGGGATATCCCAGGCAGCGATGAGGCCGATCCAGGTGTCGTTTTTGGCAAAGAGCAGGACGCTTTTTCCCGCGGCGGTGTAGGGATCGGTGAGGTCGGGGGGAAGAGAGATCCCGCAACTGCGCAGATAGGCCGCGCTGCCCGCCAGACAGGGGCAGTCGTCAACCGTGCCTCTGAGGCCCAGACCGGGAATCGACTCAAATTCCGACACCGCGCCGGGGATCAGGCCACTCTGGGCGGCACAGTCTATGACTGCCCGGGCCAGAGGATGCTCCGAACGGCTCTCCAGCGCGGCCGCGACGGCGAGCAGGTCCCATTGTGTCCACTCCGGGGCCGGGACCAGGTCCGTGACCACCGGGGCGCCCTCTGTGAGGGTGCCGGTCTTGTCGAACACTACCGTGTCTACCTTGTGAAGAGTCTCGAGCACCTCCGCGGATTTGAACAGGACGCCCAGCTCCGCTCCCCTGCCGGTCCCCACCATGATGGCCACCGGTGTGGCCAGGCCCAGGGCGCAGGGGCAGGAGATCACCAGAACGGACACGGCGATGTCCACCGCAAAGGAAAGGGGCTTGCCCAGCAGGAGCCAGACCAGGGCCGCCAGAACCGCGATGCCCATGACCACGGGGACAAAGACCCCGGCGATCCGGTCTGCCAGACGGGCGATGGGGGCCTTGGAGCCTCCCGCCTCTTCTACCAGTCGAATGACCCGGGACAGGACGGTGTCGCCGCCCACCTGCTCCGCACGGAAACGGATGCTGCCGGAGACGCAGACGCAGGCCGCCCGGACGGTGTCCCCGGGCGCGGCCTCCTGTGGGATGCTCTCGCCGGTGAGGGCAGCGGTGTCTATGGAAGCGCGGCCCTCTGTGACCGTGCCGTCCGCGCCGATGCGCTCGCCGGGACGGACCAGGACGATGTCCCCGACACGAAGGAGCTCCGGGGAGATCCGGAGTTCTTCTCCCTCCCGCTCTACGCAGACTGTTTCCGGCGTCAGGGACATGAGCTTGCGGAGGGCGTCTCCGGTCTTGTTTTTGCTGCGGGCCTCGAAATACTTGCCCAAAGTAACCAGGGCCAGGATCATGGCCGCCGACTCAAAGTACAACGCATCGGCGGCAGCGGCCGCTGCCGCGGTGTCCCCATTGCCCAGGGCCCAGGCGCAACGGTAGACGGAGATCAGGCCGTACAGCAGGGAAGCCGAGGAGCCGACAGCGATGAGGCTGTCCATGTTGGGAGACAGATGGGCCAGGTTCCGCCAGCCGCGGACGTAATAGGCCCGGTTCACCAGCACCACTGGAAGGGTGAGGAGCAGCTGGGTGAGGGCGTTGACCATACTGCCTTTTGCCGGTGTGAGGAAGGCCGGCAGGGGCAGGCCCAGCATGCGGCCCATGGACAAGAGCATCAGGGGGATCAGGAACGCAAAGGAGACCAGGATCCGGAGCCGCATTTCCCGCAGCTGTTGAGCGATGGGGTCTTCCGTCTGCTCCGTCTGTGGCGTGGGGGCAGGAGCGCCCTCCGTCTCCAGCAGAGAGGCGCCGTAGCCGGCCCTGCCGATGGCCGAGACGATGTCTCCGTGGGAGAGCCGATTGGGGTCATATTCGATGCGGAGCCGATTGGTCAGGAGATTGACCTGGGCTGAGAAAACACCGGGGAGTGAGGAAGCAGTCTTTTCTACCCGGGCGCTGCAGGCTGCGCAGGTCATGCCCGTGACGCTGTAGGTCTCTTTCATGGCCGCTCCTCCCCTTGTTGTTCGACACGGATGTCCAGTTCCATCAGGTGGAGCGCATAGCGCTTCCTTCCCTTGGCCTGTCGGATGATCCGGAAGCCGTTTTGTGTATAAAACCGGATGGCATGCTCGTTGGACGGCGCGACACTCAGGCGGATGGCAGTCCGTCCACGGGCGCGGAACACGCTGACCGCATGTCCCAGGAGTTGGAGCCCCAGTCCCCTGCCCCGGTATTCGGGCAGAAGGTAGATGAAGGGGATGTAGCCTGCGCCATGCTCCTCTTCCCGATGCAGATCCAGCTGGATCACCCCCACGGGGCGGCCGGAGTCCATGGCAAAGGACAGGGCCTCCGGGAGGTCCCCGCAGCCCCGGCGGGCATCCGCCAGAAAGCCGGAGCCGTCAAAGTCCCGCATATCGCCGTAGATCAGGGACCAGGCGTCCCTGCGGCAGTCGATGTAGGTCTGTCCCTCCTCCGGGGCCACGGGGCGGACCCACCGGTCCTCATCCCGGGCGGCACCGGTGGGGTCCCGCCACCAGTTCTGGTGGGCCAGCGTGGAGATCTCCGGTGTCAGATGGGAGGCGTCGTTGAAGTACAGCGGACGGAACACTCCATTGTCCCACTCCAGGGCGGTGACGGAGGTGTTGTCCGCATAGCCGGGCTCCGTGTCCGGGAACAGGATGCCCAGCGCCGCCCGGAGGACGCCGCCGTGGGTGACGATGGCGATCTTCTTGCCCGGATGGGCAGACGCCGCTTCCCGGAGGCCTTCCAGGAAGCGGGCGGTAAAGGTCGAATAGGGCTCGGCGCCCTCCAGGGACCATTCCTCGATGCGGTGGCTGAAGCGATTGAGCTCCTGTGGGTGGTATCGTTCCAGCCAGCCGAAGGGAACATCCTCCCAGGGACCGAGAGCGATCTCGAGAAAACGGGGATCCGTGAGGATCCGGTCCGGGTTACAGAGGGCCGCTGCGGTCTGTCTGCTGCGGGCCAGACCGCTGCAGTAGATCACATCGGGGGAATCGGCGAGGAAGCGCTCCCGAAGCGCCCGGATCTGGCTGCGCCCCCGGGGCGTCACGGCGGAGTCATACCGGCCGTGGATGCGCCGATAGGCATTGCCCTCCGCCTCTGCGTGGCGAATGAGGAATAGGGTCGTCCGGTTCAATGTTCTTTCGCCTCTATCTGTATGCTATCGTGTGGTTGAGATTGTCACGGATGCGGGTGATGGTCTTCCTGGCGTTGTCGATGCTGTAGGTCGTATTGTCCCGGCTGATGCCAAGACGGTCGGGCAGCATCACCGCCGCGCCCTCCCGCATGAAGGAGAAGGCCTTGGCCAGCTCGTCCACGCCGGAATAATGGCCGCCGTATTCCGCCATGAGGAAAAAGGTCCTGTCATACCGTCTGCGGAGCTGATCCATGTCCACACTCCAGTAGGGCGAGAGGACCGCCCCGACCCGTGACCAGTCCGAGGGGCCGTACCGGTCGGTGGCCGCGTCGCAGCCCAGGTCCATCATGGCGGTGTATACCACCCGGTCCCCCGACAGCAGGTCCTGGAAGCGGGAGGCGCTCCGGCCGGGGGTGCGGCAGATCAGGAAGACGGTGCCGTCCTGTTGGGCGGCCGCTTTTTCCCACACGGTGATGGAATCGAAGCCGAGATAGCCCACCACGGTGACCGCGTCCGCTATGGAGAAGACCGTCCGGGCCAGCTCCTCCCCCGCCGCGCCCTCCGCGCTGTAGGCGCCGTCCAGAATGGCATACAGACCAAGCTCCCGGATCCGGTCCAGGACACGCTGCATGGCCATCATGCCGGGCACGCCCTGGGCGCAGAAGGCCGCGCTCCGGACCGAGGCCGCCGGCACCAGGTCCGCCGTCCCCTCCAGAAGCTCCAGGCAGGTCCGTTCCAGCTTGTCGGCACGCTCCTGCGGGGTCTGTGGCCGGGACGCGCCGGAGAGAGAAAGCTTTTGTTCCAGGGTCTCGCAGTCCAGACGAAGGACCAGGGGAGATTTTTTTTGCCGAATCTTTTTTTGCAGCGCGTCTGTATTCATGCCGCACGTCCTTTCCGGGAGGATCCGCCTTTTGGGCTGGGTCCAGAATACCATATTTTTGGTTTTTCGTCAACAAGGCAGAGGACTATATTACCTTTTTTTGTGTTTTGAGCCAACCGCCCCGCGAAGCGCCCCCCCGCCGCGGGGGGGGAGCGGGGGCGCCGAAACGGGTGCGTCAGAGTTTTGCGCGGATGATCTTTCCGCTGGTGGTCTTGGGGAGCTCGTCCCGGAAGACCACGATCCGAGGATATTTGTAGGGGGCGGTCCTGGACTTGACATAGGACTGGATCTCTTTTTTGAGGTCCTCTGTGCCTTCCTTGCCCTGGATCAGGACGATGCTGGCCTTGACCACCTGGCCGCGAATGGGATCGGGAGCAGCGGAGACGCCGCATTCCAGAACATAGGGGAGCTCCATGATGACGCTCTCGATCTCGAAGGGCCCGATGCGGTAGCCGGAGGACTTGATCAGGTCGTCCACACGCCCCTCGTACCAGAAGTATCCGTCCTCATCCCGCCAGGCGGTGTCGCCGGTGTGGTACAGACCGTCGTGCCAGGCAGCTGCGGTCTTTTCCTCGTCGTTGTAATAACCGCGGAACAGACCGCAGGGGGCATTGTCAAAGTCGGCACGGACTACGATCTCACCTACCACACCGTGTTGGACGGAATTTCCTTCCGCGTCCACGATGTCGATGTCAAAGCCGGGGACCGGCTTGCCCATGGAGCCGACCTTGGGGGTCATACCCACCAGGTTGCCGATCATCAGAGGAGACTCGGACTGGCCGAAGCCCTCCATGACGCTCAGACCAGTGGCTTTTTGGAACTGGTAGAAGACCTCGGGGTTGAGGGCCTCGCCGGCGATGGTGGCGTGTTTGACGGAGGAGAGGTCGTATTTGGCGATGTCCTCCTTGATGAGCATGCGGTACATGGTGGGCGGTGCGCAGAAGGTCGTGATATTGTAGCGGTCGAACATGGGCAAGATATCGTCCGCATGGAAGCGATCGAAATCATAGACGAAGGTGGCACCCTCACAGAGCCACTGGCCGAACATCTTGCCCCACATGGCCTTGGCCCAGCCGGTGTCGGAGATGGTGAGATGAAGGCCGTCTTTTTCGACACAGTGCCAGTATTTGGCCGTGATAAAATGGCCCAGCGGATATTTGTAGCTGTGGGCCGCGATCTTGGGATAGCCGGAGGTGCCGGAAGTGAAGAACATGAGCATCAGGTCGTCGCCGCAAGGGCAGTCACTGCCCACGGGACGGATGTAGTCGCTGGAATAGAGGCGGAATTCCTCATCGAAATTGTGCCAGCCCTCTCTGGACTTGCCTACGGTGATGAAGGTATGGACCGTGGGACACTGGCCGCGGATGAGGTCGATCTGGTCCGCTACGCCATCGTCCTGGGTGGTGAAGACCGCCGAGATCCCGGCCGCGTTGCAACGGTATTCCAGATCCTTGGCCAGCATCTGGTTGGAGGCCGGGATGGTGATGGCGCCGATCTTTTCCAGGCCCAGCATGGCGATCCAGAACTGGTAGTGGCGTTTGAGGACCAGCAGGACCCGGTCGCCCTTGCGGATCCCCAGTGACTTGAAGTAGTTAGCCGCCCGGGAGGAATAGCGGGACATATCGCCAAAGCTGAAGTAGCGCTCGTTTTTTTCCTTGTCCACGTGGAGCATGGCCAGCTTGTTGGGCTTGCGGTTGGCCAGCTCATCCACCACATCAAAGGCGAAGTTGAAGCTGTCCACGGCGGGCTTGGGGGAGACGCTGACGGGGGTGCCGGCCTCGTCGAGGGAAACGGAGAGATATTCCTCCCAGATCTCCCCTTCCTCCACCGGGGTGACGGGCCGGACGTCCCTGGACGCTTCCGTGGAAAGGATGGTCTCTTCCTCCCCCTCCTCCTGGCCGAGGACCACCGCATAAAATACGCAGTCTGTGCCGCCGACGGCGATCATGCCGTGAGGGGTATGGCTGTCGTAGTAGATGATGTCGCCGGCCTGTAGGACCTCTGCGTGCTCGCCGACCTGGACCTTAAGCTGGCCGCTGACGACGATATCAAACTCCTGGCCGCTGTGGCTGGTGAGCTCGATGTCCCGATATTCCGCCTCGGGGTTGTAATGGACCTCTACCAGCAGAGGATCGGCGATCCTGTTCTTGAACAGATGCGCCAGGCTGTAATAGACCATGCCGTGGGCTTCCTCGATGCGGCGCCCCTCACCGGAACGGGTCAGGGTATAGGAGCTGAGCTTGGGGCTGGAGCCCTCGATGATGTCGGTGACGTCCACGCCCAAAGCCAGGGCGCAGCGGTACAGGAAGGCGAAGTTCAGGTCCGAACGGCCTTCTTCGCAGGCGGAGTATTCTTCCTCCGTGACGCCTGTCATCTTTGCCATTTCGGCAATCGTTTTTCCTGTGATCTCGCGGAGGTCGCGGATCCGGAATGCCATTTCCTGCAGTTTGTATTCCAAAGCAGTGGTATCTGCCATGTTCTAACTTCCTTTCCTCTAGGTACGGGGGATCCCTGTCTGAGCTTACAGCCTGGAGCGAATGACTTTTCCGGAAATGGTCTTGGGGAGCTCATCCCGGAACACCACGATGCGGGGATATTTGTAGGGCGCGGTGCGCTGTTTGACATATTCCTGGATCTGGCGCTTCATCTCGTCGGAATGGTCCGCGTCGCCGCGGAGGACCACACTGGCCTTGACCACCTGGCCACGAATCGGATCCGGCTCCGCCGAGACGCCGCATTCCAGGACCTCCGGGAGCTCCATGATGACGCTCTCGATCTCAAAAGGACCGATACGGTAGCCGGAGGACTTGATGACATCGTCCGCGCGGCCGACATACCAGTAGTAGCCGTCCTCATCCCGCCAGGCGGTATCGCCGGTGTGGTAGAGGCCATCGTGCCAGCTCTCCGCCGTGGCTTCCTCGCCCCGGTAGTAGCCAAGATACAGGCCGCAGGGAACCGCGCAGGAGGTGCGGATGACGATCTCGCCCGTCTCGCCGGCGGGACAGCGATTTCCCTCCGCGTCAACGATGTCTACATCAAAGCCGGGAACCGGCTTGCCCATGGAGCCCAGCTTTGGCTTCATGCCCCGGAGATTGGCGACCACGAGAGCGGTCTCGGTCTGGCCGAATCCCTCCATGATGCTCAGGCCGGTGAGCTCCCGGAAGCGGTGGAAGACCTCCTTGTTGAGCGCCTCCCCCGCTGTTGTAGCATGTTGGATGGAGGACAGGTCGTACTGGGACATATCCTCCCGCAGGAGCATGCGGTACATGGTGGGCGGTGCGCAGAAGGTGGTGATGTGATACCTGGCAAACATGGGCAGAATCTCCCGGGCATGGAACCGGTCGAAATCATATACAAAGGTAGCCGCCTCGCACATCCACTGGCCGTACAGCTTGCCCCAGAGGGCCTTGCCCCAGCCGGTCTCGGAGATGGTGAAATGCAGGCCGTCCGGGTCCACGCAGTGCCAATATCTGGCTGTTACATAATGTCCTAGGGGATATTTGTAGGAATGGCAGGCGATCTTGGGGTAGCCTGTGGTGCCGGAGGTAAAGAGCATCAGCATGGGGTCGTCTCCACCCGGGGCGTCGATGGGGGCGATGAATTCGTCACTGAAGCGGCGGAATTCCCCGTCAAAATCGTGCCAGCCTTCCCGGCAGCCGCCGGCCATGATAAGGACCCGCATTTCCGGGCATTCGGCCGCGGCAGCCGCCGCTTCCTCTGCCGTGGTGCCGTCCGCCGTACAGACCAACGCGCAGATCCCGGCCGCCCGGAAGCGGTATTCGAAGTCTTTTTTGAGCAGCTGGTTGGTGGCGGGGATGGCAATGGCCCCCAGCTTGTGCAGCGCCAGGATGGAGATCCAGAACTGGTAATGGCGTTTGAGCACCAGCATGACCCGGTCTCCCCTGCCGATGCCCAGGGAGGCGAAATAGTTGGCGGCCTTGTTGGAATACCGGGAGATGTCCGAGAAGGAAAAATATCGTTCGACACCGTTTTTGTCCACGTGGAGCATGGCGATCTTGTTGGGCTGCTCCGCCGCCAGGGCGTCTACGATGTCATAGGCAAAGTTAAAGCGGTCGATGTTCTTGAAGGAAAGGGAGGTCAGGCAGCCGTTCTCGTCCACCGCGGCGTCGGCGTAGCGGTCCATGATGCCCGATCTTTCCGCCTCCTGCGCGGGAAGGGGGCGCTCCGGGATCAGATCGTCTCTGAGCCGCATGCCGATGAGCTCCCGGTCCTCCGCGGTGGCGTTGAGGACCACAGCGCAGAACAGGCAGTCCTGTCCGTTCACCGCGATCATGCCGTGGGGAGAGGAGCTGTTGTAGTAGATGCTGTCACCGGGGCCGAGGACCTCGGTATGGTCACCCACCTGAACCTTGAGGTAGCCCTGAAGGATCAGGTCAAATTCCTGACCGCTGTGGGTGGTGAGGTGGATGGGGGCGTTCTGCTGTTCCTCGGAGTAGGAGTAGAGGACCCGATAGGGCTCCGCCAGCTTGTCCCGGAACATGGAGGCCAGATTGATGATCTCGATGCCGTCCTCCTTGGCGGTGAGCTGTCCCTCGTTGCTGCGGGTGACGGTGTAGGCACTCAGACGGGCCTGGCGGCCTTCGAGGATCTCCGTCATCTCGACCCCGAACAGGAGCGCTGTCTTGTGTACAAAGGTAAAGGGGATGTCCGCCGTACCGCTCTCATAGGCAGCGTATTCCTCCGGCGTGACCTCCGTCGCGGCTGCGGTCTGTTGTACCGTCATGCCGGCGATGGTCCGAAGCTCCCGGATCCGCGCGCCGATCTCGGTGAGCATGTAATCTGTCTCGTTTTTTACGGCCATGGTGGGATGCCTCCGTTGTTGGTCGGGGCATAAAAAAAGCCCCAAAACCACAGAATGATTTTGAGACGAGCTTTTGACCCGCGGTACCACTCAAATTGCACGCCCGAAGGCGTGCCCCTCTCGGAGCTCCGACAAGCTCCTTTGCACTGACGCGGCATCACGGGAGGCTCTACTTGCGCAAGCGCTTTCTGCACTCCGGCTCGGAAGGGATAGGCCGTGGGAATTGCCGCTGCCGGCTCACACCGACCGCCGACTCTCTGGAGCAGCGCCGCCCCGCCCTCTTCGTCAAAGCCTTTCATTATGAAACTTGGTCAAGTTTATCAGTCCGATGGAGGATTGTCAACTCTTTTCATACACTTTTTGTGTATTTTTATACGCCGTGGCCTCCTTTTTTGGGGCAAGCGGACGGCGTGAAAAAATTCCCTTTCCGGGAGAATCCGGTATTGATTTTTTGATATATTTCGATAAAATGAATAAAGATTAAGTTTTGTGTTGCAAAGCTTGAAATCATTTGTCCCGGGTCGGTTTGCCCGGAGAAAGGAAGCACTATGAAGAAACGCATTTGGGCACTTCTCCTTGCTTTGGCGATGCTCCTC
>R15__coassemble_1151_pt1 | contig 14477 bp, 10 predicted proteins | sample R15__metabat2_high_PE_002 | metagenome-assembled genome bin R15
ATGGTGAATGATGCCGGCATTTCCGTTCATGACCGACAGAGGGCCGCGGTGCAGCAGCGAGCAGGCCGCAAGAAAATCCCCTTCCGGAATGCCGGTCAGCTCCGACACCTTTTTTGGCGTGTAGGATTCCACCGCCGCGCAGTATTGGGAATATCCCGTGACAGATCGGGCAATAAACGCATCGTCGGCCAGACCGCTGTGGATGATATATCGACCAAAGCCCAGAGCCAGCGCCCCGTCCGTTCCGGGCACGGGCCGAAGATGGACATCCGCCAGTCTGGCCGCCGCCGGGGTGAGCTTTGGGTCAATGATCACAACGGCGGCGCCGTGGTCCTTTGCGGTCTCCAGCTTTGGGCCGGGCAGATTGCTGTAGTCCGGATTGTAGCCCCAGGCCAGCACAACGTCCGTATTCTTCAGGTCCGGTGTGGTGAAGAGCCCGGAGGAGCACCGGGCGGCAATGATCCTAGCCTTGAAGCAGGAGCTGGATTCCGTCCCGTAATTTGGGGAGCCGAAGCTGTAGGCCAGCCGATGAAGCAGCCAGCGATACCATTTGGTATAGCCCGAATAAAAGAAGACGGACTCCGGTCCGTATTGCTCCCTGACCCGGTTCAATCCCTGAGCGGCCTCCCGCAGCGCCTCCTCCCAGCTAATGGGCTCAAAGAGGCCTTCCCCGCGTTTTCCGACTCTGCGGAGCGGTGTCAGGATCCGGTCCCTGTTGTAGACATACTGCCGCCCGGCATAGCCCTTTGCACACAGAAAGCTCCGGGTTCCCGGGGTCTCGCGATCCGGCGCAAGCCTGCGGATCACCCCGTTTTCGACCCAGGCGTCTGTCATGCAGCCGTAGGAACAGATGCGGCAAAGTGTTTTTTTACATTCCATATACATCCTCCCGACCGATCGAAGAAGATCATGATGAGGTCGTGTTTTTTTCCGCCAGGCGCAGGATCCCGGTGATGGGCAGGATCAGGGTCCCGCACAGCAGATTGCTGATCCCATGGATGGCGTCATAGGGAAGTCCCGCCACGATCCAGGCCAGCATGCCCTTGGGTGACAGGCCGAACAGCAGAGCCTGCGCCGGCGCATACAGGGTTCCGTACAAAAAGCCGTGGAGAGAGCAGACGCCCATGTATACGGGCATACGCCACTTTTTTGGCAGATCCTGGGGCAGCAGCATGACCGCTCCCCAGAGCATGAGCCACAAATACAGATGCGGCACCCACCAGGCGGAAAAGCCGGCGAACAGTCCGCACAGAAATACGTAGGTATAGATGGGATACAGGGCTTTTTTTCGATAGACCAGGGAGAAGGCAACGGTGAATACGCCGATCAGATGGATGTTGGGCAGCAGGTCCATCAGCACCTTGGAGGCGTACATCAGCGCGCCCAGCATGGCAAAAACGGTCATCTCCCGGACGGACAACCGATCAAGCCTGCGCTTTTGGGGGATCGAAGGCTCTGGGGCGGCTCCCGGCGGAGCCGCGTTTGCTGTGGAACGGTGCTTCATTTTTCCACCCGAAAGGCGTATTCCGCGCCATCGGTGATCTGGGTGGTGTCGGCACCGGAAACGGCATATTCGCCGTTGATATAAAAGGCCCAGTACACACCGTCGAGATCATAATCCGCCCGGATGGAATTGACGGTCTTGATGTACAGCCCGAATTCTCCCTGCTCCCCTTCGATGAGGCCGAGATCCGTCAGCGCCTCCCCCACCGTGGTCTTGTCGGTGTGGATCAGGAAGGTGGATTCGCTGCCGTCGGCATCCGCGACGATGAGGGTGAAGTTGTGAGTCCCCTCCCCCATGGTGGTGACCTGAACGGCAGCCTCTTCGGCGGCCGTGGTCGGATCCGATGGCGATGGGGCTTTGCCGCTTTCGCAGCCTGTTGAGCATACCGACGCCGCGATCAGCATGACGCACAGGAGGAAGGACAGGCAGATGATATGCAGCTTGTTGTTCATTGCGCATTCTCCTTGCTGTTTGATTTGTTTTTCTGCCTACCGGCGCTCGCGGTCACGGGCAGAGTTACGGCGGTCGGATATTTCGGCTCGGCACACCGACCGATCGGCCTTCTCGGAGGATCCCAATGGCCTGTCCCCGCTTGCGGCCGCGGGTAAGAACGGTGGAACGATCGTGCCTTACGGCGACGGGCTCGCACAGGATTTGCACCTGCTTCCCCAACACACCGGATGATATTATACAACGGCCCGCGGGCCGATTCAAGCATGGAATCCGGTCCGCGGGCCGTTGGAAGATCTTTGCAATGCCGGGGAATTATTTTACATCCAGGACCAGAGCGCCCTTGTATGCGCCGGCGGTCAGCTCGATGGGCTTACCGTCCAGCGTGACGGAGAGGGTCTTCCCTTCCGGCGCTTTGACGACCGCGCCTTCCGCCAGGTACAGGCCGGTCATGTAGCACAAACCCGTTACGGTCCAGACGGAAGCCCCGTCGAAGGTGGCGACCGCGCCGTTGTTCACCGTGGGGGCAGGGGTGTGATTCAGGGAGGAGATCTCACGGGCTGTTTGCTTTGTCACCTCGGTGACGTTGTGCCTGGACACCGTGGAGGAGATCACGCCGGTGTAGGTCACCTTTTGGAAATCCAGGACCATGTTGATCGGATGCATGTCCCTGGGATCGGGTGCCGGCATCTGGGGCATGCCGTGGCCATGGCCGTGACCCTCCGGGCCACCGGGACCTTCCGGTCCGCCGGGACCGCCGGGGCCGCCGGGACCGCCGGGACCGCCGGGGCCTTCCGGTCCGCCGGGGCCGCCGGGACCGCCGGGGCCTTCCGGTCCGCCGGCAGGCATTTCGGGCATGGCGCCCATGCCGACCTTGATGGCGTTGCTCGCGGCGTTATAGAAGTCTCCCGACAGGGTCATATCCCTGAAGGAGGCCTGAACGTCGGTGCAGAGATCTTTTTTCCACTTGAAGATATCGACCGGGTGGATGTTGGCCACGGAAAGGTCGTGATCCTCCCATTTGACGGGGACCTCGGTGTCCACGGGAAGGACCTCTCCGGAAAGGCCCGGATCATCGGAGTCGATGACCTGGAGGATGATCCCACGCTTGGAGTTGATGACAGCCCGCTCGCATTCGATGGTGGGATAGCAGCTCTTGACGATGAAGGCGGAATCGCCAACATTAAGGGTGGCGTCTTTGACCTCCAGCAGACCGCACTGATTTTGATGCCACATTACGCAGAAGCGGTCGGAATCCACGACCGTTCCGTTGATAAATTTGCCGGAGGCGTATTCGTTGGCGCAGACCAGAGCATAATCCGGCACCTTGATGTGGGTGTTGTCGAAGGTGTTCAGGCAGGAGCCGATGGAATAGGAGCCGTAGCCGCTGTCCCCGTAGATCTCCACGTCGCAGTTCCGGGTGGTCAGACGGACCGTGTAGTCTCCGAACGCGTCCGGAGAATCGACGCCGTCAGTGGAAAGTACGCCCCAGCGGTCGGCACGGATGACGGAATCCACATAGGTCGCCTTGCCCTTGCCTACCACGTTGGTGGCACGGCAGTTGCCGTAAAGGCCCAGGGCCCAGGGAACCGACTTCATGCCCTGAATGTTCTTCTCTTCCACTGCCCAGACCTCGTCGGAGGCGCCGGCGCAGTCGATCTTTGCGTTTTTGATGGTGACATCGGCATTGCCGCCGATGGTCACGGCGTTGCGGATGGTGCCCACGGAGCGGAAGGTATAGCCGTCTACGGTCAGCTTTGCGTCGCCGGCGGCGGTGATGCCGGTTCCGAGGCCGCCGAAGTCGTTCCCGCCGTAGCCGCTGAAGTCCATCTCGGCGTTTTGGATGGTATATTCGCCGTCCGCTACGACAATGCCGCCGAACAAAGGCGCTTTGGAGGTCACGGAAATATCCTTTGCCGCCGTGCCGTCCCAGGTGCCGCCGACAAGAGCGGCGGAGGCGGATCTGGCGTCATCCACAACGCCCTTGTCCACATAAAGAGCCTGACGAAGACCGGAGGCTCTTTGTCCGGCGATGGGAGTATTTTCGTTCTCGAAAATGTAGATCTTGACATTCTTGTACGTGCCGGGGGCCGCGGGCTGCTCGATCCCGTCCGCCGTGAAGACCAGGAGCTTCCCTTCCGGCGCCTTGAGCTGGGCACCGGAGGCGATGGACAGCTCGTCCAGCTCGGTAAAGCCTTCGATCAGAAGGATCTCATTTTCCGTAAGATTTTTCATTTGGTTGTCTCCTTTCGCGAAGAAGCGTTCGATTTACGGGGACACTATATCATATTTTGAGGAGCCTTCGCAACTGTTTTTGGATGATGAAGGTTCTGCTTTTCTTTTTGAAAAGGGCATGCTATAATTTCCCCGCTATTACGATTGGGGGGTCGGAGATTGAACAAACAGGCATCCATGATCCGGGATCTGACAGAGGGAAGCGTCCCGCGGCTTTTGCTGCGGTTTGCGACACCTTTTATGCTTTCGAATCTGCTGCAGACGGTCTATAGTCTGGTGGATATGGTGGTGATCGGCCAGTTTGTGGGGAGCGCCGGGCTTTCGGCCGTCTCCATCGGCGGGGAGATCCTGCACTTTTTTACTTTTTTGTGCATGGGCTTTGCAACGGCGGGGCAGATCCTGATCTCCCAGTTTGTCGGAAAAAATGACCGGGAAGAGATCTCACATACCATCGGCACGATGTTTTCCTTTATTCTGGGGCTGTCGCTGGTCCTGACCGTTGTGGGGATCTTTTTGACCGACAGCGCCCTGGGCTGGCTGAATACGCCGGCGGAAGCGCTGTCTGAGGCGAGAGATTATACCCTGGTCTGCATCTGCGGATGCTTCTTTATTTTTGGCTATAACATCGTCTCTTCCATTCTGCGGGGCATGGGAGATTCCACCCGTCCCTTTATTTTTATTTCCGTCGCCGCTCTGATCAATCTGGTTCTGGACCTTGTGTTTGTTGCCGTGTTCCACTGGGATTCCTTTGGTGCCGCTCTGGCCACCGTGATCGGACAAGGTGTCTCCTTTGTGGGGTCGGTGGTCTATTTGTATATCCGCAGAGAGGCCTTTGGCTTTGATTTTCGGCCCTCCAGCTTTTTGATCCGCCGAGATACGCTGAAGCGGCTGCTGTCTCTGGGGCTGCCCATGGCGGTCCAATACAGCGCGATCAGCATCTCCGGGCTGTTTGTCAACGCGCTCATCAATGACTATGGCGTGGTCGCCTCGGCCGTAAACGGTGTCGGGAATAAGATCGGTACGATCATGGTCATTGTGACCAACGCCCTCAGCGCCGCGGGGAGCTCGATGATCGGTCAGAACCTGGGTGCCGGGAAGCCGGAACGGGTGACCAAGGTCGTCCGTACCAGCATGGTCATTACACTGACCACCGCCACCGTTCTTTCGATCATCATGGTCCTGGCGCCGGAGCAGGTATTCGGCCTGTTCAACACCGACCCGGAGGTCCTGGCCATGGCACATACCTATGTGCCCTTTGCTCTGTTGAACTTCTTTGGTTTTGCGCTTCGCAATCCCTATAACGCGCTGATCAACGGCCTGGGCTACGCCGCGCTTTCTCTGGTCAGCGGACTGCTGGACGGGGTGGTGGGACGCATCGGCCTAACCCTTTTGTTCGGCGTCGCCTTCGGCTGGGGGATCCGGGGCCTTTGGCTTGGCTGTATGCTGGCCGGATATGTTCCCTTTTTTATCGGCATCATCTACTACCATTCCGGCCGATGGAAAACGCGGAAGCTGATCGTGAACAAATGACCCTATGGAGGTCGACAGGGGGTGTGAATGGGCATGCATATACCAAAGTCGTCTACCTGTGAATCGGAGGTCCTGACCTTTGAGGAGGCGATGCGGGGAAGCGGCAGCGGGACGTATGATCCCGGGAAGTGGCTGTATGTACCGGACTTCTACTCCGAGTACCGATATATTTTGGGGACTATCGGGTCTGATCCACTGATCTGTATTGGGATCAATCCCTCCACGGCCGAGCCGGACAACCTGGACAATACACTCAAATCCGTCAGCCGGATCGCAGCCGGAAACGGGTATGACAGCTGGACGATGTTCAATGTATACGCCCAGCGGGCCACACGGCCGGAGGATCTGGATCTGACGCGTTCGGAAAAGCTGCATGAGGAAAATATGAAGGCTTTTTTGTACGTGCTCTCCCGATGTGGGGATCGGCCGCCCTCCGTCTGGGCGGCCTGGGGCGCGATCATTGAAAAACGCGGCTGGCTGCGTGACTGTGTGAGGGACATGGTCTCTCTTGGGGAACGATACGGCGCTGTGTGGTACACCGCCGGGAAGCGTTCCGCAAAGGGGCATCCCCATCATCCGCTTTATCTGAAAAAGGATTCTCCTCTGGAGGCATTTGATATTCTGGGCTATTTGGACTCACTCTCATAAAAACCGGAGGCCTCCGGCAGCCGCGCGGCTGTCGGAGGCCTCCGTATTATGATGGGGGAAGGTTTGGGTATTGAGATCAGCCCTCGGGAGGAGGTCCGCCTTCTCCGTCGGGGGGAGCTCCGCCGGCACCGCCGCTCGCTGTTTCGGCGCTGGTGCGGTTGCCTGCCAGATAATCGTCATAGGCGAACTGGTAGTATTCCACGATCTCGCTGAGGTGGTAGGCATCCTCCAGGGTACCGCAGAATTCCGCCCAGTTGGCCTCGTTGAGCTCGGTGGTTCCGAGGAGGAACTTGAGGACCGCTTCGTCCGCGTAGGTACAAAGGTCCGTGGTCAACGTGGCGACCGCGCTGGACTCCTCGGAGTTCAGAGCCGCACCGTTGGGGATGGTGTTGGTGGTCTGAGGCTCGTAGTTGGGATAGGTCCACAGCTGCGCGCATTTGAGCTGCTGTAATCCGGTGGCACTGGTCTGGTAATGGACCATGGGATCCTGATAGTAGGGAGCCATCTTCCATACATTCCGCCACTGCAGCCAGACATCGCTGTCAACGCCGGCGCAGAGAGCGTCGGTATAGTGGGGATCGCCATTTTCGTCAAAGTACATGATGCCGTCTTCCAGAGGGGCGTCCTTGCCGCCGGCATCGTTGCCCCAGTTGGCATACATAAAGCCGTCTTCGGTAAAGAAGAAGTTGAAGTACTGCAGGGCGGCCTTCATCTGGTCCTCGTCCGCGGTGGTGGCCACCGCGTAGGCGTCCTTGTTGAGGGTGCGCTCGGTGCTGAAGGTATACTCGCCATCGTCGTTGAGGACGAGGTACAGAGGAACGGAATCTACCGTCTCGCCGTCGCTGTCGGTATAGGAGGCTACGCCGGCCAGAGAACCGGCCGTGTTGTCCCACCAGCCCTCCTGGCCGGTGCCGATGTAGTAATACTCTTCCTGCTCGTCCATATCGGTGGAGTAGAAGTCCTGGTCAAAGACGCCGTACTTGTACATGTCGTTTGCCCATACCAGATACTCATAATATCCGTCCGAGATCAGGCCGGAAACGACAGTGCCTTCATCGTTGAGATAGGCGCCGATGCCGGTGGAGCCGATGGAATAGAGGCTGGTACGGAAGGCGTTTCCGACATTGGGGAAGGCGCCGGTATCGTCCAGGATCGCCGTGTAGGTGGGATTGATGTTGTCCTTGATCCACTTGAGGTATTCGGTAACGCCGTCCATCTTTTGCAGATGAAGGATCTCGTCCGCCTCGTAGCCTTTTTCCGCGTTATACTGACGGAGATACTTGCCGTTTGTGAACTGTCCGTTGTCCACTTCGTAAGCAAGGTTGATGCCGCAGACCTGGAGGATCATACCGGAGTCGTAGGCATTGTCAATGGTGGCCGGGGTGGACGCATTGAGGCAGGCCCACCAGTCGGGGCAGTATTCCTGAACGTAATCCGTCAGATCCCACAGGACCTCATCCTCGTAAGCCGCCGCGATCCCGCCGGTGTAGAGGTTGGAGTACTTGCCCATTTCGGGCAGGGTTCCGGCCGCAACAGCCAGCTGGAACTGCTCGGACTCGGCGGAAGCACTGACATCATTGAAGTAGAACCATACGCCGGTCCGTTCTCTGAGGATGCCGGTCAGGCCCAGCTCTTCATAGCTGTCGATGCCCTGGTCAAACATACCGATGGATTCCCAGATCTCCAGCGCGTAATCCGCGCTGTTTTTGGAGTCAACGCTGCCGATGGGATAGGTGATCCCGCAGGCTGAGGTGTAGGTGCCGTCCGGATTATGGGTTCCGACGTAATCGAACTTTTCGGTCGCGGTCTCATCCGCGGACGTAAGGAAGTCGGCTGCTGCCTCGTCCAGCGTCTGAGGACCTTCCGAAGCCTGAGGCTCGGCCTGGGGCGCTTCCGGCGCCGAGGCCGGTTCGGCCGCTTCCTGAGCCGGAGCGGCTTCCTGCTGGGCGGGGGCCGATTCGGCAGCTGCCGCGGGCTCTTCCGCAGGCGCTTCGACTTCCTTTGCGCCGCAGCCTGTAAACAGCGCCGCCAGGACCGTCAGCACCAGAAACAGCGCCAACCATCTTTTTTTCATTGCATTTCACCCTTCTTAGTCTACGAATTTCCCGATTGAAACATCTACTTTGAGTATCAGGATGGACGCAATGTAACATTGTTTAAAATGATAGTCAATCTTATTTCAATTTTATTAAGGAATTTTAAGATTTCCGACGGAATATGCCGGATCCAGGGCACAAAGCTCCGCATAGGTATCGATCTCGACCAGAGCCTCCGGGTCGCAGGGGCGAATCTCCAGGTGGTAATCGTTTTTGTAATCCTCCATGGGAATATGATCGAAGAACCGTTCGTGTCCGCCCGGTCGGTCCCAAAGCTCCTTGGCCTGGGCAAAAAGGCGCGCGCCGTCCTCCGTCGTCCAGTAGGAGACGCCGCAGGACCGCCAGCCGTTTTCTCCGCCCAGGGACATGCCGGATGCATATCCCCTGTCTTCTGTGATCATCCAGTCGTCCGTTCTCGCGCAGTAGCAGCCCAGATAATTGGAGGCGTATTGATAGGTCCGAATGACGGAGGGATCCCGGACATAGAAGTCAGCTTCCAGGATGTAGGCGTTTTTTACATGCTCGCCCGCCGCCAGGAGAGAGGAGATGTTGTTCGACTGATTATACAGCGGGTTTTCCAGAAATTTGATCATTGGATAATCCGCCAGCAGCTGGTCAAACTGGATCCCCAGATAACCCCGAACTATGTAGATCTCCCGGATCCCTGCAGCAATCACATAGTCCAGCATGGTGTCGATCATACGTTTTCCGTGGATGCGGACCAGAGGCTTGGGGGTATTGAGTGTTGCCGGGACCAGTCTGGACCCAAAGCCGGCCGCCAGGAAGACCGCCCGCTCTACCCGATAGGGCTCCAACGCGGAGGCACCGACTTCGGTCAGGCGTCCATCAGACAGACATCCTTTTTCTTCCAAGATCCTCACGGTCCTGTTGACGGTGCCGATGCTCAGGCGCAGCGCGGCCGAGAGTCGGCGCTGGGTCTGTTTTCCTTTTTCCGCGATCTCCCGGAGGATCAGGAATTCCCTGCGTTCAAGCATGTCGGTCTTCCTCCTGTTCCCGCAGCCAGGCTCCGGCATCCCGCAAAAAGCCTGCCACTACCGTGATCAGAATAAAGCCGAGGGGAAAGGCCGCGATAATCGCCACTCCCTGCAGATTGGTGAGCACGTCTCCGGCAAAGATCAATCCAACGGGAAGGATGATAAATGTGATTGCCCAGAAGACCCGGACCGCTTTGGCGCTGTTCAGCTCGGGGGTCATGTTTTGGTAGGAATAGGCCGAGACTACAAAGGTAATGGAGTCAAAGGTCGTGGAATACAGGGTCAGAAGCGCGAGCAGAAAGACGGTCAGGACCGGAACGGGCAGAGGGAGGGTATCGAAGACCGCCAGCACCGCGGTGGGAAGCTCGGTACCGGAGGCGCAGTCCCCCAGGATATCCACCACGCCCTTGAGCTGCTGACTCATGGAATAACCGCCAAATACGATAAAGCCCAGGAAGGTGCCGGCCAGGCCGTAGGCATAGGTGCCGAAGATCATATTTCGGATGGTCCTTCCTCTGCTGATGACCGCGATGAAGAAGGGAGTTGCGATGCACCAGGTCATCCAGTAGGCCCAATAAAAGATCGTCCAGTTCTGCACAAAGCCGCCGGAGGTCCTTTGGGGATCGATCCAAAGAGACATTTTGAAGAAATTCTGCAGGATCACGCCGACGGAATTCAGGCCGGATTCCAGGATGTAGGAGGTCTCTCCTCCGAAGATCAGGAACCATGCCACGACAAAAAGCAAAAGCCAGACACAGACATTTGAAGAGTTCAGATGCCCTTTGACGCCGTACAGAACAGAAAAGGTATAGATGCCGCAGATTGACAGCATGATCAGGGCATTTAGCCAGGGGCCCTGCTCCGGCAGCCCGAGGATTCGGCACAGCACGGCGGACAGGAAGGGGGATGTGATGGAAAACGTCGTCGCGGCCCCGCACAGGAGGACCAGAATGGTGATGATGTCAATGAGCTTTCCGAGCGGACCGTCTGCCCTGTCACCGATGATGGGACGGCAGGCCTCCGAAAATTTTTGGCGGTTCCGACCACGCACATGCAGCATAAAACCAAAGGCACAGGCCAGAACGATGTACAGTCCCCATCCGATGGGGCCCCAGTGGAACATGGCAAAGGTATTGGCGAAGTCCTGCACCGAACCGAAGGAGGCAAGTCCCGGGTCCGCGGCGTTCATGGCCCATTCCACAAAAGAATAATAGATCACGTCCGCCGCGAAGGTGCCGGTGAAGATCATAATGGCCCATTTGAAGTCGGAATATTCCGGCTTTTCCAGGTTGCCGAGGCGGATGGTGCCGTATTTGGACAGCGCGATGTAAAAGGTAACGCAAAAGAAGGAAAACAGCAGGATCATGTAATAAAATCCGAGCTTTTCCCCCAGGAAGGTGCGTACCGTATCGACCAGGGCCGTAGACTCCGCCGGCCGGACCAGAAAGGCCGCACACAGACAGAGGACCACCGCCAGCGGGACAACAATACAGGGCAGGTCCAGCTGCGAGAGGACCCCGCTTCTTTTATGTACCTTCATGCTTCGACTCCCCTTCCAGGATATTCAGCCAGTATCCGATCGCGTCGTATTTTCCGATCACCTTGGGGCTGAGCTCGTTTCCGGCCTGGAGCTCGTATTCTCCCCAGTTGCTCCAGCTCATCGCGTATACGGCGATCCAACCGTATACGCGCCTACGCTGCCAGGGCGGCATGGCCGGATCGTAGGATTCGATCAGGCGATCTGTTTGGGCGCGGTCGTAGTTCCCGTACATGGCGTAGATCCCAATGTCCAGCATTGGGTCATCGACGGCGCAAAACTCCCAGTCTACCAGCCGGGCCGCTTTTTTGCCGTTCCGGTCAACGATCAGAAAATTCTCGGCAATGGCGTCGCCGTGGCACAGGACTCGCTCCGCGGCGGGATCCATGAGCCAGGGACGAAGCCCCATGACTTTTTTTTGCGTCTCGTCATGATCCGGATGGGAGGACTGCCTGCGCCAACAGGACTCGTACATCAGAATGTCGGCAAAGGCATCGCCTCTTCGCACATTGGGAGATCGGACGGAATGTACTTTTTTCAGTACCGCCATGGCAAGGGCGGCATCCTCCTCATCCCGGGGATCGGCCTCCCGGGCGGATTCGATGAAAGCGGCGACCTTTGTCCCGCTTTCTACATCAAACAAAAGTACCTCGTCGCTGATATCCAGCGGTCCTACGCTTTGATATGCGTTGTACTCACTGAGCCGATCCAGGTCGTACGCTCTCTCTTTGCGGGAGAGACGGATCATGTACCGGGTGTTTTGGTACTCCCCGATGTAGGAGCAGTTGGTACTGCCGTTCGGCAAGGCGATGGGCATGGCCAGACATTGTTCCGGGAGATCCAGTGCCCGGGCCAGCCAGGACCTTGCCAGAGCTGTTTCCTGTCCCAGCATGCGCAGCCCCTCCTTTGCATACAAATATGTGCGTTTTGTGATAATTCCTTCACAAAACGCACACGATTATAGTCTCTCCGTTTCTCCATGTCCAGTTCGGAACCGATAAATGAACAATTTTTAAGTTTCTCTCTGTCCCCTGTGTTCAATATCGTCCGAAAAAGGCAGATCAGGAAACATTCGCTTTTCGTTTCTTCTGCTTTTCCAGCAGGGTTTGAATCAGGTAGGCACCGGACTTTTCCCCGGCGTCGCGGACGCAGAATACATGGGTGCGCAGGCTGTTTTCTATGGACGATCTCCAGTCGTCCCGGTGAAGAAGGAGCTGCTCCGCGGTCTCCCCCGCTTTTTCGATCTCCTTTGGGTCGACGGAAAGGCCCATTTCCCGCCGCATGGCAAAATCCACCGGCTCGATCCCCAGCTTGCGCCAGTTGGGATTGATCTCCTTGAGCGGTGTGTCGATGAACAGAACGGGCCGCAGGGTCGCATAGGCATATTCCATGGAAATGTTGGACCAGTCGGTTACCAGCAGATCCGCCCGGAGCACGGTCTCGTTGGAAGAAAAATCCTCTTCCAGCGTGACGTTGTCCACGCCGGCCCAGCGATTGCGAATGCGCTCCATTTTGGACGGATTGCGGCGAATGTACTGGGGGTGGGGACGGATGGTGACCAGATAGCCTTTTTGCAGGAATTGCTCCGTCAGGGGTTCCAGGCAGGAGTCCATGATATTGGCCTCCTGGTGGGAGGGCGCGATCAGGATCCGGGTCTTTTGGTCCGGGAGCTTTGGCAGGCTGCGGTAGGCGTCCTCCATCACGGCCAGCAGGCTGTAGCCGCAGGGAATCAGTTTTTTGGGTCTGAGCCCCTCCTGGGCCTCTCTGGCCCGGATCTCCTCCACCTCGTGGGGACCGACACAGAGAATGGTGTCGTAATGATCCACACAGCCCTCCCGCATCATCAGGTTCAGGCTGGAGACGCCGTGATCCACGTACACGTACTCCACATCATCCCGGACCAGGGACCGCTTGATGTGATAGGTCTGCAGATCGGGGGCCGTCATGACCAGCACATCCGCGTCCATTTTCATCATCAGGGTGATCAGTCGATTCTCCCCGATGTAATAGGGGCGGATCCTGGGCTGCTCCTTTGCGATGGAAAAGATCTGATCCTCCGGATCCTGGGTGATGTAATGGATGGTCAGATTGGAGTGAGAAAGCAGATACGCGATGATCGCCTCGTAATATTTGTAGAATCCGCTTCCCTCGGAGTGGAATACCAGATGCTTGTTGGCAACGGAGAAAAAGCTTTTGTAATCTGCCCGCTCTCTTTTTTTCAGTGCGGGGGCGCGTTTTTCTCCCACCTTCTCCATGGTCCGCAGCTCCTGCTCGGTTTGGCGGAGCGCCGGGTAGTCCACTGCTTTTTGGGGATCCATCCAGAGATTCAGCAGGTATTGCTGCGGAATGGCGATCAGGCTGCCAAGGATCCAATATACGGCCACACCGGCCCGCACATACAGCCCTAGGTATACGGAGATCGCCACGCTCAGGGCCGTGAGACCATAACGATTCAGGGCGCTCTGCTGCGCCTGGAGGACCTGGGCATGATTTTGGACGACGCACATCAAAAGAGACGCCAGACCGGCAAAGCAGGGAAACAGAATATACCAACCCTTTTCCTCCGCGGGGATGGGTCGAAGATCGATCCCCCAGGAGATCATGTCGGCTGGCTTCATGCCAGAGAGCGTCGGATCTCGAACGACGCCGATGACCCCGGCCAGGAGGATCAGCTGCAGGATCAGCGGCAGTAGGTCCAGAAGCGGGCTGTACCCCTCCCGTTTCCAGACGAGCGCCCGCTGCTCCGCGATGGTGTCCTTGTCTCCGTAATGGGCAATTTTGATCCGATTGATCTCCGGCATCATTTTGACCAGAGTGATGCTGTTTTTTTGTACCCAGAGATTCACCGGCAGAAGGATCACCCGGGTCAGGATCGTAAAGAAAAACAACGCGGGGATGTAGCTTTTTGTCAGCTTCCAGCAGGGCCGCATGAGCAGACTGAGCAGTTTTGCCAGCAGTTCCATCATCGTAAGCTTCCCTCCCTGTTATGCCGCTGCCGGACGGCAACGGCCGGGAGCATCATACCATCTTGTGGGGGTTCTGTCACTTATTTTGTGTTGTTTTTGTGAAGATTTTTTCAAATTATCTATGGACATACGGGTGTTTGGAGGGTATAATCCCGGTATTCGCACATATTTTCTTCATATTTCTTCTATAGTCTCATCATACTTTGGAGGGTGACCGTGTTGAAGCGTTTTTCGATCTGTCTGAATCTGATCTGTCTTGCCGTTTTGTTTACCGTGCCTGTTTTTGCGTATATCGATCCCTCCGTTACGACCTACGCGATCCAGGCCGCGGCGGGTATTGTGATCGCCGGCGGCGCCGCTGTGGGCGTGCTCTGGCGGCGGGCAAAAAAGAAAGCGCAGGAAGCGCTGCATATCGATCCGAACGCAAAAAAGGAAACGGAAGCCGACGTATGCGAGATCCTCGCCGACGAGAACCGCGACGCCCGCGCCCTTTATGTGCCTTATACGCCCCTGAAG
>R15__coassemble_1210_pt1 | contig 13890 bp, 4 predicted proteins | sample R15__metabat2_high_PE_002 | metagenome-assembled genome bin R15
GTACAGGCCGGTGGTATTGTCGGAATATTTTTCGTAATAGACAAACAGAGCGGTAGGGGCGCCGTCGATGGGCCAGTTGCCGTAGTGGACGGTGGCGCCGTCGCTTGCGGTGACAATGGCCGGGAAGGGATAGGCGCCGCCGATGGTATCCCAACGGTGGCTGTTGGCCGCCGCGGCTTTGGAGAAGCCGGACAGGCTGAGATCCTTCAGGGCGCTGTAGTTGAGGCCCTGCCCTTCGGAATCGTATCCCGAAGCACCGGTGGGCAGCGCGGACTTGAGGTAATAGCAGGCGGTAAAGGTCTGGGTGCAACTGGAAGTGAAGAGGCCCTCATATTCATATGAGGTACCGAAGCCGTAGCGCCAGTAATGGTCGTCAATGGCACTGTCGTCACTGCTGCTTCCAACGGTGCCGCCGATGTCGTTCACGGTGGGCGTGAGAACAGCGGCATAGGAATAACAATTTTTGAAGCCGATGGCTTTGCTCCGGTTTTCTTCGTCGGTCTGGAGGGTCACACCGGCAAAGCCGCCGATCGTCCGGATGGCCTTGCTACCAAACACGCCAATGATCCCGTAGGAATATCGCCAATAATCATGATATGGGATCAGTTCCACGGAACCACCGCTGTAGCAGTTCTCGATGATGTAGCCGTTGGAGCCCACAAAGCCGCCGACGGCAAAATGTACACGGCCGTCCCGTTCCTTTGCCTGGACCAGCTTGCAGACCGCGCTGCAGTTTGTTATGGTGCCCAGATTGTAGCCGACCAGGCCGCCAATCTTCAGGGAGCTTTTTGTGTAACTGAAGTCATCGTCATAGTTCTCCGCGTATACATAGTATCCGGAGACCGAGCAGTTTGTTACCACGGAGCTGCGCTTTTCGTTTTCCACTCCGTACACATAGCCCACCAGGGCACCGGTACGGGAGACAAAGGTATCGTTGAACAGCAGATTCTCGCCGGCACGGGTACAACAGTTCTTGACATAGGCGGAGGAGACCGTTCCGTCGGTCAGGTCAGCGTTGGAGGCGCAGAGGATCACATTTTTGATGGTGCCCATGTTGATCTCGCCAAAGACACCGACATTCTGATATTTGGTCTCGGAGATGCAGCAGTCGATGATCTTGTGGTTGCCGCCGTCATAGATGTGCTGGAAGCCTTCCCCGCTGCGGTCATCACTGTAGCGGTAGTTGGAGATGGCTGTGGAACGGCCGACGGGGCGGTTGCGGTAGGTGTTGGATTCGGACGTGTCCATCAGGTCCAGATGATTGCCGCAATAGGTGGTGGTGTATTTGCCGAAGTCGATGTCCAGCTCCTGCAGACAATTGTTCTTGGTGCCGTCGATATTCTCGGTCCAGTCGATCCAGTAGTAGTCCACCCGGCCCAGCTTGTTGAACTGACGGGGAGAACGGATGAAGATAGTGTTGGGGTCCTCGGTGTTGTCGATGTCGTTCCGGCCGTCGGCGTCGGGGTTGATGGCGTTCTTTGCGAAATGGGGATTGTAGAAGAAGGTATAGGTCTCGTTCTTTTGGGTATCCAGCGCGGAAACAGGATCACCGCCGCCGGCGGGTTGGTAATACGCCTTATCCAGGACCAGCTTGTCGTAGAAGCTGTTCATCTGCAGGTACTCCCCGTTCACCTGATACTCGCCCTGGAGGTCAAAGGGGAGGTTGTAGAGATAGTAATCCTGGTTGGAGAAAGAAATGGTGGCGCCGTCAATGGTGTAGGTTCCGTCGAATTTTCCGGAGGTTTCGTTCCTGACCGCCTCGTTGAAGATCATCTCCTCGTCCAGGAAGGCCAGGGCCTCGGCCGTGGAGGCTGCGTCGATCTTTTTATTGCCGGTGACCTTGTCGTAGAGGGTCATGTGGAACTCGGTGAGGGGGAAGGATGTGAGGACGGCATAGCCGTCATTGATGACGATGGGGGAATAATCGTCGGTGGCCTCCTGAAGGGTGTTGAGGATCCACCAGGAATCCGTGTGCTGCTGCATACGCTTGGCATAGGCGCTGGTGAGGCTGACGGCGCTGTAGACACCAAAGCTGGGCTCATCGGCGTTGGTGGTCTGGTATTGCTCGTAATAGACCAGGGAGATCTGGATGGCGACCTCCTCCGGCCAGCTGCCCCAGTGTTCGTTCCAACTGCCGTTTGTGGGCATGGCATAGGGGATGGACTGATTCTGCAGTGAGAGGCTGTAGGGATAGCTGGCCTGGGCCGCCTCGTTGGAGGCGAGACTCAGATCGCTGTATTTTTTTGGTGCCGCGCCGGAAACGGTGTCCAGCGCTTCAGCATCGTTGTAATACATTTGGATCAGATAGGCGCAGTCGGACACAGTGCCTTCCGCCGAGATGGCGAAGGCGCCAAGGTAGTCGCCTTTTTGTTCCTCCTCGCTGTTGAGGACCAGGCCATAGCCGATGCAGCCGGTCACCTCAGACCCGGCGCTTACGGTCCCGATGAAGCCCGCGGCGTACTGATTGGCGGTGACGACGGAGGTGCTGTAGCTGTCCGTGACCCGGGCGCCGTAGGTGACACCGATGAAACCGGCGGCCGGGGCATCCGTATCCTCGGCGCGGAGGACATCCCCGGAGGAGTAGCAGGCCGTGACGGTGGTGTCGGAGCCCGCGTATCCGATCAGGCCGCCCACAACGCCCGTGGCAACGGTCTTGATGGCGGCATAGGACTGCTCGACGGTCGTGTTCGCGGCATAGCCCACCAGGCCGCCGACATAGGAGGTGCCGGTGACGGTATAGGTATCTACATGCTTTTCCAGGAGGCAGTCATAGATGAGCTTTTCCTCCTCGGTGAGCGATTCGCCATCGGTAGACTGGGAATAGTATTCTTCCTTTACCTCCAGGTGAACACCGCAGCCGGTGACGGCGCAGTTTGTCATCTTGCCGGCCAGGGCGCCGACATTGTTTGTGCCGATGACGACGGGATCCACCAGGGCCACATCGGTGAAGGTCCAGTTTGATACCTCGCCGAAGAGGCCGGCGGCGCCAGAGGCGCCGTTGATGACAAAGTGGGACAGGACGCCGCCGTTGCTGCGGTATTCCGCCGTGTAGGAGGAGGTGGTGGTGAGAGGAGTAAACGACGTGATGCCGCTGGGCTGCGCCGCGCCCTTGTATTGGTCATGGTCCCATACATAGTTGGCATAGGTGACCGAAGTGCCGTTTTTCGTTACGGTGTATTCTTTTGCCGTGCGCTCGGTGAAGTCCAGGTCCAGGATGGCAGAATCGGAGCCGGTCTGGATAAAGACGGTCTTGTTGACGCCGGCGCGGGGGATGTAATAGCGGATGTTGTTGAGATGACGGAGGCAGCTGATGTTGGCAGTGACGGTCTTGCCGTCGGCGGAGACGGAGGTACTGCCAAAGAGGCTGCTGCAGGAGGTTCCGGTGCTGCCCTTGACGCGGACATTGAATTTTTCGTACTTGAGCTCCAGGCTGACGGAGAGATTGTCGCCGGGGTTCAGGTCCTTGAGGTCGTCATTGTCGGACATGGGGCAGGCCGCGCTGTCGAGAAGATAATACTCTGTATAGGTATCCGACTCGAAATCATAGGTGCCGGAATCGCAGGTGAGTTCCACCACGGCGGTATGGCCGCTCTCGTCCGAGATCTTGAGGCTGGCCTTGAGATAGGAAAGGTTCTCGGTATAGACCTCGCCCGCGGCGGTGGCGACGATCTGCTTGATGCCCAGGGTGCCGCTTTGGAGCTGAAGGTAGAGCTCCTCGCCGTCATATACGGTCAGGGTGGGAGAAAAGGTCTCCGGAAGACCGTCGCTGCCGGAACGCTTGCCGGCGGTGCTGTCGGTCAGCTCGCCGTTGAAGTAGCCCAGCATGGGCCTGGCTGCCTTGCGACTGTCTTTGGAGCGGTCGGTGAGGGGCGAGATGACGGAGGTATACAACGAGGTGATGTCGGTCTCCTCGGTGTAGAACACACTGTAAACGTCGCCGGTGGCGGGGTCCAGCTCGATGATAAAGCTGCCCCCGGCCAGGGTGGCCGCCCAGTCATCCAGGAGACTGCCCACCAGACCGCCGGCGGAGGCGTCGACGGTGGAGTCGACGTAGTAGATCCGGCCCTTGTCATCCCCGTTGGCCAGATCACAGGGATCGACCTGACGGCCGGCAAGCTCTGTGGACAGGCCCTCCAGGCCGCCGGAGGTCTTGAGGGAGGTGAGCTCGCTCTGGGCATACAGGTACAGCTCCCGGGCCGTGTTATCCAGCCTGGAGATCTTGGTGTTCTTTGTCATGCCGAGGATGGCGGCCACGCCGATGCCCATCAGGACGACGAGGATCGCCACCGCGGCCAGCAGCTCGGTCAGGGTAAAGCCCCGGTTGGACCGCAGCTTGCGGCGGGCGGACCTTGGAGCGGTATGGGGGGTGAGTCTATGCATAACGGTATCCTCCCGAAAGATGTCATTGCGCATTTTTGCAGATTTATCCAAAAATGGGAAATTATAAAATAATTCCGCATAATCTGGTTGTTTGGCGAATCCCATGGGTGGGATATGGGCAGTTGTTTTTTATTATATGCGATACGGAAGGATTTGTCACCGAAAAAACGGGGAGGAAAACCGTTTTTTTTGCAAAAAAGCCGTTCCCATGACAGGCACGGGAACGGCAGAGGGCACTTGAGGCCTCAGTCACCGTAGCAAGCGGTACGGTAGGCCGTGGTCTCGGCGTAGATGTACAGGGGAGTCTCGGTCTCGGCCAGAGAGAACTCTCCGGTCTTTTTGTCCCGGAGGAGGAAGAAGTCCGGCAGGCTGAGATTGGACAGCAGTCGATCATCGGAGGCGTAGTGCCAGAGAGAGGCCGGCAGGTCCGAGTTCGGATCCAGGGCATCCGGATCCTGGGTGAGAGTCGGAAGGTACTCGGTCTTTCCCCCGGCGTTTTGGACTGCCGTTACGGCGAGATAGCGGATGACCTCTTTGCCGGAGCGATCGGTATGGGTGACGGTAAGACGGACGCCGGTGACAACGGGGTCCCGGTCCCGCAGGGTGGCAGGCCGGGCGGTCCACACACAGCCGGGAAGCCAGAACTCATCCGTGGCGATGACCGTGAGAGGAGCCCCGTCGCTGTCGGTCCAGGTGGTGTCGTCCAGCAGGATGCCGGTCCGGGTGGACAATTCGTCCCCGGAGGCCCGTAGGACGGCGGCCCCGGTCAGGCCGAGCTCATCGGGGTCCGACGCCGTGCAGAGGATGTAGCGGCCGTTGATGGTCAGGCCTTCCTCCCGGGTGAGGAGCGCGTAACGGGTCTCGGCGCCGTACCAGCGGGGATACAGGGTCACATCCTCCTCCCCGATCCAGGCGCCGCTGTTGTCTGTCAGACCGGAGACCCCGGCGCAGAGCGTCCCGTCCGGTCGGACCAGAAGGGAGCCGCCGGTGACCTGGGTATACCAGCCCAAAAGGGCCCAGTCGGGATGGTCCGCGTATTGGGGGAGGTCCAGGTCGGAGAGCCCGACAGACCAGGAGACGGCGCTCTCCCCTGCCCGGACGGAGCCGGTGAGGAAGGGATCCGAGGCACCCAGCAGGGTGACGCAGAGGGTCTGTGGGATCGGGACCTCGGTGACCGGGGCAGCGCCTGCGGAGCTGTTGCTGCCGGTACTCGCGCCACCGGCGGCAGAGGGCTTTTCGCTCACCGTGACGGTGAGGGTAACGGGCGCGGCAGAGGCCGTCTGGTAGATGCTGGTGGTGGGAACATGGGAGGCGGTGATGTGGAAGCAGTAGGTACCGGCACTGCGGAAGGTACCGGTGAGGATGACGGCACCGGTGGATCTTTCCGTCACGATGGTAAGGCTGTAGTCGTCGGTTTGGGTCGCTTCGGAGATGGTCCACATCTCGTCTGTCAGGTCCTCGAGAGTAACAGCGCTTCGGTCCCAGGCAGTGAGCTGCCATACCCGGCTCTCTCCCGCGTATAGGGTGTCCGCCGAGCGGGCATAGGCCGCCGCGTACAGCGGAGAGGAGACGGTGACCTCCAACAGAGCCCGGCAGGTGCCGCCGTCCGGGGCTGTCCAGGTGACGCAGAGGGTACACGCGCCGTTTGTCATCCCGCGGACCGTGAGGGTGCCGTTGTCAAAGCGGGCATAGCAGCAGGAGGGAGTGGCGGACCATTGTCCTTCCGAACGATAGGTAAAGGACAGATCCTCCTCCGTGAGGGCTACGCTGTGGCCGCCATAGAAGGCACAGAGGCGGAAGGAGGCGCTGTACTGCTCCTGAGACAGAAGGTCCAGGTCCGCGGCGGCTCCGACCAGGTACAGGCCGTCCGCAACGGGTGTGAGCGCGGTGGCTGCCGAAAGCTGGCTGCCGCGGCGGACGCAGCCGATGGGAGTCTCCCCCTGGGGGGCAATGGCGTCGGCCAGGGAAGAGTCGATGGACCAGGTGTGCTCCTCAGATCCGTTTGACAGGGTGACGGACACGGTCCCGGCGTCGAAGGAGGAAGCGTCAAAGGCAATGGGATGGTAGTGGGAAGCGGAAGATCCTGCCAGATCGAGAAGCGCCTCCGACACTCCTGCCGCGGCGGACGCGTCCTGCTGCGCGGGGAAGCCGATCACCGAGGTGAGGGGCGCAATGTCCAGAGAATAGTATCCATAGCCGGAGCGAGTGACGGTACTGCCGTCCGTGAAGGACTCGGTGAGGTTGGAAAGGGTCTCTCCCGCGGAGGTACTGAGACTGAGGTACAGTTGGGTGGAATCATCCGGCAGGGTCTGTTCCTCCCAGTAAAAGACACCGCTGTCCCCCAACGCCATGGGGACAGGCCGGTCGCCGATGGTGATCCACTCCCCTGCCGCGTCCCGGGTCGGGGTGGGGAACGCGTCGTCGATGCCAAAGCCGATCAAAGACAGCTCGGGCAGTTCCTCGTAGGAAACGGGGGACGCGGCTCCGTCGGCAGGCAGGTCAAAGGAGCAGGGCTCGGCGCTGAGGGCATAGATCCCGCCGCTGAGGAAGCGGCAGCTCCGGACGGTGCCGCCGTCGGCAAAGGAGACTGCCGCGGCTCCGGAGACAGCGCAGAGAGAAAGGCTGTTCTGTATGGTCCCATGAAGGTTATCGGCGGCAAAGCCCGCGGCCGCGGCCCCCGAGCCGGAGGCCCGGACGGAGGCGGCAGCCAGACAGTCAGTGACAGAGCCGGTGTTTTGGCCCAGAAGGCCGCCCACCAGGGCCGAAGCACCGGAAAGGCAGTCCACCGTGAGGCTGGGCGCGCTTGCGGTGCTGCCGGTGACGGTGCCGGTGTTGACGCCGACCAGGCCGCCGACGAACAGCTCCGCGCCCCGAAGGACCTCGGCGGATATGCTCCAGCCTGCGGCGGCACAGTTCTGTATGGTCCCGGCGTTGGTGCCCGCCAGGGTGCCCAGAGCGGCTGCGGCGCCGATGCCCCGGGCGGAGGAGGACAGGCTGACCGTGACCGGCGTCTGTGACAGGAGGAATACATTGCGGACCGTTCCCTCATTGCGGCCGAACAGCCCGACGGATCCGGCGCCCACAAAGGAGATTCCGGAGATGGTATGACAGCCCCCCTCAAAGGTGCCGGTAAAGGGCTGTGTGTCTGTGCCGATGGGCGGCTGGGTGGTGAGCGTCTGTGTGCCGAAGGCGGAGGCGTCATAGAGCGTATAGTCCAGGTCCAGCTCCAGGCAGTAATCGGCGGAGAGATCTCCGCCGGAGGCCAGGGCGTACAGTTGGCCCGGGGTGCGGATGCGGATGGGGCTCTCGACGGCCGGCTCGGTCTCCAGAGCGCCAACGCGGCGCTGGGAGGCGGCAGCGGAGGGCTCCAGAAGCCAGCGGTCACTCCCGGCCGGGTCCTGTGAAGAGGACACCGTGAGAATATGGACCGCGGTGGAAAGCGGATCGGTGGGAAGCGCGATCAGGGTGGAGCCGTCCGAACGCTCCATAACCGTCTGCGTGAGGGTGAGGGGCTTGTCATCCAGGGTGATCGTATAGTCCCCGGCAGAGGCACCTTTGGGCAGGAGAAGGCCATATCCTTCCCGGACTACGATACCGGTGTCCGAGAGCGAGTCCTCCCCTTTGGGGGTGTACAGCCCATAAGAGCCATCCGTATAAAATTCGTAATAGGTCAGGGCGGCTGAGACCGCGGGGGACTCGATCCAGTCCCCGTACTGGGAACGGGAGGCAAGGAGCGGATAGGGCCAGGTACCGGCTGTGCCATAGCCCCAGGGATGGGAGGCCTCCGGGTCAGGAACCTCAAACAGCTCCGTTCCGGCTGCCGCGTTGAGCAGCCGACAGGCGGAATCGGGATCTCCGGCGGCAAGGACCTGGGCTCCCTCCGGAAGGGGAAGGTCCCCGGCGGCATCGCAGGAATACAAAAGCCCGGTGGACTCCGCTGCGCCCTGTACGAGGGGGTAGACGACAGCGCAGTCCCCGGCGGAAAGGACGGCGGCGGAGGCGGCGGCAGAGGCAACGACACAGGGCGCCAGGCCGGCCGCGATCCGGGTCGGGGCATCCTCTGTGACGATGACGGCGCCGATGCAGCCAAAGACGGCGCTGTCCGCGTCGCAGGAGCCGGCAAGGCCGCCGATCACGGAGCCGGAGATGTTACAGTCGGCAATGTTCCGTTGGGCTGTCAGGGCCCCGGCGCTGCCCACCAGGCCGCCTACATACGCGCCGCCCCGCAGGATCAGAGCGGTGGTACAGTCCGAAACGGTCAACGCCCCCTCCGCCAGACCCACCAGGCCGCCGGTGGCCCCGTCGGGGTCCGTATTGCGAGTCAGGGTCGTCAGGGAGGAGAATTCCGGGAGATCGGCGTCCTCAGCGCATGGGTCCATGCGGACGACGCAGCCGGAGATCAGGGCGTCGGCGGTGAGCCGTCCGGCCAGGGTGCCGACACAGCCGCAGCCGGTGACTGTGGGGTCCAGAAGGGTGATGTTGGTGAGAGCGGTGCCGGAGAAGGTGCCAAAGAGCCCCGCGTCGGTCTCTGAGGCGATGGTCAGGTCAGAAATGACATAGCCGGCCCCGTCGTAGGAGGTAAGGGCCGGATTGGTGATCGGTGACACGGGTTCATGTCCACAAAGGTCCAGATCCGAGGTCTGAAGGGCCCTGTAGGAGCCGTCGGTCAGGCCGAAGGAGGCGTCCAGATTGCGCAGGTGACGGATCTCGGATACACAGAGCAGGTCTCCCTCTGTTCCCCGGCCGAAAAGGCTGTTGACGGGCCGTGTGGAAACGGTGGTCTGACCCAGGGTGACCGTGGCGGTGATCTCTTCGCCGGGGGTCAGCTCCGGGCAGAGGTCACAGAAGGAGCAGGTGTCGGGATCGTCCAGGGTAAGGGTCCATACCAGCGCCGAGCCGCGGCGCTCCGGCTCCGGCAGGGTGATGGTGGACTGTCTGCCGCTGCTTTGGCCGAGAATGGTGACGGTGGGCACGGCGTCCCCGGAGGTGGAATACAGTTCGATCCACAGGGTCAGGGTCCCGGCGTTACGGAACCGGGCCAGAAGGGCACAGGACTGGGCCGAGGCCGCCTGAGCGCAATAGCCCAGGGTGCCGCGGAAGGCGGATCGGCGGCTCTTGTCCGCTGTCCGATAGCGGCTCAGCGCGGAAGGGTCGGCGGAGCGATAGACCTCCGGTGCCGAAACAGACGGATCGGTGCTGACAAACACCGCCCGGACCGAGCCTTCCCGGGGATCGTATTCAATGACCCAGCTTTGGCTGTATAGGTCTTCATCCACACTGCCGAGGGGAAAGAGGATCTCCGCCCGGTCCGGGTCGTCGGAGGTGATCACACCCAGCGTCTCCCCTTCCTCTCGGTCGGAGGCGGGCTGCGGCTCCGGGTCGGAGACACTGTCCAGCTCGGTCAGAAGACCGGACTGCCGGAGCTGGGTCATGCGGCTCTGGGCAGAGGAAAACAGAGCCTGCGCCGCCGCGTCGGAGAGGTCCTGGGCTTTTCCATTCCTATGATCCCTGACAAGATACAGGCCGGCGCCGGCGGCTGTGAGGAGAATGGCGGCGGCGATCAACAGCTCCAGCAGGGCAACCCCCCGGGAGCCGCGAAGCTTATTTTTCATACTTTGCCTCCGTTTGAGGGAACAAGTCTTTGGGCATTATTATACACCGTTTTGGAAAACAGTCAACCCGCCGTCCCGGAAGGGACGACGGGTCTTGGTGGATCAGTCGGCCGCAGACGCGGCGCGGAGGTAGTCGAGCATGTCCCGAGCCAGATGCTCCGGAGAGGCCTCCTCGGAGTTGATGTAGAAGGCGTATTTTTTCTTCCTTCCCCAGTCGGGATTGCCGGAGCGGTAGTAACTGCTGTAAATGCGATCCGCACGGCGCATGGCCCGGCGGGTGGAGGCAGGGCCGGGGCCGCGGCGGCCGGCGTAGGTATCCGCCCGATGCTCCCGATCCGCATGGACAAAGAGAGAAACGCAGTTGGGATGGTCAGCCATGGCCGCGGAGGCAAAGTGGTTCATCAGGATGCAGGAGCCGTATTCCTCCGCCAGGGAGAGACAGGCATCCTGCTGGGCACGGACAAAGGCCTCGGTGGAGGGAAGGGGGTAGCCCACACTGTCCCGGGAGATGACGTCATATTCCGCCGCGGCGGGACGGTTCTCGAATTTGTGGAACAGCCGCTCCGGAATGCCGGTGATCTGTGACGCGCGGGCCAGGATCTCCGCTCCGCCGAAGCAGGGAATGTTCAGGTCCGCGGACATGGCCTCGGCGATCTCGTACTCCCGGGCGCAAAGCTCGCTGTCGATGGTGATGACCAGCTTGCTGAGGTCGAAGGAGACCGTCTGCTCCGGGAGGATATCCTCGTGCCTGCGGCCGATGATCCGGCCGATGACGCAGCAAAGGAGCGCGGCCGCCACGCCGGCAAAGAGAGAGTCGAAGGGCAGCGGGATCAGGGTCCCAAAGAAGAGCACCGCCAGGGGGCCCAGGATGATGCCGATCAGGGCGCAGGTGTGGTTGACCTTGTTCCTTTGCCAAAGGGCAAAGCAGAGGGGGACAAAGACCACGGCGCCCCGGAGGCCCATGGACATGAAGGCGAAGTTCAGGATGGTGTCCCCCAGAGGACCGGAGGAGAGGCAGGAGGCCAACAGCAGGACCAGAACGATGATGACCCGGGAGAGCAGGTTGTCGGTCTTGGGGTCCGAAAAGCGGTCCGACAGGCGCTGGAGGATGTCGCAGCGGATGATGGAGGAGATGCCCATGGCCAGACCGGCGCCGGTGCCCACCACGGCAATGAACAGGGTGCCCAGCACGATGCCGCCGAGAAGGCCGGGCAGGCGCTGCATGGTAAAGGCCGTGAGGGCTGTCTTGGCCGCGATACCGGGGGCGGTGGCCCGCATATACAGGCCCACCAGAATGCCGCCGATGCCGATGGGCGGGATGAGGACCGCGCTGATCAGGGCGCCGGTACGGGCGTCACGGTCACTGCGGCCCACCAGGACCGCCTGGGCATAGGTCTGGGTGGTGAGGATGCCCAGAATCAGGGAAAGGCAGGCGCCTACGTCCTTGCCCACGCCCCGGGCAAAGAGGCTGGAGAAACGGACGCCCTCCGGGTTGTCGATGGTGGAGACCAGATCGAGGAAGCCGGACAGACCGCCGGTGATGGCCAGCACCATGATACCGCAGCCGATCATGGAGATGTAGAGCAGGAACAGCTTGAGCAGGCCCACGGTGCCGGTGCCCCTGGTGCCGCCGGCGATGACATACAGGGCCATAAAGGCCGCCGTGACCGCCAGAGCGGGGACTGTGCCCAGGTTGGGCAGCACCACGGCAATGACGGCGGTACCGGCCAGGAGCTGGGAGATCACGTTGATGAAGGTGCCCACAGAATTGAGCAGAGAGGCCGCCATGCCGGCAGCCGGGCCGTACTCCCTGCGGAGGATGCCCACCAGGGTGCGGCTCCCGCCTGCCCGAAGAGGTCGGGCAAAGCCCAGCGCCAGGATCAGACAGCCGATGCCGCCGCCCAGGGTGAACCACCAGGCGGACATGCCGTAGCTGTAGGCCAGCTGCGCCGTACCGACTGTGGAGGAGCCGCCGACCAGCGTGCCCATAATGATGCCGGCCACGATGGGCGAGGGCGCGCCGCTGTCGGAGCTGCCCGAGGACGAGGAGGACTGCGTCTTCATTCCAGAATAAACAGCAAGGCCCGCGATGCCGGCGATGCTGAGGAGAAGACCGATGAGCTGTGGAAGGGTAAGTGCCATGGTCCGACACCTCCTGAGATATGACTGACGGGAGCCTGATGGGATACATCAGACTCCCGCTTTATCATAGCAATGTATTTTTCGCATGTCAAGACTTTGCGCGTGTTAAAGTCCGGAGGCGGAGGGGCGGGCCTGCCAGACGATCCGGACGCTGAGGCCCTGCTCCCTGGCGTAATCCACCGTGTTCTGTGTGCCGCAGGGTCGGCCGTCGCAGACGGCGATGAGGCGGCTGCTGTGGGACACCAGCCAGGCATTGCGCTTGCCATAGGCGTCAGCGAGGTTGGTCTCGTTGAGATACCGGGCCGCGTCGGCTTTTTTCAGGATCGCATAGAAGCGGTCCTTTGCTTCCTGCGGCCAGTTCTTTTCGCAATCGACGGCGGGCGCCAGGATGAAGAGGCGGATGTTGGGATAAAATTCCTTCAGCTCCGCCACCTGCTCCGCCGCCCACAGATCCACGGGCCAGGTGCCGCCGGTGATGAAGTTGGTATACCCATCCCGGAGAGCGTCGGCCAGGGCACAACGGATGAGGATGGCCATCTCCTCCTCGTCGCGGCGGATCCGTTCCGCCCGACTGCCGGTGACGCAGCAGGTGCGGAGACGCTGCTGCTCCGCAGGGGTGAAGGTATCGAAATCCCGGGCCTTGACGCCCTGTTCCAGGGAGGCCCGGAGCAGGTTCTGATGGCGGTAGGCCATAAACATCTCCACGTGCCGGACCAGCGCGTCCGTCTCGTCCTCACGGAGCTGCTCGAGACAGTCGATGAACCGGGCCGCGGCGCCGGCTTTTTTTCCGGAGTGGATGTTGGCGTATACGCCTCCCAATGTGATCGCTCCTTCCTGTTGAGCTGCCTCAGCTGAGGACGCGGCCCACCACCCGGAGCTCCAGCTCCGGGTTGACGGGGATCGGCGGATAGGCCGGATTGAAGGAGCAGAGGGCGGGACGGATGGCGCCTTCCTCCTCCACGTAGTCCAGCATCTTGAGGAAGCCGCGGCCGTCGTAGACAAAGATCCCTACCTCCCCGGGATCCAGTGTCTCCCGCCGCTCCACAAATACCATCTGGCCGTTGTGGTAACGGGGCTCCATGCTGTCGCCGCTGATCCGCAGGGCAAAATCCGTCCCGGTGGGGACCGTGGAGGCGGCCAGGCTCAGGACCTCGGAATCCTCCGCGTCCAGGAATTCCCCGGGACCGGCGGAGACCGGCAGGTCATAGATCCGCACATCGACACGACGGACGGTCCGACTGCCCACAGGGGCATAGCGGCCGCTGTCGGCCAAAATGGCGGCAAATTCCTCCACCATGCGCTCCCCTGCCGCGCTGAGCTCCGGGTACCGGGAGGCGGAGCTGCCGGTGAAATAGGGAATGGGGTCCGTGATGTCCAGGCACCGGCAGAGGCCGAAGAGCTGGTATGGGTTGGGCGTGGTCTCCCCCAGCTCCCATTTGCTGTAGGCTGCGGGGGTGACGGTGACGCCGACGCTTTGGAGCAGCTGTGTCAGCTCCCGCTGGCGGAGGCCCTTCTTGACCCGGGCGGCACGGATCCTCTTGCCGAGGGTGTTATTTTCCTTTTCCCGAAGGGCGTTGTATGAGAAGTCGGCCCGGACGAGCATGCAGATTCCTCCCGCTGCCCGGGGAAGCGGCCCCCGGGTATTTTTGAGTGTGATCATGATATCAGGGGAAACACTTTTTGTCAATCTGAATTCTCTGTTTTATAGAGTTTTTATTTTTAATCTGTCTATTTTTGATATTTTTAAGCAGCTCTC
>R15__coassemble_1285_pt1 | contig 13056 bp, 10 predicted proteins | sample R15__metabat2_high_PE_002 | metagenome-assembled genome bin R15
TCCGACATGCCGATGCCGTTGTCGGAGATCTCGAACCGATAGGTCGCGATGCCGTCCCGGGGCTCACCGAGCTGCCGTGCGGTGTACCGGACAGAGCCGCCCGCGGGGGTATACTTGACGGCGTTGGAGAGCAGGTTGATGATGATCTCGTTGACATGGAGCTCGTCGGCGTGGACATAGGGGTCTGTGATGTCCTCGTAATCCGTGGAAAAATCGATGCTCTTTGCCGTAGCGAGGGCCTGGTTCATCTGAACCACACCGACGATGGCCCTGCGTATGTCCACGGGGACCGGGGTAAGCTCCAGCTTTCCGGCCTCGATGCGGCTCATTTCCAGGATGTCGTTGATGAGGCTGAGCAGGTGGCCGCCGGCGGTCCGGATCTTTGTCAGGCTGTCCCTGGTCTGCGCCGGATCGTCCGCATGCCGAAGGGCAATGTCCGTATAGCCCAGAATGGCGTTCATGGGGGTGCGGATGTCGTGGGACATATTAAAAAGGAATTCCGTCTTGGATCGGCTGGCGGATTCCGCCTCGATCCGGGCCAGCTCTTCCTTCTTGCGGTTGATGCGGCCGATCAGCAGACCCAGATACATGGCAAACGACTTCATGATGCTGATGCCGCCCTCGGAGAATTTGTGGGCAGAGCGCAGATAATGGACCGTCAGCAGGCCCACCAGCTCTCCCTCCGAGTAGATGCGCTGCATGAAGGAGGATCTGGCCGGGCAATTCGGATGGGCCATCACGCCCCGGAAGCCCTCCCGGCAGTCGTCCATGAGGACGATGCCCTGATCTCCGTATTCCGCGCCGGAAAAGGCGGAGAAGGGACAGGCCGAGCAGATCCGCTGCGGAATGTCCTCCACCCCCGGGGCATTGAGGACGGTCCGGTCACCGTTCAGGTCCCGGTAGATCACCTGATCACAGCCGGAGATCTCCAGGATCCGCTTGCCGAAGAAGTCCAGCGCCCGGCCCAGGTCCGGATCGTTGTCCGCGATGTACGCCAGGGAGTCGGCGCGGAACTGGGAGACGATGAATTGGCTCTCGATCTGCTTTGCCTGCTTGCGCTCCGCCTCGTCAAAGTGGATCAGCGCCGTGATGTTCTGGTGGGTGCCCTCGATCCGGACGCCCTCCGTGTACTCGTAATTCCGGACGCCGCCGCAGCGCACCACCCAGGTCTCCCCGTTGGGGTGATGCCAGGGATACTGGACCTCGGCGTGCTCGCCGGCCGTCATTTTTTCCACCGATTCGGCGACCAGGTCATAGGAGCCCTCGTCGATGTGGTCGTACCAGGCGTGATAGGTCTCCTCCGGGGAGATCTGTTCTGTCAGGCCGATCAGGCCCAGCATGGCCTCGTCCACATACATCCTGGGGGGCTTTCCCTCGTCCAGCTCAAAGGCCCAGAGACCGATATTCGCCTTGGTCAGAATGTCCGAGGACAGGGCGATGGTACCCAGGGCACGCTGCTTTTCCTGTCGGATCTGGCGGACGTCCTCCGCATGGGTGTCCCGAATGCAGACGACAAACTGCTCTCCCGCCCGAATGATCCCGCAGGTCATGTAATGGGGCAGCTTCTCCGACCGAATGCGGTAGGTAAACGAAAAGGAGTCCTGCTGCGACAGGGTCCGGAGGATGTTGTCCCGGGAGAACATCCGGGAAACATACTCCCGGTCCGCGGGATAAATGTTCCGCTCCAGACCGTCCCGGATCCGGTTATAAAAGTTCTTTTCCTCCTCCACCCGGCTGACTCTGGTGGTATATTCCTCGGTCAGGTGGACGGTGGTGATCTCGTCCGTCCGCATATTGACGACAAATATGGAGCTGTAGGCGTTTTTCAGCGCCGAGATCAGGGTATCGGAAAGGCTCATGGTCGACCTCATTTCTGTCCGAACGGGTTCCCGGTTTGTGAATGGTGCTTCTTATCATAGCACAGGCGCCGGAAATTGCCAACCTTTTCCGAAAAAAGTCAAAAAAAATGTCCGCCCTGTCTTTGGGGCGGCGCGGCTCTTTGCCTTGACATTTCGAACATCAAAGTATAGTATGTCTTTATTATGAATTGCGCCTTTGGGCGCCGAAAGGGATGTATGTCATGAAAACGAAGAGGCCTCCTCTTCTGCCGATCATCGGCTGTCTGGTGGCGATGGTCTGTGTAGGCGTGATCTATCTGTGGAGCGTACTCAAGTCCGCTACCATGGAGTATTACGGCTTTACCAAGTCCGCCGCCAACCTGATCGCCTCCTTTATGATGTTTGCCTTCTGCGTCGGCAACTTTGCCGGCGGCGCTCTGAATGACCGGGTCGGACCGAAGCGCGTCAGCTTTATCGGCGTGATCGCCTTCGGCGTAGGCGTCTTCCTTTCCTCCTGCCTGAAGGCCGGCTGCAGCGTATGGCTCTTTTATCTGACCTACAGCGTCATCGGCGGTCTCGGCGTGGGCATTGCCTACGGCGCGATCCTCTCCTGCATCCAGAAGTGGTTCCCCCACAAGCGGGGCTTTGCCAGCGGCCTGGCCTGCTGCTTCTTTGGTCTGGGCACGGTGGTCTTCAGCCCCGTGATCAACACCCTGCTGGGCAGCATGACGGTCTCCGCCACCCTGCGCCTGCTCTCCATTGTGTTCCTTGTGGTGGGCCTTGCCGCCTGCTTTGCCATCCGTCTGCCGGATGAGGCATATCTGGCCGCGCTGCCCACACCGGCCGCAAAGAAATCCGCCATCGTCGCTCAAAAGGACTATACCCTGGGCGAGGCCGTCAAGACCGTGCCTTTTTGGTGCATGCTCCTGAACATCTTCTTCTATAACGGTACCTGGAACATGCTCAACCCCCTGATCCGTCAGCTGGGTGAGGAGCGCGGGCTGGCCTCCGGCGTGGCGGTCCTGTGCGTGTCCCTGACCGGCGTCTTCAATGCCGCCGGCCGTCTGATCATGGCTACCGTCTCCGACAAGATCGGTCGTACCACCACCGTGATCCTGCTCAGTGTGGTGACCATCGTCTGCGCTGTGCTGCTGACCTTTGTGGGCGGCCCGCTGTACCTGGTCGTGGTCCTGATCACCGCCTTTGCCTTTGGCGGTCCCTCCGCGGTCAACCCCGCCACCAGCACCGACATCTTCGGCGCCAAATACTCCGGCACCAACTACGGCGTGATCATGCTGGGCCTTGGCTTCTCCTCCATTGTATTCAACGCCATCTCCAACAAGCTCAACGAGATGACCGGTTCCTATACCTGGACCTTTATCATTGGGGCCATCACCGCCGCCATCACCATCGTTCTGATGGTCATCATCGATGTTTGCCTGAAAAAGCAGCAGAAGGCCGCAAAAGCAAAATAACATTCCTTTCAAAGCATTCGCGGCGGCCGTACGAGGTCTTTCGTAAGGCCGCCGCGGTTCTTTGAGCTTTTTGGGGGTCAGTAGGGCATTTTTTTTTTCTTTAAAACCCTCACTTCGGCCAAAAAAAAAAAATAATTTTTTTAAATTCTCTTGGGGGGGGGCTTTTTGTTTTTTTGCTTCCGGCGGCCGCGTTTCTTTGAGCTTTTTGGGGGTCAGTCGGGCATTTCTTTTTTGTGTCGGAAGGGCCGCCCCTGTCGGTTCATATATCCGATGGTGGACAGGGTGGAGATCCCCACAGGGCAAATATCCATACAGGCCAGCGATTTGGAGCACCCGTTTTCAAAGTGCTTTCGGTAGGCCTGCCGCAGGGGTTCTTTTCGGTCGTCTGTCTGAACATATTCCAGATAGATCTCGTTGGCCGCCACGGCGCCGTAAAAACGCCCCCGGCCTCCGTCCCCGGCATAATTGGGGCAGACCTCCAGGCAGAGCCCGCATTTCAGGCACTTTGCCGCCTGATACCGGGTCAGGAATTCCTGTGGGTCCGGCTTGCCCGATCTCCCCAGATAAGCCTGGGCGTCCTTCAGGTCTTCGGTAATGCGGGATCGGTCGACCCGCAGGTCGATGACAACGGGGAATTTGGTCAGCGGAGAGAGGACCAGCTCTTCGGCAGCCGAGGGATCGACAAAGGTATTGCACGCCAGACCCGGCCTGTGATCGATCACCATGGCGCACCCGCCGCACATTTTTTGCAGGCAGCCGCATTCCCATTGGATGCGGCGGCATTTTTTTCCTGTTATATCCGTCAGGTCATCCCGGTAATTGAGGTGCTCCAGGATGCCGGCGACCGTTTCTTTTTCGGTCTTTTCGTAGTCAAAGACCGCCCAGTAGGGGGGCAGATCCGGTCCGTCCTGTCTTTTGATCCTGACCCTCATCCCCCATCCCCCTCTTCCCTGGTATCCCGGGTCTCCTCGTCAAAAAACGAGACGGTGATCCGGTCCTCTTGTTTGTCATAGACGGCCAGGGAGCATTTTTTCATGGTCTCCCGGGTCTCCGGATGATCGCTCCGGATGTGGGCGCCACGGGACTCCCGGCGTTCCTTTGCGCTCTGCAGGATCGCCAGGGCCAAAAGCGCCATATACCGAAGCCGGAGATTTTCATAAAGGGAGACCTCCGGATCCAGCCGGAGCTTGTTCAGCGCCTCCCGAAAAAAGCGGATGTCCCGGATCCCGTTGTCCAGGCCTTTTTCGTCCCGCGTAATGCCCAGGCTGCTGTTCATGACGGAGGCGATCTCCCGGAGGATGTAGACGGCGGGATATTCGCTTTGGGAGGCTTTTAGCTGCCGGATCTCCTCCTCCTGTCGGCGGATGTACCCGTCAAAGATCGCCTGCCCCTCTTTGTCGGAGCCGGCCAGCGGGCCCCGGGCCAGGGCGGCCTCCGCCGCCGTGGTACCGGAATGGATCGCCGCGAGCAGGGAGTTTCCCCCCAGGCGATTGGCGCCGTGATATCTGGACGCGCATTCCCCCACCGCGTACAGCCGGCGGAGGTTGGTCTCGTGGCGGGCATCCACATCGATGCCGCCCATAAAAAAGTGGACAGCGGGGCTGATCGGGATGCTTTCTTTGGTAATGTCCAGATCCAGGTAGTCCCGGCACAGCTCCCAGACCTCCCCCAGCCTTGCGCGGATCCGCTCTTCCCCCAAAAAGGTCACATCCAGATATACCTGAGACGGACAGTCCCAGATACATTTGGAGACAATATCCCGGGGCATCAGGTTGCCCTTTTTGCCGTACCGCTCCTCCATAAAGTAGACTCTCTCGCCCCCGCGGAGGTAATACAACCGTCCGCCCTCTCCCCGGGCCGCCTCCGAGATGAGCATTTTTTTGTGGGAGGTCTCGATGGTCGTGGGATGATACTGAATGAATTCCAGATTGCGCAGCCGGACGCCCTGGCTGAACAGTCGACCGGCGGCGTATCCGTCACAGGTCTCTGTGCCGGTGGTCTTTCCGAACAGCTTGTTCTGCCCGCCCACCGCCATGATCACGGCGTCCCCATAAAAGGCCCGCAGATCCCCGGTCAACGGGTCCATGGTCAAAACGCCCCGGCAGGTGCCCCGGTCGATGAGCGCGGAATGAAAGACCGGGCCCGTCACCCGCCGGACGGAGCCCAGGATCTCATATTCCCGGCATTTTTGATTCATTGCCGTGACGATCTGTTTTCCCGTGGACGCGCCGGCATACACCGTGCGGCTGTGGCTTTGTCCGCCGAAGGCTCTTGTGCAGACACGGCCCTCCCCGTCCCGCTGAAAGGCCACCCCCATCTCCTCCAGTCGGCGGATATATTCCGGCGCTTTTTGGCAAAGCGTCAGGATGTCCCGCCGGGATTCCAGACAGCAGCCGCCCCTCCACGTGTCCTCGGCATGGGCCTCGACGCTGTCCGCCGGATCCCCGACGTCCAGGACCGCGTTGATGCCCCCCGCCGCCATCACGGACTGGGACCGTTCCGAGCAAAAGGGAGAGATCATGGTGACGCGGGCCCCCTTTTCCGCCAGCCGGATCGCCGCGGACAGGCCCGAGATCCCGCTGCCGATGATGATGATCTTCATTCTCATCCTCCCGCGTGTCCGGTCCAGGTCACAACAAACCCCGTCAGCGCAGCCGTTGTGAGCAGCATCAGGACCGCGCAGATGACAAAGGTGATCCGGTCCGCGCGCCTGAGCTGCTCTTTCTCTCTCAAAAGGCCAAAGGTGATGGGGGATCTGCCGACGGATACCCCAAGGTGAACAAAGATCGCCGCAAAAAACAGGAGCTCCGTCAGCAGGATCCCGAGCTTTTGAAGCCGGGACAACGCGCTTCCGGCCGCAATAAAGTCAAAGGCCCCCACATGCAGGTGCAGGAGCGCCAGGATCCCCAGGGCGGACGCCCGCTGCAGGATCACCCGGAGCTTCATTTTTTTGTAACGGCCAAGATCGGCACCGTCATTTTTAAAAAACAGGATCAGCAGACTCAGCCCCACATGGACCGCCGTCAGCGCGGCCGACGCGTATGCCAACGCCTTGCAGACTCCATAGCGGTACCATCCGGTCAGCATGGAATAGCTCATGGTGCCCAGATGTCCCAGCAGGATCGGAATCAGCAGCCACGCGGCCGCTGTGTTCCCTTTTTTCATCTTTCGTCCTTCCCGCCTTCCGTCATTTGACATCGGTCCCTATTCGCGGTCCCCCGGCGGCCATGCTCCGAAGGGGCGGAAGCTCCGGGCCGCTCTCATTTGGCAGACGAATCGCAGCTCCCCATGACGGAACGGCCCGCTTCGTCTCCCCACAGCTCTTCAAGCGTAAGACCCTTTTGGTACATATAGCCTGCCAGTTCACGCCCCACATAGCGAATATGCCACGGTTCGTAGGAATATCCGGTCACGGATTCCTTTCCCTTTGGATATCGCAAAATAAAACCATGTCGAAAGAGCTTTCCGTGCAGCGCTTCCAATTTGGGGACGCATTCCTCGCTGTCAAAATCATCCTGCCAGACATCGTCTATTTTTACGGAAATATCGAGCCCGATCCCCGCATTATGCTCGCTGCAGCCCGGTTTTGCCACACGGGCCTCCGCAAGATCCAGCCCCAATTCCGAAAGGAACCGCGCATACAGGGAGGCCTGTCTCTCGAGGGATCGGTATCCGGAATACAAAAGCACATCCAGCTCTGTTCCCGCCACCTCCGCCTTTAGTGACGCAAATGCCTCTGCCGTTTTTTCTTCGATCGGCACCGCGACCCCCTCGTCATTTGTCGCCTTCACGATCTTCAGCGTTTTGTAATACGCGTCGGGAATCGGGTTTTCTTTGTTGATCAGAATCGCGTATTTATTTTGATAAAGGTCTTTCGTCATCTCTGTTTTTCCCTCCGCCTCATTTTCGCCTTCCGGTTCGAAGGATCTCGACCGCTGTGACAAGTACTTCCCTGGCCGCCCAGTTGACGAACGAGATATTCCCGACAATATCTGCCTTTATGAATACCGGCTCGTTGACAAAATATTTTTTGGCAAGGAGATAACAAAGGAGATAACATCGGAATACATGATAGTCGCTGGTTACGATTCCTGTCGCTGCCTCGGGATTCTCCATCAGCGACAGGGAGCGCCGGATCCCCTCCCGGGAAGAGGTTGACCGATCCTCGATCAGGATCCTGTCCTCGCTGATTCCCATCAATTTTAAGTTGTGACATTCCACGACCGCTTCCGGCATCGGCTCATCCGGGCCCTGCCCGCCCGAACAGATCACCTTTGCGGCAGGATGCCTGATCAGATATCCTGCCGCGGCTTCGATCCTTTTTCTCATTTCAAAGGTAGGTTCATACCCCGATACATAGGCGCCCAGCAGTATAATATAATCCACGTCTCTGCTTTCTGCTTTTTTATTCAATACCACCGCAGCTATGTACAGCAGCGCGATCCCGGCCAACAGGGCAAAGGATCCCGCGCAAAGGAGCAGTCCCGCGACAAACGCCGCTTTGCAGGGAAAAACCATCCGACAGAGCGCGCACACAAGATTCAGCATGCCATACAGGATCCAAAATATGCTGAATCTCAGATGCCCGGGACGCACGATGGCCGTCCTGAGTAAAAAATACAGAAAACAGATCGCCGCAATGATCAAATTCATCATACTCGCTCAGATCGCCCTCCCGGCATCAGGTCCGAATTGGTGTGCAGGTTCAAATTTCCCCGGATCGAAAAAAGTTGAAGGCTTTGGACATTCCGCGGGGAAACGGCAGCGTTTTTGTGCCGATCTGTCAGGCACGGAGGATCTTTTGCAGTTCCCATACCGCGGCGGCGGCCAGCAGGACCTCTGCCGTCAGTTGGGCATAGGCCAGGCCCACCATGGGGAACAGTCGGTTGAGGAGCACCAGAGCCGGGATCTCGAGCACCACCTTGCGCAGGATGGCAAAGGCCAGAGACTTGCGGCCCATGCCGCAGGCCTGGAACACCCCGACTCCCAAAAAATCCACGGACAAAAAGGGCTGGGCCAGAGCCTGGCCGATCAAAAACGCGGCGCCGTAGGCGATGACCGTCTCGTTTTTCATAAACAGGGCCACGATCCCCCGGGCAAAGACCAGATACAGCCCCGTCCCCAGAACCATCAGAGCGCAGGAGATCTTTGCCGCAAAGAACAGGCCCTCCCGCATCCGACTCCGGTTTCCGGAAGAAAAGTTATAGCCGATCAGGGGCATGGTGCCCTGGCTGATGCCCATGGCGATGTACATGGGGATCATGGCCAGCTTGTGGGCAATGCCGATGGCGGCCACCGCCTCGGAGCCGTATGCCGACATAAAGTTGTTCAGCACCGTCATTCCCGTCACGTTCAGCAGATTCTGTATGGCCGCGGGCACGCCCACGCCGCAGACCTGTCTGAGGATGGTGCCGGTGGGACGGAAATCTCTTGGGTCCATACTCACCAGGGACCGCTCCTTTTTGACCGCCTTCAGCACCACAAAATACAGGCAGGCCGCGCAGTTGGACAAAAAGGTGGCACATCCGGCCCCGGCCGCGCCCAGGTTCAGCCCGCCGGGCAGAATAAAGAGCGGGTCCAGCAGGATGTTCAGCAGGCAGCCGCTCATGGTTCCCACACTGGCATGGAGGGCCATGCCCTCTGCCCGGAAGAGCTGGGCGGTCACTACGTTCAGGATGGAGGGGATGGCGCCGCAGGTCACCGTCCACATCAGATAGCGGGCGGTGGCGTCCCGGGTGGTCTCGTCCGCCCCCAGGAGGCGCATCAGCGGCGCTCTGCCCAGTGTGCAGGCCAGCGAAAACACAGCGCCCGCAAGGATGGAAAAATAAAAGCCGAAGGCAGAGGTCTTTTTGACGGTATCGTAATCGTGTACCCCCATGGCCCGGCTCATCACGGAGGAGCAGCCCACCCCCGCCAGGTTCACCACGGCGTTAAAGGCCAGGATCACCGGGGCCGCCAGGGTGACCGCGCCGGTCTCGATGGGGTCGTTGAGCATCCCCACAAAAAAAGTATCTGCCAGATTGTAGAGCACCATTACCAGACAGGAAAACACCGTGGGAATCACCAGTCCGGCTACCGCCGATGGGATGGGCATGGTCTCAAACAGTTCGATCTTGTCTGTCTTTGCCATGGATCGGTTTTCATTCCTTTGCTTTGTGTTCTCCTGTTTTGGGCGTCAGTCGATCACCCGCAGGAGCGCGTCGGTCTCCTTGCGTCCCGGGGCCGTCGGTTCTTCGGCAGCGCGGCCCACCACAATCAGGGCCGAAACGGACTCCCCCGCGGGGAGATCGATCAGCCCGGCCACCTTCTCCTCGTCAAAGATGCCCATGATCAGGGTGCCCAGGCTCTGTTCCCATGCCGCCAGACAAAAGGTCTGGGCCGCGATGCCCGCGTCAAAGGACTGCCAGTGGCTCCCCTTGGGGGTGGTGGGTGAGCCGTCCCGCTCGTAGCCGGATCTGCCGGTCACGGTGGACAGCACCACCAGCGCCGGCGCGTTGGAAAGAGTCTCGGCGTTCTTGGCAAAGCCCGCCATCCCCTCCGCGGCGATCCGGTCCAAAAGGGCCCGGTCGGTGACAAGGGTATAGCGCGTGGTCTGGGTGTTCTTCCAGCTGGGGGCAAAGCGGGCCAGCTCGATGACCCGGCAGAGCTCCGCCCGGGAGACAGGCTCCGCCGTATACCGCCGGATGCTGCGGCGGGTAAGGATCGCTTTTTGAAGTTCCATTGTCATAACCTCCTGAGGTGGTGCTCTGACCGACGGGGTGCGTGGGCCAGGGGATGAGCGCCCTTGGCGCCATACAGCGTACGGTTCTCTGGTCCCTCGGGGTGCGTGGACCGGGGGATGAGCGCCCTTGGCGCCATACAGCGTACAGTTCTCTGGTCCCTTGGACCAGAGAACCGTCCCCTGGTCTTGTCTCACGGTGTCATGATATCGCTTTTCTCCCGGCGTTGTCAAGGCCCACGGGTCAGCGCAAAAGCGCCCCGGGCCTGTTCAGTCGATCAGACGGTGGATGTCCGGGAAGCAGCGCAGGGTGCGCTCCAACGTGCCCGTTACCCAGGCGAGGGTGATCCCGTAATTGGTAAACGGGATCCCCTGGTCCACGGCGCATTTCATCCGATATCGGATGTCCCTTTGGGTATTCATGCAGCCTCCGCAGTGGATGACCATGGCATAGCCGGACAGATCCTCCGGGAATTCGGTCCCGCTGCAGGTCTCGAATCGGAACGTGCGGCCGCAGCACTGCTGCAGCAGCCTTGGGATCTTGACGGTTCCGATGTCGCCGCACTGTCTGTGATGGGTGCAGCCCTCCGCCATGAGGATCCGATCGCCCTCCTTGAGGTCCTTTGCCGCCGCGATCCCCGCCGCCGCTGTTGTTAAAAAGCCCTTGTACCGTGCCATCAGGATGGAAAAGGTGGTCAGCGGGATCTCCTCCGGCACCAGCTTTTGTACCGCCGCCAGCGCCTGACTGTCGGCGATGACAAGCCTCGGCGCTTTTGTGAGGCGCTCCAGAGCCGAACGCAGCCCGGTCTCCTTTGTGATCACGGCGTGCCCGTTGTGATCCAGGATATCCCGGATCGTCTGCTGCTGGGGGAGGATCAGCCTGCCCTTTGGCGCGGACTCGTCAATGGGGCAGACCAGAAGAAGGTCATCCCCCTCCTCCATCAGATCTCCGACGATGGTCCCGGTGTCCGACCGATCGGACACCTGAGAGCCGATCCGTTCCTTGAGCGTGGAGATCCCGCTGCCCGTAAGCGCGCTGACGCAAACGGAGCGGTCCCCCTCCGGGATGACCTCCCCGCACAGATCCGTTTTGTTCAGGGCGATGAGATAGGGGATCTCTTTTTCCTCAAAAATGGCGATCAGCCGATCGTCATAGGCATTCCGGCCCGCCGAGGCGTCCACCACCAGCACGGCAATGTCCGTTTTGTTGAGGACCTGCTTTGTCTTTTGGACCCGAAGCTCTCCCAGTGTGCCCTCATCGTCAAAGCCGGGGGTGTCGATGATGACGACAGGGCCCAGGGGCAGCAGCTCCATGGTCTTGGTGACCGGGTCCGTCGTGGTCCCCTTTGTCTCGGACACCACGGCGAGCTCCTGCCCGGTGACCGCGTTGACCAGGCTGGATTTTCCCGCGTTGCGGCAGCCGAAAAAAGCGATGTGCAGCCGCTCCGCGGCCGGTGTTCCGTTCAAGCTCATGGTTGACCCTCCTCAGAATTCGCTCTTCCCGGCCTCCGGGGCCGGGGCAAAGATCGCGTTGGCCTGCGCCTCCGTCAGCGTGACGCCAAACACCTCTTTGTAATATTCCACGGTCTTTTCCGTGATGTCAATGTCCTCAAACAGCGTCGGATATACGGTCCCGGCCAGCCACAGGAGGGTGACGGGGGTATCCACCCCCGGGGTATAGCTGCGGTACATGCCAAGAGGCATTTTATAAACCTTTTGATTCCGCACCGCGTCGATCCCGCTCCAGTCATAATTTCCCACCGTGCCCCGATAGAGATCCTCCGGGAACGCGGTGGTAAAATTGGTCATCAGGATCATCTCCGGATCCCATTGGTAGATCTGTTCCATCGTCACCTTGACGGAATTTTCCTCCGACAACTCCCCCGCGACGTTGACCGCGCCGATGGCTTCGGCCCACCACTGGCCAAAAAATCGCTGCCCGGAGGTCTCGATGGAGGTATCGCTGTACCGATACAGGAACAGGAGCCTCGCTTTTTCTTCCTCCGCAAGGGTCTCTGTCCTTTGGGCGATCAGCTGCAGGGTCTGCTCGCTGTAGGCCCGCACCAGCTCGGCTCTGCCGTTTTCTTCCTCCGGGAAGATCTGGGAAAGCAGCTCGATCCATTGGTTCAGGGTCTCCACCGCGTTGTATTCCCATTGATTCACAGAGACCGCCACAGCGTTGAAACCGGCTTTGTGGAGCTTTTCTCCCAGCAGGGCGTCGGAGGCGTTGTAAAACACGACCTGCGGATCCAGCTTCATCAGCTCCTCGGTGTTCACATCGGAGCCGCTGATGGCCGTGGTATCCGCGCTGAGGATCTCCGGATACAGCTCCGACAGGATGCTGCTTTGGGCCGCCGTCATGCTGGCGGGGGCGATCGCCACCAGCTTCTGCGCCGAATCAAAGAAAACGCAGAGAACAGAGGGCAGCGGCAGGATATTGCACACGGCGATCCGCTCGATGTTCTTTGGGAGCGTGACGGCAGTCCCGCTGTGATCGGTCACGGTGATGGTTTCGCCCGCATTGGGCTCGGGCGCGCTCTGCACGGCGCAGCCGGTGAGCAGGCCCAGGACCAGGACGGCAGCCGACAGAAGGCAGATGAATCGTTTTATCATGTTCGGTCTCCTATCCTTTCTCCGATTTGAAGCGTTGTCAGGTCCGGGCTCTCGCTGTGGAACATTCTCCCGGAAAAGGCCTCGTGCGGCAGGGGGATCAGGCGGCACGAGGCGGGCAGGATCGGCCGGTAAAGGGGATCGGCAATGACCGCTTTGGCTTTTTGGCAGGCGGCCACGATCTCTTCTTCCCCCACGGCACGGATGTCACCGGCGGATAAGACCCCCGCCAGCTCCGGCAGGGCTTCCAGCGGATATACGACGCGGGGGGTCCGGCCGGTCTCCAGGGCAGCGGCAGCGGCAAGGGAGCGGGCGATCACGCTTTCGCCGATGATCAGGAGGTCCTCGTCCCGATCCGGCCCCCATGCCGAAAACGCCATGCGGCTCTGTCCGTCCCGCTGCGCGGCCTCCAGAG
>R15__coassemble_1356_pt1 | contig 12548 bp, 11 predicted proteins | sample R15__metabat2_high_PE_002 | metagenome-assembled genome bin R15
GCCCTGAATTCCTCGTCGTCGGCGCAGCCAAAGAGTGCGGGCAGACGGCTATTCCATGTGATGAGCCGCTGATCGCCAAAGGCATGGTACACAAAAAAGCCGCCGGGCAGCAGCTCGCTCAGGGCGGAAAGGGCGGGAAGGGTCTCCTGGGTCAGTCGGATGTTTTGTGGCAGAAGGTCCGGCATGTTCATTCACCTCGATGCGGTCTGACGCGGTGGGCAGAGGCCCCGGCCGCGGCGCGCCCGGCCGCCGTCGGGACGGCACGGGAACGGGCAAAACTTTTTCCTATTTTATCACAGATCCCGGCGGAGCACAAGAACCGTTTCGCACCGGGCAGAAAAAGCGGCGCTCCGCCCCTTTTTTTGGCAGGGCGGAGCGGATGACGGTCTTTGGCTGCTTTGACTGTGTCAGGCCCGCAGGGCGGGAATGAGCCATAGGGCGGCGCTTTGGCCGGCAGCGTGGGAACCTTTTGCGGGATCCGCGCCGCCGGCCGTGTCGGAGCTCATCGCAGCTCCGCGGCCAGGGCGCAGAATTCGTCGATCTCCTCCGCCACCATGGCCAGGCTGCCGCGCCAGAAGGCGCTGTCGGTGATGTCGATGCCCGCCACCGCCGCGGTATCCTCCGCGGTGGAGACGGCGGTGGCCCGCAGCAGCGCCTTGTACAGCGGGACAAAGCGTTCCCCCTGCTCCCGGTACGCGGCGTACAGGCCCATGCCGAAGAGGCCGCCGAAGGCGTAGGGCCAGTTGTAGTAGCTCAGGCCGCCGGAATAATAATGGCCCTTGCACACCCACATGTAGGGATGCATCCGCTCCGGGTCCAGACCGGTGCCGTAGGCCGTCTTCTGGGCCTGGGTCATCAGCTCGCAGAGCCGGTCCGGGAACAGGAAGCCCTCCTCCCGGTTATCAAAGACAGACTTTTCGAAGAGGTAGCGGGAGTAGATGTCGCAGATGATCTGGGTGGTATCCGACAGGCGGCTCTCCAGCAGCGCCAGGCGGACCTGCGGGTCCCGCTCCCGGGCGATGGCGGTCTTCATGACCAGGATCTCGTTGAAGGTGGAGGCCGTCTCCGCCACGGGCATGGAATACTCCGTGTTGAGGATGGAGCTGTCCCGCAGCTGCCGGTCGTGGAAGGCGTGGCCCAGCTCGTGGGCCAGAGTGACCACATCGCCGAAGGAGCCGTCAAAGTTGGTCAGGATCCGGCTCTCTCCCAGCTCGTGGACGCCGCAGCAGAAGGCGCCGCCGGACTTGCCCGCGCGGGGATAAAAGTCGATCCAGTCACAGTCAAAGGCGGTACGGACCATGTCCGTCAGGTCCGCGTCAAAGCCGGAGAAGATCTCCAGGAGATAGTCCCTGGCCTCCTGTACGGTATAGCGCCGGGCGGACGCCCCCACCGGGGCAAACAGGTCGTACCAGGGCAGGCCCCCCTCGTGGCCCAGGAGCGCGGCCTTGGCCCGGAGATATTCCCAGAATTTGGGCAGGTACTCCGTCATGGCCTCCAGCAGGGCGTCCAGAGTCCGGGGATCCATGCGGGCGGACAGGACCGCCTCCTCCAGGGGACTGTCATAGCCCTTGAGGGCGCAGCGGCTCAGGACCTCCCGCTTGATGGAGTTCAGGCTGTAGGCCACCGCGTCCCGGATCCGGTCGTAGCAGGCCAGCTCCGCCTCGTAGGCCTCCCTGCGGACCGCGGGATCGGCGTCATAGGCCTTGTTGCGGATGTCGGACAGGTTGGTGGTCTCGCCCCGGTAGGTCACGGGGACGGAGGCGGTCAGGTAGTTCTGCATCTCGCCCCAGGCGTCGGAGCCGCTGATCTCGTACAGGCTGATGATCCGCTCCTCCCGGTCACTGAGCAAATACCGATCATCCTCCCGGATACAGCGCAGATAAAAGCGGAATTCCTCCAGCTCCGCCGCGCCCTCCAGCGCTTCCGCCGGGACCGACGCGATGAACTTGCGGATCGTCGTCTGCGGCGCGGCGGCCGCGCTCTGTCTGGTCATCACGGTGCCCATCAGGGCCGCCGCCTCCTCGTCCGAGGCGTTGACCGCCTGGCGCAGGCTGGCATAGATCCCCAGGCGGGCAAGGACCTGCGTCAGGGCCTCCTCGGCCCGGATCGCCCGGAGCACCACCTCCGCAGGCGGGCCGGACAGGTCCGCCGCCAGGGCCTCCAGGGCCTCCAGGCCCCGATCCACCAGCGCCAGATCCTCCCGGATCTTTGGGTCGGAAAAGCCGGAATACAGGCCCTCCAGTGACCATTCACCCTTCATTTCTGATTCCTCCCTGTTTGTTTTTTTCATCATACCACATCCCATCCACCGCCGCAACCGTCGGTCGCGGACGGGCCGCCTCTCTTTTTTTGGTGGGTCCCTTACTTGTGAAAAACTTCACAAGGAAAAGCCCGCGCTTTGCCGGGTTACTATCTGGACATCCCACAAAAAGTCTGATACAATTCAAGGGTTATGTGAAATAAGAAACAGAGGTGATTCTTATGGCTCTGTCCTTCTTCGGGGGCGTACACCCCGATGACAAAAAATCCCTCTCCTGTGAAAAAGCGATCGAACGCTTTGAGGGCCCGGCTGAGGTCATTATCCCCATGTCTCAGCATATCGGCGCTCCCTGTAAGCCGCTGGTCGCCGTAGGAGACCGGGTTTTGATGGGCCAGATGATCGGCGACAATCAGGGTCTTTGCGTTCCTGTGCACGCTTCGGTGTCCGGAACGGTAAAGGCCATCGAGCCCCGGCCTCACACCGGTGGTTCCCCCGTGAATGCCGTCGTCATCGAAAACGACTATCAGTACGAGCTGGCCCCGGAGATCCAGCCCCGGGAGTCCATCGACGGTCTCAGCGCCGATGAGCTGTGCCAGATCATCCGCAACGCCGGCTGCGCCGGCATGGGCGGCGCCACCTTCCCGGTCCATGTCAAGATCTCCAGCGGCCTGGGCAAGTGCGACACCATCATCGTCAACGCCTGTGAGTGCGAGCCCTACATCACGGCGGACGACCGTCTCATCCGCGAGATGCCGGAAAAGGTCATCGGCGGTCTGCGGGTCATTCTCCACATCTTTGGTCTGGAAAAGGGCTATATCGCCATCGAGGACAACAAGTCCAAGGCCATCGACATCCTGAAGGAGCGGCTTCTCGGCGCCTCGGACATTGAGGTCCGGGTCCTGAAGACCCGGTACCCCCAGGGCGCCGAGAAGCAGCTGATCCAGACCATCACCGGCCGTGAGGTGCCTCCCGGCGGTCTGCCCGCCGCGGTGGGCTGCGCCGTGTTCAACACCGCCTCCACCGCCGCCATCTATGACGCGGTGTACAACGGCATGCCGGTGATCCGCCGCGTGATCACCGTTACCGGCTCCGCCATCAGCGAGCCCAAGAACTTCCTGGCGCCCATCGGTACCCCCTTCAAGGCCCTGATCGAGGCCTGCGGCGGCTTTGCCAAGGCGCCCTACAAGATCCTGGGCGGCGGCCCCATGATGGGCATGGCTCAGTCCGATCTGTCCGTTCCCATGATCAAGGGCTCCAACGCCATCACCTGCTTCTCCGAGGAGGACAAGGTGGAGGTGGCCAACCCTCACTGCATCCGCTGCGGCCGCTGCGTGGAGCACTGCCCCATGCACCTGATGCCCCTGTACCTGTACAACTATGAGCGGAAGGGCGACGCGGAGGGCCTGATCAAGTACAATGTCACCGACTGTATCGAATGCGGCTGCTGCGCCTTTGGCTGTCCCGCCCGGATCCATCTGGTCCAGGCCTTTAAGAACGGCAAGCAGATCGTCAAGGATTACCAGGCCAAACAAAAGGCTGCCGCCGAAAAAGCCGCGGCGGCCAAGGCGTGAAGGAGGCGGAAGGCATGGATCTTGAAAACCTGAATCTGACCGTTTCCGTCTCGCCCCATGTACGGCACGAGGATTCCACCCGCAGCCTGATGGTGGACGTGATCATCGGTCTTGTCCCGGCCATGGTGGCCGCGGTCTACTTCTTTGGCTGGCGGGCGCTGTGCACCCTGCTGGTGAGCGTGGCGGCCTGCGTCTTCTTTGAGTGGGCCTATCGCAGGCTTTTGAAAAAAGACGCCACCATCGGCGACTGCTCCGCCGTTGTGACCGGTGTGCTGCTGGCCCTGGTCTGCCCCGTCACGATCCCCTACTGGATCCTGATCATCGGCGCCTTCTTTGCCATTGTGGTGGTCAAGCAGCTTTACGGCGGCATCGGCAAGAACTTTATGAACCCCGCGCTGGCGGCCCGTGCCTTTTTGTTCTCCTGGCCCGTGGTCATGACCACCTGGGCCGCCCCCGGCACCGCTGTCAGCCTCTTTGGCTCCAACGCCGACGTGGTCACCACCGCCACGCCTCTGAGCTATATGGCCTCCGGTTCTCTGCCCGCTCAGAGCATCATGGAAATGCTGATGGGCAACATCGGCGGCTCCATGGGCGAGACCTCCGCGCTGCTGCTTCTGCTGGGCGGCGTCTATCTGCTGGTGCGCAAGGTCATCAGCTTCCGCATTCCCGTCGCGTATCTGGGCACCGTGGCTGTTCTGGCCTTCCTCTTCCCCATGGGCAACGCCCGGGGCGCCTGGATGCTGTCTCAGCTCCTGAGCGGCGGTCTGATGCTGGGCGCCTTCTTTATGGCCACCGACTATGTGACCTCCCCCGTGACCAAGTGGGGCCAGGTGCTCTTTGGCATCGGCTGCGGCGCGCTGACCATCTTCATCCGCTACTTCGGCTCCTATGCCGAGGGCGTCAGCTATGCCATCCTGATCATGAACGCCTGTGTGTTCCTGCTGGATAAGGTGGGCATGCCCCGCCGCTTCGGCGTCGTGAAGGAAAAGAAAGGCGGTGCGCAGTAATGGAAAAGACCAACAACACCGCGTACTACGTCAAGCTTACCGTTACCCTGTTTTTGATCTCCGCCATTGCCGCGGCGCTGCTGGGTCTGGTGAACAGCATCACCAAGGATCCCATCGCCCAGCACAAGGCCGACGCGGCCAGGGAGGCCATGTCCATCGTTCTGGCCTCCGACAGCTACGACGCGGTGGACTTTGTGGATGAGACCGGCACCGTTTCGGCCCTGTATCGGGCCGGAGACGCGGGCTATGTGGCCGACGTCACCGTAGGCGGCTGCCAGGGCAGCATCGAAATGATGGTGGGCGTGGACGCCGACGGCAACGTGACCGGCGTTTCCATCGTGGACCAGGCGGAGACCTCCGGCCTGGGCGCCAACTGCGTCAAGTCCTCCTTCCTGGATCAGTTCATCGGCGGGTCTTCCTTTGCCGTGAGCAAGGAAGGCGGCACCATCGACTCGCTGACCGGCGCCACCATCACCTCCCGCGCGGTGTGTACCGGCGTGAACAATGCCGTGGCCGCCGTGGCGGCACTGCAATAAGGAGGGGCGCGTTATGAATGTGAAACAGCAATTCAAGGACGGCCTGCTGACCCAGAACCCGGTTCTGGTACAGCTTTTGGGCATGTGCTCTACCATGGCCATCACCACCACCCTCTTCAACGGCATCGGTATGGGACTGAGCGTCCTGATCATCCTCACCTGCTCCAACATCGTCATCGCCGCCATCCGCAAGATCGTGCCCAACAAGATCCGCATTGCCTGCTATATCGTCGTCATCGCGGCCTTTGTTACCATGGTGGATCTGCTGCTGCAGGCCTTTTTGCCGGACCTGGCCAACTCCCTGGGCGTGTTCCTGCCGCTGATCGTGGTGAACTGCATCATCCTGGGCCGGGCGGAGGCCTTTGCCTCCAAGAACTCCGTGGGCGCCGCCGCGCTGGACGGCATCTTCCAGGGCCTGGGCTATACCATCGTTCTGGTCATCATGTGCGTCATCCGCGAGTTCTTTGGCTCCGGGACCTTTGGCGCCGGGGTCATCGGCGGGATCGGCACCGGCGAGGGCGTGCGCATCTTTGCCGCGGAGAACGGCTGTATGCTCCTGATCCTCCCCTTTGGCGGCTTTATGCTGCTGGCTGTTCTGATCGCCGTCGCTCAGTACTTCCTGAACAAAAAGCAATCCGATGAAGAGGAGGCGGCAAAATGAGCATTACAAGCATTTTTACCATTGCCCTGGGTGCCATTCTGGTCGAGAACTTCATCTTCTCCCAGTTTTTGGGCTGCTGTCCCTTCCTCGGCGTCTCCAAGAAGATGGATACCGCCATCGGCATGGGCGTGGCCGTTACCTTTGTCATGGGCCTTGCCTCCGCGGCGACCTGGCTGATCAATCTGATCCTGGTCCGGCTGGACCTGGAATATATGCAGACCGTGGTCTTTATCCTGGTCATCGCCGCTCTGGTGCAGTTTGTGGAGATGTTCCTGCAGAAGAAGGTCCCCACGCTGTACACGGCTCTGGGCATTTATCTGCCCCTGATCACCACCAACTGCGCGGTCCTGGGCGTTGCCCTGCTGAACATCCAGTACGGCTATAACTTCCTGGAATCCGTGGTCTACGGCGTCACCGGCGGTCTGGGCTTTTTGCTGGCCATTGTGCTCTTTGCCTCCGTGCGGGAGCGGCTGGACCTGTCCGCCGAGTGTCCCAAGTGCTTTGAGGGCTTTCCCATTGCCCTGATCTCCGCCGGTCTGCTTGCCCTGGCCTTTATGGGCTTCTCCGGCCTGTCCATCGGTTAAGGAGGCGGAAGTATGAATATTGTTTTTGCTGTTCTGGTCCTTGGCGTCCTGGGCGCCGTCTTCGGCCTGGTCCTGGCCGTGGCCTCCAAGATCTTTGAAGTAGAGACCGACCCCCGTCTGGAGGGTGTGGTGGAATGTCTGCCCGGCGCCAACTGCGGCGGCTGCGGCTTTGCGGGCTGCGAGGCCTATGCCAAGGCCATCTGCGCCGGTGAGGCCGAGATCGGTCTGTGCAACGCCGGCGGCGCCGACGCGGCCGCGAAGATCTCTGCCATCATGGGCGTGGATGCGGTCTCCGTGACCCGCACCGTGGCCTTTGTCAAATGCTCCGGCGGCTGTGTGGGGCAAAAGGCCGACTATTATGGCATTGCGGACTGCTCCGCCGCCATCCGTGTACCCGGCAGCGGCCTGACCCTGTGTACCACCGCCTGCCTGGGCTTTGGCAACTGCGCAAAGGCCTGTCAGTTTGACGCCATGCACATTGTGGACGGCGTGGCAAAGGTGGACCCGGAAAAATGCACCGGCTGTCTGGCCTGCGCCGACGCCTGCCCCCGCAAGCTCATCGTTGCCCGGCCCTACGACAGCAAGTACGCCGTGGCCTGCGCCAGCAAGGACAAGGGCGCCGTCACCCGGGCCAACTGCTCCACCGGCTGCATCGGCTGCAAGCTGTGCGAAAAGTCCTGTGAGAACGACGCGGTGCATGTGGACGGCAACCTGGCCGCCATCGACTTTGGCAAGTGCGTCAGCTGCGGCGCCTGTGCCGAAAAGTGCCCGAGAAAGGTCATTACCGACTTCTCCGGAAAAGCGGGGTAAGCCATGGCGCTGCAGGAATCCGGCGAAATGTATCTGGAATCCATTCTGGTGCTTTCCCGCTCCCTGTCGCTGGTCCGGGCTGTGGACCTGAGTGAATTCATGGGCTATTCCAAAGCCAGCGTCAGCCGGGCAATGGGCATTCTGAAGGGAGAGGGGTACCTGACGGTACAGCCGGACGGGGCCATTCTCCTGACGGACTCCGGCCGTGCCGTGGCGGAGACCATCTACGAACGGCACACCTTTTTGACCCGGTATCTGGTGGGGCTCGGCGTGCCGGAGGCTGTGGCCTCGGAGGACGCCTGCCGCATCGAGCATGTGATCAGCGAGACCTCCTTCCGTGCCCTGCAGAAGCATATGCTGGAGGAGCACGGGATCTGAACCCAAACCCAAGGCCCGGCATTCCCAGAGGGAATGCCGGGCCTTGTTTCTGATCCGGGGGTTATTCCAGTCTTGTCGGCGTGATTCCATCACAAAGCGGCGTCAGGGCAGTGCCATCCAGGACCCAGAGCTTCAGTGCAGCCTGCACCCGCAGTGGAGTCTCCAGCAGCGAATACGACCCCGACGAAAACATCGTGCAGGCGCAGCCTGTCAGCTTTCCGGACTCGTCATAAAACGCATAGACCAGGAGCGCGTTTTGCCATTCGGTCTCCGCCGAAGAGGCGTTGAGTACCAGAGTCGTACCGGACTCGGTCTCCGTATAGAAGCATCCGTCCGCCGCCGGCGCGCACAGGATCCGGACCGTGAGGTCCCCTGTGATCTTTGTGATCCGATAGGCGTTTTCCGTTCCGGTGGTGTCCGGGCCCTTTTGATTTTTGTAGTTTTCGGTCTCGTCGACAGTCACGCTGATCACCGCAAAGCCGGGGTCCGGCACGATCACCAGGTTGACCTGTCCGTCTCCGCTGATATCCAAAAGCCCGTCTTCTCCATCCCGTACATAGGTCTGGGCGACCTTTTCCTCATTTATGCAGGCGTAGTTCGAGCTGTTATAGCAGACAGAGACCGCAGCGTGTTCGCATTCAAAGGAGACACAAAAGGGCCTGGCCGTGTTTTCCCTTTTTTCATGGCCGCAGATCCCGCATAGGCCGGCGTTGTCATAGGCATGGCCGGTGGGTGCGCTTTGGTAGTCGTATACCCGGTGGATCTCGCCGCAGTTCTCGCACGTATACAGCGTATAGCCATACTCCGTGCAGGAGGCGGGAACGACCGCTGTTTGCTTCCAGCGATGGCCCTCCGGCGCGGTCTCGAGCGTGATCTCCTCACCGCAGACGCCGCATCGGTACCGGATGCTGCCCGCCTCCTCACAGGACCCCGCCGTGATCGCGGCGGCCGCATAGGAGTGGGCCAGGTCACAGGGGGTGGTGCTTTGTGTCATGTCGGGGGAAGAGTAGAGATAATAGTCGATGGTCTTGAGGGCAGCAATGGCGAACACCGTCTTTCCGCTATATTTTATCGGGATCGTCGTTCCCGCCGTGATCTCTCCATTGCCGTATCCCGGTCCTCTCAAATCTGAGCTCGCCCGCCAGATCACACAGGTCTGGCTCTCCGTCGAAGGGTCCTCCTGCATCCTTTCCGCGCCTGCCCCGAATACGGTCGCGCCCCGAATATGGAGCGCAGTTTGAAAGTCCAGGGGAGAATCCATGGGCCCTTCCGCCCAGATAAGGATCCCACCGCCCAGCAGATCCAGTGTGCCGTTCGAGTCAAATCCGTCTCCCCCTGTTTCCTCCGGGTTGTCCTCGCCGGATAAGAAGACGTAGAGGTGTCCGCCGTTGACTGTGATGGCGTAATCGTAATCACGATCCTCCCCGGCGGCGTTGATGCCGTCATTCTTTGCGTAGATGCAATAGATCCCCGAGTGGATCGTGATGGTTTTTGATTCGATTCCCTCGTAGCAATTGTCCAGAAAGAGCCAAAGCTCTTCGTTGATCGCCTCTTTCTCCTCCTCGGAGGCAGAGGCGGGAATGCTGCTTCCCAGCACCAGGCTGTTTTCCGCGTGGATGCCGTCGTCTCCCGTACGGATCCAAAAGGTTCCGCCCGTGATCTCCGCCCCATTGTCCGAATGGATCGCATCATCCGGGGTATTGATCGCAAAGCTCCCCCCTGTGATGGTGATCCGCTCCCCCGCCTTCAGGCCCTTGCGGCTGTCTGTTTCCGAAGAAAAGGTTCCGTCCTCCGCGCCCTCACCGGCGGTAAGGGACAGGCTGCCGCCCGTGATATCCAGGCTGCCTGCCGACTGTATGCAGTCCGAACCCGACAGCAAGGTGATCGTGCCTCCTTTGATGCGGATCTCTCCCGCGCAGCCCGCCTCCGATGAGACCGTGTCCGGGTCCGATCGGATCCCGTCTCCGGAAAAGCTCTCGACCGTGATGGTTCCGGACTCCACGGTGAGCCGATCGTCCACGGAGATCCCGTTTTTGTCCGCGTCAATATTCAGTGTCAGATCCCGGATGGTAAGGCTTGCGTATTCACCGGTCTTGATGGCGTTTTTTGCGTTGGAGATCAGGTTCAGTGTTCCCTTTCCGGAGAGGATGATCTGAGCGCCGCTCTTTCCCTTGATCACCGCAGACTCGGCGAAGATCTCGTTGCTTTGGTCCCCACCATCATCCGCCGCACCCGAAAGATCCGCGTTATTCCGGCAGCTGTCTGTCAATCGATTCGTGAGCCCTTCAAGCGCCCGGATCTCCACGGTGGAGGAGGAATCCTTTTTTACGCAGATAGGAGCGGTAAAGGAGGACGTCAGGTCCAGCTCGGCCAGCAGCAGTACCGAGGGCCCGGAGGCTCCCTTTTTTACCTCGATGGACATGTCATTGGCCGTACCGGAAAACACATAAGTACCGCCCTTTTTTTTGATGCTCACGTTCAGGCGGTAGTCCTCGGTATTGGTATAGGTCGTTCCGTCGTTGTGTATGACGCTCATCAGCCTGTCCGCGTACGCGGATACCGTCGTGTATTCCGCCCCATCGGCCCGGATCCCGGTGATCTCGTAATTGGTATCCGATCCCTCATATACGGTAAGAGAATCCCCGTCAAAAAGGAAAGTCGTATACCCTACCGGCACCTGGATCCGGTCCGTCCCGTTGAGCAGGATCTCTGCCGTGCCGACGGCGCCTTTTTTGGCAGTCACCACAGCGGTGTCGCCCCGGATCGTGACACTGACCATCTCCGAGTCGGAGGTCTCCGCCGATGTCAGTGTGCCGGTCGAGGCGGTGATCTCGGCGCCCGTGTTCCCGATCTGGCGGTATTCCCATTCAACGGGCTCTTCCGCCTGGGCAAAGCTCATCGCCCCCAGCAGCGCAGCGGCCGCCAGGATCCGGGCAGCCGCTTTTTTGAGTTTCTTTTGCGTGTCAGGCATGTGCCTTCCCTCCCACAGGATAGTTTGGGGCCGACGAGGCCGCAGCGAGGAGCATGACGAAGTAGGATCGGGCCTCCGCCCGTCATTTCAGCACTGCGCCCCGGAGGATCTGTTCCCGCGACCTCTGCCTGGTATTCAGCCGGCGCTCCGCCAGGCCGACCAGGCGGTTCAGAGCGCCCGCCAGCAGAAAATAGAGGACCGCCGTGACGATCAGCGGAAAAAAGGCCTCGTAGGTACGGCTGCGGATCAGATCGCTTACCTTGGTCAGATCCTGCACGGCAATATAGCCGACGACGGCGGTGGCCTTGATCAGGCTGACGACCTCCGCTTTGAACGTCGGCATGCAATGGGAAGCGGCCTGGGGGAGGATCAGCCTGAAAAACGCGGCCCTTTCGGTATAGCCCAGAGCCAGCGCCGATTCCGTCTGGCCGGGATCCACGGCGGCCGTGCCGGACCGGAGCATGGCGACAACGCCCACGGCGAATACCAGCGAAAAAGCCATGATCGAGACCAGGGTGCCGCTGATCTTGGAGGAGCCGAACACGATGTAATACAGGATCATGAGCAGCACCACCACCGGCATGCCGTGGATCAACCAGGAAAAGAAGTCGGTGACGCGGTTGACCGCTTTGTTCCCGCCGCGGCACAACAGAAAAACGCCGAGTCCCAGAGCAGAGCCAAACAGGATGGAGAGGACGACCACCAGCAGCGTGGTCGCGGCGCCGCTGAGGAACAGCAAAAAGCGGCCCTCCTCCGCAAAGGTCCGAACAAAACCGGACTTGAGCGTATCAAAAAAAGATCGGTCTGTCCCGCCAGACGCGTCCGCGTCACTGCGTTTGGTAACCAGAACAAAGCCCATTTCGCAGGTCTCGTCCGAAAAATCCACGCTTTCCAGCCGGGCCGGAGTCTGCATGATGCTGTCTCCCGCAAAATCCACTTTTCCGCTGACGACGGCGGATACCAGGGCGCCGATGTCGTAGTCCACCACCTGCAGGCCGTAGCCGTACGCGCGGCAGAAGCGGGCGGCCAGATCGATCTCAAAGCCCACCAGTGACCCGTTTTTCATATAGCAGAAGGGATTTCCGATGTTGGAGCTGGAGCCCATGATCAGCGTGCCGTTTTGTCCGGACGCGGGCATGTCTACGACCTTTTTTTCCTCATCGTAATTCATCCAGATGTCATAGACCTCCTGCCAGGTCCCATCCGCCCGGATGTCCGCCAGATATTCGTTGATCTGTGTCCTCAGCGCCGCGGATGCTTCGTCATTTTTTCGGAAGAGAAAGCCCGCGGGAGCGCTGCTGATCTTCGGTTCCAGAATATACTGACCCTCATAGGCCCGACACATATCCCGGGCCGCATACATGTCGATCATATAGGCGTCGATCTTGCCGGCGTTCAGAGCCAGGGCCGTATCCACGTTGGAGTTAAAATACGCCAGTGTCAGGTCCCCGTCAAAATAGTCCGTGATCAGCGTGGCGGTGATTCCGCCGGTGATATTTCCGATGGTCTTGCCCCGCATGTCTTCTACGGTGAGCGTTTCCGGGTCGGCAGAGCCCTGCGCGCACAGAGCCAGCGCCAGCACCAGCACCAGCGCGATCCGCAGCGCCTTTTTCATATGCGTCCACTTCCTTTTTCGATTCGATCGGCGTCGACATCAATAGGTCGGCTTGTTGACGTACAGCCCGGCCCGGGCGCCCGGGGGGCGGGCGCCCGGCGGGGGCCCGCGGGTTGGGGGGGGGTTGGGGGGAGTGAAATTTATTGGCGGCGAGG
>R15__coassemble_1381_pt1 | contig 12365 bp, 9 predicted proteins | sample R15__metabat2_high_PE_002 | metagenome-assembled genome bin R15
TATTTGATGGCAAGCACGACTTCGCAGTACTTGGTGCACATGCCGAACAGGGCGGAGATCCACATCCAGAAGACGGCGCCGGGGCCGCCGACGGCGATGGCGCCGGTAACACCGGCGATGTTGCCGGTACCGACCGTGCCGGCCAGAGCCGTGGTGACCGCCTGGAAGGGAGTGACCTCGCCTTCGCCGGCTTCTTGCTTATCGAAGATCTTGCCGAGGGTATTCTTCATAGCGTAGCCGAAGTGGCTGAACTGAATACCGGACAGCCGGATGGTCATGTAGATGCCGGTGCCTACCAGAAGGACCAGCAGCCAGGGACCCCAGGCAAAGCTGTCGACCTTGCTTACGATTTCGCTGAAAGTCATGTGTGATTCCTCTCCTTACTTTGAGTAGTGGCGACATTCTAACACAGAGTTGGGGCAATTTCAATCGCTATATTCATAGCTTGTTCAAATTTTTTGATCCCGATGTGGGTTATTGGGTGTGTAAAGTCGGCTGATCCCCTCTATTTGTTAAATTGTTGACAATTTTGCCTGATAAAAATCGATTTGATAATTGTAAAACAAGTATATTTCCCGCTATAATGCGAGAGACGCAAATTGCGGCTTTTTTCACACTTTGTGAAAAAAGCCGCAATCTTTGTCATTCTTTTTGGGGTCTTATTCCGACCGGGCCTGCAGGAACTGCCGGAGAGAGGCGAGCTGCCGGGCCAGGGCCTCGGGTCCCGGACCGCCGGGCACATTGCGGCCCGCCACACAGGTCTTTGGGTCGATGGCCCGGTAGATGTCCTCCTCAAAGAGCTCGCTGGCCCTGCGGTACTCCTCCAGGGGGAGCGTATCCAGGGTATACCCCGTCAGGATGCAGCTGTTGACCAGCCGACCGGTGACGGTATAGGCCTCCCGGAAGGGCATGCCCTTGCGGGTCAGGTAGTCGGCGCAGTCCGTGGCATTGATAAAGCCCGCGGAGGCTGCCTTTGCCATGTTCTCGGGCTTGACGGTGACGGTGGCGATCATGGCCGTAAAGACCTCCAGGCACTGCTTGACGGTATCTACCGCGTCAAACAGACTCTCCTTGTCCTCCTGCATGTCCTTGTTGTAGGCCAGAGGCAGACTCTTCATGACCGTGAGCATGGCGACCAGATCGCCGTATACCCGGCCGGTCTTGCCCCGGACCAGCTCCGCCACGTCGGGATTTTTCTTTTGCGGCATGATGGAGGAGCCGGTGGCATAGGCGTCGTCCAGCTCCACAAAACGGAATTCCCAAGAGCACCAGAGGATCAGCTCCTCGGAAAACCGGGACAGGTGCATCATGATCAGAGAGGCCGCGGACAAAAATTCGATGACGTAATCCCGGTCGGATACCCCGTCCAGGGAGTTCTCTGTGATCCGGGCAAAGCCCAGAGCCTCCGCCACAGCGGCACGGTCGATGGGATAGGTGGTGCCGGCCAGGGCGCCGGAGCCCAGGGGCATCTCGTCCATCCGCTCCAGGCAGTCCTCCAGTCGGGTCACATCCCGCCGAAGCATGCAGGCATAGGCCATCATGTAGTGGCCGAAGGTCACCGGCTGAGCCCGCTGCAGATGGGTATAGCCTGGCATGACCGTGTCGGCGTTCTTTTGCGCCAGGTCCAGGAGGGTCCGCAGCAGCTCCAGCAGGAGCGCATGGGTATGGCCGATCTCTTTTTTGAGGTACATGCGCAGGTCCAGGGCCACCTGGTCGTTGCGGGAACGGGCGGTGTGGAGCCGCTTGCCCGCGTCCCCCACCCGCTGGGTGAGCAGACTCTCCACATTCATGTGGATGTCCTCGTTGTCGGTGGTGAATTCCACCTTTCCGGCCCGGACATCCTCCAGGATCCCCTGCAGGCCGGACCGGATGGTATCGGCTTCCTCCTGCTCGATGATCCCCTGCCTGCCCAGCATGGCCGCATGGGCCAGAGAGCCTGTGATGTCTTCCTCCCAGAGCCTGGCGTCAAAGCCGATGGAGGAGTTGAAATCGTTGACCAGCTCGTCTTCTTCCTTGGTGAATCTGCCGCCCCAAAGCTTCATATTCCTGTTCCTTTCTGTTCCGGATACAGCCCTGCCCCAAAGCCGTCAGGCCTCGGGGCAGGAGCTCTTATTTTTGTTTGGTCGGAAATCGGCTCAGTCGCCGTATTTGGTCCGGCTCTCGCCGCCGTTGAGAAGGCCCTTTTCCATCATGGCCGCCACGCGGATGGGCAGACCGAAGAGGTTGATGAAGCCCTCGGAGTCCTTCTGGTTGTAGTCGCTCTCGCCGAAGGTGGCGATGGACTCGGAGTACAGGCTGTAGGGGCTGGTCATGCCGGCGGGGATGATGTTGCCCTTGTAGAGCTTGAGTTTGACACTGCCGGTGACGGTCTTCTGGGTGACCTCCACAAAGGCGTCCAACGCCTCCCGCAGCGGGGTGAACCACTGGCCGTTGTAGACCAGGTCCGCATAGGTCAGGCTGAGCTCTTTCTTCTTGTGGGCAGTGAGCTTGTCCAGGCAGATGGTCTCCAGCAGGGCGTGGGCCTTGTAGAGGATGGTGCCGCCCGGGGTCTCGTATACGCCGCGGCTCTTCATGCCGACCAGGCGGTTCTCCACCAGGTCCAGCAGGCCGATGCCGTTCTTGCCGCCGATGTCGTTCAGGGCCAGGATCATTTCCTTGAGAGACATCGTTTGTCCGTCCAGGGCCACAGGGGTGCCCTGCTCGAAGTCGATGGTGATGTAGGTGGGCTCGTCCGGTGCCTGCAGGGGGCTGACGGACATCTCCAGGAAGCCCTCCTCCTCGTATCTGGGCTCGTTGGCCGGATCCTCCAGATCCAGGCCCTCGTGGCTCAGGTGCCAGAGGTTCTTGTCCTTGGAGTAGTTGGTCTCCCGGTTGATCTTCAGCGGGACCTTGTGGGCCTCGGCATAGGCGATCTCTTCCTCACGGGACTTGATGTCCCACTCACGCCAGGGGGCGATGATCTTCATATCCGGGGCAAAATGGTGGATGGCCAGCTCAAACCGGACCTGGTCGTTGCCCTTGCCGGTGCAGCCGTGGCAGATGGCGTCCGCGCCCTCCGCCAGCGCGATCTCCACGATCCGCTTGGCGATGATGGGGCGGGCAAAGCTGGTGCCCAGCAGGTAGCCCTCGTACTCGGCGCCCATCTTGATGGTGGGGAGCACGTATTCGTTCACAAATTCCTCGGTCAGGTCCTCTACGTACAGCTTGGAGGCACCGGTCTTGAGGGCCTTTTCCTCCAGGCCCTCCAGCTCGTCGGCCTGGCCGACATTGCCGGAAACGGCGACCACCTCGCAATTGTTGTAATTTTCCTTCAGCCAGGGGATGATGACGGACGTATCCAGACCGCCGGAGTATGCCAGAACAACTTTTTTGATCTCTTTCATGGGGTATCCCTCCATCTATAATCAGCGGCGCCGGTGGGGCGCCCCCCGCCGTGCCGCGGCCGAACATGGGCTAAGTGTACCACGGGACAGGCTGCATTTCAAGCCTGTTTTTGCATATTCAAATGAATATTTTTGGAATATTTTTGTATATTCCCGAGTTTATGCTGTATATATACAGATCAGCTGTATTATTCCGTGACCAGCGCGTTGACCTCCTCCTCGCAGGAGCGCATGGCGAGGATGGTCTTTTGGATCAGGGTATCCAGATCCCAGCCCAGCATGTCGGCGCCCTGTTGGATGACATCCCGGGAGCAGCCGGCGGCAAAGGAGGGCTGTTTGAATTTTTTCTTCACGCTCTTGAGCTCCAGGTCCGCGCAGCTTTTGCTCGGGCGCATCAGCACGCAGGCGCCGATCAGACCCGTGAGCTCGTCCACGGCAAAAAGGACCTTTTCCATCTCGTGCTCCGGCGCCACATCGATGCAGATTCCGTACCCGTGGCTGATGACCGCGTGGATGAGTCGGGGGTCCAGGCCCTCCGCCTCCATCAGCTCCCGGGTCCTGACGCAGTGCCGCTCCGGCCACTGCTCAAAATCCAGGTCGTGCAGCAGACCCACCAGGGACCAGAAAAGCGCGTCCTCTCCGTATCCCAGATCCTCGGCAAACCAGCGCATGACTCCCTCCAGGGTGCAGGCGTGTCGGAGATGAAAGGCCTCGTGATTGTACCGGGTCAGCAGGGCCCAGGCTTCCTCTCTGCTCATCTGTGGGTTCCTCCTTTTTTTCTGTTGGGTCCACTATACCCTCCCCTGTTGAAAAAATCAACCGTTGGGGGAAGGACGCCGTTTTTTTGTTCCGTTCCTTTGCGGAAAAGTGCTTGTAATCTTTTTTCTTCTGGTGTAGACTGGAGCAGTTGCGCGTTCCGGAGAGGCATGCCGTTTGTCTCGGCTCTGTGATCGATCCGCCTCCGTCCCGACCGCGCGGAACTACCGAATGAGGAAGTGCGTTATGGCAAACAGCAAGGCTGCCGCAACTGTCAGCGACGAGGTCATCAATGCCCTGACCGCGCTGATCAATAAAGGCCGAAAAAACGGCGTCATTCAGAGCAGCGAGCTCGCTCAGGAGCTGGAAAAGATCGATCTGACCGTCGAGCAGATCGAAAATGTATATGAATCCTTTGATGCCATGGGCATCCAGGTCGTCGGGACCGAGCTGGAGCTGGAGACCGAGGAAGAACCCGCCGAGGCCGCGCCCGCCGAGGAAGAGGAGGAGCTGGTCGACCCCATTGAGCTGGCCGCGGAGTACAATCTGGACGATCCTGTCCGGATGTACCTGAAGGAGATCGGCCAGGTCAAGCTGCTGACCGCGGAGGAGGAGACCTCCCTGGCCGCCCGGGTGGCTGCCGGGGACGAGGAGGCCAAGAAAAAGCTGACGGAGGCCAACCTGCGTCTGGTGGTCTCCATCGCAAAAAAATATTCCGGCCGGGGCCTGCACATTCTGGACCTGATCCAGGAGGGCAACACAGGCCTGATCCGTGCCGTGGACAAGTTTGACTATACCAAGGGAAACAAATTCTCCACCTATGCCACCTGGTGGATCCGGCAGGCCATCACCCGGGCCATCGCGGACCAGGCCAGGACCATCCGGGTCCCGGTCCATATGGTGGAGGTCATCAACAAGGTCACCCGCTGCAACCGGAAGCTGGTACAGGAGCTGGGCCGGGAGCCCACGCTGGAGGAGGTGGCCGACGAGCTGGGTCTTCCGCTGGAAAAGGTCATCGAGGCCAACCGTACCGCCGCCGACACCCTGAGCCTGGATACCCCCGTGGGAGACGAGGAGGATACCACCATCGGCTCCTTTGTGGAGGACGACAACACCCTCGGCCCCGCGGACGCCACCTCCAACACCCTGCTCAGTGAGGCGCTGAGCGAGATCCTCGACACCCTCACCGACCGGGAAGCGGATGTGCTGCGGATGCGCTTTGGGATGTATGACGGCCGGACCCACACCCTCGAGGAGGTGGGACAGATCTTTGGCGTCACCCGGGAACGGATCCGCCAGATCGAAAACAAGGCCATCCGGAAGCTGCGCCACCCCAGCCGTGCCAAAAAGATCAAGGATTTTTATTGCTGAGTCCCCAAACTGCCGAAGCGGCAGGATCGGAGCTGTGCTCCGGCCCTGCCGCTTTCTTTTTTTTACTTTTCGGATCCCGGGGAGAGGGCCTCCGGGAAGAGAGCCGAAACAGCCGCGTGGGCGGCTGCCTGCTGGGCGTTCTTCTTGCTTTTTCCTGTGCCGACGCCGACCTCCCGGCCGTTGACGCAGACCCGGACGGTAAAGCGCTTGGCGTGGTCCGGCCCGCTCTCCTCGATCAGTTCGTAGGCAACGGACGCGTCCCGGTCCCGCTGTACCAGCTCCTGGAGCATGGTCTTGTAGTCCGTAAACCGCAGCTCCGGCACCTCGGCGGAGAGGATCAACCGCTCCACCAGGTCCACCGCCGTGTCCAGGCCGCCGTCGAGGTACACCGCGGCAATGACGGCCTCCACCGCGTCCGCCAGGATGCTGCTGCGGCTCCGTCCGCCCGCGGCATCCTCTCCGTGGCCCAGCCGGAGATGGGCGCCCAGTCCGATCCGCGCCGCGGTGACGGCCAGGCTCTTTTCGCATACCAGGTCGGCCCGGATGCGGCTCAGCTCCCCTTCCGGCTTGTCCGGATGCAGCCGATACAGCCGTTTGGCCGCCGCAAAGCCCAGGATGCTGTCACCCAAAAATTCCAGGCGCTCGTTGCAGGCGGTGCCCCTTTTTTCGTTGGCGTAGGAGCTGTGGGTCAGGGCCAGGAGCAGCAGCTCCCGATCCCGGAAGGTATAGCCGATGGCCTTTTCCAGCTCTGTCATGTTTCCTCCGCCTCCGTGATCCGGCCGGCGGCCGAGAGTCCCGCTGCGATGTCGGCGGTGAGGCTGCTCCGGGCCGCCGTCATGGCCTGGAGGATCGCGCTGCGGATGGCCCGGGCGTCGGAGCTGCCGTGGGCCTTGATGACCGGCTTGGAGATGCCCAGGAACACCGTGCCTCCGGTCTCCCGATAGTCCATCATCTTTTTCATGTCGGAGATGCCGCTTTTGCAGATCAGGGCAGCCAGCTTGGTGAACAGGCTTTTGGTGAACATGCTCCTGAGCATGCCGCTCATAAAGCTGGCCGTTCCCTCCATGCTCTTGAGGAGCACGTTGCCGGAAAAGCCGTCCGCCACGATCACATCCGCGTCTCCGGAGAAGACGTCCCTGGCCTCCAGATTGCCCACAAAGTTCAGCAGGCCCGCTTCCTTTGCCGCGGTCAGGCGGGCGTAGGTCTCCTTGCGGAGGGTGTCTCCCTTGGTGGACTCCGACCCGTTGTTGAGCAGCGCGATCCGGGGATCGGTGATCCCCAGGGACCGGGCGTAGGCCTGTCCCATCAGCGCAAACTGGAACAGATATTCCGTGGTGCACTCGGCGTTGGCGCCGCAGTCCAGGAGGATGGCCTTGCCTTTTTTTGTGGGGATGAGGGGAGCCAGGGCCGCCCGGCGCACGCCCTTGATCCTGCGGACCAGCAATGTCGCGCCGGTCAGTACGGCGCCTGTGCTGCCGGCGGAAACATAGGCGTCTCCCAGGCCGTCGGCCAGCATCCGCAGCCCCACCACAAGAGAGGAGTCCGCATGGGTCTTGACCACGGTGACCGGAACATCCTCCATCTCTACCACATCCGTGGCGTGAGCGATCTCCACCCCCGGGGGGAGCGTGTCGAGCCCCTGGCGCTTGAGACTGGCCAGGATCTCCTCGCCCCGTCCCACCAGCACGATATCCGTGCCGAATTCCTCTCGGGCATCCAGCGCGCCGCGGACAACGGCATCCGGGGCATTGTCTCCGCCCATGGCGTCTACTATGATCCGCATCTCAAAGCCCTCCTTTTGTTGTGTGTCAGACACCCTGATCCAGAGCGTCGATCTCGTCCAGAGACCGCTGGGCCATTGCCCGGTATTTTTCCGCCTTGGCGCGGATCCGCTGGGGCAGAGGCGGCAGCAGGCCGAAGTTTACGTTCATGGGCTGGAAGGATCCCACCGACTCGTCGCTGATGTAGGCCGCCATGGCCCCGATGGCCGTCTGACGGGACAGCTCCGGCAGCGGCCGGGACAGCAGGGTGTTGGCCATGGCCCAGCCCGCAAGGAGGCCGGAGGCGGTGGACTCCACATAGCCCTCCACCCCGGTGAACTGACCGGCAAAGGCGATGTTCGGGGACTTCCTGGCCCGATAGTACCGGTCCAGAAGACGGGGAGAATCCAGGAAGGAATTCCTGTGCATCACGCCGTAGCGCAGGAATTCCGCGTCACGCAGGGCCGGGATCATGGAAAAGACCCGTTTTTGCTCCGGATGGCGCAGATGGGTCTGGAAGCCCACCAGGTTATAGATGGAGCCCTCCGCGTTGTCCCGACGCAGCTGTACCACCGCATAGGGCTCTTTGTCCGTTTTTGGGTCCCGGAGGCCCACGGGCTTCATGGGGCCGTAGCGCAGGGTGTCCACCCCACGGCGGGCCAGGACCTCCACGGGGATGCAGCCCTCAAACACCCGGTTATCCTCAAAGCCGTGCACCTCCGCCTCCTCGGCGGCGGCCAGCTCCCGGACAAAGTCCAGGTATTCTTCCCTGGTCATGGCGCAGTTGATGTAGTCCGCAGTGCCGCGATCATAGCGGGAGGCGAACCAGGCCCGGTCCATGTCCAGCGAGTCAAAGCTCACCAGCGGAGCCGCGGCGTCAAAAAAGCTGAGATACTCCCCATTGCCGAAGAACTCCCCCACCGATCGGGCCAGGGCGTCCGAGGTCAGCGGGCCGGTGGCCACCAGGACCATGCCCTCCCGGGGCAGCTCCGTGACCTCACCGGGGATCACCTCGATCTCCGGGCAGGCCCGGAGCTTTTGGGTCACCATGCCGGAAAAGCCGTATCGATCCACCGCCAGAGCGCCCCCCGCTTCTACCCGGGTGGCGTCTGCGCATTCCATGATCAGGCTGCCCAGTCGGCGCAGTTCCTCCTTGAGGAGACCCACCGCGTTCTCCAGCCGATCGCCTCGGAGGGAATTGGAACAGACCAGCTCCGCAAAGTCGGCAGAATGGTGGGCGGGGCTCATTTTTTCCGGCTTCATTTCCATCAGCCGCACATGCACGCCCCGGCGGGCGAGCTGCCAGGCCGCCTCGCTGCCGGCCAGGCCGGCGCCGATGACCGTTGCTTCAGGCTTCATTTGTGGAATCTCCTCCCTTTGCGCCCGCGGCACCGGACGCGGATCCTTTGGTTTTGCCGTTTTTTGCGGCCGCGGTACCGGAGGCGGCTTTTTTTCCGGAGGCGGAGGACGATTTTTTTCCCGCGGTCTTCTTTTTTTCTCCGGACGCGGGGGCATCGGCCGCTTTTTCCTCCGTCGAGGCGGTCTTGCGCTTGTAGCCCCGCTGATCCTCCGGCAGGAACAGCCGGCAGGCCTCGTTGATGCAGTAGGTCTTTTTGCTGCCGCGGCCGGAGCGCTTGAACAGGGTATTGCCGCAGCCGGGACAGTTTTCCTCCGTGGGGATGTCCCAGGTGATAAAGCCGCAGTCCAGGCCCCGCTCGCAGGTGTAGAAGGTATAGCCCTTTTTGCTCTTGCGTTTGACCAGTCCGCTGCCGCAGGTGGGGCAGCGTCCCGGCATCCGGTCGATCATGGGCTTGGTATTCCGGCATTCCGGAAAGCCGGGGCAGCCCAGGAACTTTCCGTACCGGCCGGTCTTGATGACCATCTTCCGGCCGCAGAGCTCGCAGACCTCCTCTGTCTCCTCCTCCGGCACCTTCAGACGGACGCCCTCCAGGGCCAGCTCCGCCTCCTGCATCTCCCGATGGAAGCCCTCATAGAATTCCGCGATCACGGATTTCCAGGGGACACGGCCCTCCCCTACCTCGTCCAGCTTTTGCTCCATGCCGGCGGTAAAGGCCACGTCGATAATGTCGTTGAAGCGCTCCTTCATCAGGCCGGTCACCACCTCCCCCAGAGGGGTGGGGGCCAGGCGCTTTTCTTTTTTGATCACATACTCCCGGTCCAGGATGGTGGATACGGTGGTGGCGTAGGTAGAAGGCCGGCCCACGCCTTTTTCCTCCATGGCCTTGACCAAGGTGGCCTCGGTGTAGCGGGCGGGCGGCTGGGTGAAGTGCTGTTTGGGGTCCCATTCCACGGCCCGGGCGAGCTCCCCTTCCTTCAGGTCCGGCAGGGGGGTGCTCTTTTCCTCCTGCTCGTCATCCTTGCCTTCTTCGTACAACGCGGTATAGCCCGGGAAGGCCAGGGACTGATGCCCGGCGCGGAAGGTATGGGGGCCGGCCTGGGTCTCGATGGAGATGACGTCGTACACGGCGTCCGCCATCTGGCTGGCCAGGAACCGGCTCCAGATGAGCCGATAAAGGCGATATTGCTCCGCCGTCAGGCTCTCCCGGATCCGTTCCGGGTCCAGGGCCGCGTTGGTGGGGCGGATGGCCTCGTGGGCATCCTGAGCGCTGCTCCTGGACTTGAATACCCGGTGTTTGCCGTAGTGGTATTCGCTGCCCCAGCGGCGGGTGATCTCCTCCCGGGCCGCGTCCATGGCCTCGTCGCTGAGTCGGAGGGAGTCGGTACGCATGTAGGTGATCAGGCCCACGGTGCCCTCTCCGTTGATGTTTACGCCCTCATACAGGCCCTGGGCAACGGACATGGTGCGCTTGGGGGTCATGTTCAGCTTTCTGGCCGCCTCCTGCTGCAGCGTGGAGGTGGTGAAGGGGGGCGCCGGGGAACGGCGCTTTTTTGTCTTTTTTACCGCGGTGACCAGGAAGTCCCCGTCATCCACCTCGTCGATGATCTCCCGGGCACAGGTCTCGGAGGTCAGCTCCCGCTTTTTTCCGTTGGTGGCGCTGTAGGAGGCGACAAAGCTGCCCTCTCCCCGCACGCGCCGCAGGGTGACGGAGATCGTCCAGTACTCCTCCGAACGGAAGGCCCGGATCTCCTCCTCCCGGTCCACCACCATGCGGGTGGCCACGGACTGCACCCGTCCCGCGGACAGGCCCTTGCGGACCTTGCGCCACAGCAGGGGGCTGAGCTGGTAGCCTACGATCCGATCCAGGATACGGCGGGCCTGTTGGGCATCCACCAGATCGTAGTCGATGTCCCGGGGGGCCCGGATGCTTTCGGTCACTACTTTTTTTGTGATCTCGTTGAAGGTGACCCGCCGGACCCGGTCATCGGGCAGCTCCAGCAGCTCCTTGAGGTGCCAGGATATGGCCTCCCCTTCCCGGTCCGGGTCGGTGGCCAGATAGATCATCTCGCTGCGGGCAGCGGCCGTCTTCAGTTCTCCGATGAGCTCTTTTTTGCTCTCGACGGGAATGTATTCCGGCTCGAAGGTGCCGTTATCCAGCTCCACGCCCATGGTCTTGGAGGGCAGATCCCGCAAATGGCCCATACAGGCCTTTACCGTATAATCGCTGCCCAGATAGTGACCGATGGTCTTTGCCTTGGCCGGTGACTCCACGATCACCAGCCTGCCCTGCCTGCTCTGCATAGTTCCAACTCCCTGCGGCCGAGGGGCCGCTTTTTTCTCTTTTATTCCTGCAGGACCCGGACGCGGAGCTGATAGAATTTTCCCGCGTTCTGTTCCGCGATTCCCCGGACCTGCAGCATGGTCATGGCCGCCATCATGCGGCCCACGGGAAGCGCAGCGCGCTCCGAGAGCTCATCCGCCTGCAGCGGACCGGACAACAGGGCCTCCAGGGCCGCCAGCTCGTCCGGACTCAGGTCCCGGGAAAGGGTTTCCAGGTCAATATACGGCCTGTCATCCTCGCTGTCAATTTCTTTTTTTTGCTCCGTCTCCTCCGCGTCGGGAGCCGAAGGTGCCTCCTCGGACCGCCGCAGCCGTTCCGGAAACAGCCAGCGATACTCCTCCAGAATGTCCTCCGCCGAGGTGGTCAGAATGGCACCCTGACGGAGCAGGAGGTGGTTGCCGGCATAGTTGGGAGCGTCGGCGGGACCGGGAAGAGCAAACACGTCCCGGCCCTGCTCCAGCGCCAGGCGGGCCGTGATCATGGTGCCGCTGCGCAGCGGCGCCTCCACGACCGTCACCCCGGCGCACAGTCCGCTGATGATCCGATTCCGTACCGGAAAATGCTCCGGCAGCGGCCGGGTGCCCGGCGGATATTCGCTGATCAGGCAGCCCCGTTCCTCCACGGCGGCAAAGAGCGCCGTGTTTTCCCGGGGATAGATCACGTCGACCCCGCAGCCCAGAACGCCCACGGCGGTGCCGCCGGCCCGCAGACAGCCGTCCACGGCCGCCGCATCAATGCCCTTTGCCATGCCGGACACCACGACGCAGCCCCCGGCAGCCAGCCCGGCGCCGATGCGGTGGGCGCTGCGAAGACCGTATTCCGTGGCGCTGCGGGTGCCGACCACCGCCACCGTGGGAACAAAATCCAGGGCCGGCAGACTGCCCTTCCAGTACAGCACCGCCGGCGCGTCCTCCAGCTGGCGGAGCCGGTCCGGATAGGCCGCGTCCGAGCAGGTGAGGATGTGGATGCCCTCCGAGGCGCAAAGGTCCAGGATCCGGTCCACCCCGGTCATATCCCGATCCTCCAGCGCGGCCCGCTCCCGGGGCGTCAGGTCCGGTACCCGGGCAAGGTCCGCCCTGGCAGCGCAAAAGGCCTCCCTCGGCGTGCCAAAATGCCGCAGGACCTGTTGGACGCTTCGGGCCGACAGCTCCCCGCGGGTCACCAGCCAGAGCCAGTAATTCAGCATCGGGTCTCCCCCTCTCCGGAAAAAGCGCCGCCCCGGCGCATCTCCCATATCAGGATGGCCGCCGCGGCCGCGGCGTTGAGAGACTCGCAGCGCTCCCGCATGGGGATCATCACACAGCCCTCCGCCGCCGCCAGAAGCGCCGGCCGGACGCCGCTGCCCTCGCTGCCGATGACCAGCACCGCCCGTTCTCGCGGGCAATGCGCATAAA
>R15__coassemble_1398_pt1 | contig 12236 bp, 6 predicted proteins | sample R15__metabat2_high_PE_002 | metagenome-assembled genome bin R15
CCTCCAAGCCCAGGTCGTCGACGTAATCCAGAAACGCCTCGTACTCCTCCGGCGTCATTCGTTCCGCCATCCCGGAAAGAAAAGCCTCCGGCAGCGTCGCGGCGGGGGAGGCGGACGCGTTTCCTTCCGCTTCCCCGATGTCCTCCGCCCTCCGGATCGCCCCGGAGGCGGTCCTGTTCTTTTTTCGACTCATTATTCCAGATAATCCGGGATCCCGTTTCCGTCCAGATCCAGATCGGCGTCGGAATCTCCCAGGATCTCACCGACCCGCATCCGGCGGGAGAGCTTCATGTCCTCCACCTGCTTGTGGATCATCTCCTTGACCTCCCGGGGGTGCCGGATATTCTTCATAGTAAAGGTCGGCAGGGATTTGTCGGAGGAGACGACTGTTACGCTGCCAACGCCAAAGATCCGCTGCCATAGGCTGATCCGAAGTGACAGATCCCGCACCCGATACAGCAGCACTTCCTCTTCCTTCAAGCTGAAAAAACCGGTCTCCAGAAAAAGTCGGTCCTCCGAAAGCCGATACCGGGTAAAGCTCAGGGGCATTCCCAGAAAACGCTTCCGGTCCCTCCACAGATAGTCGATCTTGGCTGTCATAAGGAACATCCTCTCATATACAGGTTCCGGGCAGCCCCGGACAAACAGGAGTATACCACGACTTCCCGGACCTTGTCAACGAAACACGGCCCCCTGCGGCCGGAAGTCCATTCGAAAACCATTTGTGAAAATATTTCGAACTCTCATTTTCCATCGCAAAATGAATTGACAAGATCGGAAATTCCGATTAAAATGAAAATGAAATTTTTCGGTCACGAATTGTTAGATATCGAAATGAATCAGAGTTCGCGCGAGCCGGTCCGGGAGACCGGACGGCGGGGGATCGCGTCGGAGGAGCGCCGACGCCGGCCCCGGCTTTTTTCTGTTCCCGGCCGCGGCTCAAAACCGGAAACCGCAATCACATCGGCAGGCTTGCCAAAAGGAGGTTTCTGCATGCTCAAACGTCTGGCAGGGTTCATCGGTGAGTACAAGCGCTACTTTATCATGGCGCCGATCCTCGTCATCTTTGAATCCGTTGCCGAACTGCTGCTGCCCATGATGATGGGAAAGATCGTGGACATCGGCATCGAAAAACAGGACACCCGCTACATCATCCTGATGGGTGCCGGCATGGTGGCGGTATCCGCCATCGGCCTGGTCGCCGGCATCTACGGGGCAAAATTTGCGGCCAAATTTTCCCAGGGCTACGGCTACAATGTCCGCCGTGCCATCTTTGACAAGATCCAGGACTTCTCCTTTGCGGACGTGGACAAGTTCTCCACGGCCTCTCTGGTCACCCGGACCACCACCGACGTCAAGACCATCCAGGAGACCGCCATGCAGGTGGTCCGCGTGCTCTTCCGCGGCCCCTGTATGATGCTGGTCTCTCTGGGGATCTGCCTGGCCCAGAACTGGAAGCTCAGTCTGGTATACCTGGTCGCCCTTCCGCTGATGCTGGCCGTGGTCCTCACGGTCATGCACTACACCCGGGATATGTTCCTGCTTATGCAGAACAAGGTGGATGGCCTGAACGCCTCGGTCCAGGAGAATCTCATCGCCATCCGCGTGGTCAAGACCTTTGTCCGCATGAACCACGAAAAAGCCAAGTTCAAGGTCGCCAATGACGACCTGACCAAGACCGCCTTCGGCGCCGTCATGCGGATCATCATCATGGATCCCTGCACTACGCTGATCCTCAACCTGACCACCCTGGCCCTGTACTTTGTCGGCGGCCGCATGGTGGGCAACGAAACGCTCCAGTCCGGACAGCTGATCAGCTTTATTCAGTATCTGAACAACGTCCTCATGTCCGTTATGATGTGCTCCATGGTCCTGACCTCCATGACCCGCGCCAGGGCGTCTGTCACCCGTGTGATGGAGGTCCTGGACCATCAGCCCGACATTGTCGGCAGCACCGAAAAGAAGGACGACCGCCTTCGCGGCGACGTAGAGTTCCGCAATGTTTCCTTCCGGTATCCCCAGTCCGATCGTGCCGGCATGGTGCTGGACAACATCAGCTTCCGGATCCCGGCAGGCTCCTTTGTTGCCATCGTCGGCGCTACGGGTGTGGGCAAGACCTCTCTGGTCAACCTGATCCCCCGTTTTTACGATACCACCTCCGGCGATGTGCTGGTAGACGGCGTGAATGTCAAGGATTACAGCCTGCATCATCTGCGGGAGAACATCGGCATGGTCCTGCAGAACAACGTCCTCTTCTCCGGTGACATCCGCAGCAACCTGCACTGGGGGAACGAGGAGGCCGACGATGCCGCCCTGCTGGAAGCCACCAAGGACTCCCAGGCCTACGAATTTATCAGCCGCTTCCCCGAGGGGCTGGACACGGCCATCGACCAGGGCGGCGTCAGTGTTTCCGGCGGCCAAAAGCAGCGTCTGTGCATCGGCCGCGCCATGCTCAAAAATCCCGCCATTCTCATCCTGGACGACTCCACCTCCGCGGTGGACTCCGCCACGGAGGGGAAGATCCGAGAGACCTTCTACAGCAAATACAAAGGCACCACGGTGCTCCTCATTGCCCAGCGGATCAGCTCCGTCCAGTACGCAGACAGCATCATCGTATTGGAAAAGGGCAGGCTGGAGGACATGGGCACCCACGATGAGCTGATGGCACGCTGCCGCGTCTATCAGGACATCTACGAATCTCAACAGAAAGGAGACACCCTGGACGATGGCGAATAAAGAAAAAGAACAGGCCGTAAAGGTCGACACCAAGGGCAGCGGTGCCTCCGAGAACAAGGAAGAAGAGGATGACGGCGACTACCGGATCAAGGGCTCCAACAACCGTCACGGCGGCGGCAAGGACTACCGCAAGCCCAAGGACACCAAGGGCACCCTCCTCCGGCTCATGGGCTACATCTTCCAGTACAAGACCCTGGTCATCCTGGGTGTGTGCTTCATGCTCCTGGCTACGGTCACCAACAAGGTGGGCAGCTACTTCCTCAAGCCCATCATCGACGACTACATCGTGCCCAACATCGGTAAGGCAGACAAGGACTGGTCCGGCCTGAACCGCACGCTGCTGATCCTGGCGGCGGTCTACATCGGCGGCATCGTCTGCCGCTATGCCCAGTCCGCCTGCATGGTTCGGGCCAGCTGGTCCGCCATCAACACCCTCCGTCAGGAGCTGTTTGACCGTCTGCAGGACCTGCCCATCTCCTATTACGACCGCAACAACAACGGCGAGATCATGTCCCGCTTTACCAACGACGCGGACTCGGTCCAGATGGCTATGGAAAACACGGTCCTGACCTTCATTTCCTCCATCCTGGACTTTCTGATCACCATCGGCATCATGATCTCCCTGAACTACAAGCTCTTTCTGATCACCCTGGTGTCTCTGGTCATCGACTACATCATTGTCAAAAAGATCGGCGCCAAGAGCAAAAAAATGTACAAGCTTCAGCAGCGGACCCTGGGCGTGGTCAATTCCTGCGTGGAGGAGATGGTAGAGGGCATCAAGGTGGTCAAGGCCTTTAACTACGAGGAACGGGCCCGCAAGGACTTTGACGAAAAGAACGTCGCCTACCGGGAAGCCGCCACCGATGCGCAGTTCTATGGCATGATCATCATGCCGGCCCTGCACCAGTTCACCTGTGTTGCGTACGCGGTCACCACGGTCGTGGGCGCCATCATGGTCATGAAGGGCTCCGCCACCATCGGCGGCGTGGCCTTTACCGTCGGCTCCCTGGCCACCTTCCTGACCTACACCAAGCAGGTGGCCCAGCCCATCAACCAGGTCTCCAACCAGGTGGTCAGCCTCATGAGCGCCATCGCCGGCGCGGAACGGATCTTCAATGTCATGGATACCGTTCCCGAGCTGGACGAGGGAACCGTCACCCTGGAGCAGGACGCGGAGGGGAATCTCTTCTGGAAGAAGGGTACCGACACCGTTCCCATGCAGGGCCATGTGGAAGTCCGGAACATCGACTTCAGCTACGTAGAGAACAAGCCGGTCCTCAAGCATCTTTCCGTAGAAGCGCTGCCCGGTCAAAAGGTCGCTTTTGTCGGTTCCACCGGCGCCGGCAAGACCACCATCACCAACCTGATCAACCGCTTCTATGACGTCAACGCCGGTGAGATCCTCTATGACGGCATCGACGTCCGTGACATCAAAAAAGACGACCTCCGCCGTTCCATGGTGGTCATTCTCCAGGATACCCACCTGTTCTCCGGCACCATTATGGAGAACATCCGCTACGGCAATCTGGAGGCCACCGACGAGGAATGCGTCGAGGCAACCCGGATCGCCAACGCCTATGACTTCATCACCAGCCTCCCCGAGGGCTTCAACACGGTCATCACCGGCGATGGCAGCAATCTGTCCCAGGGCCAGCGCCAGCTGCTCAACATCTCCCGGGCAGCGGTGGCCAAGCCTCCCGTGCTGATCATGGACGAGGCCACCTCCTCCATCGACACCCGTACCGAGCAGGTCATCCAGGAGGGCATCAACCGCCTTCTGGCAGGCCGTACCGTCTTTATTATCGCGCACCGCCTTTCCACGGTTCGCAGCGCCGACAAGATCGCCGTGATCGAAGCCGGCGAGATCGTGGAGTTCGGCAGCCACAACGAACTCATGAAGCTGGGCTGCCGCTACTACCAGCTCTACACCGGCCAGCACTCCCTGGAAGAGAACGACGTGGAATTCCGGGAAGAGTGATCCCTGAACAAAAAAAGGCTCCGGGCAGCCTGATCAGTCTGATCAGTCCTGTCCGGGGCTTTTTTCTGTCCGGAAGAACAAAAAAGACAAGGGCTTTGTGATCACTTTGTGATTGACTTCTCGTGTGTGGGGGGGGGTATAATGAGGTTGTTCGTGTTGGTTGTGTGTTTCTCCTTTTGAACAGAGAGACAAAAGTCCTTGATACGAACATCGAGCCGCGGGGAGCTCCTGGGTTCGAAAAGGCAAAGCATCGCGAAAGCGTGTGACGCAAAGCCAGGGGCTAAGGCCGTCAGAGGCTATGTCAGTCCGGCTACCGAAAACCGAGTATTTCCGCAGATTCCTGTTTTGTCGGTGTGCGCAAACGGTCTGCGGTTTTTTGCATCCTACGAAAGGACACGCCATGACAGACCGTACACTCAAAAGAATGAGCCGGGCCCAGCTTCTGGAACTGCTCCTGGCCCAGGTATCGGAAAACGAGGCTCTTGCGCAGCAGCTCGATCGTGCCAGAGCGGAGGTAGAGAGCCGCCGTATCGTGGCGCAGGAGGCCGGCTCCATTGCGGAGGCGGCGCTCCGCCTGAACGATGTGTTCTCCGCGGCCCAGGCCGCGGCCGACCAATATGTACTCAATGCCCGCCGGATGGCGGAACAGACCGGCGGTCTCATCGACCCGGAGCCGGAACCACAGCTCGAATCGGAGCCCGAAGCGGAGTCGGAGCCCGCACCGGAGCCACAGCCCGCACCGGAGCCACAGCCCGAACCGGAGCCGGAGCCCGAACCGGAGCCGGAAGGTGATCCTGCCCCTGAGCAAAAAACCCCAAAAAAGAAAAAGAAGGGGAATAAGAAGAAAAAAACCGGGAAAGAGAAAAAGAAAAAGAGATCATCCGATCACACAGAAGAAGCATGAAAAAAACAAATTCCTCTCCCGAAAGCGGCATGCCTACCCGGCAGCAGCTGGAAGCGGAGCTCAAACGTGAAAAATACAAGGGCCGGTACCGCAGCACCCTCAGGAGTACCATCTTCGCCCTCATTGTGGTGGCGGCGGTGGCAGTCCTGGCCGCTACGTTGTGGATGCCGGTACTTCAGATCTACGGCACCTCCATGACCCCCACCATTTCCGAGGGGGAGATCGTCGTCTCCCTCAAGGGCAGTGAATTTTCCGAAGGCGACATCGTCGCCTTCTACTACGGAAACAAGCTCCTGGTCAAACGGGTCGTCGCCGGCCCCGGGGACTGGGTGGACATCGACGACGACGGCAACATCTATGTCAACGATGTTATGCTGGAGGAGCCCTACCTCACCGAAAAAGCCTTCGGCGACTGCAACATCGAGCTGCCCTATCAGGTGCCGGACGGCCGATACTTCCTGGTAGGGGACCACCGAGCCACCTCCATTGACAGCAGGAACACCTCCATCGGCCCGGTGGCCGATGACCAGATCGTAGGCAGGATCGTCTTTCGTGTCTGGCCGTTTTCCTGCTTTGGCAGGATCGGCTGAGACCCTGCCGGGATCACCACAAATAAGAAAGGAGTCGGAATACCATGAAGCTGGAGACCGTGATCAACGCCGCGGAGACCGAGCGCACCCAAAAGAGAAAAAAGCGCCGCATCCGCATCTTCTCCGTTCTGGCCTGCCTTGTGGTGTTCTGCACCACCTATCTGCTGATCCTCCCCGCGGCGACCAAGGAGGCTCCCACCTATTGCGGTGTGGAGGAACACGTCCACGACGACGATTGTTACGAGGAGACCGAGATCCGGGAGCTCATCTGCTCTCTGGAGGAATCTGAGGGCCACATCCACACCCCGGACTGCTATGAGACCACCGAGACCCTCGTCTGCGGTCTGGAGGAGGGGGAAGGCGCCCATACCCATACCGAGGAGTGCTATGACGAGGAAGGCACCCTGACCTGCTCCCTGGAGGAATCCGAGGGCCACATCCACACTCCGGAATGCTATGAGACAACCGAGACCCTGATCTGCGCCCTGGAGGAAACAGAAGGACATCCCCCCACAGACGAATGCTATTCCGTTGCCATACAGCGGGAGTTGGTCTGCGATCGGGAGGAACATACCCACACACTGCAGTGCTTCTCGGATCCGGACGCGGACACCGAGAGCCCGTCTGTTTGGGAACAGACCATGGCGGACCTGACCTTTACGGATGATTGGGCAAAGAATCTCATCGCCGTGGCGGAAAGCCAGCGGGGATATTTCGAGAGTACACAGAACTACCTGGTGGACGAGGACGGCGAGACCCTCCACGGCTGGACCCGGTACGGCGCCTGGTACGGCGACGGACACGAATATGACGACTGGAGCGGCCTGTTTGCCGCCTTCTGCCTGGAGTATGCGGACCTGGATCTGGACGGCACCGAGGAGGCGGAGGACCCCGCGCTCTGGCAGCGTGCCCTCAAAAAGGCCGGTGAGTTCCGCACCACCCAGGAGTATGCCCCCCTGCCCGGCGATCTGGTCTTCCTGGACATGGACGATGACGGCCGGACCGATCATATCGGGATCCTGACCGACGCGGATGAGGAAGCGCTGCGCTGCATCGTTGGCGACGCGGCGGACGCGGTCTGCCTTTGCCGTGTCTATCTGAGTGACGACGCCATCAGCGGCTATGCTCCCATTCCCCTGAACCCGGATCTTGTGTCCGAGGCGGATGACACCGCCGAAGAGGCAATCGATCGTACGACCCCTCAGGAGTCTGAGGATGTCGAGAAAGTCGAAGAGATCGAAGACAACGAAGTCATCGAAGAGACCGAAGACATCGAAGAGACCGCAGACATCGAAGAGACCGAAGAAACCGAGGAGATCGAAGAAATCGGAGACGTCGAAGGACCCGATGACGCCGAGGAGGACGAAGCTTCCGAAGCTGTCGAGGACGCGGAAGCTCCCGAAGAGACTGCGGAGGGCACCGAAGAAGGCGAGGACGCCGAGGAAGGCGAGGACGCCGAGGAAGGCGAGGACGCCGAGGAAGGCGAAAACGCTGAGGAAGGCGAAAACGCTGAGGAAGGCGAAAACGCCGAAGAGACCGAGCTCTTTACCCTCACCGCGCTCACTCCCGGCGGCGTCACCGTCACCGTCAGTGGGTCGGTCGACTCACTGCCCTTCCCGGCGGAGGAGGTCACACTCACCGCTGCGGAGATCGAGGACGAGACTGCCGACGCTCTGGTAGAGGAAGCCCTCAACGAGGAAGGCGTCGAAGCGGAAAAGACATACCTCTTTGATATCACGCTCCTCCATGAGGAAGAAGAGATCGAGCCCACCGGGCCCGTCACCCTCACCTTCTCCGGCCTCACCGAGGAAGGGGAACCGGAGCCTGTCGTTCACCACATCGACGAGGAGAACTCGACCGCCGAGAACCTGGACGCCGTCCTGGACGAAAGCGGCAACCTTACTCTGGATACCGACCACTTCTCTACCTATGGCGTCAGTGTCCCGGTCACCGCCACAGTGGACAGTGTGTCCGTCACATTGACCTCCCTGGACTCCTCCGTCGCGATCGGCGAGACCGTCACGGTCTTCGGCCGCTACGGCGAGGTGGACATGGGCAGCGATTACAACAACAGCCGCGGCACCGACCATGCCTGGAGCATATACAGCGGAGAGGGAGTCGTCACGCTGGGCACCCAGACGGACAACGCCATCCGGGTGACCGGCGTCACGGAGGGCACCGCCATCCTCAAGCACACCTTCAAGAACGCTTCCTCTTCTGCCATCACCGAATATCTGGAGGTTATGGTCACCCAAAGCGGAGCCATCAATCCCGGCAGCGACTGGCAGGCCCCTGTCTTCAGCATCCCAATTCACAAGACCATCGATGCCTTCCGGGACGGCGTAGACAACCCGGACACCGACCTGGACAACATCCTTTCGGACACGGGTGACTACTACCGCCTGTACCTGGATGTGGGCCCTGTGGTCATCTCCACGCCTATGCGCCTTCTGCTGGTGATCGACCAGTCCTGGAGTATGAGCGGGAACAGCGATGTCAGCTCCGGCAGCGGGACCATCTCCCGCAAGACCGCCGTAGAGAATATGCTCCAGGGCGCCAACGGTCTGATCTCCACCTTCCTGAGCTACAACCCCAAAAACGAAGTCATGATCATCGGCTTTGACTCCACGGATGCCGGCATCACCGGTGGCTATACCTGCGATGCCCGGGTGGTCCTGGACTGGACCACCGCTGCGGAGTGGACCGGAAGCTACGATACCTCCTATGTTGGCGGCGGAACCAATTACAGCGCCGGTCTTCGTCTGGCCGGTGACGAGCTGGCCAGCGGCGGCTCCGGCTACGACACCTCCATGGTGTTCATCACCGACGGCATTCCCACCGCCTTCAGCCTGTCCGACGGCTCCCGCAGCGGCTGCGGTGACGTATCCGACGGCGCGGTTGAGCCCACCAGGGCCTGGTTCGACTGGCTGAAAAAGCAATGCCCCAACCTCCGGACCTATGCCATCGGCATTGGCGCCAATGCCCTGGACGAGGAGCTGCTTACCTATATGAACGGCGGCGAAACAGCCTACAGCGGCACCAGCTATACCACCATTCTCAACCAGCTTAAGGCTGTGATCGAGGCCCACATCACCGGCAGTGAGAACCTTTCCATCCGCGACACCATGAGCGAGTATGTGGAGCTGGCGGAGACGGCGGATTTCCGGGTCACTCTGACCCTCTCCGACGGCACCGAAAAGCTCCTGTATACCCAGAGCAACCCCGACACGGCCGGCACCGTCACCGCCGTCGGGGAGGAATATTTCGACTCCCTGACCTACGACCCGGACACCGGGACCATTGAGGTCCGCTTCAAGGATCGCCGCCTGGACACCGAGCCCGGCGCCACCTATGTGCTTTCTTATAATATAAAAACGACGGACACCGCCTACGAAGAATATGCCGAGGACAGCGGCGTCTATCTGGCCTCGGATAACAGTCCCGTCACAGGCGACGCCTCCACGGACTACGGCTCCAACACCACCAGCTCTCTCCGGCCCGGGTACCATTCCAACCGAGAGGCTGCCGCCACCTACACCGTTGTGGTCTCCGATACGGAAAAGGAAGAGCGAACCGATCTCTATCCCCATCCGGTCATCCAGGTATCCAAAACAGAGCTGACGGTCCACAAGATCTGGTCCGATGGGGAGGACGCTCACCGGAACGATTCCGTGACCGTCACCCTGCTGGCCAACGGGGAATCCACCGGACAGACCCTCACCCTCAGCGCCGAGAACAACTGGGAGGGTACCTTCACGGAGCTTCTCCGCAAGGATGAGTATCTCGACCCCATTTCCTACACCGTCGAGGAGACATCGGTCCCCGGCTATCGTACGGAATATTCCGACGGCATCTCTTACACCGAGCAGACTACCTACACCGAGGACGTCACCACCTATGCCTGGACGGATATGACCTCCTCCGAGAGCTTTTCCTCCGGCACGGTCTATCGTCTGATCTGCAGCGGCAAGGCCCTGGCCGCCAACGGGACGGCCCTCACCCTGGTGGACATCGATGATGAGGACACGGCTCAGCAGTGGAAGATTTCCAACGGGAAGATTCAGAATATAGGGAATTCGAAGTACATTACGATCACACAACAATCATCCACACAACAATCATCCAAAACCAAAAAGTCAACAACCTACAGCTATTCCGTCTCGCTCTCTTCCACCGGTACCACATTTACGCTGTCCAATTCCGGCAGCTCCGGAAAATCCGTCACCATCAGCGCGAGCTTCAAAGAAGGAACCTCCTCAAAGACCAAATTCCTGACCGCCAGTGGCAGTTCCCTTTCGGCAGAAAGCTCCGGAACTGCCTTCACCGTACAGAAGTACGACGCTGTCACCACCCAGGAGCAGCGTACCGTGGAGGGGGATCCCGTCACCAAGGCCGGCATCACCATTACCAATACCCTGCGCGAGGTTGGAACGGCGGACATTGCGGTCAGCAAAGCCTGGGACAGCGGAGTACCCGCCCGGTCCCGCGTCTCTGTGACTGTGGTGCTTTCCACCGAGGAAGACCCCGATACAGCCATTCGTACCGCAGTCCTCAGCGCAGCCTCCGGCTGGAGCGTCGTCTTCTCCGACTTAGAGCCCGGCTCATACCTCATCCGAGAGATTGCCATGGATGATTTTGTGGCAGTCTACACCGTGGACGGTGCGGAGTCGGGAGCCGACTGTGCCGTTGTCACCATTACCGGGGACTCGGAGGGCGAGATCGCCGTGGTCATCACCAACAGCATGCCCGGCTATATTCTGCCCAACACCGGCGGCATCGGAAGCACCAAGTATATATTGGGAGGCCTGCTGTTGGCACTGACCATGCAGACTGCCCTGATGTATAAAGTATTTCGACGCAAAAGGAGGAACTCCTCCCACAGCTGAAATACTCAAAAAAAAACAGCAGACATTCCCAAAAATACAAATTAGAAAGGAAACGACAGACATGAAGACTCTCAAGCGTATCGGCGCCGTTGTTCTGGCGCTTACCCTCCTGATGGCTCTTTGCAGCGTCGCCTTTGCGGCCACCGCGGGATCCATTACCGTCACCAACGCCGCCCAGGGCGAATCCTATTCCCTCTACAAGCTTTTCAACGCCACCTATGCCGACGGCGTGGAAGGCAGCGCCTCCTACACCATCGCAAACGATGGCCTCACCGGCAATGAGAATGGCTTTTCTACCTACTTCACCGTTTCCGATGGCGGCTATGTCAGCCTCAACAGCGGCGTAACGGACGAAGCTCTCCTTGCCTGGCTGGGCGCTCTGTATGACGGCGAGAACGTTACCGCTCCTTCCGAAGCGATCGCGACTGTCACCGCCGACGATAACACTGTGGTGTTCTCCAACCTGGCGGAAGGCTACTACTTCATTACCTCCGGTCTGGGCGCTGTGGTAACCATTACCAATGCGGCTCCCGAGGCTACGGTCATTGACAAAAACGATACCGCCCCCAACTCCCTGACCAAGACCCAGAACGGCATCTCCTACGGCGTTGGCGAGACCGTTGACTACACCGTCACCTTTGTTGCCACCAACCACATCACCGCCAACAAAGAGACCACCCAGGTCACCTCCTACACCCTGACCGATACTGCCGAGGGCGTCACCGTTGACTGGGATTCTCTGAACATCCTCGTGGGCGAGGCCACCCTGACTACTGCTGATTATACCCTCGAAGACGGCGTCATCACCCTTCCCTGGGTGGACAACAGCGGCGCCTCCATCTACGACAACGGCGTGACCGTCACCGTCACCTACTCTGCCGAAGTCACCGCTGCCGGCAGCTACTCCAACCAGGCTGCCCTCAAGTGGAACGACACCGAGCTTTCCGATCCTCCCAAGGTCGTGGGCAATAACTACAGCTTTGATCTGGTCAAGACCGACGGGGACGGCAAGCTTCTTGACGGCGCCGAGTTTGTGCTCTACACCGATGCGAACTGCACCGACAGCATCTCCCTGGTCGCTGCCGATGTTTTTTTTAATTATTCGGCTTCCACCGATATCTACACCGTGACCACCATCACCG
>R15__coassemble_1424_pt1 | contig 12009 bp, 10 predicted proteins | sample R15__metabat2_high_PE_002 | metagenome-assembled genome bin R15
GCTGCCAAAACGGAAAAAGCCGCCGTCAGCAAACCGTCACCGGCCAGCACGGCTCCCGCCTCGCCATAAATTTTGTGATTTGTCGGTTTTCCGCGTCGGAGATCGTCATCATCCATGCAGGGGAGATCATCGTGGATCAGGGAGTAGGTATGTACCATCTCCAGCGCGCAGGCAGCGGGAACCGCATCGATCGGGTCGCCGCCGCAGGCCCGGCAAAAGGAAAGGGTAAGTATGGGTCGGATCCTCTTTCCGCCGGAAAGGAGGCTGTATCGCATGGCTTCCAGCAGTCGGCTCTGCGGCACATCCGCAACAAAGCTTTGGCGAAGGAACTCCTCGATCCGTCCAAGGTCCGCTTCTCGCTGGGTCATATCGCTTCCTCCCAATCGGTGGAGAAGGGGGTCCGGACCGGCATGCCATCCTCCCCTACCGTAAGGAGTGTGACTTTTTGTTCCGCCGCGTCCAGCATGGTGGTACATTGCCGGACCAGGCCGGTTCCTTCTTCGAACAGAGAAAGAGATTCCTCCAACGGAGCGTCACCTCGCTCCAGCAATCTGACGATCTCTTCCAGACGTTTCATGTTTTTTTCAATCGTTTCGGACTGCTCATTCATGTTTCATTTTCCTCCGTTTTTCCGGTGATCACCGCTTCGAGACTGCCGTCGCTCAAAAGGATCGACACAGAGGTTCCCAATATGGCACCGGACGCGCTGCGGATGACCGTTCCGTTTTTTTCACGGACCAGCGCATAGCCTCTGCCAAGGATCTTCAGCGGACCGAACGCGTCCAGCATTCCCGCTTTGGACGAAAGGCGATTTCTTTCGTTTGTCAACAGATTCCGCATGCCCAAATTCAGGCGTTCCGAATGTGTCTTCAGGTCTGCCCGCCGCCTTTGCACATAGTGGTCCGGGCTTTGCAGTACGCCGGCCGAAGCCAATCGTCCCAACCGAGTTTTTTCCACAGAGATCTTTTTCTTCAGCGCTTCCTCCAGCCGTCTCTGACAGGAATCCAGGAACTGAAGGAGCTCCACCTTGTCCGGCACGGCGCGCTCCGCCGCATTGGAAGGTGTCGAAGCTCGCACATCTGCAACAAAATCCGATATTGTCGTATCCGGCTCATGTCCCACCGCGGAGATCACCGGGATCGCAGACGCATAGATCGCGCGCGCGACTCTTTCGTCGTTGAACGCCCACAGGTCTTCCATGGAGCCGCCTCCGCGGCCTGTGATCAAAATGTCTCCGCATCTCCATCTGTTGGCGATTCGGATCGCTCCCGCGATCTCGGCAGATGCTTCGTTTCCCTGTACGCGAACCGGCAGAATGTATACTCTGCTCAGCGGGTATCGGGTTCGAAGGATCCGTAAAATATCCCGGATCGCCGCGCCATCGGCAGATGTAACCACCGCGATCCGATGGGGATAGGTGGGAAGGGGCTTTTTGTGTTCCCGATTGAAAAGGCCTTCCTTCCAAAGCTTTTCTTTTAGCTGTTCAAAAGCCTGGTACAGGTCACCCACCCCATCCGGTGACATGCGAGTACAATATAGCTGGTATACGCCACCCTGCTGATAAACCGAAATTTTTCCCCAGGCAGTGACCTGCATCCCGTCCTTAGGTTCGAAACGAAGTGACGAAGACGCTCTGCTGAACATGACGCATTTCAGGCTTCCGGTGGAATCTTTTAATGAAAAATAGAGATTTCCGGTGATGTTGTTCGGTTTGAAATTCGAGACCTCTCCCCGGACCGCCAGATCCGACAAAAGTCCGTCACGATCGAGAACGCTCTTGATATATGCATTCACCTTTCCGACTTCCATCGGTTCCATTTTTTCATCTCCTTCTTTTATTCAGCTTCCGCTTCGAAAGCCATTTTTCCCAGGATGGCGATCCCCATCGCGTTATCGGTAGAATAACAGGGCTCCGCAAAGATCCCCTCCGGAAAGGTCTCTCGTAAAATGGAATTGGAAGATACTCCACCGGAAAAGAGGACGGGCAGACCGGGATATTCCTGTTGGGCCGCAGCCGTGACCTTTTTTACCGTTTCGCACACGGATCGGAGAACAAAGCTCGCGATATTCGCGCCGTCGCTGCCGCTTTGCCGCAGTTGTGCCGCCTTGTTCTCCAGCCCCGAAAAAGAGGCCTCCAGTCCATGACAGGACGCCACAAAAGGCTTGAGATGTAACCCGGCAGTCCGGGCGAGTCGATCCAATTCCTTTCCCGCGGGAAATCGAAGTCCCAACAGCTTGCCTGTACGATCGATCAATTGTCCTGCCGCCAGATCCGAGGTTCCTCCGATCCGTTCTGCCGACATCATCCGATCCTTTTCTTTTTTGTTAACGAGCAGCAATTCTGTCGTCCCACCCGAAAGATGCCAGGCCAAAAACGGGGCCCGAAAAAGCTCGGAATGACCTGCCGACCAGGCTGCCGCAGCCAGATGACCCTGCTGATGACTGAAGGGATAAAAGGGAACCCTCAGAACGGAAGCAAGGCTTTTTCCAAGAGATTCCCCCGCCAAAAAACAGGGCATGTAGGATCCGTCTACCTCTCTGGGGCGCGTGGATGCGGCAACAGCGCATATCCCCTGCGCCTTGCCGGAGTCTTGCAATCCAGTGATCAGCTCGGGAAGTCTCTTCACATGGGAAAAAAGGGCATCACTCTGTCGGAGACCGAGCTGCCCTTCCGGGACATCCAGCAGTCTTCCGCAATTGACTCCGTCAGATCCGTCAAAGACCGCACAGGATGTTGTATAGTTGCTGGTATCGATACCAAGACAGGTCATTGCGCCGCTTCTTCCCCTCTGGTAAAGGAGCCGAGAACTCCGTTCACAAACGACACCATATCTTCGTCTTCGTATTTGCGAATCAGTTCCAATGCTTCATTGACGGCAACTCGCTGCGGAACATCTTCTACATAACGGATCTCGTACATCGCCAAGCGCATCACCGCTTTTGCGTAAGCCGGGATCCGGCTGATATTCCAACCGATGGCGTATTTTTCGATCCAGCCGTCCAGCTCATTTTGCTTTTCCTGCACACCCAAAACCACCGACTCGATATATTTGCGCTGTTTTGAATTCGGCCGCTCGGTATAAAGTTCTGTTTCTTCCGCCAGAGATTCGCAATAGTTCGGCGTATCAAAGCGCAGCGCTACCTGGTCCTCCGCGTATACGGACTGGAATGATTGTTCAAAAATCAAATGGGATGCGATCTCCCGGGCGATACTTCTGGTCATGGAAACCTCCTGCCGCGCCCATTCTGAGACGGGCACCGGTCTTTTGCATGTCTGCATTTGGTTCTATGCAGCGGCAACAGATGCATTATATACATCATATACAAAAAAGCAAAGTATAAAATGCATATTTTGCGGGAATTTTGGTTTTGGGGGGATGTCAGTCTGATGCCTGCTTTGTATGATCCGTGTTTTGACTGTCTTTTTTGTTCAATTTTCGACGATTTCCTTTTTCATCAACCAGGGTGATGCTTTCCAGGCTGCCGACGAGGCTTGCCCGAAAAGCCTGGATATATTCTTTCCGAAGTCGATCCCGTTCGGCAATTTCCTCCGGGGTCAGGCCTTCTGTTTTTGCTTTTGCCGCAAGCTCATTGATTCGCGCAATGACATTTGAATCCAATGCCGAGCTCCCTTCTCATTTCCTGCTCGGAGCCCGCCGCTCCGATCTCTTCAAAATCGATGGTACGAAAGAATCCGGCTGTTTCCTTTGGGCAGACGACCCTGGCTTCTTTCATTCCGATGCCCTCCGCCTTCAGGATCAAAGCCTTCATCAAAGCGTCTCCCAGACCTTCCCCCCGTACGGAGGGCAGTACCGCCAGTCGGACCAGGCCGCAGATGCCGGCGGAAATATAGCTCAGACAGCCGGCCGCCACCGGGGCACCGTCATCCAGAAGCACCAGGGTCCAAACCGCGGACGGGATCGGAGCGGAAAAGCCAACCGACTCCCACACCGGAAGCGCCAGCTCGGGCTCTGTGCCCGGCTGATACCAAACGGATGTAATCACGGGATCTCCTCCTCTTTGAATTTGTGATCATTCCGGATTTTGGGCGCGATACAGTGCCTCGTAAGCACCATGTGCCGCCATCAGTTGGGAGTGGGATCCCTCCTCGCTGATCTTTCCGTTTTCCACCACCGCGATCCGGTCCGCATGGCGTACGGTAGACAATCTGTGGGCGATGATAATGGTGGTACGTCCCTTTGACAACGCAAGGAAGGCGTTTTGAATACGTGCCTCGGTCACGCTGTCCAGAGCGGAGGTTGCCTCGTCCAGGATCAATACTGCCGGATCCTTTAAAAAAATACGGGCAATGCTGATCCGTTGCTTTTGGCCCCCGGAAAGCATCACGCCTCTTTCTCCCACCCAGGTCTCAAACCCGGCCGGCATGGCAAGAATGTCATCGAGGATCTCCGCTTTTCGTGCCGCCTCGACGACCTCCTCCATGGAGGCGTCCAGCCGTCCGTACCGAATGTTATCCAATACTGTCCCGGCAAACAGGAACACATCCTGCTGAACAATGCCGATGCCATTACGCAAGGATTCCTGCGTCACACTGCGTACATCCGACCCATCTACCAGGACGGCGCCATCGGTAACGTCATAAAATCTGGGGATCAGGGAGCACATGGTGGTTTTTCCTCCGCCAGAGGGTCCTACCACCGCCAGCGTTTCACCCGGGGAGAGTTTTATGCTGATATGCTCCAGTACGGCCGGGCCCGATGTATCGCTCTCGCCGTAGCGGAAGGACACATCCCGAAATTCGATCTCTCCCCGAATGTCGGTAAGCTCGGAAGCATCTTCCCGATCCGTGATGCCGGGGGCGATCCTCATCAATTCGACAAAGCGAGAAAAACCTGCCATACCAACCAGATACTGCTCCACAAAAGACGCCAGTTTTCTGACCGGAGAGATAAAGGTGGCAATATACAGCTGGAATGTGATCAGCTCCACATAGTCCAACTGATCCCGCAGCAACAGCCATCCGCCGAAACCGATGGTAATGACCGACATAATACTCAAAAAGAAATCCATGGAACTGGTATAAAGTCCCATCGCCCTGTAGCGTTCGACCTTGGCTGTTTTGAAGCGGTCGTTGGATTCCGAGAAGCGTTCATATTCTTTTTTTTCGTTGCAAAACGCTTTGGCTGTCCGCATGCCGGTCAGGGCGATCTGCAGGTCCCCGTTGATCACCGCAAGCCTTTCCTGCACTACCTTGGACGCCCGGATCATCCTGGTACGCAGAAAGACCGTAAAAAAGACCAGGATCGGGATGACGGCAAGGATCATCAGGGCCAGCTTCCACTGGATCGTTACCATTACAGCAAAGGCCCCCAATATCGTCACACAGGAAATGAACAGATCTTCCGGGCCATGATGCGCCAATTCGGTGATCTCGAACAGGTCCCCGGTGACCCTGCTCATCAATTGGCCTGTCTGGTTGCGGTCAAAGAACGAAAATGACATTTTTTGGAGCTGTGCAAACAGGTCCCGTCGGATATCCGCCTCGATGCGAACGCCCAGAGTATGCCCCCAATAAGCGATGATGTACTGCATCGCGCCTCGGACCAGATACAGACCCACCATCAGAGCCATCAGCCCAAAGAAGACCGAAAACAGGCCTTCCGGCAGCAGAGTGCTCAGAGAATATTTGGTGATGAGTGGAAAAAGCAGGTCAACGGCGCAGACACCCGCGGCGCAGATCATATCCAAAAAGAAAAGTCGGAGATGCGGCCGATAATATGAGACAAACAGGGCGATCGTACTTTTTTCCGCTGCCTTTTTGTGATCCATTATTCAAAGTCTCCCTTCCATTGGTATTGCAGGATCGAAAAGAAAAGCCCCCGCGGAATGCGGAGGCCTTTGTCAGCCTTTTATGCCGAAAGAGAAGAAACCGCGTCAACGACCTGCGCAAAATCCGCACGAACCGCCGCAAGCATATCCGACAGATCTGTTTTTGGCGCGCCACCGCGCAATTCTTCGCACAGATCGCCGGCGGAACCGGCCAATCTTGTCAGGCTCAGGTTCAGGCCCATTCCCTTCAGGTTATGAGAAAAGCGAAACGCGTCTTCCCAATTTTTTGCTTCCAGTGCCGCGAGCATATTGCTATAGTCATCCGACTGGATGAATTTGTTCAGATATTTGGTGATCCTGGCCTCTGTCATCAGTCGGGACATTGCTTCGTCATAATTCCCGCCGGTGACGGCATATACTTCCTTTACAGTCATGCATAGCACCTCTTGTTTTCAATCACGCGTCAGTTTCTATACAGGCACGATTGGGATATTTGGCATGTACGAGAGCGATCAATTTTTCCTTTGCACGGTCAAAGCATTCCTGCATGTAGGGAGAGAACTGTCCGCACTCTCCGTTCTTGATCATATCATACGCTTTTTCCGGGGAAAAGGCTTTTTTGTATACGCGGTCGGAGGTCAGCGCGTCAAAGCAGTCGGCGACCGAAACGATCTGAGCGCAGAGCGGGATCTCATCGCCCTTTAATCCATCCGGGTACCCGCGGCCGTCCCATTTTTCGTGATGATGGCGGCAGATCTCATAGCTGAGCGCGTAATATTCCGGATCCCATTTTCCGTCCATGTATTCCAACAAAGAGCAGCCTGATGTCGTGTGGGTCTTCATCAGCTCAAATTCATCTGTTGTCAGTTTGCCGGGTTTGAGCAGGACACTGTCGGGGATCATGATCTTTCCCAGATCATGGAGCGCGCTGGTGGCCACCATAACGGAAACAATATTTTCCGTCAATTGGAATTCCGGATGGTCAACCGCCATCTGCTCCGCCAGGATGCGCGTTATATCCTTAACGCGGCGAACATGCTGTCCGCTGTCCGGGTCTCTGGCTTCTACGACCTCGCCGAGGAGCTCCACAATGTCCTCGTTCATCTTGGTGAGTTTTTCGTTCTTCCGGACCAGCTCGTCGGTCTGTTTGGCGACCGTATCCTCCAGATTGTGCTGGTACCGGTAAAGATCCGCCGCATTCTGCGTGCGACGCTTGACCAGCAGGGGATCAAACGGCTTATGTACAAAGTCGAAAACACCAAGCTCAAAGCACTTGCGTTCCACATCTACCGAATCTTCTCCGCTGATGATCAGGACCGGGATGCTGTTCAACCAGCCGCGCTGCTTCATGATCTCCAGAACGGAAAATCCATCCATATCCGGCATGATCAGGTCCAGCAGAACGACCGAAAGGGAGGCCGAATGCTTTTCGATGAGTTCAACCGCCTGGCGACCATTTTCCGCCTCCAGAATGGTGTATTCAGTTTCAAGTATACCGGCCAGGATGTCGCGGTTCAGTTCCACGTCATCTACGATCAGCGCAGCGTTCAAACTCACTTTCGCGGGCCTCCCTCTGATGATCGAATGGGTTGTCTGTTCCGTGGTTCACCGTAAGCAGAGCAAAACCCACCCGTATGGAACATGATATCACACCGCAATTTTTATGTCTATTGTTTTTTTCTGTATTCAGGTCGGAACACCGCTCATTTTCCGCTTTTGCTCTGTCTGATCACGGAGGCCGCGCATCCTGTGTTGATATCATACGCCAAACCCCGGGGCGATGCCCCGGGGTCAAGTTTTATGCGGGATGAACGCTGATGCAGCCCTCGTAGGTCTTTCCCGGTTCCGGCAGGATCGCTTCGCCGTTCAGGAAAATACTTCCGTGGATCACAGAATCTTTGGAGATCGTCAGAGACGTCAACCAGCATGTTTTGTCCACATTCCAAACAGAGCCTTCCTCCAGCTTCAGGATCAGTCCTGCCTGATAGGGCTTTGCGGGCTGACTCTGCAGTACGCTGAGGCAGTACCATTTTTCCAGCGGATCGATCTGAGGCATAAAGAGACCGGTATCCCGGTCGATATGCCGACCGAAGGCCGTGGAGATCGCGCCATTATAGCATACATTCTTCAGCGTGATCTCGAGCATACGCGCAGAATCCTTTGGGTTGTTGCGCATTGCCAACCCTCCGGGGCCGGGCATGTTCGTCTCGAGATCCTGCTCGGTGATCAGGCCGGCATATCCACAGGAATTAAAGGAATCGCCGTTGATCGTCATATTGGAATAGGTGACAAATACGTCCCGGCCCTCCCGGGCGTGGAACAGATCCCATTTTCCGGAAGCAGCCAGCGCCGCCGCTGCCTCGCGCTCGGCGTCCGTCGGCATAGCAGGCTCGACGATGGGATCGGTATGCAGGTCGTCGTCATCCATCAGCTGCAGAATGGTCCCCATTTCGGAGATCAGAGTGGAGTCATCTACCTGAATATTGAAGGAGCCGTTGCTCTTGATCGCAAAGCAATGGCAGCCGCAGTGGAAAACGGTCTTGTCACGGATAATGGCGCTTCCCTTTCCATTGCCCCGCTGGAACATAATGCCGGACTTGTCGCAATAGAGGACGGTATTTTTTTCTTCCACCTCCAGGCCGGGAATTCCGTACATTGCCGCAAGTCGTTCGGGCTTGGAGCTGCAGTATTCAACACTGGCCGCCTCGTTGACACAGGTCGCGCCGTAGTCCGCGGTGACAATGGTGCTGCCGGCAAATGTCACTTTTGTGTTGCCGATGGAATAGGTGCCGTAACCGGCCGCATGCGGTCTGGGATGGTAGGGATTGGGCCCCAGATCGCGGGTCACTTCGCCGTACAGCTGATCAAAGGGGATCTGCGAAAGGGTCATTCTTGCCGCCGGTTCGGAGGATGTGTCCACCGCCTCGTTCAATCCGCCGGTGATCCCGACAAAGGAGTTTACTACATTGTATCGTACGCCCTTGTTGTTATCTGTGGAAAGGACGCCCCATTTTTCCGCCATGATCCGCGTCCGCCAATAGGAGACCTCCGCCTGATCCAGCAGGTTGTTGGAGCGGCAGTTTCCCTCGAAGCCGCCCATATTGGGGGCCGCCCGCATCTTGGCCGCTCCCATACCGCCGATCCATCCTTCTTCCAGGATTCCCTCGTGTGTCTGGAGCAGCGAGTTTTTGACCAGGACTCTGGCGCTGCCGCCGGCTACCAACGCGGAACGCACGGTGCCGTAGTTGAATACGTCCGCATTGTCGATTATGGTCTCGGTCTCGTCGCCTGTGCACAGAATGCCGGCGCCCATGCCCTGGAAGTCATCGCAGCCGTTTCCGTTAAAACGGACTGTCAGATCATCGATCTCGTATTTTGTGCCTTTTCCGGTGACGATCACGCCGTTGAAATTGTTCATTCCAAAGGCATCGCTGGGCGCGTCGGAGGAACAAATATATGCCCCGCCGTTTTCGCCCTTTCCGTATGCGGCGTCAATGCTGCGGGAGGGGACCTTTTTTCCGTCCTGAATAAACAGCGCCGCCCGATAGGGCTCGTCAAAGTCGTTCCAGAGCGCATTTTCTTTTTTCATTCCCGCTGCCATTTCCGGCGGCATGCCCGGCTGCGTAGGTTCCGTAAAATAGCGATACATGTCATAGCGTTCGGAAACGGTAACGACTACCTTGCCGTCATAGGACCAACCACCGACCAGTGGTTGAAATTCTCCGTTCACCGTCACGGTAAGCAGTGTGCCGTCCGGACCGACAAACCGGGTATTTTGGGGTTCTTCCAGATGAGAAAGCTCTGTGGTCTCGTTAAAGATGACCAGCTTGGGAAGACGGCCGGAGCCGTCGGAGGCCTTTAGCGCGCGAACCAGCAGATCGACCGCATCGGCCCGGCAAAGAGGCTGATCCGATCCTGCCGGCAGAGCCATGGCAGGAGAAAGGGCCGCGTTCAGCATTTCGACCGCACGGGCACAGGTCAGCCCGCCCTCGGAACGCTGAATTTTGAATACCTCGGCACGGGGAGTTCCGCAGGCTTTTTCCAGCATCCTTTGGAACGCGCTTTCGGCCAGAAGACGATCCGGCTCAAAATAGAAGCATTCGGGTCCCTTGGGCATTCCCCCCCGTCCTCCGGGGCCCTCCTGAGGCGCTGCCGCCTCCGGTTCTTCCGGGCCGACACCGCGGAATACATCCAAACTGACCAGCAGGCCGGCCGCCTGTTTGTCCGGAATCCTCTCATAGTCCACATAATCTGAGGCTTTGAGAACCCCTTTTACGGTGTCCTGTCCACCATCATGACGGCGATACAGTTTGTCCAGCTCGTCATCAAATGCAATCGGTCTCATTGTGGTCTCTTCCTTTCGTTTTTTATTGTACGGGAATCCCGTTAACCTCTACTTCTTCGTCCGCGGGGATCAGGATATATTTTCTTCCTTCGATCGTTTCGGTCCGAATCATCCAGCTGTTTTCCGGGGCCAGTGTGATCTTGATCTGAGGTGTGCTGACCGAATATGTTCTGGTGTCGATCAGGTTCTCGGGGCGGAGGATGGGATCTGCGCCGAAGGAATCGTCACAGGCGCCGCAGAAGGACCTGGCCTTTTCCTCCGGAACGCCGCTCTCCACCAGAACGGAAGCCATCTCTCCGGCAGTCAGGGTAAGCGGCTCCGATTCCTTTGCTTCCTTGTGAGCGGACAGCATATCCCTGAGCTGCTGATTGACCGACTGCACCACTTCCATACTGCAATCCTCCCGAAGGGACTGCGCAAGAAGGGTCTCGAAGCATTGCTTTTGTTCCCCCGCAGCCAGGGGCGGCTCTGTGCGGAACAACGCGTCTATGATCTCGGGGTATACGGTCTCGGTTCCTTTGACATAATACAATGCGCCGTAAATATTGCTCCGTCGTCCGTCGAAGGCAGGATACATGAAGCCGAATTCCGGGGAGGACACGGTGTGAGTCGGAAGGAAGGTATGAAATTCCCGCAGGTCGGCGTCATAGCCCAGCTGGACCTTTCCTCCCTTTACCGGACAGACCGCGCACAAAAAATAACGAAATACCGTTTCGGATGCGTCCTCCATCACGGTATCATCCTTTGATTTCCATGGCACGTCATAGGACTCGGCGGCCAGCAGGATCAGATAATTCTCTTCCTCCTGCTCCACTGTCTCCACCAGCTTGTCGACGAGCCGCATTCTGGCAGTCTCGTCCTTCAGGCCGGAGGCGCACAGCGCAGAAAGAAGCGCCTGCTCCTCCCCTTCTCGGACCGCCTCTGTGGTAAAGCTGACGTCCAGCAGATTTTTTCCGAGCGTGCCGGACAGGCAGCGCCGGAGCAGGGACAGATATTTTTCCTGCTCCTCCTCTCCCATCAGGCCGAGAGATTCCTCCGTTTGCGCAATGATCTCCCGCGTTCCCGCATTGATATAATAGCCGTAGATCCCGGTCACCGCGGTCTTGTCCGACGTCCATCTGCGGCGAAGCTCTCTGACTTCTTTTTGATTCATGGATTACCTCATTTATCTGTTTTGATTCTCTGTGGATCGACCCAAGCTGTTTTTCCGTTACAGACCGTAAGCAGACACCGTCCATAGACCTCCCAGCCGATAAACGGGCTGCTGTGCCCCATGGAACAAAATTCTTCCGGGTCGACCGCATAGCCGTCCGATAGATCAAATATCGTATAATCTCCGGTCGGATCCTGTTGGATCCCATCCCCAAAGCGTCCGCGCGGCGCCAAGGACATCAGTTCCATCAGCCTGCGCAGACTGATCACACCTTCTTTTACAAGTTTGGTATAAAGCACAGGGAATGCTGTTTCCAGCCCGACGATTCCGTTGAGGCTGCCTCGCAGCCCTCCTGCTTTTTCTTTTTTTGTATGAGGGGCGTGATCGGTGGCGATCATATCGATGGTCCCGTCCACGATCCCTTCCAGCAGCGCTTCGCAGTCCTCGCGGGATCGTATGGGGGGATTCATACGAAAATTCCCTTCATCTCTGAGCATGGAGTCATCCAGCAGGAGATAGTGAGGCGCTGTCTCGCAGGTAACATCCACGCCGCGAGACTTGGCTTTTCGGATGAGGCGAACGGACTCACGCGACGATATGTGGCAGACATGATACGAGCAGCCGGTCTCCTCAGCCAGGCGTAGATCCCTTTTGACCTGCGACCATTCGCTTGCCGGATCATTTGCCGGCAAAGCATGCAGGCGCGCATACTGTCCGTCAT
>R15__coassemble_1426_pt1 | contig 11999 bp, 4 predicted proteins | sample R15__metabat2_high_PE_002 | metagenome-assembled genome bin R15
CTCCTGCAGCGGGAACAGTGTTCTGAAGGTCTATGATTCCACCCTGGTCTCCCACGGTGTGCCCTGGGACGAAAAGGAAAAGGAGGTCACCTGGGTGGCCGGTCCCGGCATGGACAAGCCCATGGTGTATCTGGAGATCGAGGGAAATACCCGGACGCACTGCACCGTGATGAGCTCCGAGACCTATTTTTATCATTCCACCATCGTGGCGGACGCCTGGGCGGCCCTCTCCACGGACGCCGCCGGGGACCGGGTGTATCTGGAGGCCAATGACTGCCATGTGTTTACCATGCGGTCCGGCTACGGCACCTATGCGGATACCAAGTGCTATGTCACGCTGAACCGCTGCGATATGACTTTGGCCAACATGGCGGCCATCATCGCCGGAGAGTCCGGGGTGACGATGCGGGACTGCTATGCCAAGTGCGGCAGCTATATTGCGCTGGTGCACTGCGTAGGCGGGTCCGACACAGAGGTCAGCCGGCTGGACATCCTGGGCGGAAAATATGTCTGTCAGGACTGCGGCGTGATCGTCAAGAGCGAAAATGCGGACATCCGCATCGAAAACGCGGATATCCGTTCCTATGCCGGACTGCTGGTGCGTTCCCGGCTCAACGATGATCCCGGCGCCACAAAGGCCGGTCCGGACGTCTATGGCATTCATGTGACGCTGAAGGATCTGAAGACCGAAAACGGCATCGCCCACGGAGACCCGGAGCGGGATATGTTTGTCCATCTGGAAAACACCTGCCTGCGGGGACCCATTACCGGCGGCGCGATCGTTACACTGGACAGCGAGAGCCGGTGGTTTGCCACCGCCGATTCCGATGTGGTACTGATGGGCGAGGCAGAGCTCGGGCAGTTCGACGCGGCCGAAGGAGTCGTGATCACCATGCGGGGCCCCGGTGCCGGGACCCGGACACTGCCCTCCGGCGGAACTCTCACGGTTCTCTGACGGATCGGTACTGGGCCCAGCATTCGATTTTGGAATCTGACAGAGCTTTCTCTTTTTTCGTTTATACCATTTGCCCAGCCGATCGTGACTGAGGTCCGACCGGCGGGGCGATGTTTTTTTGGGGAGGAAGGACCGCTTTTTTATGCCGGGGGACCGGCGGCCAGGGCCAAAGAAGCCGCGGAGCGATAGTCGGAAAGCTGCCGGGTCTTCAGGACCCGGCGGACCAGTCGCTGCTGCTCCGGCGTGCCGAGGTCGGCACGGAAGGTCCAGAGATGCTTCATCCGTTCCACGGCAAAGGCAGGTGTCAATTCGGTCAGATATGCCTCCAGCAGCGCGTCATGGAAGGCGGACAGCTCCCCCGGCTGCAGCGGCAGACCGCCGGAAAGCTCCCTCAGCAGGGCAGGATCCGCTACCGCTCCCCTGCCCACCATCACACCGGTCAGTCCGGGGCACAGAGCCGCCACGTTATCCAGGTCTTTTTGTGACGCGATGCCGCCGTTGTATATGGGGCGGCAGCGGGATGTGAGGAAGGCCCGGGCAAACCCAGTCAGATCCGGCTCGCTCTTGTACATACCGGCCCGGGAACGGGCGTGGATGATCAGGTGGGAAAGGGGAAACCGATCGTAGATCCGGAGGATCTCCGGAAATTCGGCGGTATCCGTCACCCCCATCCGGGTCTTGACGCCGATCTTGAGGTCTGTTTGTGAAAACAGTTCATCCAGGAGACATTCGAGCGCCGGAAGATCACCAAGCAGGCCCGCTCCCTTGTGCTTGGACACCACCGTGCCGGAGGGGCAGCCCAGGTTGAGGTCGATCTCCTCAAACCCCAGATCACAGAGCTTGCGGGCGGTCACCGCCAGTGCCTCCGGGCGATTGCCCAGCAGCTGAGGGACCACCTTCACCCCCGCCCGGGCGTCAGGCAGAAGACCGGCCAGATATTTGGGCTTGAAGGAACCGGTGGTATCCGGCGCGATAAAGGGCGTGTAGTAGGCCGCCGCACCCGGAAACATCGCGGCATGGATCCGCCGGAATGCGGGATAGGTCACGCCTTCCATGGGGGCAAACAACAGCTCCATCGTTCTTTTCCTTTCCGCGGGAGGCTTCCCGCGGAGACAGTATACCGCTTTTTGGGTGCTTTGGGGAAGAAATCTCCCGCAAAAATGCCCGGTCCCGCGGGCCGGCGAACAGGCGGCTTTCCCAAGGGCGCGGCTATTGCTTTTTGGAGGGCAATCGTGGTATGATGGGGGATGGTGAATTTTGTATTTTTCCGGAAAGGAAGTGGAGATATGACGCGGACGGAGCGGGACACGCTGGGTGAGGTCGCGGTGGACGCGGAACGACTCTGGGGGGCACAGACCCAACGGAGTCTGAATAATTTTCCCATCGGGACGGAGACCATGCCCACGGAGATCATTTGGGCTTTTGGTGTACTGAAGGCCGCGGCGGCCCGGGCCAATCTGGCGCTGGGTGCCGGGATCGACGAGAGGCAGTGCAGCCTGATCTGCCGGGTCTGTGACGAGATCCGAGAGGGGCAGCTCGACGCGGAATTTCCCCTGAAGGTCTGGCAGACCGGCAGCGGTACCCAGACCAATATGAATGTAAACGAGGTCATTGTCCACCGAGCCCGGCAGCTGGACGCCGAGACGGCGCTCCATCCCAATGACCATGTGAACCGCTCCCAGAGCTCCAACGACACCTTTCCCACCGCCATGCGCATCGCCGCCGCGGCGGCGGTCTGCCGGGATCTGCTTCCGGCCGCGGAGCGTCTGGCGGAGACCCTTGCCAGGCTGGAGGCTCAATGGCCGGACCTGATCAAATGCGGGCGGACCCATCTGCAGGACGCGGTCCCCATCCGCTTTGCCCAGGAGGTCAGCGGATGGCGGGGCATGCTGGAGACGGACTGTCGGATGATCCGGGCAATTTTGCCGGAGCTCCTCACCCTCCCGTTGGGGGGGACCGCGGTGGGGACCGGCCTGGGCGCGCCGAAGGAATTTGGGGCTCTGGCCGCAAGCTATGTGGCAGAAAGCACCGGACTCTCCTTCCATGCGGTGGAAAACAGGTTCCATGCGCTGACCAGTCTGGACCAGTTCGCGGCGCTTCATGGGACATTGAAGGGGCTTGCCTCGGACCTGATGAAGATCGCCAACGATATCCGTTGGCTGGCCTCCGGTCCCCGCTGCGGGCTTGGGGAGCTGACTCTCCCCGCCAACGAGCCGGGCAGCTCCATCATGCCGGGCAAGGTGAACCCCACCCAGTGCGAGGCGCTGACCATGATCGCCGTACAGGTCATGGGCAACGACGCGGCGGTGGGCTTTGCGGCGTCCCAGGGGAATTTTGAGCTGAACGTATTCCTTCCGGTGACGGCGTATAACCTGCTGCAGTCGGTGCGGCTGCTGTCCGACGGGATGAACTCCTTCCGGATCCGGTGCGCGGCGGGACTGCGGCCAGTGCCGGAACGGATGGCCTCTTACCTCTCCCGCTCGCTGATGAACGTGACCGCCCTGAGCGGCACCATCGGGTACGAAAAGGCGGCCCGGGTGGCGGGCTATGCCCACGAAACGGGGCTGACTCTGCCGGAGGCGGCGGAGACGCTGGGGTTCCTGGAGGCAGAGGAAGCGGAAAAGCAGCTGGACCCGGCGGGACTGGTCTGAGGGAGGAACATTTCCTATGGATTATATGAAGCTTTCGCTTGCCGCCCATCGTCAATGGAAGGGCAAGCTGCAGGTCACAGCCAAGGCTCCGGTGACCAACGCCCATGAGCTGAGCCTTGCCTATACCCCCGGGGTGGCTGCCCCCTGCCTGGCCATACAGAAAGATCCGGCCGAGAGCTGGACTCTGACGGGCCGGGGGAACACGGTGGCGGTGATCACGGACGGAACCGCGGTCCTGGGCCTGGGGGACATCGGTCCGGAAGCGGCTATGCCGGTGATGGAAGGAAAATGCGTCCTGTTCCGGGAATTTGGGGGCATTGACGCCATTCCTCTGTGCGTCCGGACCAAGGATCCGGAGGAATTCGTCCGGGCGGTGCGGCTGCTGTGCGGCAGCTTTGGGGGGATCAACCTGGAGGACATCTCCGCCCCCCGGTGCTTTGCCATTGAGGAAGCGCTGCGCCGGAGCTGTGACATCCCCGTTTTTCACGACGACCAGCACGGCACCGCGGTGGTGGCCCTGGCCGGGGCGGTGAACGCCCTGGCGGTGGTGGGCAAACAGCTCCCCGACTGCCGGGTGGTGATCTCCGGAGCCGGCGCCGCGGGCACCGCCATCGCCCGGCTCCTGCTCTCTGCCGGAGCGGGAGAGGTGACGGTCTGTGACCGACAGGGGATCCTGTCCCCGGGCCGGAGCGGCATGAACGAGGCCAAGGCCGCCCTGGCCGAGCTGACCAACCCCACGGGCCGGACCGGAAGCCTGGCCGACGGGGCAAAGGGGGCGGATCTTCTCATTGGGGTCTCGGGGCCCGGCACCTTTACGGAGGAAATGATCGCCTCCATGGCACCCTCCGGGGTGGTCTTTGCCTGCGCCAATCCCACACCGGAGATCTCTCCGGAGGAAGCCCGCGCCGCCGGCGCCGCGGTGATCGCTACAGGCCGGAGCGATCTGCCCAACCAGCTGAACAATGTATTGGCCTTTCCGGGCATCTTCCGGGGTGCCCTGGATGCCGGGGCGGTGACCATCAACGAGGAGATGAAGCTGGCGGCGGCGCAGGCCCTCGCCGCCATTCCCCGGGAGGACGGCCTGCGGGCGGACTATATCCTGCCGCTGCCCTTTGATCCCCGGGTCCGATACCGGGTGGCGTCCGCGGTAGCCGAAGCCGCCCGGGCCGCCCATGTGACACGAAAGGAGGCCTCCCTTGGCTGAGCTTGCCTATACCAAAAGCGGCCGTCTGCTGTTCACCAAAGAAATGAAGCGGACCTATACGGTCCTCATCCCCCAGATGCTGCCGGTGCACTTTGGTATGCTGGCCAAATGCCTGGAGATGGACGGCCTGCATATTGAAATGCTCAATACCACCCACCGGGCCATTGTGGACACGGGACTGAAGTATGTACACAACGACACCTGCTACCCCGCCCTTCTGGTGGTGGGACAGCTGATCGAGGCGCTGCAGTCCGGGGCCTATGACCCCCATCGCACCGCCCTGATGATCACTCAGACCGGGGGTGGCTGCCGGGCCTCCAATTACATCCATCTGCTGCGCAAGGCGCTGGAGAAGGCAGACCTGGCCTATGTGCCGGTGATCTCCCTGAACCTGTCCGGTCTGGAGAAAAATCCGGGCTTTTCTCTGAAGCTGCGGACCATTTTGCGGATGGCCATGGCCATGTTCTACGGGGATATCCTCTGTAATCTGGCCAACCAGTGCCGTCCTTATGAAACGGAGGCCGGATCCGCGGACGCCCTGGTCACGACCTGGGAGAACCGTCTTTTGGACTCCTTCACCCACCGGAGCTTTATGCGGCGCCGAGTCTACCGGGAGAACCTCCGGAAGATTGCGGCGGACTTTTCCGCCATTCCCATGACGGAGGAACACAAGCCTCTTGTGGGGGTGGTGGGAGAGATCTATGTCAAATTCTCCTCCCTGGGCAACAACGCTCTGGAACGCTTCCTTCTGGCGGAGGGGGCGGAGCCGGTGGTGCCGGGCCTGGCAGATTTTATTCTGTTCAAGGTGAACAACCGGGTGGAGGACGTGTCCCTGTACGGCGGCCTGTGGGCCAAGCGTCTTCTGGCCGGGGCCCTGCAGCGCTATCTGGAGGGTCTGCAGGCGGACCTGATCGCGGCCATCGCCGCGGAGCCCCGCTTCCGGGCCCCGGAGCCCTTTTCCGTCATCAAGGAACGGGTCTCCGGCTATCTGGGCTACGGAAACAAAATGGGAGAAGGCTGGCTCCTGACGGCCGAAATGCTGGATCTGATCCATTCCGGCGTCAACAACATCGTCTGTGCCCAGCCCTTTGGCTGCCTGCCGAACCACGTGGCGGGCAAGGGCATGATCCGCCGGCTGAAGGACGATTATCCCCAAAGCAACATCGTGGCGGTGGACTATGACCCCAGCGCCACCCGGATCAACCAGGAAAACCGGATCAAGCTGATGCTGTCCAACGCGGATCGCATGCAGCGCCGCGCCGAAAGGACGGAACCCACATGAAAAAAAGAGCCAAACGCCTGCTTGCCCTTTTGCTTTGTCTGGCCCTGTCCGCCGGCCTTGCTTTGCCGGTCCTGGGGGCGGAAGGGGCGACGGTCCTGCCTCTTTTGGACCCCACAGACCTGCCGGAGGACAGCTTTTATCTGGCCAATGACTCCACCGCGCTGGGGGAAACGGAGGGTCCGTACCTTCTTACCGTGGGCCGGACCGGGTCCGGAGCGGAGGCGGCTCAGATCACCCTCTCTTTGCGGGACATTACGGCCTGTTACGGCACCAACTATACCATCGCGGCTTATGACGGCCCCGAGCCGGCCGGGGTCCCGGCGGGGCATGTGAGCTATCTGTCCGTTCTGACAGAGGCGGACACGCTGACCGAGGTGAGCGTGGTGGACGAGGAGGCAGCCGAGGATCTGCTTCTCTCTGTGACCGAGGCGGCCGCAGAAATGGTGTCCACCCGGGAGGAAGAAGCCTCCGCCGAGCTCACCGACGCCTCAGCCTCTGTCTCCTCCGGGGAGGAAGCGGAGGCCGTCGGCGCCTTTGCGGACAATCCCCTGGCTCAGGTCCATGCCCAAACGGCGGGCCGGGACCTGGAGCGGGCCGCAAACGCTCAGGTGAGCGTGGTCCTGCGCAACAGTTCCACCGGGGAGGTCACCGTCTCCGCTGAGGCGGACCCCGACCTTACAGACGCGGAGCCTATCGATTCCGATCTTGCTGCTGCCGATCCGACAGGAACCGATCTCGCCGACTCTGCCACATCGGACACCGGGGCCGAGGATACGGACACGGCCATTCCCCCGGTGACCCTGACGCTGCGTTTTGCCCCGGGCCAGATGCAGCGGACCGTGGCGATCACCCCAAACTATGACCCCGCCGCGGAAGGAGACGCTTCTTTGATGCTGGCCCTGACGGATCCCTCCGAGGGCATGACTCTCAGCAGCCGAAACAGCATCATGCTCACCATCTCGGACGCCGACGAGGGGGCCGAGGCGGCACTGGCCTTTGCCTCTGCGGAGCTGTACGTCTCCGGTGATACGGCAGAGGTGACCATTACCCGGACGGGGCGTCTGAACGAGACGGTGAGCGCCATGCTGTGTACCCAGGACGGCACCGCCGCGGGCACCGTGGACTATTCCCCGGTGGAGGCGGCGCTGGTCTTTCCCTTTGGCATTACGGAGCGAACGGTCTCCATCCCGGTGAATCATCTCCGGGAGGAGGCGGTGGATCTGACCGTGACCCTGACGGCTCAGGCGGGCTGTACGATCACGGAGGATCGGTGCGTCATCACCCTCTCCCCTGCCGAAGAGGTCCTGAGTTCCCTCTCGGATACCCGGGCCGCCCTGGTCGCCTCGGCAGAGAGCACCGCTCTCACGGACCCGGACCGAGCCGTGGACCTGTCATTGGGGGAATACTTCGGCTCCGGCTACTACGACGCCAAGGGCTACGGCGAGGTGACTACCCACGGCATCGACAGCAACACCCCCAGCGGCATCCACTTTTCCTCCGCGGCGGACAGCACCCTGGGCTCCTGCGCCTATGACGGGTACCGCGTCACCTGGGCTCTGGATGAGGGCTTTTGGTTCCCGAATTATACCCTGCAGGTCCTGGGTCAGGACAGGACCGGGAACGGGGTCACACTGTTTTCCGTTGACGATGACGACGGCATCGATGAGACGGTGACCCTGGACCTGTACCACGGCCGGACCTACCTGACCGATCTCCGGATCCGCATGGTCACCTCCTCCGGCAGCGGAAATGACCTGGTGGTCCATTCCATCGTGCCCATCCTGCGGCAGTTCCGGACGGTCCTGCTCCCGGCGGACACCCTGCCTTTTCGGAACACCACTGCTGTTGAAGCCGCTTCCCGGACCGCCGTGGTCCTGAATGACAGCCGGACCGACTCGGAGGGCACGGTCTACAGCATCAATTATGTGGGAGATACAGTCAGCGTTACCGCTACGGATCCGAATTCCTATCTGTCTCTGTCCGCCCTGTGGCTGTGCGACGCGGAGACCCACGAGAAGGTGATCCGGTTCGAAAATCCCAACCCTGCTTCGGATACCATCTCCCTGACTCTGGACCGGGATTTTCTGGACTCCTATACCGACTATTTTGACTTTACCGCGGACGCGGATCGGTCCACTACGCTGGGAGGCAGCGGAACTTCCCTGATCGGGCAGATCGTGCTGCAGCCGGAATTCTCTTACCGGGCCGTAGATCTGACCATCCTGACGGACGAGGAGGGCCGGGGCAGCTTTGCGGAATTTTCGGACCCCGGCACCCAGCAGGGCTGGCATATGGGGGACCGGGTGACTCTGACGGGCAGCGTAAATGCCGCCTTTGTCGGCGCCGCGGATGTCACGGGCTATGCCTACTCGACCCGGCGCAATACGTCGGCCGAAGCGGTCTCCGGCACGGTGAATTTTGGTTCCTCCGGCAGCGCTTCCTTGATCCTGACGGACCAGACGGTGACGCTGCGCCCCCTGTCCACCGAACGGCGCAACGCCCTGACCGTCACGGTCTCGCAAAAAGAGTATGATGCCTTTGACCATAGCAGGGGCCTCTTTGCTCAGAGCCTCTCTGTTAGCTACAACGCCCAGACAGGGCTCTATGAGCTGACTCTCATCGCTCCGGGAGACCTGACCACCGGAACCATCTGCGCCCTGACCGCCTTCCCCACCGATCCGGATCGGACGGCGGAATGGACCGAATACGGCTCCGACGTCATCTACAGCGGCAGCAGCTTTTATCACGAGGCGGCAAGTCGGGCGCAGGAAAACGTGATCCGCCTGAGTCTCTCGGACGGCGCTGTGAGCTGCACCGTCTCCGGAACGCTGTATTACGCAGACACCAACCTCTCTACCGGGCGGGAGGGTACCGCCTCCCTGCCCGCCGCGGGCCAGACCATCGTCCTGGGAGGCAGCGGCGCCGCGGCCGATGAGGACGGCAGTTTTGTCACCGAGACCTTCCTTGCCGTCCCGGGCACCCGGGTCCGGTACATGACCTGCTCCAACGGAACGGCCCGGCTGGGCACATTGACGGTGCCGACGGGAGGCGGCCTCCTGCAGGTTGGGATCCTGCGGGTGCCGGTGTGGAGCGACTCGGGGATCTCGGCAGACCGGGTCAGCGTCGTGCAGGCCGGCGTCAGCCTCAGCCGGACCATCCCTCTCAACGGGGTAAATACGGTGATGTCCGTCTCGGTCCGGGACAATGTGCCCTGCCTGTCCGCGGACGAGACGACGACGGAGCACATCCTGGCGGTGAACTTTGTCATTCTGGACGGTACCACCTCAGAGCGGAAGGCTGTCTTTGCCGCAAGCAAGGGGGACAGCTATGACACCGATTCCATCTGGACGGCGGACGCCGGCGCCCTGACTCCGGCCAACGGCGACCTGTACGCCGCGGGGGATCTGCTGTACGTGGAGCTCATCACGGACCGGCAAAGCGGAACGGAACAAACGGTCTACACGCCCCAGTATACCGGCTTTACCCTGACCTCCTCGGAGGACTATACGCCCCAGACCCTGGAGCTGGTCCTCCCCCTGACGGCAGAGAACATCCTGTCCGGGGACTATCTGTCCTATGCTCAGACAACGGAATCCAAACGGGGCTTTGTGTCTCTGCCCTTTATCGGCAGTCTGGACACCCAGTTCCGGGCGGCAAAGACCACCAAGGACAACTTTATGTCCTACAACCCGGACAACGAACAGTATTACGGGGACGACACCTACGGCCAGTCCTACAGCTCCGCCACCTCGTCCAGCAAGCAAACCCCGGCGGTGAACCTGTCCATTACGGTCGAGACACGGCCCAACGGGGTCACCCGGCTGAAGATCGGGGCGGCGATCACCTATATGAACTCCCCCCTGGAGAGCGCCTCGCGGGACCGGGCCTCTAAATTCGCCTCCCTGACCGGCGCTCTGGACGGGGTATTCGAGCGTCCCACGGATCCCAACAGTCGGGGCTATGAAGGAGACGATCCCGGCTCCCTGATCTACAACAGTCCCGCCGACCTCAATTCCAAAGCCAGCCATCTCAATGCCACCTACGGCGGCCTTGCCATGAGCTTTTCCGTCCAGGCAGGCTTTTATATTGACTTTGGCCTGGTGAGTGAGACCGGCTCTGTCTCTGACGCGGAACTGGTCCTCATTGGACTGGGAGGCTATCTGGGCTTTTCCGGGTCCATTGGGTATACCCAGTATTTCATCATTCCTGTTATCACCTTCCCGGGGTATGTGGGCTTTTCCGGCTCATTGGCAGTGCTGGGCACTCTGGGTGCCACCGGAGACCCCAACAAAGCCCTGGAGCCGGAGGCGAGCTGGGTGGTGAATGACTTCTGTTCGGAATTTGACGCTGCCCTTAGCGGCATCCTGTCCGTTACCGGATATCTGGGTGTGGGGATCATGAGTATCTTTGGCATCCGTGGCACCGCCTCCCTGGTCTTTTCCGTGGGAGCGGACAGCACCTATCCCACGCTGTACGGGGAGGACTGCCCCTGGTGGGGTCTGGACCTGACCTTTACCCTGGGGGCGGTCGTGGACTTTACCATCTTTTCCCTGCCCTTCAGCGTGGCGAGCTGGGATCTGTGGCAGGAAGGATATTACGCATATTTCGCTCAGCAGGCAGAGCAGGCGGACGCGTCCGCTCTTCAGGCACTGTTGACCGAGGACCCGAACGGCGCGCTGGACTATTCCTTTGTCTCCCGCACCGGCGGCTCCGACTTTTTTGGCAGCCAGCTGCCTCTGATGGGCACCCTGACCCCATCCTCGGATCGCATAGTGGTCAACGGGATCTCCACCGCTGCCCGAACCGCTCTGTGTGCGCTGGATGACGATTCCGTTCTGATGGTCTACACCGATGACGATCCAGGCAAAGCGGACGACCAGATCCTGACACTGTACCTGACGGTATGGGACGGCGTGACCTGGTCGGAGCCGATGGTGGTCCAGGAGGACGCCACGGGGGACTTTTCCCCCAGCCTGACGGACTGCGGGACCAAGGTCCTGATCTCCTGGACCTCCGCCCCCAGCGCATCGGCGGAACGGGACGTGGACCGTCTTATGGCCCAAGAGGTCTATGCGGTCTTTTTTGACAAGGCTGACCGCACCCTGGGGGAGATCACCCGGCTCACCTCGGATGATTTTTATGATACCCTGCCCACCGGTGTCTACGATCCCACCACCGACAGCGCCATCCTGTTTTATACCAAAAATTCCCCGGAGGTGGAATGGAACGCCGAGACCGGGCACTACGTCGCCGCCGAGGGCAGCAGCGCCCTGGACCTGGCGGGGAATCTGAACACCGCCTACAGCGTTCTGTGCTACCGGCTGTGGGAGAACGGCGCCTGGACCGAGACCTACTACGAAACGGAAGGCTACGGCACCGACCCCAATGTCTTTAACTCCGGGGAACGGTATCTGGACGCGGAGGTCACCGACAATGTGGGAAATACCGACCCGGTGATCTCGGACTTCTGCGCCGCGGAGGGCTATCACGGTCTGGCGGTCTTTGCCTATACCATAGACATGGACGCAGACCTGACCACAGACAGCGACCGGGAGCTGTTCCTGCAGGTCTATGACCTGCAGACCCACACCTCCTATCACCCCATCCGTCTGACGGACAACTCGGTCTCCGACGCCCTGCCCCAACTGATCCGGGCAGGAGATCGGACGCTGCTCTTCTGGCTCTCCGACAGCGAAAGCCTGACCTATCTCAATGTCACCGACCTGGTCCGGTATGGCATCCACCCCGACGGCACCCTGAAAACGGAGGAAGAGATCCTCGAAAGCGACCTTGACGGTGATTATGACCTGCGGGCCCACGTGGTGGACCTGCGGCAAACCACGGATTCCGGCACCGTCTCTGGCAGCCTGGCGGACTACCTGGTCACCGCCGACGACGAGGGCGATC
>R15__coassemble_1437_pt1 | contig 11930 bp, 12 predicted proteins | sample R15__metabat2_high_PE_002 | metagenome-assembled genome bin R15
CCCGCGCCTGCCCACCGCCCCCCACAACCCCCCCCGCGGCGCCCCCGGGGGGGCCGGGGGCGCCCGCGGGGGCGGCCCGGCCCGCCGCTTCGCTCTCCGCTACGGCCCGCTCCGCCTCGCTGCGGGAGGTCCTGGCGGGCTCCTCGGTGGCCGTCACGGCCCCTACGGCGCTGTTGGGGGTGACGGTGGAGACACTGCCCCCGTCCAGACAGCCGCAGAGCAGCCCCAGCAGTCCGGCCAGAGCGGCGGCCCGGAGACAACGGCGGGTATGTCGGTCCTGTCTCATGCCAGGCTCCCCCGGTTCTTCCGCCAGATGAGCCGCAGACCCTTGAGCACCAGGTCTTCGTCCACGGTCACCGCCCGACGGCAGCAGGGGGCGATGACCCCGGCCATGTCTCCGGTGGCGATCACCCGGACGGACTCCCCAAGCTCCTCCTCCACCCGGCCGCACAGTCCGTCCACCATGCAGGCGGTGCCCAGCACGGCGCCGCTGCGGATGCAGTCGGCGGTGTTGGTGCCGATGGTGTGCTCCGGCGCCCGGACGGGCACATCCGGCAGCTGGGCCGTCCGGGACCGCAGGGCATCCAGCCCCGCCCGCAGACCGGGGGCGATCATGCCGCCCCGGAATCGACGGGATCCATCCACCACCGAGAACACCGTGGCGGTACCCAGGTCCACCACGATCAGCGGCACGGAATACTCCGCCACCGCGGCCACGGCGCAGACCGCCAGGTCACTGCCCAGCTGGGAGGGGTTATCGATGGTGATGTTCAGCCCTGTCCGGACCCCGGGCCCCACCACCAGCGGCCCGGCGCCGGTGACCAGTCTCAAAGCGGCGGCCAGGGTGTCCGTCAGGGCCGGTACCACGCTGGAGACGATGGCGCCTGTCACGGTCTCCTCCGGAACATAAAAAGAAAGCAGAGCCCTCAGGTCCAGGGCATATTCCTCCGCGGTCTTCTGCAGGCGGGTCTCCAGCCGGGCCTGAAACAGCAGCTCGGACTCCGTCATGCCGCCTACGGTCGTACGGGTATTTCCAATGTCCAGCGCAAGCAGCAAGGCTCAGCGCCTCCTTCCTCAAAAAAAGCCCCGGCGATCCGCCGGGGCAGGGCTCACAGCAGCATAAAAGCGGCCACGATGGCGATGATCCCGCCCACAGCGGTCACCAGCACGGGGGTGAGCATGGGGTATTCCTCATAGATGATGCGGCAGTCGGAGGGCACGGCGGGGTTATACCGCACGGGGACATCCACCCCGGTCTTCCGCTCGTCCTGCTCAAAGAACTGCCGGGAGGTGGACTTCTTGTAAGAGACGCCGTCCACCTCATACTCAAAGATGGGATAAAAGACCCGCTGGCTGATGGTCTGTACCCCTTCCTTGGTGGTCTCGTAAATATCCTCATAGCCTGTCAGCTTCCCGGTGACGACGGCGCTGTAGGGCCGGGCCCGCAGCCGTTCCCGCAGGATCAAAAAGATCCCTATCCCCAGACAGATCAGGCCAAGCGCCAGGATCACGATCCGATAATCCACGACCATGGTATTCATAACAAAAAAAGACCCTCCTTCCGGAAATCTGCTCCTATTATACACGACGCCCGCCCCGCCGTCCATACCAAAATTTGTCTTGCGCCCCGGCAAAAAGGGCGGTATCATGCTCCCAAAGGGGGATGAGAGCATGAAGCGTCTGGACCGACTGCTGTCCGAGGCCGGCGTCTGCACCCGGAGCGAGGCCTCCGGCCTGCTCAAAAGCGGCCGGGTGACGGTCAACGGCGTCGTTGTGCGCGCCGGCGCCGAAAAGGTGGAGGAGTCGGCGCGGATCGCCCTGGACGGGACGCCGATCCGGACGGGGAGCGTCACGCTGCTGATGTACAAGCCCGCGGGCGTGATCAGCGCCACCCGGGACGAGACGGAGCGGACGGTGCTGGACATCCTGCCCCCGCCCTGGCGGGGGAGGGCGCTGTTTCCCGTGGGCCGGCTGGACAAGGAGACCGAGGGCCTGCTCCTGCTCACCGAGGACGGGGCCCTGGCCCATGCCCTCACCTCGCCCCGCCATGAGGTAAAAAAGGTCTATCTGGCCCGCACCGACGGGATCGCGGACGAGGAGGACGCCGCGGCCTTTGCGGCAGGCATCACCCTGCGGGACGGCACCCTCTGCCGACCGGCGGAGCTGGAGGGCACCGGCACGGAATGGTGCCGGGTGACCCTGACGGAGGGCAGGTACCACCAGGTGCGCCGCATGCTGGCCGCCCGGGGCAAGCCCGTGGTGTACCTCCGTCGGGAGCGGGAGTCCTTTTTGACCCTGGAGGGCCTGGCGCCGGGAGAGGTCCGGGAGCTGACGGCCCGGGAGCTGAGCCGCCTGCGCGGGGAGCTGTAGGCCCCGACCGGAATGGGGCAGCATGGTCATATTGCACAAAAGACAAAGCCAACCTTTGTGAAAAACGGCGTATATACAGATTCGGAACTTTGTGATATCATGACCGCACGAAACGTGCTCTGCACAGAATTAAAAATAATTGATGGGGGTTCACTTATATGTCCAGTGTATCTTTGAAGCACATTTATAAGAAATACTCCGGCGGCGTTACCGCTGTTTCCGACTTCGATCTGGAAGTCGAAGACAAAGAGTTTGTTATCCTGGTCGGTCCTTCCGGCTGCGGTAAGTCTACCACCCTTCGTATGATCGCCGGTCTGGAAGAGATCTCCGAGGGCGAGCTCTACATCGACGGCAAGCTCTGCAACGACGTCCCTCCCAAAGAGAGAGACATCGCCATGGTGTTCCAGAACTACGCTCTGTATCCGCACATGACCGTGTACGAAAACATGTCCTTTGGTCTGAAGCTCCGCAAGACCCCCAAGGATGAGATCAAGCGCCGCGTCGACGAGGCTGCCAAGATCCTCGAGATCGAGCACCTGCTGGACCGCAAGCCCGCCGCTCTGTCCGGTGGTCAGCGTCAGCGTGTCGCCCTGGGCCGTGCCATCGTCCGTGACCCCAAGGTCTTCCTCCTCGACGAGCCTCTGTCCAACCTGGACGCCAAGCTCCGCGCCCAGATGCGTACCGAGCTGACCAAGCTCCACACCAAGCTGGACACCACCTTCATCTACGTTACCCATGACCAGACCGAGGCCATGACCATGGCGACCCGCATCGTCGTCCTCAAGGACGGCTTCATCCAGCAGGTCTCCACGCCTCAGGATCTGTACCAGAACCCCAAGAACCTCTTTGTCGCCACGTTCATCGGCTCCCCCCAGATGAACACCATGCAGGGCACCCTGTCCGACGAGGGCGGTACCACCTACGTCAGCTTTGGCGAGACCAAGCTGCCTCTGCCCGATTCCATCGGCCGCAAGCCCGAGGTTCTGGCCTATGTCGGCAAGGACATCGTCTTCGGCATCCGTCCCGAGAGTGTCCATGACGAAGATATCTACCTGCGTGAGTATCCTCAGTACACCTTCGAGGCCGAGGTGGACGCCGTCGAGCTGATGGGCGCCGAGACCTATCTGTACATGCTCACCGGCGACCAGTCCTTCACCGCCCGCGTCGATCCCAAGTCCCAGGCCAAGGCCGGCGACCGCATCAAGATCACCTTCGAGATGGAACGCTGCCACCTGTTTGACGAAGAGACCGAGCAGTGCTTCTCCCTGTAAGCTTTCTATGAGATCCTGCCCCGCGCACACATCGTGCGCGGGGTTTTTCATTTTGTAACGATTTCCCGGGGTTCTGCTTGAATTATTCACAATTCTCAGGTATGATACACCCTGAGTTTTTGCGGGGACGGCCCGGCGGCCGGCCCCACCCGGCCGCCCTGGGGGCGCCCGGGGGAAGAGGGAGGTGCGGCGGATGTCCGGCCGTATGTTTCAGAGTGTGATCGGCCAGCTGAAGGAAGCGACGGATCGCCCGGTGGGCGTTCTGGATACCGAGGGCACGGTCCTGGCCTGCAGCGATCCCACCGTTACGGGCAGCTGCTGGCCGGAGATCGGCGGCGCGGCGTCGTTCCGGGAAACCCTTTTTGTATCCGACGGACGGACCTTCCGCCCCATCCAGGGCCCTTTGGGCCGCTATGACTACCTGGTCTTTGCCGACGGGACGGACGAGACGGCGGCCACCGTCTGCAAAATGGCGGCCGTGGCCGTATCCGTCGCCCGCGCCGGGTATGAAGAAAAGTATGACAAAGCCACCTTTGTCAAGAACGTTCTCACCGACAACATCATGCCCGGGGACGTGACGGCCCGGGCGAGGGAGCTGCGCTTTGAGTCGGAGCTGCCCCGCGCCGTCTTTTTGGTGCGCCAGGTGGACCGGACGGACCCCTCCGCCACGGAGGTGCTGGCCAACCTCTTCGCGGACCGGGCCAGCGATTATGTCCTGAGCATCAACGAGACGGACATCGCCGTGGTCCATCGGGTGGAGGAGAACACCACCGCCGAGGAGCTGACCGAGCTGGCGATCTCCGTAGGGGAGACCCTCAACTCCGAGCTGCTCATCAAGACCGTCATCGGCATCGGCACCGTCACCGGCCATGTCCGGGAGTTGGCGGACTCCTACAAGGAGGCCTCCGTGGCCATCGAGGTGGGAAAGGTCTTTGACACGGAGCGCTCCGTCATCTCCTACGAGAACCTGGGCATCGGTCGGCTGATCTACCAGCTGCCCACCACACTGTGCGAGATGTTCCTGTCCGAGGTCTTCAAAAAGAACAGCCTGGAGGCCCTGGACCAGGAGACCCTGTACACCATCAACAAATTCTTTGAGAACAACCTGAACGTGTCCGAGACCTCCCGCAAGCTGTTCGTCCACCGGAACACCCTGGTATACCGCCTGGAGAAGATCAAAAAGATCACCGGCCTGGACCTGAGGGAATTTGACCACGCCATCGTCTTCAAGGTGGCGCTGATGGTACGCAAGTACCTCAATTCCCGGCAGCGGGGCTCGGCGGGATAAGGAGTCGATATGATCGAACTGAACCATACCACCGTGGCCTATTCGGAAAACACGGCGCTGGAGGATGTGAGCCTGACCATCGAGGACGGGGAATTCGTCTTTCTGGTAGGTCCCTCCGGCTCCGGAAAGTCCACCATCATCAAGCTGCTCACCGGGGAGCTGAAGGCCACCTCCGGAACCGTGACGGTGAACGGCTACGACGTGGGCCGCATGCGCCGGAGCAAGGTGCCCTACCTGCGCCGGACCCTGGGGGTCATCTTCCAGGACTTCCGCCTCATCGGCAACAAGACCGTATACGAGAACGTGGCCTTTGCCATGCGGGTCACCGGCGCCCGGGAGAGCGAGATCCGCAAGCGGGTGCCCTATGTGCTGGAGCTGGTGGGCCTGCAGGACAGGGAGTCCCGGCTGCCCAGGGAGCTGTCCGGCGGCGAGCAGCAGCGGGTGTCCATCGCCCGGGCTCTGGTCAACAATCCCTCCACCGTCATCGCCGACGAGCCCACCGGCAACCTGGACCCGGTGCGGGCTTTGAGATGATGACGCTGCTGGAGCAGGTCAATACACTGGGGACCACCGTCCTGGTGGTCACACACGAAAAAGAGCTGGTAGACCGGTTTTCCAAACGGGTGGTAGCCATCGACGGCGGCCGGGTCATCAGCGACGGCACGGACGGGTATTACGAGAATGAAAACTTCTAAAAGACGCAGCAACCTGGGCTACTATCTCAGGGAAGGCTTTCACGGCCTGTTTCTCCACGGCTTCCGGAGCTTTGCCGCCGTGTGCGTCATCACCGCCTGCCTGCTCGTCATGGGCAGCTTTATTCTGGTGGTGCTCAACCTCAGCGGCATGATCCGGGAATATGAACAGAACAGCGAGATCCTGGTCTATGTGGACGAGTCTCTGACCGAGGCCCAGGCCCGCAGCGTGGGCACGGACATCAACCGGATCGACAATGTCTACAGCACCGAGTTCGTCACCCGCCAGGAGGCGGTGGACAGCTTTGTGGAAAAATATGCGGACCGGAACCTGTTTGACGGCCTGGACGCCTCCACCTTCCGGGACCGCTACCGGGTCTGTCTGACGGACCTCTCCCAACTGGAGGAGACGGCTGCCCTGCTCCGCGAGGTGGAGGGCGTGGCGGAGGTCAGCGCCCAGGCTGAGATCGCCCGGGGCTTTATGACCCTGCGCAGCATCATGAAGGTCCTCTCCGTGGCCATCGTGGCCGTGCTGGGCGTGGTGTCGGTGCTGATGATCTCCAACACCGTCCGCCTGGCCCTGTATGACCGGGAGGACGAGATCGCCATTATGAAGATCGTAGGCGCCACAAACGCCTTCATCCGCCGACCCGTGGTCGTAGAGGGCTTCCTGTTGGGCCTCCTCGGCGCCGCGGCGGCATTTTTCCTGGAATGGGGCCTGTATGACCTGGTCACCGACCGGCTGGTCCGGGCGGACACCATTCAGCTGCTGACGGACATGATCCCCTTTTCCGAGATGGTCGCCCCCATGGCGGCCGCCTTCGGCATCATCGGCCTGGTGGCCGGGGTGTTTGGGAGCCAGTTCTCCATCCGCCGGTTCCTGAAGGTTTGATCCCTGTTCCCCGGAGGTAACACCATGAGCAAACCAAAGCAAAAGAAAAAGAAAAAGCACAACGGAAAACGGATCTTCGCCATGATCCTGGCGGCGATCCTCTGCCTGCTGTTCATCATGCCCTATGTGATGCAGATCGTGGGTCTGGCGGACTCCTCGGAGGAGCTCATGACCCAGCTGGAAGAACTCAGGCAGGACGCGGCGGACCTGGCTCTGCAGAAGGAGGACCTGCAGAGCCGGATCACCGAGTCGCAGAACATCGCAATGGACTATGTGGAACAAAAATCCATCATCGACCGAATGCTCCAGGTGACCCAGAGCAGCATCGGCAACGCCGAGGATCAGATCCGGGAGCTGAGCCTGATCATCAGCGCAAAGCAGGAGGAACTGGACGAGGCCCGGGCCCAGGAGTCGGAGATGTATGACCGATATCGGGACCGCATCCGCGCCATGGAGGAATACGGAGACATGACCTACTGGGCCGTGCTCTTCCGTGCCGCCAGCCTGTCCGACCTGATCGACCGGATGGCCATGGTGCAGGAGATCGCCCGCTCCGACCGGGCCATGCTGGACGAGCTCCGCGCCGTCAGCGACGAGATCACCGCCGCCCAGGCGGAGCTGGAGACGGCCAGAGAGGAGCTGGAGGAGAGCCGGGCCGCCCTGGGACAGCAGCAGGAAGAGCTGGCCGCCGAGCAGGCCCAGTCCGACGCCCTGATCCTGGCCATGACCGGCGATGTGGCCGCCATGGAGCAGGTCTCCGCCTTCTACGAGGAGGAGGACGCCCGCCTGGAGCAGGAGATCGCCGATACCCTGCGTGACTATTACATTGCCGTGGCTCAGGAGGCCGCGCTGGAGGCGGCGGCTGCCGCTGCCGCCGCGGCTGCCACCGCTGCCACGGAGGCCCAAAGCAGCGCCGATTCCGCCGCGCTGGCCGCCCAGAATGCCGCCATCTACCTGCAGCAGGCCCAAAGCGCCACCAATTCCGCCGCGGCCCAGACCTCGGCGGACAACGCGTCCTGGTGCGCCTCCCTGGCCCAGAGCGACGCCGCCCGGGCGGCTGCCATGGTCGAGGCCGTCAACAACGAGGCGGCGGAGGCCGAGCGCCAGAGCCTGACCAATCCGGACGCCGAGGTGTACGTGCAGGAGGCCCTGCAGTATCTGAGCCCCGCCCAGTCGGCCGCCTCGGAGGCAGCCGACTCCGCCTCTCTGGCCCAGCAATATGCCCGGCAGGCCCAACAGGCCGCCTCCGGCCTTTCAGCGACGGAAGCAGCCGCAGCGGTCACCGCCGCGCCCGAGCCCAGTGCGCCCGAGCCCGCCGAGGAGGAGCCCGCCGAGGAGGAACCCGCGGCGGCACCGATCACCGAGTCGGAGCCGGAGCCCGAGCCGGAGCCGGAGCCCGAACCGGAGCCCGAGCCGGAGCCGGAGCCGGAGCCTGCGGCCGCGATGACCCAAACGGAGGACCTGGGTGCCTATACCCCCTCCTATACGGATACCATGAGCGGCTTTACCAGTCCCCTGGACGGAGATCTGTCTGTCTCCGGCGCCTACGGCAACCGGGAGCATCCCATCTACGGGTACTATACCTTTAACAACGGCGTGGATCTGTCGGCCTCCGCCGGGACCCCGGTGTATGCCACCAAATCCGGCACCGTGGTCACCGCGGCCTACGATTCCACCAACGGCAACTATGTGGCCATCAGCCACGATGGCGGTGTCTCCATCACCTATACCGACCTGAGCAGCTATGTGGTCTCCGCGGGTCAGACCGTCACCGCCGGACAGCTCATCGGATATGTGGGGTCTACCGGCAGCGCCACGGAATCCTCTCTGCACTTCTCGGTGCTGGTGGACGGCGTGTACGTCAACCCCATGGAATACCTGAGCTGAGGAGGTGCCGGAGATGAAAAAAAGATTCAACGGTATCCATGTCCTGGTGCTGGCCCTGTGCGGGGTGGCTCTGGGCGTGGTCATGACCTGGACCGCCTTCAGTGCCCGCCTGGTCGCGGTCTCCGCCGGGGAGACCGGCGACGCCGACGGGATCTACGGCGCCTACAGCGCAGCTGCCTACAAGACGGCGGAGGTCATGGCCTGCGTGGACTACTACTTTGTAGAGGATGTGGACCTGGACGAGCTGGCGGACGGCGCGGCGGAGGGCATCATAGAGGCCACCGGCGATATCTGGAGCTACTATGTTCCCGCCGAGGATATGGACACCTACAACGAATATTCCGAGAATACCTACGTAGGCGTGGGCGTTACCATTTACGCCGATGAGGAGTATCCGGAGGGCTTTGTGGTCGAGGAGGTCATCCGCGGCGGTCCCGCCGGAGAGGCGGGCGTCCAGCCCCTGGATGTCCTGACTCAGGTAGAGGGCCAAAGCGTCACGGAGCTTGGCATGACCGAGACCAAGAACCTGGTCCGGGGCGAGGCGGGGACGGACATTACCCTGACCCTGGAACGGGAGGGCGAGCCCTACACCGTCACCCTCACCCGGGCAAAGGTCGAGGAGATCATTACCATCGGTGAGCTGCTGGAGGGCAGCATCGGCCTGGTGACCATAGACAACTTCTCGGAGCACTCCGCCGAGCAGACCATGGCGGTCATCGCGGACCTGATGGAGCAGGGAGCGGAGGCGCTGATCTTTGATGTGCGCTTCAATCCCGGCGGCTACCGGGAGGAGCTGGTGGAGATCCTGGACCTGCTCCTGCCGGAGGGTGTCCTGTTCCGCAGCATCTCCTACAACGGCAAGGAGGAGATCGACACCTCCGACGCCGGCTTCCTGGATCTGCCCATGGTGGTGCTGGTCAACGAGGACAGCTATTCCGCGGCCGAGTTCTTTGCGGCCTGTCTGCAGGAATACGGCGCGGCACAGGTCGTGGGCATGCCCACCTGCGGCAAGGGCTACTTCCAGCAGACCATTCCTCTCAGCGACGGCAGCGCGCTGAATCTCTCCACCGGCACCTACTATCTCCCCTCCGGAAAGAGCCTCAAGGATGTGGGCATCACCCCGGACGTGGAGATCGACCTGGAGCAGGAGCAATACATCGAGCTGTACAGAGGGGTGCTTTCCCACGGGGAGGACGCCCAGCTGCAGGCGGCTCTGGATATTCTGAAACAACAGTCGGCCGACTGAGCCGGCGGAAAAGAGGACGGACTATGGCAAAGGCAGTCAAGCTCAGCAAAAAAAGCTATGAGGACCTCAAAAAAGAGCTGGAGCTCATCGAGACCGTAAAGGAAAAGGAAGTGGCGGAGGAGCTCAAGGTCGCCCGTTCCTTTGGTGACCTGTCCGAAAACAGCGAGTACGAGGAAGCCAAGAACAACCAGGAGCGCCTGTACATCCGCAAAAAGGAAGTGCAGGAGATGCTCCGCAACGCCGAGATCATCGACGAGGGCATGGGCCTGCCCGGCGTGGCCATGGGTTCCGTCGTCCGTCTGCTGGACCTGGAATATCAGGAGGAGGAGACCTGGACCATCGTGGGCAGCCAGGAGGCGGACTCCCGCAGCATGCGGATCTCCGACGAATCCCCCATGGGCAAGGCCCTGCTGGGCAAGGATGAGGGGGACGAGATCGTCGTCGAGGCCCCCGGCGGCACCTTCAAATATCGGATCCTGGAGATCCACAAGGAAAAATAAAAAAAGAGAGCGGAGGAAACAACAGTGGCGGAAGAACAAACCGGCGATCTCCTTCAGATCCGCAGAGACAAGCTCACGGAGCTGCAGCGGCAGGGGAAGGACCCGTTTCAGATCACCCAGTTCCGGCGCACCCACAACGCGCAGGAGATTCACGACGGCTTTGAGGCGCTGGAAGGGCAGACCGTGACCCTGGCCGGCCGGATCATGTCCGACCGGGGCATGGGCAAGGTCAGCTTCCGGGACCTGCAGGATCGGTCCGGTCGGATCCAGATCTATATGCGGCGGGATGACGTGGACGAGACCATGTACGACGCCTACAAACGCTTTGACATCGGCGACATCGTCGGCGTTCGCGGCACGGTGTTCCGCACCAAGCGGGGAGAGATCTCCGTCCGGGCGGAGGACGCGGTGCTGCTGAGCAAATCTCTCCGGCCCCTGCCGGAAAAATTCCACGGACTCACCAGCACGGAGCTGCGGTACCGTCAGCGGTATGTGGACCTGATCATGAACCCGGAGGTCCGGCGGGCCTTTGAGCTGCGCAGCCGATTCTGTTCCCATGTGCGGGAATTCCTCAACGGCCGCGGCTATATGGAGGTGGAGACTCCGGTCCTGAACACCATCTCCGGCGGCGCCACCGCCCGGCCCTTTGTGACCCATCACAACACCCTGGATATTGACATGTACATGCGCATCGCCACCGAGCTCCACCTCAAGCGCCTGATCGTGGGCGGCCTGGAGCGGGTGTACGAGATCGGCCGCATCTTCCGCAACGAGGGTATGGACACCAAGCACAATCCCGAGTTCACCACCGTAGAGCTCTACGAGGCCTATGCGGACTTCAATGACATGATGGACCTGTTTGAGGAGTTGCTCTCCTCCGCGGCGAACAAGCTGCTGGGCACCTATCATGTGACCTGGCAGGGGGAGGAGATCGACCTGAGCCCCGGCTGGCCCCGTCTGACCATGGCGGAGGCGGTCCGCCGGACTCTGGGCGTGGATTTTATGGCCATCGAGAACGACCCGGACTGCGACCAAAAGGGCCTGGCCCTGGCCGCGAGCGTGGGCGTGAACATGGAGGGCAAGGAGCCTACCTGGGGCAATGCTCTGTACGAGTGCTTTGACCAAAAGGTCGAGGAGACCCTCATCCAGCCCACCTTCATCACCATGCATCCCGTGGACGTGTCCCCTCTGGCCAAGCGCAGCCCCACCGATCCCAAGCTCACCGAGCGGTTTGAGCTCTTTATCTGCCACAGCGAGATGGGCAACGCCTTCTCCGAGCTCAACGACCCCATCGACCAGAGAGGCCGGTTCGAAAAGCAGATGGAGCTCCGGGCCAAGGGCGACGACGAGGCGGGCATGATGGACGAGGACTTCCTGAATGCCCTGGAGTACGGCATGCCTCCCACCGGCGGACTGGGCATCGGAATCGACCGCTGCGTGATGCTCCTCACCGGCTCCGACTCCATCCGGGACGTGATCCTCTTCCCCACAATGAAGCCGTTAGATTGAACCAAGCACAATATATAGTGCTGAATGAACCGTGATAACACAAGATATAGTGTTATGAGCCGTGTTTGAAAGAATCGGTTTCAAGGTTTTATATCAATTTTATATCAAATGCCGCAAAAATGCGTCCTGTTTTACCAAAAGCAGGGCGCTTTTTGTATGCCCTCTCCGGGGAGAAAATGAAAGGTCGGTGAGCAGATGGCACACGCAGGCGGCAGGCCTCCGAAATACAAAAGCGCCGATGAGATAACCGGCTTGATAGAGGCCTATTTTGACGG
>R15__coassemble_1440_pt1 | contig 11917 bp, 8 predicted proteins | sample R15__metabat2_high_PE_002 | metagenome-assembled genome bin R15
CCGTAAAGCTCGGGGGCTATGACATTCTGGAGGAGCCGGAGACGGCAAAGAGCATGATCGGCTATCTTCCGGAGCAGCCGCCGTTGTATATGAACGAGACACCCAGGGAATACCTGCAGTTTGTGGGAGAGGCCAGGGGCGTCCGGGGCGCGGAGCTGAGACGCCGGATCGGGGAGGTCGCGGAAAAGACCGGGATCGAAAAGGTACAGCACCGGCTGATCTCCACCCTGTCCAAGGGCTACAGGCAGCGGGTCGGCATCGCACAGGCGCTGCTGGGAAACCCCGGGGTCATCATCTTGGACGAGCCGACGGTGGGCCTGGACCCGATCCAGATCATCGAGATCCGGGAACTGATCCGGTCCCTCGGGGAGGAGCATACCGTGATCTTCAGCTCCCACATCCTGTCCGAGGTCCGGGCGATCTGCGACCAGGTGCTGATCATTTCCGGCGGGAGACTGGCGGCCTTTGACACGCCGGAAAATCTGGAAACACTGATGACAAAGACCAACGGGATCTATTTTTCCGTCCAGGCCTCGCCGGTAGAGACGGTCGCCGCGATGGAGACCCTGGAGGACATCGGAGAATGGACGGTACGGGACCCGAACGACGGGACCGTACAGGTACATATCCGATCCGGGGAATCCGAGCTCCGGGAGCCGGGGAGCCGGATCTTCCGGGCCTTTGCGGAAAAGAATCTTCCTATTTTTGAAATGTATATGAAACGGGCGACCCTGGAGGATGTGTTCCTTGAGCTGACGGAGCAGGGCGCGGCAGGCTCGCCGTCGGCCTTTGAGGAGTCGGAGACCATCTCGGACAAAAGGGAGGCGGAGGAGACATGAGGGCGGTCTTTCATCACGAGCTCAAAAATTATTTTCATTCCATGACGGCCTATCTGTTCTGCGGCTTTTTGCTGCTGTTTGTGGGGATCGGGGCCATGCTGTACAACATCCAGTCCGCCGTGGCGAATTTTGAATATGTGCTGGAATTTGTCTGCATCGGCCTGGTGGTGATCGTGCCGGTGCTTACGATGAAGGTCATCTCGGAGGAAAAAAAGCAGAAGACAGACCAGCTGCTGTATTCGCTCCCCCTCAAGACCACCCAGATCGTGATGGGAAAATTCTTCGCGCTGCTGGTGATCTTTTTGATCCCCACCGCCGTCATCGCTGTGTATCCCCTGATCTTTTCCCTGTACGGGGAGGTCTATCTTCCCACCTCCTACGGCACCCTGGCGGCCTTTCTGTTCCTGGGCGCGGCGCTGATCTCCATCGGGATCTTTGTCTCCTCCCTGACGGAAAGTCAGGGCTTTGCGGCGGGGATCGCGATCCCGGTCCTGCTGCTGAACTATTACAGCGTCCGACTGGCGGACTATGTTTCATCCACCACCATGGGCTCTGTGATCTGCCTGGCGCTCCTCATCGCTGCCGTCGCGCTGCTGATCCGGCATCTGACCCAAAGCGACCCGGCGGCGTGGGGGGCCGGAGCGGCGGGGATCGCCGCTTTGGCGGCCCTTGCGTATCTGGATCCCGACGCGTTGGAGGGTCTGCTGCCGGACCTGATGTCCCAGCTGTCGCTGTTTGAACGGTTCTATGTGTTTGTAGATGGCGTATTCGACATCACGTCGCTGGTGTTTTTTGTGACCGTGATCCTCTTTTTCCTGTTTTTGACGGTCCAGTCGCTGGAAAAAAGGAGGTATAACTGATGGCTTCAAAAAAGAAGAGGAAGAACAAAAAGCCCGGGAATCGGATCGCCATGCGGGGCGGCTCTTATTCTCTGGTGATCACCGCCGTTGTTCTGGCCATCCTGATCGCGGTGAATGTGCTGGCCTCCGCTTTGCCCACAAGCCTGACCAGGCTGGACATCAGCTCGACGCAGCTGTATTCCGTTACCAGCAGCACCAAGGTGGTCGTCAACGCGCTGGAAAAGGATGTGACGATCTACTGGATCGTACAGTCGGACCATGAGGACGATGTGATCGAAAATCTCCTGTCCCGATACGCCGCCCTCTCCTCCCACATCCAGGTGGTCAAAAAGAACCCGGACACCTATCCCACCTTTACGGCCCAGTATACCGAGGATACCGTCAGCAACAACAGCCTGATCGTGGAATGCGGGGACAAGAGCCGATATATCGCCTACGAGGACATCTATCTGACGGACATCGACTATACCACCTATTCCTATGTCTATTCCTTTGACGGAGAGGGCGCCATCACCTCCGCGATCGATTATGTGATCAGCGACGAGCTGCCCCGGATCTATCTTCTGGAGGGACACGGAGAGGAAGCGCTGCCGGAGGAGTTTTCCGACCAGATCCAAAAGGAAAATATGGAGATCATCTCCTTTTCGCTGCTGAATGAGGACGCGATCCCCGAGGACGCGGACTGTGTCATGATCTATGCCCCCTCCGACGACATTTCCGAGGAGGAACGAACCATTCTGGCCGATTACGCGTCCGGCGGAGGCAGGCTGCTGGTCATCGCGGGCCCCACGGAGGATGGCACCCTGGAGGTCCTGACCGGTCTGCTGGCAGACTATGGCATAGAGGCCGCCGAGGGCATCGTGATCGAGGGCGATCGGAATTATTATGCCTTCCAGCAGCCCTATATCACCCTGCCGGAGGTCCAAAGCAGCGAGATCACGGATCCGCTGATCGAATCGAAGTACTACGCGGTCCTGCCCATTGCCATGGGCCTGAATACGGAGAATGCCGTCTCCGGCGTCACCTCTCTGCTGACGACCTCCGACTCGGCCTTCAGCAAGACTGCGGGCTACGAGCTGGATACGTACGAAAAAGAGGAGGGCGATATCGACGGACCCTTCTCTCTGGCGGTGTCGGTCGTCACTGACGGCGGAGGCGAGATCGTGTGGATCGCTTCCTCCTGCTTCCTGGAGGAGATGTACAACGCCTACTCCTCCGGGGCCAACCTGGACCTGACCATGAATGCCCTGAACAGCCTGATCGGAGAGCGGGAGGCCATGGCGATCCGCAGCAAGTCCATGGGCTATCAGTACCTGACCATCACGGACAGCCAGGCCTCGACCCTGAAGCTGGGGATGATCCTTCTGATCCCGGCCTTCTTTGTGGTCAACGGCATATCGGTCGTTACGGAAAGGAAGAAAAGACGCGATGAGCAAGTCTAAAAAAGGAAAGCTGCTTTCACTGCTCGGCATTCTGGTCCTGGTCTGCGCCGCGGCGTTTGCGGTCAGCCGCTGGGAAGAAAAAAAGGAAGCCATCAAAAACAGCGATGAGATCATCCTGAGCATCGACCCTTCTTCCGTGACCGCCCTGTCCTGGGAATACGGGGATACGGCTCTGGCGTTTCACAGGGACGGGGACTGGCTGTGGGACGAGGACGAGGCCTTCCCGGTGGATGGGCAGAAGATCGCCGATCTGCTGGCGGTATTTGAGGAATTCGGCGTTTCCTTCCGGATCGAGGAGGTGGAGGACTACGGCCAGTACGGCCTCCTCGACCCGGAGGCGACGATCCGCCTCACCGCGGCGGAAACGGAATATGAGATCGTGCTGGGAAATTTCAGCACACTGGATTCCGAGCGGTATGTCTCGGTGGGGGACGGCAATGTGTATCTGGTAAAACACGACCCGCTGGAGGACTATGAGCTGACCATCCGGGAACTGATCCTGGACGACGAGATCCCGGAGCTTTCCGGCGCCGTGGAGATCGCATTTGACGGGACAGAAGCCTATACCGTGACGTATGAGGAGGAAAGTACAAAGTCCTGCTGCGCCGAGGATGTATATTTTGCGGAGGATCGGCCCCTGGACACCGATCGTGTGGACAGCTACCTGACCACCATCCAAAATCTGAGCGGGGGGACCTATGTCAGCTACAATGCCTCGGAGGAGGAGCTGACCGCCTTTGGCCTGGATACCCCGGAGCTGACGGTCACGGTGATCTGTCCGGTCTCGTCCGACGAGGAGGACGAAGAGGACGGGGAAGAGGAGCCGGAGACCCAAAGCTTTGTGCTCTCCGTCGGCCGAAACCGGGAGGAGCTGGCCGAGGCGGCCGAAAGCGACGAGGAGGACGCGGAGGACAGCGTCAGCGCGTATTTCCGGATCGGGGAATCCCGGATCGTCTACGAGCTGCCCAACAGCGCGTACAAAAAGCTGACGGCCTGTGCCTATGACGACCTGCGCCACACGGACCTGGTAACGGCCGACTTTGACGAGATCGAGGCGATCTCCTTTACGCTGGAAGGGGTCGAATACCGCATGACCGCCCGGGAGCCCGCCGAGGAGGACGCGGAGGACAGCGGCGAGACCCGGGTCTGGGACTGCGGCTCCGCGGAGGAGATCACCATCTCCGGGATCCAAAGCGCGATCACGGCCCTGTCCGCCTCGGCATTTACGGAGGAAACACCGACCCAAAAGGAAGAGATCCGCTTTACCCTGTACCTGAGCAGCGAAAGCTTCCCCGAGCTGGAGATCACGCTGTATCGCTATGACGGCGAGAGCTGCCTTGCCCAGGTCAACGGCGAGTCTACGGCGTTTGTGCCCCGCAGTCAGGTCGTGGACCTGATCGAGGCCGTGAACGCCCTGGTCCTGGGCGGACAGTCCTGACAACAAAAGGCTTGCCCAGGCTCAAGCGAAAAAATAAAAGGGGGAGGCGCGGCTCGTTTCGGGGCCGCGCTTCTCCGCGTCATGCCGAGCCCGCGGATCGCGGAACCGACGCAAAGGGGATTGATTTTTCCCGGAGGTCGTGTCATAATCTCAAATGGGGCGGGTGCCGCAGCGCCCGTGCAGTGAGCAACCGCCTTCAGACGGCTCTTAGCGAGCAGTAAGGCTTGCGCTCCCACAGCCCGGATCCATCTGCCGCGGAGCGGATCACGCCGCGGAATGGGCCCCAAGGCGGGGCATATCACTGCCAAAAGCGGCAAAAAAACGCCGGAGACACAGACCCGGCGGAAAAAGCGAGGGGATCTTGTGAACGCTGTTACGATCACCGCCGACTGCATGGCGGTCCTCATCTGCTGCATCGTCCTGTTTGTACAGCTGAGTGAGGTCCGCCTGCATGACCGGGTCAATCGTAGCTTCAACATTCTGTTCATCGTGCTGGTCGCGGCGCTGCTGATCGATCTGGCCTCCTGGGTGACGGAGCGGCCGGAGGTGCCGCTGTCGGTGTTGTGGACTGTGAGCTTTTTGTCCTGTATCAGCGGGGCCTTTGTGGCGACGGCCTACGTCAATTATGCCTATCACTACGCAAAGACGGTCTGCGAGATCTCGCCCGTCTATCTCCGGCTCGGCCTGATCCTGGGAGGGATCGCGCTGCTGCTCAACATTGTCCTGGCGGCGATGGGCCGGTACTTTGTCATCGATGGCTATTTCTTTGCCGCGGGGGAGGCCTATGGCCTGTGCATCGGCATCAACTATTCCCCGGCGATCCTGGTGCCCGTCATGTTTATTCGGTATCGCAGGGAGCTGACGCTGCGGGCCAAGATCTCCACACTGTGCTTTTTTCTGCTGCCGATCCTGGCGGAGCTGGTCCAGGGACTGGCTCCTACGATAGACCTTGACATCACCTTTGCCAGCTGCGCGCTGGGTTTTTTGGCCATGTATATGGTGGTCCAGGGCTATGAATATCGCGGGTCCGCTCTGCGGGAGCAGATCATGCGGGAGATCAGCCGCACGGACACGCTGACAAGGCTGCCGAACCGCCTGTGCTATACGGAGACCCTCGACCGTCTGGTGGGGGAGGGTGAGGACGCCATGCTGGGAGTGCTGTTCTGCGACGTCAACGGCCTGAAGCGGGTCAACGACACCCAGGGCCATTCGGCGGGAGACATGCTGCTGATCCGGTTCGCGGACCTGCTGCGCTCGGTCTTCGAGGAGGAACAGATCTACCGGATCAGCGGAGACGAGTATGTGGTCCTCCTGCACGGGGCGCTGACCCAGGAGGATTTCGACAAAAAGCTTTCCGCCCTCCGGGAGCTTGCCGCCAGAAATCAGCAGATCGCCTCCATCGGGGACGCCTTTGGACAGGCAAATCGGGCGGAGCATTTGGTGGGCGAGGCGGAGACCCGGATGTACATCGAAAAAACAGCCTATCACCTGCACAATCCCAGATAAGCCGGCGGCGCCAAAAAAACGCCGCGTCATCGGGCACGAAAGGGGAATGAACCATGGAGACAGTAAAAGCCTTTACCCAGGCCCTCAAGGCAAAGATCACCACCCATCTGCAGGAGGGGGATCTGAAGCATGTCAACGAAATTACGGCAAACCTGTTCGTGGGCAGCACAGCTTCTTTTATGGGCCTGATCATGATCGTAGTCTGGTTGGCCAACGAGGTGGGCGTCTTTACCATCGCAAAGCCCCTGATGCGCATCGCGGCCCTGATCTGCCTGGTCCTCTCCCTGGGACTCAGCATGCTGAACAAAAAATTCAGGGGCGAGGCGGACTGGCTCAAGTACGCCCTGTCCGTGGGGCTGGTGGTGGAATGCGGCGCGCTGTTGTCGATCCTGGGCCACAACGTGACGCTGCTCACGGTGCTGCCCGCCATCCTCTCCATCCGCTATTTTGACGAAAAATTTTCCCTGCGGATCTGTGTGATCTGCGCGGTGGTCTTTTTGGTCGCCACCCTGATCTGCTCCACCCTGGGCGTGGTGAACCTGAATATTGTACAGCTTCCCGTGGGGACGGAGCTGCACATTACCGAAAAGCTCCGTACCGCCATCCAGAGCTCCGGCTTTGACCGGCGGGAGTATGCCATTAACTACCTCCGCCACGACTATGCCCCCAAGGCCATCATCTTCCTGCTGCTGGCCGGCACCGCCATTCATGTGGCAAAGCGGGGCCGTCAGATGCTGGAACTGCAGGACTCCATCACCAAAAAATCCTCCCGCATCGAGACGGAACTGGACCTGGCCACCCAGATCCAGGCGGATATGCTGCCCTGCACCCTGCCCGCTTTTCCGGACCACGAGCACCTGAAGCTCAAGGCGGTCAACTATCCTGCCAAGGAAGTGGGCGGCGATTTTTATGATTACTTCCGGGTGGACGAGGACCATGTGGCCGTTGTTATGGCGGATGTTTCCGGCAAGGGCGTGGGCGCCGCGCTGTTTATGATGATCTCCAAGACCGTCATCAAGAATCAGCTTCAGATGGGGCTGAGCCCGGCAAAGGCCATGACCAACGCCAACGAGCAGCTGTGCGAGAACAACACGGCGGGCCTGTTTGTTACTGTCTGGGCCGGTGTATACGAGGTCTCCACCGGAAGGCTCACCTATGTCAACGCGGGCCACAATCCCCCTGTTGTGATCAAAAAAGACAGCGCAAGCGCCTATCACAAGGGAAAGACCGGCCTGGTTCTGGCCGGCATGGACGGCATTGTTTACAAAGAAGCGGAGCTGCAGCTGCAGTCCGGAGACGAGCTGTTCCTGTACACCGACGGCGTCACGGAGGCAACAAACAAAAACGATGAGCTGTTTGGCGAGGATCGACTGCTGGCATGCCTGGAAACGCACAGAGACCGGGAGACCGAGGAACAGCTCAGCGCGGTGATGGACGCGATCTCCTCCTTCACCGCCGGCGCGGAGCAGTTTGACGACATCACCATGCTCTGCCTCAGGATCCGCTGATCCTACAGGGAGACAGGGAACGGCCTCCGGCTCCTTTCCGGGCTTCTCCTACCCAACCAAAAACGGCTGCCGCACAGGGAGCAGACCTCCCGCGTGCGGCAGCTGTGTTTTTTTGGCCCCCATACGGGGACTTGTCCTTTCGGCGCCCCGGGCGCTTTTATGCCTTCCGGAAGCAGTCCGGCAGCTGACGGCCGGGGCTCACAAAGGGCTCCTCCAGCTGGTAGTTCAGTCCCGCGTCGTCCAGCTCCTGAATAAACGCCTTCACGTAGGCGTCGGTCTGCAGGCCGTTCATCAGGCAGATGGAAATGGTGTCTCCGGCGCAGAAGATCTCGATCACGAGCCCAAAGCCGGTGGCGTCAAAGGCGCCGCGGAAGTTCAGACGGTACCGGTCCACATCGCCCATGCTCAGCTGGCCCATATAGCTGACGCAGCTGCCCGGAACCACCGGAAGGATGGCCAGCTCGGCCTGCCGCTTCTCCTCCAGGGTGGGCGCGGCCTGCACCGCGCGGAAGCTTTGCACATAGTCATAAAAACGGTCGTTCAGATAGTCCCGGTCGCTCTGCAGGAAGATCTGCCCGCGGAAGCCGGTGGCCTGCCGATCCAGGGGGACTCCCCGCATCTTGGTGGTATAGACCAGCTGAAGGAAGTCGATGCAGTTCTGGCAGGTGTTCTCGCAGCCCAGGGCCGAACGGAGATCCACCGGCATATTGGACACGATGGGCAGCTCCCGCTCGGGATGCACCCGGTCGATGGCCCTGCACAGCAGCAGCGCGGCGATGGCGGCGGGGGAGCCGTCCACGGCCTTGGTATAGCGCATGAATTCCTTTTGGTTGAGGTTAAAGGTGTACACGGTCTGCGGGTCTCCCGGCGCCACCACCGGCTCCGGGAACGCAAAGCTCTCCGTGACCCGTCGATAGAAGACCGGCACCTCCGCCGGCTTTTTGGCGTACAGGAAGGGATCCGCGTATTCCCCGGGGGAGGGCTCGGAATCCGCCGTAATGACCCCGGGGACATTCAGCTCCTCGTTGTAGTGGAATTTGCAGTAATAATACAGCACGCTCTCCACCAGTGTCGGCACGGTACCGCGGCCGTCTCCGATCCCGTGGAAAAAGTCCGCGTAGATCTTGTCCTCCCAGCAGCCAAAGATGTGCATGTGGCCGTTGACCTCCGCCGTACCGGGAGAGGGCGGATCCTCCCGCTCCAGTACCACAAAGGGCGCGTCGTTGTACTCCTGGACATAGCGGCCGTCTTTTTCTACCGCGCGAATGCAAAAATAGGGGAACCTGGGCATGGCGGTATCCACCGCCCGCTGAAGATCCTCCCGGCTGACCTTGTCCCGCATGGTAAAGATTCCCCGGACCTGCAGCGGCACGCCGTAATAAAAAAAGCCGCCGGCGGTGATCTCCTGTGTCATAAAAAGTGCCTCCTTATTCTGTAAATTCGGTTTCATTTGGGACATATTTTATCATCGGTGCCGAGCAAAGTAAAGCGGCGGTACAAAAAATGCCGTACGGGCGCCGCAGCGCCTGTGAAGCGAGCAACCGCCTGGACAAGACCAGGGGACGGTTCTCTGGTCCAAGGGACCAGAGAACTGTCCCCTGGTCCCCGTACCTGGTCCCCGTACCTGGTCCATGCGCCTGCGGCGCCCGTGCAGCGAGCAGTAAAGTAGGATCTTTCATCTTGCGCTCCTTGTCCGGGAATGCTATGATGAGGCGAAGTCGGACAGCGTGAGAGGAGGGTCAAAGGTGCGGTATGATGTGATCTACCGGGTGCTCCGGCGGGCGATCTCGCCCTTTATGCGGCTCCGATACGGCTTCCGGACGGATCTTCTGCCGGAGCAGGAGGAGCCGTTCCTGCTCTTGTCCAACCACACCACGGAGGACGATATGTTTTTTACGGCCCTGGCCGTCCGGCAGCCCATGACCTTTGTATGCGGGGAGCACCTGCTCCGGAACCGGACCTACGGCGCCCTGCTGCGGAAGGTGTTCTCTCCCATACCCATCCCCAAGGGCGGCTCTACGGTACCGGCGGTCATGCGGATGATCAAAAGACTGCGGGCAGGGGAGAACCTCTGCCTGTTCTACGAGGGCAAACGGTCCTATCACGGGGAGACCATTCCCGCCGCCCGCTCCCTCGGCGCTCTGGTCAAAAAGGCGGGCTGCGGCCTGGTGACCTATCGGATCATAGGCGGCTACTTCACCCGCCCCCGATGGGCCGGGGGCAACAAACGCCGGGGACACGTAGAAGGGAAGGTCGTAGGGGTATATTCCTCCGCGCAGCTCGCGGAGCTGTCGGCGGAGGAGGTCACAGCGCTCATCAACCGGGACACCTACGAAAACGCCTACCGCACCCAGCGGGAAAAACACTGGGTCTACCGGGGGAAAAACCGGGCGGAGGGGCTGGAATCGGTGCTGTTCCTCTGCCCGACCTGCGGCGGAGAGGATACCATCCGGACAAAGGGCAGCCGCTTCTTCTGTGAGCGGTGCGGCCTGGCGGGGGAGGTGGATCTCCAGGGCTTCCTGGCGGGCAGCAGCCTTCCCTATGACAACGTACTGGACTGGATGCGCTGGATCGAAGGGGCCTTTGACGACCGGGTCCGGCGCTCGGAGGACGGCGCGCTCCTGAGCGCGGCAGAGGACGTAACGCTGTTTACCCGGGACGAGAACTACACCGACCACACCGTGTGCACCGATCGGCTGGAGATCTTCCGGGATCGGCTGGAGATCGGCGGAAGGTCCTTTGCCTATGCCGATGTGCCCTATATGTCCGTCCTGTACGGAAACATTCTGCTGCTGACCTGCCGGGGCGTCTATTACGGCCTGAAAGGCAGCAGCCTCAAGGCGTGGAAATGCGCCAGACTCTGGCAGCTCGAGAAGGGATTGACCCATGACAAAACAAAAGAGATCTGATCCTGCCGTCCTCTCCTTTGGGGAAAAATTCGGCTACGGTCTGGGGGAGGTCGCCAGCGGCGTGACCTTTGGGCTGGTCCAGTCCGTTCTGCAAAAATATTATACGGACATTCTGTGTCTTCCGGTGCTGTCGATCATGACGCTGTTTCTGCTGGCCCGGTTCTGGGACGCCGCCAACGATACCATCTGCGGCCATATCATTGCCCGGCTGGAGCCGGATGGGACGGGACGCTACCGCCGCTGGCTGAGGTGGTTTGCCCTGCCTCTGGCCGCCTCCACCATCCTGATGTTCGTTCGGATCCCCGGCCTTTCCCGGACCGGGTATTTTGTCTATGCCTGCGTGACCTACACCCTCTTCGGCATGGTCTATACCTGCCTGAATGTTCCCTATGGCTCTCTGGCCCAGGCCATCACCGATGACAGCCGGGGCCGCTCCTCCCTTTCGGTGGCCCGCTCCGTGGGGGGCGTGTTCGGGGCGATCCCGGCCCTGGTCCTCATCAGCGTCTGCTACCGGACCGACGCGGAGGGCACGGAGTATATGAGCTACCCCATCATCCTCATCGGCGTCTGTATCATCGCGGCGCTGTCCCTGCTCTTTTATTGGCTCTTGTACCGGAATACCGTGGAGCGGATCGTGGAACCGGGAAAAAAGGGAGAAAAGGGCCTGTATTTCCGCAGCATCCGGGCCCTGCTGACCGACCGGCCCTTTATGGTCTGCTCGGTGGCGGCCATGCTGTATTTGGCCTCCCAGCAGTTTTCCATGAGCTACAGCACCTACCTCTTTCAGTACTACTTTCACAGCCCCGGTCTGACCATGATCCCCACCGTCGCCCAGTATTTGCCCGTGGCGGTCATGATGTTCTGCGCCACGGGACTGGGGAACCGATTCGGCAAAAGCAAGCTCTGCGCCGCCGGGCTTCTGGCCGCGGGGCTGGGGAATCTGCTGCTGTACATGCTGCATACGGATCAGGTTTGGATATATGCGGCGGTGCTGATGCTCTCCGGCTTTGGGACCGCGCCGATCTATCTGCTGACCTGGGCGCTGGCATCCGACGCCATCGAGCATACGAGCCGGACGCGGGGGGTGGAGGAGCCCTACGCCTACGCCTTCTTCTCCTTTATGCGCAAGCTGGGCCATTGTGTGGCGGCCGTATGCGTCAATGCGGTGCTGTATCAGATCGGCTATGAGAACAATGTGCTCAACACCGCCAACATCGACGGCGCCGCGCTGCGGGGCATGTATGCCTACTCCGTGCTGGTCCCCGCTTTGTTATATCTTGTGATCTTTGTGCTGCTGCGGTTTGCCTATCCCCTGTCGGGGCGCTCCGCCGATGCGGCCGGAAAGTGCACTCTATGACCGTGTTTGTCTGCGTTCTGGCGGGACTGCTGGCGGGGGTGGGAACGGGCTTTGCGGG
>R15__coassemble_1448_pt1 | contig 11872 bp, 10 predicted proteins | sample R15__metabat2_high_PE_002 | metagenome-assembled genome bin R15
GAGGATCTCCCGTCCCGGCCCGTCGTACCGAAGGTCCGGTTCCTCCGTCTGATATCGGAGATGGGAGTCAAAGGTAAATCGCAGCTCCGGGTCGTCCCGCCCCTGCAGAGGCAGACGCTCGCAGCAGACCCAGATCTTCGGCGCCAGTCCGTAACGGAGGATCATCCAGCGCAGCTCCCGTTGGATCTGCGGGTCCTCGCCCTCCAGCAGCGCCCCGCCGGACAGCATGGCACGAATTCCCTCATAGCCGCCGGAGACCCGCCTTTTATAGACGATGCCGCCATATTTTTTCTTGATCTCCGCAAAGACGATCTCTCCGCCGGCCAGAGGATCGTAGGCCCGGACCCGGAGCTTCTCCTTGTACATGGGCTTTTCGATGGATCGCTGGATCAGATGAAAATCGTCATTGTCATAATAAACGCTGGCGACGGTGCTGGCCCCAAACTCGTTCTCCGTGACAAAGGGCCCCAGCTCCCGCAGGATCTCGGCAAGCTGCGCATTGTTCAGCAGATATTTCTTTTCCGTTCGGACAAAGCTGCCCGTTATGGCCATTTTTGTTGTCACTCCCTTTCCTTCTGTGCCGGCGGGGGGACGGGCACAGGCCCCTCCGCTCGCCGGCATATAAAAAACGCGGTATATTCGGCACAGCTTCATCATATAGTACCGCAGCTGTATTTTGTAAATCAAAAGGCAATTTTTCTTGAAGGTCCTGTGAAAACGTCTGCCGGAGATTCCGGAGAAGGCGTCCTGTGTTCTACAGTTTAGTGTACAAAAAAAGGCGTCCGTCCTCCCAACAGGGAAAAAACGGACGCGCATTTTACGATCTTGTCCCGGCAAACATGCCGCGTCGGGCAAGCCGACGCTTTTTCCGCAGCTTCAGGCCAAGGGAAAGGGCGGCGCAGAGGACGACCAGGACCCCGGCGGCGATCAGATAGCCGCGGGTCTCTCCGCCGGAGGTCTTGGCGGACAGCCACAGGGAGTCCATCAGCTGGTTGGTCTCCGTGTCCAGATAGGAATAGCTTTCCGACCGGGCCAGGGTCTCCTCATCCGGATAGGCGATCTCGCTTTCTACCATCTCGGGGTCCATATACTGACGGGCCTCGGAGATCGGGGTGGAGTAGCCCAGATAATCCAGATTCTGTCCGGCGATCTCCGGATCACAGAGGAAATTGATAAAAGCTTCCGCCTCCGCCTTGTGGGCACAGCAGGTGGGGATGCAGGCAGCGTCGATAAAGATGTTGAATCCTTCTTCCGGAAAACAGAAGGCCAGGTCCGGATTTTCCTCCAGCATCATCAGGTAGTCCCCGGCATAATAGGGGGCGATCCAGGCTTCCTCCTCCGCCATCTTGTCATAGATCTGGTCCATGACATAGGCCTGTACCAGGGGCTTCTCCAGCGCGAGCAGCTCCGCCGCGGCCCTCAGCTCATCGGTGTCAGAGGTGTTCAGGCTGTAGCCCAGCATCATCTCCGCCACACCAAAGGCGTCCCGGCAGTTGTCAAACATCAGGATCTTTCCGGCATAGGCGCTGTTCCACAACAGGTCCCAGCTGCCCACATCCTCTTCGGCCACATATTTGGTGTTGTAGATAATGCCTGTGGTCCCCCAGGTATAGGGCACGCTGTAGCGGTTGTCCGGGTCATAGCCCTGGTTTTTATAGGCCTCATCGATCCCGGCATAATTGGGAATGTTGTCAAAGTCCAGTTCCAGCAGCATATCCTCGTGGATCAGCCGCGCGATCATATAATCGGAGGGGATGATCACATCAATGGCCTCTCCGCCGGTCTTCAGCTTGGTATACATGGTCTCATTGCTGTCAAAGGTGACATAGTTCACCGAGATCCCCGTTGCCGCCTCAAATTCCGCGACCACATCAATGGAGCCGTCGGTCCCGTCCGCGATGTACTGCCCCCAGTTATAGACGGTGATGGTCACATCCCCGGCCAGGCAGGGGACTGCCAGCGCCAGCAGGAGTGCCGCCGCCCCAAGGAGCCGTCTCAGAACACGAGTCCTCATGCCGCATCCCTCCTTCCGGAAGAACGGGTACGGCCCGACAACAGATTCATCAGGACCATCAAAAGCAGGATGACCACAAAAAGCAGGGTAAAGAGGGCATAGATCTTGGGGTGCAGGGGCTTTTTGGTGTAGTTATAGATCTCCACGGGCAGAGTGGGAAAAGCGGCGCCGTAGACAAAATAGCTAATCACAAAATCATCCAGCGACATGGTAAAGGACATCAGAGCGCCGGAGATCATGCCCGGCAGGATCTCGTGGATCATGACCCGAAAAAAAGCCTGTACGGGAGTGCAGCCCAGATCCAGCGCCGCGTCCAGCAGATTGGAGTCCATCTGCCGGAGCTTCGGCATTATGGAAAGGATCACATAGGGCAGATCAAAGGTAATGTGGGCGATCAGAAGGGTCACAAATCCCAGCACACTGTTGATCCGCAGCAGCCGCCCGGCAAAGGCAAAGAGCAGCGCCAGCGAAACGCCGGTCACAATATCCGGATTGGTCAGGGGAATGTTGGTCACGCTCATCACCAGCGAGCGGAGTCGCCCCCGCATGGCGTGGATGCCGATGGCGGCCATGGTGCCCAGCACTGTGGCAAACAGACAGGAGAGCAGCGCCACGATCAGGGAATTGCGCACCAGCAAAAGCAGGTCCGTATCCCGAAAAAGCTCCGCGTAGCGGCTCAGAGTAAAGCCCTCAAAGTGGGAGGCAAAGGTCCCCGAATTAAAGGATGCGACAGCCAGCACCACCATAGGCACATACAAAAAGACGAACACCGCGACGGTGATCACACGAGCGGTCGTTTTCACAGCGTCACCAGCCCTTCCGTGTCGTCACTGCCGAACCGATTCATCACGCCCACGCAGACAAACACCAGGACCATCAGCACCAGCGAAAGCGCGGCGCCCAGGTTGGGATTGTAGGCAGTCTTGAACTGAGATTCGATCACGTCACCGATCAGCGTGGTCCCCGTGCTGCCCAGCTTCTGGCTGATATAAAAGGTGCTGACCGCCGGCACAAAGACCATGGTAAAGCCCGAGACTATGCCGGGCACGCTCAGGGGCAGGATCACCCGCAAAAACACCTGCAGGCTGCTGCAGCCCAAGTCCTGGGCCGCTTCCACCAGAGAATCGTCGATCTTGATCAAAACGGTATAGATGGGAAGGATCATATAGGGCAGATAGTTATACACCATACCCAGGATCACCGCACCGCTGTTCCGGATCAGGGGCAGGGGATCGATCCCCATCAGCCCCAGCAGCTGATTGAGGATGCCGGTGTCCTCCAGCATGGCCACCCAGGCCAGGGTCCGAAGCAAAAAGCTCATGCACATGGGCAGCATGATCAGCATATACAGCAGAGTCTGGGCCCGCTGAGAGGCCCGGGACAGACAGTAGGCAGTGGGATACCCCAAAACCAGGCTGATCGCCGCGGCGCCCAGCGAAAGAAAGATGGAACGCAAAAAGATCGGCAGATAGATTCCCAGACCCTGCAGATTCCCCAGCGTAAATTCCCCGGTAATGGAATCCGTCAGCGCGTAATAGAGGACGATACCCAGGGGAACGATGGTAAAGATCGCCATCCAGATCATATAGGGAGCGGCCAGCAGTTTATTCTTCATCCTCTGCCTCCGAAGCCATCTCCTCATACTCGGCGCTGTAGGAGCTGTAGTCACCAAAGGTCTCGGAATAAGCGCTCTTTTTCATAATATGGATCGCGTCCGGCTCCACTCTCAGCCCAACGGCGGCCCCGATGGGCTGATAATCGGTGGTCTGCACCAGCCACTTAAAATCGTTGACATCCACGATGATGTCATAAAAGGTGCCCTTAAAGGTGGCAGCGGTCACAACGCCGCACAGATGCCCGTTGTCCGGATGGACAAAATCCACATCCTCCGGACGGATGACCACATCCACCGGCTCCCGTTTCCCAAAGCCGCTATCCACGCAGACAAAACGCTGCCCGGAGACCTCCACCAACCGATCCTCCAGCATCACGCCGTCCAGGATGTTGCTTTCCCCAATGAAGTCCGCCACAAAGGCGTTCTTCGGCTCGTTATAGATGTCCTCCGGTGTGCCGATCTGCTGGATCACGCCCTTGTCCATCACCACCACCGTGTCGGACATGGCAAGGGCTTCCTCCTGGTCGTGGGTCACATAAATAAAGGTAATGCCCAGCTGCTGCTGGATCCGTTTGAGCTCATTCTGCATGTCCTTGCGCAGGCGCAGGTCCAGGGCGCCCAGAGGCTCGTCCAAAAGCAGGACTCTGGGCTGGTTGACCAGTGCCCGGGCAATGGCGACCCGCTGCTGCTGACCGCCGGAAAGCGAGGTGACCCGTCGACTGTCAAAGCCCTTCAGGCCCACGATCTCCAGCATTTCGCAGACTCGTCGGTCGATCTCTTTCTCATCCGTTTTTGCTACGCGCAGCCCAAAGGCGATGTTGTCGTACACATCCAGGTGGGGGAACAGCGCGTATTTCTGAAACACCGTATTGATCTTTCTTCGATAAGGCGGGACGTCGTTGGTCCGCTCCCCCTCAAACAGCACATCTCCCGATGTGGGCGTCAAAAATCCCCCGATGATCCGGAGCGTGGTGGTCTTTCCGCAGCCGGAAGGACCCAGCAGTGTCAGAAATTTGTGGTCGTTAAAATACAGATTCATAGAATCGATCACGGTTTCACCGTCAAAGGACATGGTAAGGTCCTTCAGACGAATGAGCTCTTTGGGCATTTATCCTCCCCCGTTCCTGTGTAATGGCGCCGCGGCACCGACTGCCGCCGCGGCGGATGTGAATTGAATAAAGAAAGGTCCCGCATTGCTTTGCCGAACGACGAAACCTGCGGGACGACCGGCCGGAGCCGAATATCGTAAAAAACCGGGAAAAATTTACGGGGAAATGATATCCCCCTTTGCCCGGGTTGTCAATACAAAACCGGGAAAATATTCCTCTGCAAAGTCCACGGAGGACACACAGAATTCCCTGCCGCGCAGACCGTTGAGAATGCCCGCGTCCGTGGGAAAGGAAAAACAAAGACGCCAGGAATACAGCGCCTGATACTTCCGCTCCCCGTTTTGTCTGCCGTACTTTCCGTCACCCAAAAGAGGATGACCCGCGGCCGCCATCTGGGCCCGGATCTGGTGGGTACGGCCCGTCAGCAGACGGCATTCCACCAGGGCAAGACCATTGCGGACCTGCAGCGTTTCGTAGTCCGTCACGGCAGTCTTGGCGCCCTTTTGGGGCTTGTCCGTCACATAGACCCGGTTCTTCACCGCGTCCTTAAAGATCCAGCCCTCCAGCCGTCCGGCGGCGGGCTTCGGTTTTCCCTGTACGACGCAGAGATAATACTTGTCGATCTCCCGGTCCCGGATCTTTTCGTTCATGATCCGCAGGGCCTCCGCGTTTTTGGCCGCGATGACGATGCCGCCGGTGTTCCGGTCGATGCGGTTGCACAAAGCGGGGGCAAAGGCGTTCTCGGCCCGGGGGTTCCACTCTCCCTTCGCGTACAGATAGGCCTGGATGTGATCGATCAGGGTCCTTCCGTACTCGGCGCCGTCATGGGGATGCACCGCCAGGCCGGGACGCTTGTCGCACAGCAGAATATTCTCATCCTCATATACAATGTTCAGCTTCGGCGCCGAGACCTTCAGATAAGCGTTCTTCTCCGATGGGGTCTCAAAGAATTCGTCCCCGATGTACATCCGGACGACGTCTCCCTCCGCCAGCCGCTGCTCTCCCTTTGCGGCCTTTCCGTTGACCTTAAAACGCTTCAACCGCAGATATTTCTGCTCCAGCGAGGCAGGGAGCAGGGGAACGGCCTTGGCCAAAAAGCGGTCCAGCCGCTGCCCGGCGTCGTTTTTTCCGATCGTGGTCTCCTTCATAATCCGTCACTCCCGGGATCCGGGAACCGCCCCGGGAGGGCGATTCCGTAGTCACGGTCATTCTATCCGAGCCCCCTCGGTGAGTCAAGGAAAAACCGCCCGAACGGTTGATTAAAGAGGGGAGAGAAAGTATAATGTGTCTGCGGAAACCGGCAGCCTCGGTCCCGCCGGACCGCCAGGGAGGAAACAACATGTCAGTAACATACAGCGTGCCGCTCTCGGAGCTGGTACAGGATTTTCGATTGTCCGTCGTGCACCGGGCCACGGATTACGAACGGGTGACCATTACCGTGGAGGATATGAACCGTCCGGGCCTTCAGCTTCTGGGCTTTTATGAGCATTTCGAGCCGATGCGCCTGCAGGTCATCGGCCGGGTGGAGCAGGCCTATCTGCAGGGCCTCACGTCGGAGGAACGATTCGTCGCCTTTGACCGATTCTTCTCGTACCGGATCCCGGCCCTGATCGTCTGCCGGGAGCTGGATCCGCCGGAGGAATGCATCATCATGGCCCGAAAGCACGACATCACGGTGCTGAGCACCGAGGAGGCGACTTCGGACCTGATGTCTGCCATGATCACCAGCCTCAAGGCACGCCTGGCGCCTCGCATCACACGCCACGGCGTGCTGGTGGAGATCTACGGCGAGGGCGTGCTGCTCCTGGGCGAGAGCGGCGTGGGAAAAAGTGAGGCGGCCATCGAACTCATCAAACGGGGCCACCGTCTGATCGCGGACGACGCGGTGGAGATCAAACGGGTGGGCAGCAACGCCCTGGAGGGCTCCGCGCCGGAGATGATCCGCCACTATATGGAGCTTCGGGGCATCGGCATCATCCACATTGCCCAGCTGTTCGGCGTGGGAGCGGTCAAGGATTCCTGCGCCATCGACATGGTCATTTCTCTGGAGACCTGGGACAACAGCGTCCAGTACGATCGTCTGGGCGCGGACGAACAAACCACCCGGATCCTGGATGTGGACGTGCCCTATCTGGTCATGCCGGTCCGACCCGGTCGGAACATGGCGGTGATCCTGGAGGTGGCGGCCATGAACAACCGCCAGAAGCGCCTGGGCCACAACGCGGCCCGGGAATTCACGGAGCAGATCGACCGCCGGATGGAGCAGACGGCAAGGGAACGGGAGTGGTGAGCATGCGGAACGATACGATCCTTACCGCATGGGAGGCCCGGCTTCGGACGCTGCTTCCGACCCTTCGCCTGCGGCGGAACGTTCCGCTGCGGGATCTGACCTCTCTGCGGATCGGGGGGCCGGCAGCCCTTCTGGCGGAACCTCAAACAGAGGAGGAGCTTTCGACACTGCTCCGCTTCTGCGCGGAAGCGGAGATCCTTCCCGCGCTTCTGGGCGCGGGGACCAATGTTCTGGTCCCGGATCAGGGCCCCGCCGCGGCGCTGGTCATCCGGACCCGGGGGCTGGATGACGTATCGGTCACGGGAGCGGGGACCATCCTGGCCGGGTGCGGCGCCTCTTTGGCCGCTCTGGCTCTGTTTGCCCTGCGGGAGGGCCGGACCGGTCTGGAATTTGCCCACGGGATCCCCGGTACGGTGGGCGGCGGATTGTACATGAACGCCGGCGCCTACGGCGGTGAGCTGGGTCAGACGGTCCAAAGCGTCCGGTTTCTCCACCCCGACGGCACCGTAGAGGAGATCCCCGGCGGGGAGGCGGAATTTGCCTATCGTTCCTCCCGCTTTGCCCGGATGAACGGGGTCATCCTATCCGGGGAATTCTCCGTTCCCGAGGGGGATCCCGAGGCCATCCGGGCCCGGATGGACGAGCTGGCGCAGCGGCGCCGGAGCTCCCAGCCCCTGGATCTGCCCTCCGCGGGCAGCGCCTTCAAGCGCCCGCAGACGGGCTACGCCGCGGCCATGATCGAGCAGGCGGGACTCAAGGGCCTGCGGGTAGGCGGCGCGGAGGTCTCGACAAAGCATGCGGGATTTATCGTCAACGTGGATTCCGCCACGGCGGAGGAGGTCAAAGAGCTGGTCCGCCGGGTGCAGGAGGCGGTACGGGATCGTTTTGGCGTGACCCTGGAGCCGGAGATCCGCTTCTGGCCCTGAGCGGCCCCGCGGGAAAGGAGAACAGACATGGAGCTTATGGTCATCACCGGCCTTTCGGGGGCCGGAAAGAGCAAGACCGCAGGGGTCCTGGAGGATCTGGGCTGGTACTGCGTGGACAATCTGCCCGCGGCTCTGATCCCGGCCCTGGCCCGGCATTGCCTGGCGGACAGAGGACGGTACAGCCGGGTGCTTCTGGTGTCGGACGTGCGGGGCGGACAGACCTTCGAGGGCCTGTACAGCGCCCTGGAGGAGATCCGGGCCCTGGGCTGTCCCTGCCGTGTCCTGTTTGTGGAGGCGGACAAGGATGTGATCATCCACCGCTACCAGGAGACCCGGCGGCGCCATCCGCTGCAGACCGAGACCGAATCTCTCGCGGAGGTGGTGGACCGGGAACGGACGCTCCTTTCCGACCTGCGGGACCGGGCGGACCTTCTGCTCAACACCTCTCACCTGACCCATGCCCAGCTGCGCCGCACCCTCCTTCACCTCCTGGGCAGCGAAGAGGAGGCGGCCATGCCGATCACGGTCTGTTCCTTCGGCTACCGCCTGGGACTGCCCGAGGACGCGGACCTGGTGCTGGATGTGCGCTTTCTTCCCAACCCTTATTACGAGGAGACGCTGCGCCCTCTCAGCGGGCTGGATGAGCCGGTGCGCTCCTACCTGCGGGGGTTCCGTCAGACTCTGGAGTATCTGACCCGACTGGAGGCGCTGCTGACCTGCACCCTGCCGCTCCACGCCAACGAAAAAGGCGAGAGCGGCCTGACGATCTGCTTCGGCTGTACCGGCGGCCGGCACCGTTCCGTGGCCATGGCAGAGGAGGCCGCTGCCTTCAACCGCAAGCACGGCTACCCGGTCCACATCGTCCACCGGGACCTGGTCATCGAGGGAAAACGGGAGTCGGTGCGATGAGCGGACTCGCGGCGTAAAAAAAGGAAACCATTCGCTACTATCTCCCCGGTCGGCCCAGAGTGGCGGCCATCGGCGGAGGGCACGGCCTGGCCGCCACGCTCCGGGCGCTGCGGCAGTGTACGGACCGGATCACGGCCATCGTCACCATGGCGGATGACGGGGGCGGCTCCGGCATGCTTCGGGACGATCTGGGGATCCTGCCTCCCGGAGACATCCGCAACTGCGTCCTGGCCCTGTCCAACGCGGAGCCTACCATGACGGCGCTGCTGGATTATCGCTTCGATACGGGTTCTCTGGCGGGGCAGAGCTTCGGCAATCTGTTCCTGGCTGCCCTCAACGGTATGTACGGCACCTTTGACGAGGCGGTCCGCCGCATGAGTGAGGTCCTCAACATCACCGGGCGGGTCCTTCCCGTGACCACTACCGACGTGCGCCTGGTGGCGGAGTTCGAAAACGGCGCCGAGATCGAGGGCGAGAGCCGCATCTTCCGGGCAAAAAAGGAAAACGGCTGCCGCGTCCGTCGGGTCCGGCTCACGCCGGAGTCCCCGGCTCCCCTGCCGGAGGCGCTGACCGCCCTGGAGGAGGCAGACCTGATCGTCATCGGGCCCGGCAGCCTCTATACCAGCATCATCCCCAACTTCCTGGTCCGTGACATTGCCCGGGCCACGGCATCCTCCCGTGCCAAAAAGCTGTTTATCATGAACATCATGACCCAGGAGGGGGAGACGGAGGGCTATACCTCGGCGGATCACGTTCGTGCGCTGCTCCGCCATGCTCCCGGGGTGGTAGACCGGGTCCTGGTGAACAGCACGCCCATCCCGCCGGCCATGGCCGAGGCCTATCTGGCAGAGGGCGCCGTCCCCCTCACCGCCGATTCCCTGGAGGAGACCGGTCTGTCCGTGGCGGCCCGGCCGCTTTTGTCGGAGGAGAGTCCCTACGCCCGTCACGACGAGGCCCTGCTGGCCCGGGCGCTGGCGGAAGAGCTGCTCGCCCTCTGAGAGGACGCATCATGCAAGGAGGTGTCCCATGTCTTTTGCCGGAGAAGTCAGGACGGAGCTCTGCCGGACAGAGTCCCGTCCCTGTTGCTGGGCAGCGGAGTGCTGCGGCGCGCTGCTGTACGGAACGGAATACACCCCCAACCGGATCCGGGTCATCACGGGGCATGCGCTTTTCGCGGAGCGCCTGACCCGCCTGATGACCGAGGCCTTTTCTGTCCGTCCCGCTTTGACCGCCCCGACAGAGGAGGGCGGAAAATACACGGTGACCCTCACGGACCGGGCACAGATCGCCCGCGTTACGGAAGCGCTGGGCTGCGGCGGCCCCTCTCTGCATGTCAATCTGGGCCTGCTGGAGGAGAGCTGCTGCCGGGCTGCCTTCCTGCGTGGCGCGTTTCTGGCCGGGGGCTCTGTGACGGATCCGGCCGGACGGATCCACTGGGAGCTTTCCACTCCCCACCGGGGCGTCAGCCGGGAGACGGTGGCCCTTCTGCAGGATCTGGGCTACAACCCCGGGATCGCGGAGCGGGCGGGCAACCGGGTACTGTATTTCAAGCAAAGCGAGGCGGCGGAGGAGCTGCTGACCCGGATGGGCGCCCCGGTGTGCGCCATGCGGGTCATGACCGAGCGGGTAGAAAAAGAAGTCGCCAATCGGGTCAATCGTCGTGTCAACTGCGATCTGGCCAATGTAGACAGGACCCTCAACGCCGCGACCCGGCAGGAGAAAGCCATCCGCTCTCTGACGCCCCTTCTCCCGGGCCTGCCGAGAGTGCTGCGGGAGGCCGCGCAGCTTCGCATGGACCATCCGGAGGCCTCCCTGGGAGAGCTGGCGGCTCTCGCCGACCCGCCCGTATCCAAATCCGCCATGAACCATCGACTTCGCCGCCTGGCGGCCCTGGCCTCGGAGGCAAAGGCGTCTCCGGAGACCGATGCCGACGCGTGACCCACAGAAAGGAGCGTCCCATGCCCTTCACACATCTTCACGTCCATACCGAATATTCTCTTCTGGACGGCGCCTGCCGGATCCGGGAGCTCATTGCCCGGGCGGCGGAGCTGGGTCAGACCGCTCTGGCCATTACGGACCATGGTGTCATGTACGGCGCCGTGGAATTCTACAAGGCGGCGCGGGCGGCGGGCATCCATCCCGTCATCGGATGTGAGGTCTATGTGGCACCCCGGGGCAGGGGAGACCGGGATTCGTCTCTGGACCGGGATCCGGCCCATCTGGTCCTCCTGTGCGAGAACGAGACGGGCTACCGGAATCTCTGCGCTCTGGTATCCGCGGGCTTTCTGGAGGGCTTTTATTCCAAACCCAGGATCGATATCGACCTGCTTCGGGACCATTCGGAGGGACTGATCGCCCTTTCCGCCTGCCTGTCCGGCAGGATCCCCCGTTTCCTGGCGGACGGAGAGTACCAAAAAGCCCTGGAGGAAGCGCGCTCCATGTCCGAGCTGTTCGGACCCGACAATTTTTATCTGGAGCTCCAGGACCATGGCCTGCCCGCCCAGGCAAAGGTCAATGCGGGCCTGGTCCGCCTCAGCCGTGACACCGGCCTCCCGCTGGTGGCTACCAACGACGTGCACTACATCAACAAGGAGGACGCCCGTGTCCAGGACATCCTTCTGTGCATCCAGACCGGAAAGACCATGGACGATCCCAACCGGATGCGCTTTGACTCAGAGGAGTTTTATCTCAAGAGCGAGGAAGAAATGGCGGCCCTGTTCCCCCAGCTCCCGGAGGCGCTGGAGAACACCGCCAGGATCGCCGAGCGCTGCCGGATGGATTTCACCTTCGGCACCTACCACCTTCCGGAATTCCCTCTCCCGCCGGGCAAGTCCTCGGCGGACGAATATTTTACGGAATGCTGTGAATCCGGCTTTGCCGAGCGCTACCCGGATCCGCCTCCGGAATACCGTGCCCGCCTGGATTACGAAATGTCCATGATCCGGCAGATGGGCTATGTGGAATATTTTCTGATCGTAGCGGATTTTGTCGCCTATGCCCGCAGCGTCG
>R15__coassemble_1484_pt1 | contig 11644 bp, 9 predicted proteins | sample R15__metabat2_high_PE_002 | metagenome-assembled genome bin R15
CCGGCCCGGGTCAGGTCCATGACCGCCACATAGCCCACGATGGCGGTGTCCTTCAGCAGGCTGATCAGGGAGCTGCGATAGGAAGGCAGGGCAAAAAGGACGGCCTGGGGCAGCAGGACCCGGAAAAACGCCTGGGTATCGGTATAGCCCAGGGCCATAGCCCCCTCGTACTGGCCGCCGCCCACCGCCGCGACCCCCGACTCGATCACCGAGACGGTCTGGACGGCAAACAGCAGCGTGAATACAAAACAGGAGATCAGGGTGCCGCTCAGACCGCTGCTGCCAAAGATGATATAAAAGCCCACCATCAGGACCACCACCACCGGGATCCCGGTAAGAAAGACGCCGATCCCGTTGAGGAGCGCGTTCAACCAATGCCATTTCCTCCGGGTGAGGAGATAGATCCCAAAGCCCAGCGCGGTCCCGCAGACGATGGAAAAACCGGTGACCAGCAGCGTACAGCTGATGCCGGAGAGAAACATTTTCCAGCGGTTTTCGGAGACAAAGGTCCGGACAAAGCTTGCTTTTACGGTATCCGCAAAGCTGCTGTCGGACTCATCGACATAATCCGGATCCCTCACAAGCAGAATGCCCGCATTGTGGTAGATGGGATCGGTCATGTCGACGCTCTGCTTGCGTTCCTCGGTGATGGAAATGCCGTCTCCCGCCACATCCGCCCGGTCGGAAACCAGCGCCGGGATCAGGCCGGAGAAATCGGAGGTGTAGATAACGGGGGTATAGTCCAGCATTTCGCAGATACGATAAAACAGCTCCACGGTGTAGCCTACCACCTCACCGTCCACGGTATAGGCGGTGGGGAGCGTGGTGCCTGTACACCAAAACCGCAGTGTACCGTTGCTGCCCGGCCAGGTGATCTCGGGCATGGAGGAGTCTTCCCCGGCGTTGACGATCCATTTTTCGTTCAGGGCGTCGATGGTGCCATCCGCCCAGAGCCGGGCGATGCATTCGTTAAAGGGCTCGGTCAGGTCGCTGCCCTTCCGGAGGGCAAAGCCAAAGTGATCGTCGTCGGTTACATGCTCCTCCACGATCATCAGGTCCGGATACTCATGACAGTAGATCATGGCGACGGACAGATCGCACACAAAGGCGTCCGCGTTCCCGGTGCGCACGGCCGTGATGCAATCGGTGTTGGAGTTGTAATAATCCACAGTCTGGTCAGCACCAAAAATATCCAGCTTCCGGAGATGATCCAGCCCGATGCTGCCCGTCAGATCGCAGATCGTTTTGTCAGCGTAATAAGCCAGACAGTTGGGGTCTTCCTCCGCGGGGACGCTGTCTGCCAGAACAAGGGACAGCAGGGACAGTGCCGTCAGAAGCAGCGCAAGAAAAGGGCGCAGGTGGTTCTTCATGATCTCCCTCTTTTCATACGGTCTGTTGCGGATATGGTACCGTTATCCGCCCAAAAAGTCAATCACAGAACAAAACGGCCATTCCGGCAATTTCGGAAAGGACCGTTTTGTAGAGCAATACAGACAAAAAGACGGGGCCGGTTCCTTTGTCAAAAAAGGAACAGCCCCGGTTTGGTTTAACGCAGCAGGGCGCCCCGACGGAGCTCACACTCAAAGATCAGATCCACAAATCCGGCAAAAAAAGGGACCATGGTCCCCTCTCGCAGCAGGGCATGGACCGTCTCCCGGTCCGCCCAGCGGACCCGTTGGACCTCGCTTTCCTGCAGGGTCAGGGCCGTCAGGTCCACATCCCGCCGGATCATAAAGTAGTCATCAAAGCCCCGGTCAAAGCAGAAGGTATAAAAGCGGTCGGACCAGTCCGGTGAGATGTCCAGCCCCAGCTCCTCGGCGGTCTCCCGGCGGATCCCCGCCAGGCTGTCCTCCCCGGCCCGGACCATGCCGCCGGCGCTCATATCCCACCGTCCCGGCCAACCGGATTTGTTCTCGGCCCGCTGCTGGAGCAGCAGCTCCCCACGGGAATTGAAGATGCAGAGATGGGCGATCAGCATATATTCGCCCTTTCCCAGCGGGGAGCCCCGCAGCCGGGTCCGCCCAGTCCGCTCCCGTTGGGCATTGTATATGTCCAGATATTCCATTTGTCCCGTCCTCTCTCCCAGGAAAACACGGCGGTCCTGAGTCCGTCGGATCAAAGCAGACCCCGACCGATCAGCAGATCGATCTTTTTTTGATAGCCGATGAGAATGGAATCTATATATGTGATCCCGGGATCGATCTCATAAATGGCCCTCAGCTCTTCCGCAGTGGGCAGACGATCTGCCGCCAGGAGCTCCGTTCCCCCAACAAGGTCGAGCAGCTGTATCTCCCGGGAACGGAAGCTGTTGACGGCAATATGGGTCAGATCATCCCGCGTCGGCAGGCTGGGATCCTCCCGGAACATGGAATTTCCCGAGTCAAAAATCGGAGCCATCCCAATGTAACGCAGTGTTCGGGTATCCCGCAGGACCCCAAAATTCCCCAGGTGCCGATCGACATTGGTCAAAAGAAAATCCGTCAGGATCTGATATTCCAAAAAAGATCTGCAGGCAGTCTCATCAAGGCCATGTTCCACACATATGGCAATAAAGTGCTCATACACAGACTTGGAATTGACGCGTTTTTCGGATTCCACCACATCGTACGCGGAGATCCACTCCACCTCGTCGGAGGTAAAGCTTTCGCAGATACAGCCTGGCTGCGGTCCCTGTTTCAGCGTGATCGGGCGATAGAATACAAAGGGCTGTGTATTCTGGAGACTGTGAAGACGCGACGCCGCGATCTCGTTCAGGCTTTCCTGCGCATTACTGCCCCGGTTTCCCTTGACAAGGCAGCGCTTTTTGTCCAGAATGATCCACCGCTTGCTTAGATCCCCCTGCAGCGAGGAAGCCGGGGAAAATGTACAGGAAGAGAGTTCCCCATCGTCTGCGTTCTCCGCGGGAAGGGTCAATTGCAAATGTCCGATCGGATCACGAAAATCATTGGTAAACAGATTGACCTCCGCCCAGGAAAGCGGCAGGTCAAGCGGTCTGATCCAGTAATGATCGGACAGACTAAGACCGAGATTTTTGACAAGATAATTCTGCGGGGTCGTGTATCCGGCCGCCTCCAGATGACGGAGGATATTCCCCTGCGTAATGGGAACCGCCCGACGCTGCCACCATTTTCTCAAACTGTCCGCATTGGCGCTGCCACCCGGCGGAAGCAGCTCCGGACGGCGGGGCCGATTTACCCGAAGGATCGCCCCGGAGATCGGGTCCAGAGTGAATACGCAGACCGGATCGTCTCTGTGCATCAGAGAATAACACAGCTCGTCCATTCCTTACCACTCCTCAAAGCCATTGCGCTCGGCAATGACACTCTCGATCTTTGCTTCCATCAGCAGTACCGCCGCATCCTCCAGAACGGGCAGATATTCCGGGGTAAAGACTGCCCGGAACGGCAGTAGATACTGTTGACCGTCAAAAAAAAACAGGATCGCGATCTGCCTGCCATCACAGATCCAACGGCCGCAGGTTTCGTATTTTTGACATTGAAAATGCCGGCTTCGGATCTCCTCTGCGGATACGGTATTTCCCGACAGGAACTCACTTCCGTGGATCTCCTCCAGCAGGAGTTCCGTCTCCGAGCAGCCAAGCACCGTCGAAAGGCGCAGCAGGATATCTCCGCCCGCGGAGGAGAGCTTTTTATGTCCCTGCTCGTAATCCTGCAGAGACCGAAAATTGATCCCGGCCATTCTCGCCAGGTCTTTTTGTGTCATATGTCTGCTTTGCCGCAATTCTTTGAGCGTCATCCAAATCACCGAGGTGATTATACGCGTTTTTGCGTAGTATTGTCAAGGACAGAGGGACGGCTCTTTTTTCAAAAGGAAAAAAGGGCCGTCCCTGGGTCTTATCGCAGGTTTTCCAGATCCTCCGGGGTGTCCAGGTCCCGGAGCTCCCGCTCGTCCGGGATCTCAAAAAAGCGGAGGAGATCCGGGTGCCGCGCGATGACGGTCCGGCCCCGCTGATTGGGAGAAAGGGTCTTCAGCTCCCCAAACAGGCACCGGGGGAAGATCACCGGATTGCCCCGGCGCGTCCCGCTGCGGACCTGACAGATCCGGTCCGGCTCCCGCAAAAAGCAGTCCAGCAGCCCAGCGGCGCTCTCCGGGCGGAACAGGGGCTGATCCGCCACAAAAAGGGCACAGCCCGCGTTCCCCTCCGGGACCCGCTCCACCCCCAGGCGGACGGTGACGGCGGTGTCGTCGGTGGTGTCCGGATTTTCCACGGGCACGGCGCCCATCGCCGCGGCCGCCTCCAGGACCTCCCGGCAGCCGGAGACCACCAGCACCGGATCAAAGCCGCCGCCGATCATGGCGCCGATGGCGCGGCGGATCACCGTCTCGCCCCGGACGGTCTCCAGCAGCTTGTTCTTGTGGTAGCGGGAGGACCGGCCGGAGGCCATGATGACCGCGGATACCTGCTCAGGCACCGGCGGTCTCGCCCAGGGCGCGGATGGCGTCGACAATGGCCTGATAGCCCGTGCAGCGGCACAGGTTCCCCGCCATGGCGTGCCGGATTTTTGCCTCCGAGGGGGCGGGGTCCTCGTCCAGCAGGGCCTTGGCGCTCATGATCATCCCCGGGGTACAAAAGCCGCACTGCACGGCGCCATGTTCCAAAAAGCTTTGTTGGATGGCGGAAAGGGTGCCGTCTTTTTCTACGCCCTCGATGGTCAGGATGCTCTTTCCGGCGGCCTGAATCACCGGGATCAGGCAGGAATTGACGTTCCTTCCGTCCATCAGGACCGTGCAGGCGCCGCATTCGCCCTCACCGCAGCCCTCCTTGGTGCCGGTCAGGCCCAGCTCATCCCGCAAAAAGGACAGCAGGGTCATCCCAGCGGGAACGGTTCTCGAGACCGGTTCCCCGTTGATCACACAGTCGATCTTAACGCAGTTCATAGCCAAACTCCTTTTCCAGCAGATCCGCCAGCAGCCGCGCGGCGGTCTCCATCCGGTATTCCCGGGTGGCACGGATGTCGCCGATGGGCGAGATGTCCTGCTCCAGCGCTGCCGGGAGATCACCGGTCCGGCCCTCCCGCAGGGCCTGCTCGCAGGCAAAAAGGCGCACCGGCCGATCCGATACCGAGCCCATGGCCAGCCGGAGCGCCCCGTCGCTGCCCTCGGCCGCGGCCAGGCTGACCAGACTGATGGCCATGGCGCCCCGCAGGCCCACCTTGCGGAAGACGCTCCGACCGCCCTGTGTCGGAATACGGAGAGAGGTCAGCAGCTCGCCGGGGAGCAGGGCGGTTTTCCGCACGCCCCGGAAAAAGTCGTCAATGCCCAGGGTCCGCTCCCCCTCCTCGGACCGGAGGGTCAGCGCCGCGTTCAGCACCAGCAGGGCCGGGCCGGAATCGCAGGCGGGAGAGGCGTCACAGATGTTCCCACCGACGGTGGCACGATTGCGGACCTGGGGACTGCCCATCTCCGCCGCCGCCCGGGCCAGGGCATTCAGGTGGGGGAAGGCCCCCAGAGCCGAGCTCAGCTCGGCAAAGGTACACAGCGCGCCGACGCGGACCGCGTCCTTTTCCGGACGGATCCCCTTGAGCTCCTCCAACGGGCTCAGGTCCGCAAAGTCCCCCTCCGGCTCGCCGGTCTTGTGAAAATTCACCAGAAGATTGGTGCATCCTGCCATGGGCCGGGCGCCCGAGGAGAGCAGCCGGAGGGCCTCGGTCAGGTCTTTTGGCTGAAAAATGTTCATTGTTTTACCTCCCGCAGCTTTTCCGTGATGGTCTGTCCGGTGATGGGGATCGCCTGATGCCAGACCCCCACCGCGTCGTACACCGCCGCGTTCACCGCGGCCGCCGTGGGAACGGAGGTCGCTTCCGCCGCGCCCTTGACCCCAACGGGGCCGGAGCTCTCAAAGGAATCCACCATCAAAGAGGCGATGGGCGGCGCGTCCTCAAAGGTGGGTATCAGATAGGTGGAAAAGCTGTCCGTGATCATCGTCCCGGCCTCGTTAAACCGGCAGTTTTCCATCAGGGAAAAGCCAAAGCTCTGCATTATGCCGCCCTGCATCTGGCCGGCAAGCTGCATGGGATTGATGACCGTCCCCGCCTCGGTGACCGCGCAGGCGTCCAGCAGCATGGGCCGCCGGCTGACCGGGTCGATCCGGACCTTGACCGCCTGTACAACAAAGGTATACATACAGTGGGGCACGCCTACGGCCGTCATGATCTCCGCCTCCGGAAAATTCCGGGTGGTGTGGACCACGATGTTTGTTTCCCCGGCCGCCTCTCGTTTGCGATATTCCTCCGCGGCGGCGATCACCGCATTTCCACCCAAAAAGGTAGACCGGGAGGCAGCGGTGGAGCCGCAGTCAAAGGTGGTGGCGGTGTCGCCCATCTCCAGGCGGACCATAGAGAGGTCCACCTCCAGGGCGTCCGCGGCAATGGCGCTCAGGGAGCCGGTACTGCCCTGGCCGATGTCCGTCAGGCCCAGCCGGAACACATAGGTGCCCGACTCGTCCCGGAGCAGCTCAATCTCGGCGTTGTCCGGAATGCCCTTGCCAAAGCCGCAGCTCAGATGTCCCGCGGCGATGCCGTAGCCGACGGAGGGGTCGTGGTCCGCTGTCCGCTCCTGCCAGAGGGGTGTCTGTTCCAAAAGGTCCAGGGCCTCCTTCAGGCCGCACACGTGATCGATGGGCTGGCCCATGGAGCCGATGTCCCCCATCTTCAGCGCGTTGATCCGCCGGATCTCCAGGGGGTCTACCCCCAGGAGGACGGCGGCCTCGGAGATCAGGGACTCGGTGGCAAAGTTGGCCTGGGGCCCCCCAAAGCCCCGGAAGGCGGAGGCGGGGGTCTTGTTGGTATAGACCAGACGGGAGCGCACGTGGATGTGATCGATGCGGTAGGGGCCCGAAATGTGCTCGCTCAGCAGGCCCAGCACCGACAGGCCGTAGCCGATGTAGGCGCCGGTGTCCAGCACGGTGTCCGCGTCAAAGGCCAGGATCCGGCCGCCGCGGTCAAACCCGATCCTGACGCGCATCTTTGCCGAATGGCGCTTGTAGGTATAGGAGATGGACTCCCGGCGGGAGAACACGATCTTGGCCGGAAGGCCGGTCTTGACGGTCACAAGAGCGCCGAAGATCTGGGTCATATGCCCGTCCTTGCCGCCAAAGGCGCCGCCCACTGTGGCGGACTTCACCCGTACCCGGTCGGAATCCAGACCCAGGGCGTTGACGATCATCCGCTTGTCGTGGAATACGTTCTGCGAGGAGGAGATCACCGTCAGGATCCCGTCGGAGTCATAGTAGGAAAAGCCGGCGTCCGGCTCCATGTAGGCATGCTCCTGATAGGGAGTGGAAAAGGTGCGCTCCAACACCAGGTCACAGGCGGGAAACACCGACTCCGGGTCTCCCTTGGTGTTCTCAAAGGTGCTGACCAGGTTCCCGCCCTCGTGGACGGGCGCCGCCTCCGGCAAAAGGGCGGCCTCGGCGTCCAGATTCGCCTCCAGGACCTCGTACTCCGCCCGGACCAGCTCCGCGGCCTTCCGGGCCGCCTCCGCCGTGGGGGCCGCCGTGACCGCGATGGGCTCGCCCATGTACCGCACCTTTTCGGCGGCCAGGACCGGCTGGTCGTTGATGATGTCCACGATCACATTGTCCGCCAGATCGGATGCCGTAAACACCCGGGCCAGCTTTTCCGCCTCTGAGGTATCGATGGAAAGGATCCTGCCGTGGGCGATCCGCGCCCGGGCCACCGCCACATACAGCATCCCCTCCATGGAATAGTCCGCGGCATATTTTGCCCGGCCGCCGACCTTGTCCGGGCCGTCCGCCCGGATGATATTGGTACCGATGTATCTTTGTTCCATCGTCTCTCTCCGTTTCTTCCGCAAAAAAGCGAATGGTTCTCCGGCGCCGCGGCCGGGCGATCAGATTCGGCTCAAAATTTCCTCCAGGAGCTTCCATACTCTGTCGATGGAGGAGATCTCGAGCCTTTCGTTTGTGGTATGAGCGTCATAGATCGTCGGACCCAGCGAGATCATCTCCAGATCGGGATTGTACACAGCAAAGGTTCCGCACTCCAGTCCGGCGTGGACCGTCATATGGCGGAGCTCCTCGCCAAAAAGCGCCGCGTACGCCTCGTCCGCAAGCTCCATCAAACGGTTATCGGGATCATACGGCCATGGGTCGGCGGATCGTTCGCTGTCATAGGCAAAGCCGCATCCCTCCGCGGCGGCCCTGTCGGCGCTTGTGATCTCCTCAAGGCGCGCGGAGGAAGAACTGCGTACAAGCGAAACGATCGAGATCCGACCGTCGCAGATCGCCGCGAGGCCCAGGTTTGACGAGCTCTCGACCAGACCGTCCACATCCTCCGACATGGTGACAACGCCGTTCGTCAGGTTCGACAGCAGCGCAAGGACTTCTGCCTTGTCCTCCGCGCTCAGTGCCTTGCTCTCGGTAGTCGACGGATCGGAGATCGTTACCGATACCGTCATGTCCGGATCGGTATCCGCGTGCGCTGTTTGGATCTCCTGCGCCTTTTGCAAAAGGATCTCCTGCGCTTTTGCCGAATCCTCGCCGTTGACATAAATGACGGCGGAGCATGCCGTGGCGATCGCGTTCGACGCGCTGCCGCCATTGAGCTCCGCAAGCTCATAAGAAACGGAAGCCTCATCAAGCCCGGCCAAAAGCACAGGCATGGCCGCGATCGCGTTCAGGCGGCCGGACACGATCTCCAGGCCGGAATGGCCGCCCCTCAAGTTGGAGATCTCGATCTTGACCGCGGTGTCCCCGGAGGGCGCGGCGCAGGTGACGTCTTTGGTACAGGTCTCGAGAACCGAAGCCGAGGTGCTCAGGCAGATCACGCCTTCTTCCTCGTAATCGATGTTGATGAGATAGCGGATATCGGATACATATGCGGGATCGAGGCCAAACGCGCCGGTGCATCCGTCTTCTTCGTCGGTAGTGACGATCAATCGAATGGGGCCATGTGCCATCTTTCCCTCGCAGATATTCATGGCGATGGCCAGACCGATGCCGTCATCCGCTCCAAGGGAGGTATTTCCGTCGGAGCGAAGGAAGGTGCCGTCATTCACGACGGTGATGGATGTTTCCTCCGCGTTCAGGTCAAGACCATCCTTTTGGGCAAACACCATATCCATGTGGCATTGCAGGGCGATCTTTTCCCTGCTTTCCATGCCCGTGGTGGCCGGGACTTCGATGATGACATTGTTCTGCTCGTCTGTTTTGTACTCAAAGCCCTGAGCCGCGGCCCACTCGCACAGATACGCGCAGATCTTCTCCTCGTGATGGGACGGACGCGGCACCTGAGCGATCCCCTCAAAACACAAAAGGACGTCCTGCGTGCAATCGCAGGCCTCTGCCGGATCCTGTTGATATGCCGCCGGGGACAACAGCATGAGGATCGCAAGAATGACGGATATGATCGATTTCATGGAAAAACACCTCACGGAAGAAAATTCCTTTGTACGGTACAGCCTTTTCCGGCTTTTTCCTTTGGGTGGATCGTGCGCTTTGCCTGAAACGGAGCAAGAAAGGCATTTGCTCCGTATGAACCATTCCCTCCGGCCATCAAAGGTCATTATAAAGGAGAGCTGACAAAAAAACAATCGTAGGGTCGGCCTGAATGTCAAAAATATGGAGATACCGGGTTCCAATTTGACAAAAATATCCTAAGTGGGAAGCTCCGCGGCAGGGGGATCCAAACGGCGCCGCCGATCATAAAAAATCGGCGCCCCCCAAAATGGAGGGGGGCGCCGATTTTTCCAATTCCTTTTTTGTCGCGGGGGAAGGATCAGTCGTCGGGGTACAGGGCGATGTAGCGGGCGACGGCTTCTTCGCTGAGCTCCTTCAGGCGGTCGATGTCAAAGGAGGTCAGGACCTCTTCCACAAAGCTGTCCCACTCGCTCATGGGCCGGGCGCCGATGATGAACTCCAGGCACCGGGTGGCCACAAAGCTCTCCATGTCGCTGGAGATGTTGGAATATTCGGTCTGGGCGTCCGCGGACCACAGGGAGCCCGGGGCCTCCTCGGAGGGAGCCGTCCGCAGCCACAGGGTCAGGGCGTCGATCTGCTCATCGGTATAGCCGATGTAGTTGCGGCTGTTGATGCAGATGGAGGCGGGGGTGGAGCAGGTGTACTTGATGAGCGCGGCGGTAAAGTCCAGGTCCGGGTTGTTGGTGACCAGCTCGGTGAGCTGGGGCTCGCCTTCTTCGGTATACTCAAAGGAGACGCCCTCCACGCCGTAGTTCCACAGCAGGATGCCGTCGTCGGAATAGCCGTAGTCCAGCAGGCGGACGGACAGCTCCACCTCGGGGTTGGTGCAGGCCACGGAGGCGCCGCCCTTGCTGACCCGGTTGGTGCCGGCGTCGTCAAAGGAATTGGTGTCGCCCTCCTGCAGCACCACCCGGCGCATGGGCACCAGGTCGCTCTCCGGGTCATAGGCCTTCAGGTCCGTCATGCCGTTGACGGAGGAGCTGAAAAAGCCGGAGGCGCCGTTGATGATCTCGTCCGTGGTGGCGGTGCCGTTCATGGTATGGACCACAAAGTCGGGGTCGATCAGGCCCTCGGCGTACCAGTCGGCCATGAGCTGGATGTAATCCCGGAAGCCCTCCATGGGCAGGCAGAAAATCTCCTCGCCGTCCTGATACAGCCAGCCGGCCAGACTGTCACTGCTGCCGCTGAGACTGATGCCGTAGGCGCTGTTGAGGGAGGAGGAGCCGTTGGCGGCGATCCAGAAGGGATATTCGCAGCCGTTCTGCTCCTGAAAGGCCACCAGGACCTCATGCAGCTCGTCCACGGTGACGGGGATCTCCAGACCGTCGGCATCCAGCCAGTCCTTGCGGATGCAGGGGCCGGAGGAGGGGATCAGGGTCTCCTGGATGTTGGCGGCGTAGCCGATGTATCCGGCCTCTGTGTACAGCGAGCGGGCGATGTCCTTGTTGTTGCGCAGAATGTCAAAATAGTTGGGCATTACATCCTCGTAGTCACAGAGGTTGACGATCATCTCGTCGCCCACCAGATCGTCCATGCTGGTGGAGTTGAACATACCAAAGTCAAAGATGATGTCCGGCAGGTTGTTGGCGGCGATCATCAGGCTCATGCCCTCGGAGGCGGTGAGCAGGTTGGCGGTGGTGAATTCCAGCGTGATGCCGGAGCGCTTTTGCAGCTCGGCGTATACCTGGCCGTCCGTGCCGTAGTCCGAGATGGCGGCCATGACCGGAGGCACCACATAGTCCCAGGCGGTCAGGACCACCTTGTCCTCGGTGAGGGGGAAGGTCTCGGCAGCGGTATAGGTCCGGACGATCTCCAGATCGGATCCGGTCACGGCGGTTTCTTCCGCGGGCGCTTCGGCCGCGGGCTCCTCGGCGGGGGCGGGCGCTTCGGCCGCGGGCTCACCGGCGGGTCCCTCTGCGGGAGCGGGCTCTTCGACTGCGGTCTCCTCTGCGGGAGCGGGCGCTTCGACGGCGGTCTCCTCGGTGGCGGGCTCTTCGGCGGGAGCGGAGACCGCTTCCGTCGAGGTCTGCGCTTCGGTGGCGGTAGAGCCGCAGCCGGCCATCAGGGCGCAGAGCATGGCTAAGACAAGCAAAAGACAGAACCTTTTTTTCATGATCGTTCCTCCTGTTTCGTTTGGGTCGCTCTTTGTGATGGGGCGGGTACTGCGCGGCGGGGGAATGGGGG
>R15__coassemble_1508_pt1 | contig 11505 bp, 9 predicted proteins | sample R15__metabat2_high_PE_002 | metagenome-assembled genome bin R15
GACCTCGACCGCGGGTGCCGCTTCGGTAGGAGTCGGGGTCTCCTCCGCGGGGGCCGGCTCTGTGTTGGGAGCGGCTTTCGGCGCGTACCGATCCGCCACATAGGCCCGGCCTCTGGCGTAGGGACGGTCCGGCGCGATCTCGCCGCGCATGGCTTTTTCCCTGCGTTCCAGCTCTGCCCGGCGCTCCTCCCGGAGGGCTTCCCGTTCCTCGTCGGTCAGCTTGCCCTCCACCTCGGGGAGCTCCAGCGCTTTTTCCTGATTTTTGATCTTGCGTTTGCTGGTGTTGGGGTTCTTGCCGGGGTTCTTTTCCCGGTTTTCCTCACGCTTCCGCTCGCGCTCGGCTTCGATGGCGGCCTGTTCGGCGGCGCGCTTTGCTTTTTCCGCGTCCTCCGCGTCATAGACCTTGCGGTAGTGCTTGGTCAGGACAAAATCCTGCGCAATGCTGAACACCGCCTGGGCGATCCAGTAGACCTCGATGGCGGCGGGCATGACAAAGCCGATGTAAATGCTGATGAGGGGCATCATGATCATCATGGACTTCATGGAGCTCTGGGCAGCGGCAATGGCATTGTCGTCCGGGTTGCCCTTGTCGTCCGTGGTAACGGAGCTGTTCCACTTTTGGCTCAGCCAGGAGGACAGGTAGTTGCACAGGCCGGACAGCAGCGGGATGAGGAACAGGCCCACCGCGGCCCAGGTAAAGGCATCAACGCCGTTCTTCCAAAAGTTCCACTGGGGGATCTGGCCCAGGTCCAGGCCGAGGAAGTTGAAGTTCAGGTCCAGATAATCCGGGATCAGCTCCCGGAGCTGGTCGGCAAAGCTATGGCCGTAGCTGGCGGTAAAGACCTGGGAGTAGTAGGAGGAGCGGGTGGACAGGGCAGACAGGTCCATGCCCAGGCTCTCCAGCTTTTCGGTTACCAGCGTGATCTGATCCGCGGACAGCTGCTGCAGATAGGTCATGGGCTGGCGGATGACGTAGTACAGACCGATGAGGATGGGGAAGGGAATGAGAGACCACAGACAGCCCGACATGGGGTTGATGTTCTCTTCCTTGTACAGCTTGGAGACTTCGGTCTGGTACTTCACCTTGTCGTTGCTGTATTGCTTTTCCAGCGCCTGGATACGGGGCTGCAGGCGGGAGGTCTTCATCATGCTCTTTTTGCTCTTTGCGGTAAAGGGCAGAAGGATGAGCTTGATGGCAAGGGCAAACAGGATCAGGGCCCAGCCCATATTTCCCGTCAGCTTGTACAGCATACGGAGGATCCATGCGAAGGGTCGCAGGACTGGTTTCATTCGGTACCTCCTGAGTGGTGGTCAGGGGACAGGGTCAAAGATATCCCCGTGATAAAACGGATGACAGCGCAGGATCCGGCGGAGGGCCAGCCATCCGCCTTTGCAGGCGCCGTATTTTTCCACGGCTTCCATCGCATATTCGGAGCAGGTGGGGACGAATCGGCAGCAGGGCTTGCGCAGCGGGGAGATGCTCCGCCGATAAAAGCGGATCGCCCACAGCATCAGGCCCTTCATGTTGTCTCCTCCCCGGGATCGGCGGCCAGCAGGCCCAGCCTGCCGAACAGGGTCAGCACGCTCTCCTCCAGCCGGGCGTAGGGAGCGGACACCGCCCGATGGCGGGCCACCACGACGATATCCCAGCCGGGGGAAAACCGGTCCTCATTGAGACGATAGCACTCCCGCAGGCGGCGGCGGATCTTGTTCCGCACCACCGCGCAGCCCAGCTTGCCGCTGACGGTAATGCCCAGGCGATTGATGCCCAGACGATTCCTGCGGCAGTAGACGGCCAGATACCTGTCGGCCAGGGTCGTGCCCTGTCGATACAGGCGGCGGAACTGGGAGTTCTCCTTGAGCGAACACGAAAACCGCATGATGCCCTCCTGCCCGATAACATGGGAGAGGGTGAACGGTGCATACGCCGTTCACCCCAAATAAGCTGCATTCGACGGTGCCGCGGACGGACCGCGTCGAGATCAGTAAGTCAGACGATATCTGCCCTTTGCGCGGCGGCGGGCCAGAACCTTGCGGCCGTTGGCGGTCTTCATACGCTTGCGGAAGCCGTGCTCCTTGGATCTCTGGCGCTTTTTGGGCTGGTAGGTACGCTTCATGGGATACACCTCCTGATTTTATATGCCGAACAGCCGCCCCGTACGGCTGCCGCTTTTGCATGTCGGGGCCCGTCGGTGGACGGGCATCTGCCGGGACGACAGACAATGGCTATTATACCCCGCAGACGCGGAGCCTGTCAACCGGAATTTGGTCCCGGATGGGGAAAAATCCGGGCCCCGCAGGGCCCGGACGGATGGTCTGTCAGGCGCGCACCGTGTAGTTGGGCGCTTCCTTGGTGATGCTGATGTCGTGGGGATGGCTCTCCACCAGACCGGCGCTGGTGATGCGCACAAACCGTCCCCTTGCCTGCAGTTCCGGAATGGTGGGGGTGCCGCAGTAGCCCATGCCGGAGCGGACGCCGCCCAGGAGCTGGTACACGCTGTCGGCCAGAGCGCCCTTGTAGGGGACCCGGCCCTCCACGCCCTCGGGCACGTACTTGTCCGTGCCGGTCTGGAAGTACCGGTCTCCGGAGCCCTTGGCCATGGCGCCCAGGGAGCCCATGCCGCGATAGACCTTGAACTGGCGGCCCTGGTAGATCTCCGTCTCGCCGGGGCTCTCCTCGCAGCCGGCCAGCAGGGAGCCTACCATGACCGTGCTGGCGCCGGCGGCCAGGGCCTTGACGATGTCGCCGGAGTACTTGATGCCGCCGTCGGCGATAATGGGAACGGAGTACTTTTTTGCGGCGCAGGCCGCGTCATAGACCGCGGTGATCTGGGGCACGCCGATGCCGGATACCACGCGGGTGGTGCAGATGGAGCCGGGGCCGATGCCCACCTTGACACAGTCCGCGCCGGCCTCGATGAGGGCCACGGTGCCCTCCGCGGTGGCCACATTGCCCACGATCAGCTGGGCATTGGGCCAGGCATCCTTGACCCGGCGGACGCATTCGATGATGTTCTTGCTGTGGCCGTGGGCGCTGTCCAGCACCAGGGCGTCTACCCCGGCGGAGAGCAGGGCCTGGGCCCGATCCATCACATCCGCGGTCACGCCGATGGCGGCCGCGCAGAGCAGGCGGCCCTGGGCGTCCCGGGCGGAGCGGGGATAGGTGACGGCTTTTTCGATGTCCTTGATGGTGATCAGGCCCTTCAGGTGGAAGGCGCTGTCCACGATGGGGAGCTTTTCGATGCGGTAGCGGTGGAGGATGGCCTTGGCCTCGTCCAGGGTCAGGCCCTCGGGTCCGGTGACCAGGTCCTCGGAGGTCATGACCTCCCGGATGGGACGGGAATAGTCCGTCTCGAACTTCATGTCCCGGTTGGTGATGATGCCCACCAGCTTCCCGTCCGCGTCACAGATGGGCACGCCGGAGATGCGGTACTTGCTCATCAGCTCCTCCGCGTCCCGGAGGGTGTTTTCCGGCGCCAGATAGAAGGGGTTGGAAATGACACCGTTCTCGCTGCGCTTGACCCGGTCTACCATGTCCGCCTGCTCGGCGATGGTCATGTTCTTGTGGATGACGCCGATGCCGCCCTCCCGGGCCATGGCGATGGCCATGCGGGCCTCGGTCACGGTGTCCATGGCGGAGGAGATCAGGGGAATGCCCAGCCGAATGGTAGAGGTCAGCCAGGTGGAGGTATCGATCATGCTGGGAGTCACACTGCTCTCCGCGGGGATCAGGAGAACATCATCAAAGGTCAGGCCTTCCTTGCAGAATTTCTCGGACGGATTGTCGTTGATCATCATGTGCGCTTCCTCCTTGACGGTATTACAGCTCCAGGCCGGCCCGGAAGGCGGCCAGGTTCAGGTCACGGGCTTTTTGCGGGACCATGTCGGCGACCAGGGCCTCCCAGTCCACACCGGGCAGGTCCAGCACCCCCACCAGGGCGCCCAGCAGGCAGATGTTCTGGGCCTTGGCGCTGCCCAGGGCCTCGGCTTTTTGGTAGGCGGAGACCACCCGCAGGTCGATACCGGCGGCGCGCAGGGCCTCGGGGGCGTTGTGGGGATATTCCGCCGCGCCGGTGAGCACGGATACGGGATGGATCTCCCGGTCGTCCATCACCAGGACGCCGCCGGGCTTGAGGTAGGACAGGGCACGGAGGGCCTCCGCTTTTTCGAAGGCGATGACCACATCGGCCTCGCCGTCACCGATGTTGGGGGCGCCGACCTTTTTTCCGTAGCGGATCTGGGTGGTGACGCTGCCGCCCCGCTGGCTCATGCCGTGGATCTCGGACATCTTGACGTCATAGCCCAGCTGCGCCAGGCCGGCGGTGAGGATCTTGGAGGTCAGAATGATGCCCTGGCCGCCCACGCCGATGAGAAGAATGTTTTTTGTCATGTCAGCCACCGATCCTTTCGATCGCGCCGAGGCGGCACATCTGCATGCACAGGCCGCAGCCGGTGCAGGAGGCCGTGTCGGATACCATTGCCTTGCCGTCCCGGAAGCTCATGGCCGGGCAGGCGATGGACATGCACTGACGGCAGCCCACGCACTTGTCGGAATTGACCACGCAGTGCCTGCCGTTGTTGGCCTTGATAAAGTCCTTGAGCAGAGCGCAGGGCCGACGGGAGATGATGACAAAGGGTCCCGTTACGGCCAGGGCCGCGGTGACGGCCTCGTCCATGGCGGCCTGATCCACCGGGTCCACGATGCGGATGCGCTCCTCCGGCAGTCCGGTGGCGCGGACCACTGCTTCGATGGCCACGGGGGCGGCATCCTGTCCCATCAGGTCCACGGGGGTGCCCGGGTTCTGCTGGTGGCCGGTCATGGCGGTGATGGAGTTGTCCAGCACACAGGCGCAGACGTTGGCGTCGGAGTGGACAATGTCCACCAGGCCGGTCATGCCGGAATGGAAGAAGGTGGAGTCGCCCAGCATGCCAAAGACCTTGCGGTCGTCCCCCTGCTGTGCCAGGGCATAGGACATGCCGATGGCGGTGGAAAAGCCGCCGCCCATGCAGATGGCCAGGTCAAAGCCCTCCATAGGCGCGCTGACGCCCAGGGAATAGCAGCCGATATCGCCGCAGCGGACGATCTTCTTTGCGTACTTGCGCAGGGCCTGATAAAAGCCCCGGTGGGGACAGCCGGCGCAGAGCACAGGGGGCCGGGCGGGCGCCGCGGCGTCCACCTTGGGTGCCTCGGGGGGCTCGATGCCCAAAAAAGCCTTCCGGACAATGGCGGCGTTCAGCTCGCCCTCGGCGGGAACCACGGCCTTGCCCAGGGGATCAAAGCCCAGACGGCGGACGGCGTCCTCCAGGAAGGGATCCCCTTCCTCTATGATGTAGATCTTGTCGACCTTTTGGCAGAAGTCACGGATGAGGTTGTCCGGCATGGGGTTGGTCATGCCCAGCTTGAGGTAGGAGACCGTGTCGCCGAATACGTCCCGGGCATGCTGATAGGAGATGCCGCTTGTGATGACGCCGATGGCGGTGTCGTTCCATTCCGCCCGGTTCATGGGGCAGGTATCGGCATACGCCGCCGCTTCCTTCAGGTGGGCCTCCAGGGCGCTGTGGCGCACCCGGGCGTTGGCGGGGAGCATGGCGTACTTGCCGGGGTTGCGGACATAGGGCTTGACGCCGCAGTCGCTGCGCTCGGACAGCTCCACCAGGCTCTTGGAGTGGCAGACCCGGGTGGTAATGCGGATCATGGCCACCATATCAAAGCGCTCGGACAGCTCAAAGGCGGCCCGGGTAAAGTCCGCGCATTCCTGGGAGTCCGAGGGCTCCAGCAGCAGCAGCTTGGCGGACTTTGCGTAATGGCGGTTGTCCTGCTCGTTCTGGGAGGAGTGGAAGCCGGGGTCGTCCGCGGAGACCACCACCAGGCCGCCGTTGACACCGGTATAGGCCGCGGTGAACAGCGGGTCCGCCGCGACGTTCATGCCCACATGCTTCATGGAGGCCAGGCTCCTGGCCCCGCCGATGGAGGCGCCCACCGCGATCTCCAGGGCGACTTTTTCGTTGCAGGCCCACTGGGCGTGGACGTCCTGCTTGTATTCGGTGCCCAGCGCTTCCATGATCTCGGTGCTGGGGGTGCCGGGATAGGCCGCGGCGACGGTAACGCCCGCCTCCCACGCGCCTCTGGCGACGGCCTCGTCGCCGGTCATAATGACTTTCATGCTGACTACCTCTCTTTTTTTGGACGGTTATTGTTCTTCCGCCGTAGCGGAGGCGTTTTCTATTGCGATGGCAAGCTGGTCCGGGCAGGAGGTGGGCTTGGGGCCGCAGCGAATGCCCCTCAGCAGGGCAGCGACCTCCGCGGCGGGTCTCCCCTCCGCCAGCGCGGCGACGCCCTGGGTGTTGCCGCTGCAGCCGCCGGTAAAGACGATGTTGTGAATGATGCCGTCCTCCAGGTCAAAGTCGATCCGCCGGGAGCAGGTGCCCCGGGGCGTATAGGTCACCCTCATTTTTGTTCACCTCACACATATTTGTCCCATTATAGCACCTCCCCCGCAAAAAGCAACCGCAAAGGGGCGGTTTCCCGCCCTTCCGGCGGCGTTGACTTTGGTACGGATGTTGGGTATAATCGACCAAGCGATCCCCCCGCCGGCGGGGAGAGGAAGGAAGTGGTCTTTGGTGATCGATGTGGCGGTACATGACCTGGTGAAGGCCTATGAGGTCAACAACAACATCCTGGACGGCCTGACCTTTGAGGTCAATGCCGGGGAGCGCATCGGCATCCTGGGCAAGAACGGCGCCGGCAAGACCACCTTGTTCAAGATCCTCTGCGGCGAGCTGGCGGAGGACACCGGGGACGTGTTCCTGGCGCCGGGGAAGAAGATCGGCCTGATCTCCCAGATCCCCACCTATCCCCCCGGCACCACCGTGGAGGAGGTGCTGCGCAGCGCTTTTCGGGAGCTGACGCAGATCCGCTCGGAGATGGACCGGCTGGAGGCCATGATGACCACCTCCGCCGCCGACTCCCTGCTGGCCCGGTACGACGCCCTTGTGAGCCGGTACGAGACCGGCGGCGGCTACGATACCGACGTAGAGACGGACAAGCTCTGCAACGGCCTGGGCATCCCCGCCTCTATGCGGGCCCAGGAGATGAGCCTGCTCTCCGGGGGCGAAAAGACCCGGATCAACCTGGCCCGTCTCCTGCTGGAAAAGACGGACATCCTGCTCCTGGACGAGCCCACCAACCACCTGGACATGAGCAGCGTGGAATGGCTGGAGGAATATCTGCTCAAATTCAAGGGCACTGTGCTCACCATCTCCCACGACCGGTATTTTTTGGATCGGGTGGTCACCCGCATCGTGGAGATCGTCAACGGCCGGGCCGAGTACTACGGCGGGAACTATACCGTCTATGTGCAGGAAAAGCAGGCCCGTTTTGAGTACCAGCTCAAAAAGTACAACCAGGAGCAGGCCAAGCTGGACCAGCTGGGCTATACCCTGGAGCGCATGAAGGGCTGGGCCACCAACAACCGCACCCTGTATCGCCGGGCCATGTCCATCGAGCACCGGATGGAGCGCATTGCCCAGACCGGCCGCCCCGTCAGGGAAAAGACCATCCACGGCAGCTTTGGAGAAAAAGACTTCCGGGCGGACGAGGTGATGACCGTCAGCGGCCTGAGAAAGAGCTTTGGGGACCGGGTCCTCTTTGACAATGTAGAATTTTTGGTGGAGGGCGGCGACCGGATCGCCCTGCTGGGCGACAACGGCGCCGGCAAGACCACCCTGCTGCGGCTGCTGCTGGGCGAGGACGTGCCGGATACGGGCCGGATCCGCTGGGGTCCCTCCGTCAAGGCGGCCTATCTCCCTCAGCTGCTGCACTTTGAGCATCCGGAGCGGACGGTGCTGGATACCATGCTCTTTGAAAAGAACATGAGTACCCAAAGCGCCCGGAACCGGCTGGGCTCCTTTTTGTTCTCCGGGGACGACGTCTTTAAGTGCGTGTCGGACCTGTCCGGCGGGGAGCAGTGCCGGCTGCGGCTGTGCATGCTCATGGACGAGCAGATCAACCTGCTGATTCTGGACGAGCCCACCAACCACCTGGACATCGCCTCCCGGGAATGGATCGAGACGGCGGTGGAGGAATTCGGCGGCACATTGATCTTTATCAGCCACGACCGATATTTTGTCAGCCGCTTTGCCAACCGGATCTGGATGCTGGAAGACGGGGGCCTGACGGACTATCGGGGCGACTATGAGAGCTGGCGGGCCCTGCGGGCCGCGGGGGCGGAACGCGCCGCCCCGGCAGGCCGGCCCCCCGCCATCCGCAAGGAGACCGCGCCGGAAAAGAAGCCCGAAAAGCGCAACGACAAGGCGCTGGAAAAGCAGGTGGCCCGTCTGGAGCGGGCGGTGGAAAAGCAGGAGACCCGTATCGCGGAGCTGGAGGATCGCATCCAGGCCGCCGCCACGGACTATGTGGAGCTGGCCCGCCTGATGGAGGAAAAGGAGGCCGCCGACGCGGAGCTGACGGAGCTGATGGCCCAGTGGGAGACCGCCGCAGCCGAGCTGGAGGCCCGGGGACTGTAACAACAAAAGCTGTCAACGAGGATCGTTCCCGTTGACAGCTTTTTTCGTTTTTTGGGGGATCAGGCTTTGTTCTGGGCTTCTACCAGGCGGGTGCCGCCGTAGATCTCGCGGAGGCGGGGCTTTTCGATCTTGCCGGTGGGGTTGCGGGGAACATCGGCAAAGATGATGTGGCGGGGCCGCTTGTAGCGGGCCATCTGCATGCAGAACTCCCGGACCTCCTCCTCGGTGCAGGTCATGTCGTCCTCCAGCTCGATGACGGCCAGGGTGGCCTCGCCCAGACGCTCGTCCGCCACGCCGATGACGGCCACGTCCTTGATGGCCTGATGGGCGGAGAGGAAGTTTTCGATCTCCACGGGGTAGATGTTCTCGCCGCCGGAGATGATGACGTCCTTTTTGCGGTCCACCAGGAAGATAAAGCCGTCCTCGTCCTCCATGGCCATGTCGCCGGTAAAGAGCCAGCCGTCCCGCAGGGACTCGGCGGTGGCCTCGGCGTTGTGGTAGTAGCAGGTCATCAGGCCGGGGCCCTTGACGCACAGCTCACCCACACTGCCCCGTTCCACGGGCTCGCCGGTCTCGTCCACGATCCTGGTGGCCCAGCCGAAGCCGGCCTTGCCGATGGCGCCCACCTTGTGGATGTTCTCGGTCCCCAGATGGACACAGCCGGGGCCGATGGACTCGCTAAGGCCGTAGTTGGTGTCGTACAGGTGATGGGGGAAGTATTCCTTCCAGCGGCGGATCAGGCTCTGGGGAACCGGCTGGGCGCCGATGTGCATCAGCCGCCACTGGTCCAGGGCGTGATCCGAGAGCTTCAGCCTTCCGCTGTCCAGGGCGGACAGGATGTCCTGGGCCCAGGGCACCAGCAGCCATACGATGGTGCAGTGCTCGTCGGAGACCGCCTTGAAGATGCTCTCCGGGTTGGTGCCCTTTAGGATCACGGCTTTGCTGCCGGAGATCAGGCTGCCGAACCAGTGCATCTTGGCGCCGGTGTGGTACAGGGGCGGGATGCAGAGGAAGCAGTCCTCCCGGGTCTGACCGTGGTGGGCCTGCTCGGTCCGGGCCGCGTGCATCAGGCTCTCGTGGTTGTGGAGGATGGCCTTGGGGAAGCCGGTGGTGCCGGAGGAGAAGTAGATGGCCGCGTCGTCCGCGTCACACAGCGGGATGCCGGGATTCTGGCTGGAGCAGTTGGCCACCTGGGCGTCATAGGACTCCGCAAAGCTGGGACAGTTGTCCCCCACATACATCAGCAGGCGGTGCCGGCTCAGGTCGTCGGCGATCTCCTCCACACGGCCGATGAATTCCGGACCAAAGACCAGGATGTCCACCTCCGCCAGGTCGGCGCAGTATTTGATCTCCTCCGCGGTGTAGCGGTAGTTCATGGGCACCACCAGGGCGCCGGTCCGCAGAATGCCAAAGTAGATGGGCAGCCATTCCAGACAGTTCATCAGCAGGATGGCCACCTTGTCCCCTTTTTTGATTCCCCGGGAGAGGAGCAGGTTGGCAAAGCGGTTGGCTTTTTCGTCAAAAACATTCCAGGTGATCTCGTTGCGGAAGTAGCCGGCGCTGCCGGTCTCGACCAGGTCGTATTCCTTCCAGGTGACACGGCGGGTGGAGGCCTGGTCGTAGTTCAGCTCCACAAGAGCGGTCTCGCTGCCGTACAGGCGGCTGTTGCGTTCCAGAAGATCGATGATGGGCATAACAAAAACTCCTTTTTTGAATGGGGGACAAAAAAACCGTCCCCAAGCTTGTACTTGAGGACGGGAAGGACCCGCGGTACCACCTCAGCTTGCCGCGCTCTCACAAGCGTCGGCCACTCGTCGGGTGCCCGGACCCCAAGGGGGACGGAGACCCTATCGCTGTAACGGGCGAACCCGTCGCGTCTTACAAGCCGGAGCCTTCGACGCGCCGCTCCCGGGCTGTATTCGCCGCACCCGCACCCACCTGCTCGCACCGACCGCAGGCTCTCTGGAGGGAATTGGGGAAGCTACTTGCTCCCGTTCATCGCATTTTGGGCCATTCTACCCCTCTGTTTTGGAATTGTCAAGGCTTTTGTCGGGCCGGCACACAAAAAAAGCGCGGTCGGTCCCGGCAAAGGGGCCGACCGCGGATGGGTCAGAATACGACCACGGTGGTGTACAGGGGAATGGTGTCCCACATCCACGCCGCGTCCTCCACGTACATGCGGACACAGCCGTGAGAGACGGGGAAGCCGATGGAGGGATCCGACAGCACATCGGAGCCCCCCGGGGCATACAGTCGGGAGTGGAAGGCATAGCCGGTGCCGGGATAAAAGTTCAGCACGTGATACACCGTATAGGTGGCCTCCCACCAGCCGGCGCATTTGTCAAAGATGTAGGTAACGCCGGCGGGGGTGCCGTAGGCGCCGCTGCCGCAGCGGAAGACGGCATACAGCCGCCAGGTGCCCAGACCGTCCCCACGGAATATGTTCACCTTTTGGGTCCCCCGGTTGACCCACACCAGCCAGTTGGTCCGGCTGCTGTAGCCGCCGTAGTTCACAAAGGCCTCTTTGGCCAGGTCGGAGTAGTCCACATTCCAGTCGGAGGTCCAGTCCCCAAAGTAATCGCCCCGGATCTGGGAGGACAGCGTCCAGCCATAGGTCCGCAGATCCTCTCCCGTCCAGGCCGCCCTTGCCGCGTCCGTCTCGGCATAGACATAGCCGCCGGCATCGGAGACGGTCAGAGAGACCCGGTACCGCTCCGGCGCATTCCACAGCAGGTCCACGTTGTATCCCAGGGTCAGGGTCTGACCGTCGGTGAGGGTCATGGTCTCATCCCGGATGAGGGTGCCGTCACAGCTCCAGCAGACCCGGACCTGCCGGGGACCGTTCAGGCCGGTCACCGCGGCATAGGCGACGAGGGCATGCCCGGGCTGGATCTCCGGCGCGTAGAGGGAGATGACGGCGCCGGCCATGGTGCCCGCGCTGACGTTCTCCCGGACAGGAGTGGTGCCGGCCGCCACGGG
>R15__coassemble_1527_pt1 | contig 11429 bp, 10 predicted proteins | sample R15__metabat2_high_PE_002 | metagenome-assembled genome bin R15
GCGCCACGCTGGATCCCTTCTTTGCGCTGATCGCCGTGGCTCTGATCTATTTTGTTCTGGGCCGGATCCTGGTCCGGCTGGTGGACCTGCTCCACCGGATCCTCAAAGGGAAGCAAAAGGCACGGGAAGCATCGCTCAAGGAGGTATCGGCATGATCCGGATCGAACATCTCAAAAAGCAATATGACAACGGCACCGCGCCTTTTTCGGATATCTGCTGTGAGATCCGCACGGGAGACGTGATCTCGGTGATCGGCCCCTCCGGAACCGGAAAATCCACCTTCCTGCGCTGCATCAATATGCTGGACCCGCCCACCGAAGGCAGGATCTTTTTGGACGATGAGGAGATCACCCGCCCCGGCTATGACCTGACCGCTCTGCGCCGACGGGTGGGCATGGTCTTTCAGTCCTTTCATCTGTTTGAGAACATGACTGCCATCGAAAACGTCATGGACCCCCAGAGGCTGCTGCTCAGGCGCTCCAAAAAGGAGGCCTATGACAGAGGGATCGAGCTGCTGAAAAAAGTAGGCATGGCCGAAAAGGCCCTCAATTATCCCTCCGCCATGTCCGGCGGACAAAAGCAGCGTGTCGCCATCGCCAGAGCCCTGGCCATGGACCCGGAGGTCATCCTGTTTGACGAGCCCACCTCCGCCCTGGACCCCACCATGGTCGGGGAAGTGGAGGCGGTCATCCGAAGCCTGGCCGCCGAGGGCCGTACCATGCTGATCGTGACCCACGAGATGCGCTTTGCCAAAGAGGTCTCTAACCGGGTATTTTTGATGGCCGAGGGCGGCATCTATGACGACGGCACCCCGCAGCAGATCTTTGACGACCCGCAAAAAGAGCTGACCAAGCGCTTTATCCGCCGGCTGAAGGTGCTGGAGTTTGAGATCACCTCCGGGCAGTTCGACTTCCCGGACCTGATCAGCTCCCTGAACCTGTACGGCGAAAAGAACTGCATCTCCCGCAGCGCCGTCTCCAGAGCCCAGCTGATCGTGGAGGAACTGCTGATGCAGACCCTGCTGCCCCAGCTGGGAGATCATTTTAACGCAAAGATCACCTTTGAGTACAACGCCGATGACCAGCATCTGACGGTGGACCTGCTGTACGACGGCCCGGAGCGGAATCCCCTGGAGCAGTCCGGCGACGGTCTGTCCGCCCGAATCATCTCCGCCTATTCGGATCAGGTCGATTATACCTTCCGGAGCGGGGAGACCCTGACCAACGCCGTCCACATTCTGCTAAAATAATCGATTGGAATAAGACCGAGGCAGGAAAGCGATCTCCTGCCCCGGTCTTTTTTTATGTCTCCTCGGTCGGTCCGGATCGCTCCGCATAGCGGGCGATGAGGGCGTTGGCGGTAATGTCTCCGCAGACATTCATGGTGGTATAGGCCATATCCAGCAGGCGGTAGATCCCGGCATAAAAGCCGACAAAGCCCAGCGGCAGCCCCAGGATGGACAGATAGGTGGCACCGATGACCACGCCGCCCCCCGGGATCCCGGGGGCGCCCATGTTGATGAGCAGTGCCGCCGCGAAGGCCAGGACCATCATGCCCGGACTCAGCGTGATGCCCCCCATCTGCAGCGTAAAGGCCGCCAGCAGCGAAAAGGACACCGCCCCGCCGCACATGTGGATGGTACAGCCCAAAGGGACCACCAGTCGGGTGATGGCCTCCGGCACATGGAACTCCTCGACGCAGACCTTCATGGTCACGGGCAGCGTTGCCGCGGAGGAGCAGGTGGTCAGGGTCATGAGCCACACCCGGTATACCCGGCGAACATAGCTCCCCGGGCCGATGCCGCAGCAGATCCACAGCGGCAGCATCATCACCACCGCCGCCACCAGCAGACAGCCCAGGTACGCGCAGCCGACGTACAGCGCCGCGGTGCCGATGATCCGACTTCCGTTGTCCGCCACCGTGTTCCCCATCAGGGCAAAGACCCCAAAGGGCGTCAGGAGCATCACGCCGCTCAGCACCGCGCCCAGGGCGTCGCTCAGCTCCGCAAAGACCTCGGCGGTCCGGGAGGCGCCCTTTTTTTGCAGGGCCAGTCCCAGAGCAAAGGAAAACAGGATCGTGGGCAGCACGGAGTTGCCGCTCATGGCGGAGAGGATGTTGTCCGGGAACAGGGAGGTGACAAAACCGGAGAGGGTGATCTCTTTGATCTCCCCGTCCCAGGGGATCTCCGTAAAGGAGGCATCCACCCCGGGCCGGAGCAGCGCCCACAGCCCGCAGCAGAGCAAAAAGGAGGCCCCAAACATGATCACAAACAGTCCCACCGTCCGGGCCGTCAGTCCCTTCAGGCGCCGGTCGCTGCCGGCCAGAGCGCTGACGATCCCCACAAACAGAACCGGGATCATCATCATCTTGAGCAGGGAGACATACACGGTGCCCATCCATTCCACCGCCTCGCACAGCCCCGGTGCCCACAGTCCGGCCGGCACGGCCAGCACAAAGGCAATCAGAGACGCCGGACCCACCGCCCGGCTGAGCCGATCTTTCACGACTGCCACTTCCTTTCTGCCAAAAAGAGTCGGGGAGGGTCTCCCCGACTCATTGCCATCAGTCAAAAGAAAAGCTTCCGCCGCCGGTCTCGGTCACAAAGTCCTCCAGCAGGAGCTGTTTGAGGGCCTCCAGGTTTTTGGGGTCCTTACCGCCCACGGGTCTGCCGTCCAGCTCGCACAGCGGTAAACAGAAGGTGCCGGCGCTGGTGATGATGATCTCGTCCGCGTCAAAGAGCTCCGAGAGGGTGTAGGGCCGCTCCTCGGTGGGGATGCCCAGCCGGTCGCACATGGTCAGGATCTTCCGCCGGGCAGTGCCGGGAAGGATCAGGTTGTCCAGCGGCGCGGTGATGAAGGTGCCGTTTTTGAGGATGCTCACGTTGCTGTGGGCGCATTCGGTCACCCGGTCGCCCCGGTGGAAGATGGCCGCCTCACCGCCCGCCTCCAGCGCTTGTTGGGAGGCCATGACAGCGGGAAGCAGGTGGATGGGCTTGATGTGGCACAGCAAAAACCGGGCGTCCTCCACAGTGATGGCCCTGACGGGGGTCCGCAGGTCCCGGATCTTATTTGGACGGAGCATCACCCAAAAGTTGGCGTCTCCCGCCGGGAACACATGGTTCCGCGGCCCGGTGCCCCGGGTGATCTGCCAGTAGACGAACTGCTCCCCGTCATCTACCTTTTTGACCAGCTCCCGCAGCAGGTCCTTGCAGGCCTCCTTGTCCATGGGAACGGTCATCCGCAGCAGCTCCGCGGAGCGGTAAAACCGATCCACGTGGGCATCCAGGTTGTAGATGATGTGGTTGCGGGAATAGGTGGCGTCATACACACCGTCGCCAAAGTAGCCGGCCCGGTCCATAAAAGGGATCTTCAGCTCGTCCAGCTCGGCGATCTCTCCGTTGTAATAGCCCAATGTCTTCATTGTTTTCCTCGATTCCGCGGACTCAGGTCCGCCAGAGATCCCGCTGCCGCACGGCCAGCGCGTCGCAGCGGTTGTTATATTCGTTGTCGGCGTGACCCCGGACCCACACAAAGGTCACGGAATGTACCGTCAGCAGCTCCAGCAAGGTCTCCCACAGGTCCGGATTCAGAGCCGGCTCGTTTTTTCCCCGCATCCAGCCCTTTGACCGCCAGCGGACCGCCCAGCCCTTTTCCACCGCGTCCGCCACATACTTCGAGTCGGTATATACCGTCACGCGGCAGGGCTCCTTCAGGGCCCGGAGCCCCTCTATGACCCCGGTGAGCTCCATGCGGTTGTTGGTGGTCTGAGCCTCTCCGCCGGAGAGTTCCTTTTCGACACCGCGATAGCAGAGGATGGCGGCCCAGCCGCCGGGGCCCGGATTGCCGGAGCAGGCCCCGTCGGTATAGAGGGTCACATCCTTCATGCGTCGGCTCCCTCGGCGCCTGCCTGTTCGCTCTCTTCGGCTGGCGCTTCTTCCTCCTCCCGGTCCAGGCATTCCAGGCCGATGACCCTTCCGCCGGCCCGCATCAGGATCACGCCCTGCACCGCCCGGCTGGCATAGGTGGGGATGTCCGCGGCATGGACCCGGATGATGACACCCTCATCGGTGATGAGCATCACGTCATCGGTGTCCCGTACCAGCCTGGCCGCGGCTGCCAGACCCGTTTTGGCGGTGACCCGATAGTTGATCCGGCCCTTGCCGCCCCGGCTCTGGACACTGCCGCCTTCTTCGTCGCTGCCCCGCAGATAAGCCTCCACGGGCGTCCTCTTTCCGTAGCCGTTGTCCGTCACGGTCAGCAGGTCCGCCCCGGATTCATAGACGGCGGCGCCGATGATGGCGTCCTCTTCCTCCAGGGTCATGCCCCGCACGCCGCCGGCGGTGCGGCCCATGGTCCGCACGTCGGTCTCCGCAAAGCAGATGGCCCGTCCCTTGCGGGAGGCCAGCAGGATAAAATCGCTGCCGTCCGTCCGATTTACGGAGATCAGGCGGTCTCCCTCTTCCAGGGTGATCACCCGGATGCCCGCCTTGCGGGCGGTATAGATCTCGCTCATGACCATGCGTTTGACGGTGCCCCGGGCGGTGACCATCACCAGATACCGGTCCTCCGGGAAATCCCGGGTGTGGAGCATGGCGGTGACGCTCTCACCGGCCTCCAGAGGCAGCACATTGACGATGGCGGTGCCCCGGGCGGTGCGGCCGGCCTCGGGCACGGAATAGCCCTTTACACGGTGGACCCGGCCCCGGTCGGTAAAGAACAGCAGATAGTCATGAGAGGAGGCCACAAACACCGTCTTTACAAAGTCCTCCTCCTTGAGGCTCTGGGCCGTCACGCCCCGGCCGCCCCGGCCCTGACTGCGGTAGGTATCCGCCGTCACCCGCTTGATATAGCCGCCGTCGGACAGGGTAAATACGCAGTCTTCCTCGGGGATCAGGTCCTCCACATCGATCTCGCCGGGCATGTCCCGGATCTCCGTCCGACGTTCGTCCCCGTATTTTTCCGCAATGGTCTGCAGCTCCTCCTTGAGGAGCTGACGCAGGTGCTCCGGATTGGCCAGCAGATCCAGATAGTAGGCGATCTTTTCCTCCAGCTGGTCGTATTCCGCCTGGAGCTTTTCCCTGTCCAGACCCTGCAGGGCCTTGAGCCGCATGTCCAGGATGGCCTGCGCCTGGATGTCATCCAGTCCAAAGCGGGTCATCAGGTTTTCTTTGGCGTTGTCATAGGAATTGCGGATGATCTGTATGACCTCGTCGATGTTGTCCTGGGCAATGAGCAGTCCCTGCAGCAGGTGTTCCCGTTCCCGGGCTTTTTTCAGGTCATACTGTGTCCGGCGGGTGAGCACGTCCTGCTGAAAGGCCAGATACTCGTCCAGAATGTGCCGCAGGGATAGGATCCTGGGCTGGGTCTGGTTGTCCACCAGGGCCAGCATGATGATGGAAAAGCTGGTCTGCATCTGGGTCTGGGCAAAGAGGTTGTTGAGCACCACCTGGGGATTTGCGTCCCGGCGCAGCTCAATGACGATGCGCATGCCGTTCCGGTCGGATTCGTCCCGCAGGTCGGAGATGCCCTCGATGCGCTTTTCCTTGACCTGCTCGGCGATGGCCGCTACCAGCAGCTTTTTGTTCACCTGGTAGGGCAGCTCCGTCACGATGATCCGGGTCCGATTGTCCCGGCCGTATTCCTCAAATTCCGTCCGGGCCCGGACGATGATCTTTCCCCGGCCGGTGGCGTAGGCCGCCCGGATGCCGGCCCTGCCCAGAATGATGCCGCTGGTGGGGAAGTCCGGCCCCTTGACGTGGCGCATCAGGTCCTCCAGCGTGGCCTCGGGGTTGTCCAGGACCTCCACGGCGGCCCCGATGACCTCCCGCAGGTTGTGGGGTGGAATGTTGGTGGCCATGCCCACGGCAATACCGCTGGAGCCGTTGACCAGCAGATTGGGGAATCGGGAGGGCAGCACCCGGGGCTCCTTGCGGGTCTCGTCAAAGTTGGGATCCCAGTCCACGGTATCCTTTTCGATGTCCCGGAGCATCTCGTCGGAGATCCTGGCCATGCGGGCCTCGGTATATCGATAGGCGGCGGCCGGGTCTCCGTCCACGGAGCCGAAGTTGCCGTGCCCGTCGATGAGAGTATAGCGCATGGAAAAGCTCTGGGCCAGACGCACCAGGGCGTCGTATACGGAGGTGTCGCCGTGGGGATGATAGCGGCCCAGCACGTCACCGACGGCGGTGGCGCACTTGCGATAGGGCTTGTCCCGGGTCAGACCGTCCTCGTACATGGCGTAAAGGATACGGCGATGCACGGGCTTGAGTCCGTCACGCACATCCGGCAGGGCACGGCCTACGATGACGGACATGGCGTAGTCGATGTAGCTGGACTGCATTTCGGCGACCAGGTCGTTTTGTACGATGGTCTGTTCCGGGAAGGCGATGTCCTCCGGCCGGTAATCTCTGTTATGAGCCATGGTTCTCTTCCTTTCCCGTCAGATATCCAGATTGACCACGTAGCGGGCGTTGGTCTCGATCCATTCCTTTCGGGGCTCTACCTGTTCGCCCATCAGGACGGTAAAGATCTCGTCCGCCCGGACCGCGTCCTCCAGGGTGATGCGGCGCAGGGTCCGGGTCTGGGGATTCATGGTGGTCTCCCACAGCTCCTCCGGGTCCATCTCACCCAGGCCCTTAAAGCGGCTGATGTCTACCTTGGCGTCCGGATTGCCGCCCCGCAGCTCCGCGGAGACACGGTCCCGTTCCTCGTCGGAATAGGCCACCTTTTGCTGTTTTCCGCGGCTGAGCTTGTACAGCGGGGGCACCGCCGAGTACACATACCCCTCCTCGATCAACGGCCGCATAAAGCGGAAAAAGAAGGTCAGAAGCAGAGTTCGGATATGAGAGCCGTCCACGTCCGCGTCCGCCATGATGATGATCTTGTGGTAGCGCAGACGGCTGATGTCAAATTCCTCCCCGATGCCGGCCCCCAGGGCCACGATCATGGGATAAAGCTTGTCGTTGCCGTAGATCTTGTCCGCCCGGGCTTTTTCTACATTGAGCATCTTGCCCCACATGGAGAGCACCGCCTGGAATCGGCTGTCCCGGCCCTGGTTGGCGGAGCCGGCGGCGCTGTCGCCCTCGACGATGTAGATCTCGCACAGGGCCGGGTCCCGCTCGTTGCAGTCCTTGAGCTTGTCCGGCATCTGGCCGGATTCCAGACCGGTCTTGCGGCGTACGGATTCCCGGGCCTTGCGGGCCGCTTCCCGGGCACGGGAGGCGGTGATGGCTTTTTCCAGAATCTGCCGGGCCACCGCCGGATTTTCCTCCAGGAATTCCGACAGGGCGGAATTGATCAGGCTGTCCACCAGAGTCCGCATGCTTGAATTGCCCAGCTTGGCCTTGGTCTGGCCCTCGAACTGGGGATCCGTCAGCTTGACGGAGACCACGGCGGTCATGCCCTCCCGGCAGTCGTCGCCGCTGACCCGCTCCTCTCCCTTGAGGATGCCCTTGGCCACGCCGTAGGCGTTCAGGACCCGGGTGAGCGCGGTCTTAAAGCCGGTCTCGTGCATGCCGCCCTCGGGGGTGTGGATGTTGTTGGCAAAGGAGACGATGAGCTCGTTGTAGCCGTCGTTGTACTGCAGGGCCACCTCCGCCGTATCGTCGTCCCTGGTGCCGGACATATAGATGACCTCGTCATGGATCGAGGTCTTATTTTTGTTCAAAAAGGTGACGAACTCCCGGATGCCGCCGTCATAGCGCATGGTATGGGACTGCTGCTTTCCTTCCCGCTCGTCCTCGGTGATGATGGTCAGTCCCGCGTTCAAAAAAGCCTGCTCCTGCATGCGGGTATGGAGGGTGTCGTAGCTGTATTCCGTCTCCTCAAACATCTCCGGGTCCGGGGTAAAGGTGACGGTGGTACCCGTATGATCCGTAGTGCCTACAATGGTCATTTGGTCCACGATATTTCCCCGGGAGAAGGCCATCCGATAGATGTTTCCATTCTTGTGGACCAGAACCTCCAGCCGTTCCGAAAGAGCATTGACCACGGAGGCGCCCACGCCGTGGAGGCCGCCGGAGACCTTGTATCCGCCGCCGCCGAACTTTCCGCCGGCGTGCAGGACGGTATAGACCACCTCCAGGGCGGGCTTGCCCGTCTGCTCCTGGATGTCCACGGGGATACCGCGGCCGTTGTCGGTGACCGTGATGCTGTTTCCCTCGTGGATGGTCACGGTGATCTTGTCACAGTAGCCGGCCAGCGCCTCGTCGATGGCGTTATCCACGATCTCGTACACCAGATGGTGCAGTCCCGAGGCGGAGGTAGAGCCGATGTACATGCCCGGCCGCTTCCGGACTGCCTCCAGTCCCTCCAGTACCTGGATCTGTGAAGCGTCATATTCCATTGTTTCCGTATCTTTGCGCTCTTCCGCCATTTGGTCCGTCCTCCGATTTTGTTATTTTCCCGTTTTTCCCGCCCGGAGCCGACGCTCCAGCGCGGCGGCGCCCAACTGGGTCCGATAGACCCGTTCCATCCCATATTCCGCGGTCAGGACCAGAGCCTTGGCCTCGCCCTCTCCCACGGAGACGCACAGGCCTTCCTCCTCCACCCGGCGCAAAAAAGGCCGGGTCCTCTTGGACTGCCGGAGCTTTTCCGGGTCAAAGATGCCGATCACACTGCCGTCCCGCAGACTCAGGTCCTCGCCGATATTTACATACATGTGATCTCACCGCCCTGTATCCGATATTGCCTTCCCAGTCCGGTCAGTCCCCGATCGTCACAGCAGGTGATCAGGACCTGACCGCTGCCCAGCCGACGGATCACATAATCCTGCCGCATGGGGTCCAGCTCCGAGAGCACGTCATCCAGCAGCAGCAGCGGCTCCTCGCCGCAGTCCCGTCGGTGCATCTCCCGCTCTGCCAGCTTGAGAGCGATGGCCGCGGTGCGGGTCTGGCCCTGGGAGCCGTAGCTCTTGAGGGACAGATCCCCCAGCAGGGCAAAAAAGTCGTCCTTGTGGGGACCGCTCAGACAGCTGCCGCTTTCCAGCTCCGCCGGCAGGCGCCGGGCCAGGTGCTCCCGCAGAAGGCCTGTCAGGGTCTCCCGATCCGGCAGGGGATCCGGCACACAGGAGACGGTCCTGTATTCCAGCCGCAGCTGTTCCCGCCCGCCGGATAGCTCGTCGGTATACCGCCGGGCGATCTCGTCCAGGGCCCGGACACAGGCGTCCCGATAGCCGATGAGCACGGCGCCGTAACGGGCCGCCCGGTCGTTGTATTCCGGCAGGAGTTCCGCCAGCGACGGGTCCTCTGCCCGGTCCCGGAGGATCCTTCCCTTGCGTTCGATGACGCGGTTGTATTCCGTCAGGGCCGCGGCATAGGCGGGCCTCAGCTGACACAGCAGACGGTCCAGCACCCTCCGTCGGGCATCCGCTCCTCCCCGAAGCACAGAGAGGTCCTCCGGACAGAAGATCACTGTCCGGAGGGGATTTTCCAATTCCGACCAGTTTTTCTTTTTGACACCGGAAAGCTCCAGGATCTTCCTCCGACCGGAGATCAGCCCGACACGCAGGCTTCGTTCCCTGCCGCCTGAAAAAAAATCCGCATTCAACTCCGTAAGATCGGCGCCGAATCGAGTCAGCTCCGACGCTGTCCGGGTGCGGAAGCTGCTGCCCGAGGAGAGGTAGCCCACCGCTTCCAACAGGTTGGTCTTTCCCTGGGCGTTCTCGCCGGTGATCAGGTTCACCGCCGGGTCAAATTCCACGACGGCTTCCCGGTAGCTGCGCCAGTCTCTCAGCTCCAGCCGATTCAGGTACACGGCGCTGTTTCCTCCGTGACCCGGACGGAGCGGCCCGTCAGGGTGACCGTATCTCCGGGCCGGAGCTTTTTTCCCCGCTGGAGGCAGACGAGACCGTTGACCCGCACCTCACCCTCCTGGATGAGCTGCTTGGCCAGGCCCCCGCTCTCCGTCAGGTTGCAGAATTTCAAAAAGGCATCCAGGCGGATGAATTCCGTGTGGATCGGGATTTCCTCCACCGGGGTGTTGTAGATCGGTTTGAGTATGACCTTTGCCATCCTGCCGCCTCCCCGCTCAGGCGCTCAGACGGACCGGAAGGATCAGGTACAGGAAACTGCTGTCCGATGGGTCCGCCGGATACAGCGTCATGGGACTGCCGGCGTTGTCCAGGCCGATCATGACCTCTCCGTCCTCCACAGCCTTAAGGGCCTCCAGCAGATACCGGCTGTTCATGCCCATGTAGATGCCTTTTCCGTTGCCGGCATAGGAGCAGGTGTCTTTGGCCCGGCCCCGAACGGTGGCGGTGTTCATCTCCACGCTGCCGTCCCCAAAGTTCAGACGCAGGGCGTTCTGCGCCGCGTCCTCCACCATCAGATGGAGCCGCTCCACACAGTTCCGCAAAGCCGCGGTATTGACGCACAGGTTCACAGACCGCTCCGAGGGAACGGCACTGCGATAATCCAGGTATTTCCCTTCCAGGATCCGGCAGACGACCTCGGTGCCTCCCAAAGAGAACATCAGCCGCGTGTTGTCGTACTGCAGCGTGACCGGCTCCTCCTCATCTTTGAGCAGCTTTTGAATCTCCCGCAGACCGGCGGAGCTGACCACAAAACGTCTCAGTTCCTCGTCCTGGGGCAGGTCTCCCTCCAGAGGCTCGGAGCGGACCGCGATGCGGAAGCCGTCCAGCGCCACACTGCGGGCAGTTCCTTCCTCCAATTCAAAAAGCACACCCTTGAGCAGGGGACGGTTGTCACTGACAGCGGTGCAAAAGACCGTACCATCGATCATCCGTCGGAGGCTGTTTTCCGTCACGGTCAGGGAGGCCCGAGCGCTGACGGTGGGCAGGTCCGGGAACTCAAAGTCATCCAGAGCCTTGATGGTAAAGTGGGCAATGCCCGCCGTGATCTCTACATTAAAGTCCTTGTCCATTTCCAGCGTCACATCCTCGTCGGAGGGAAGCTTGCGGACGATCTCCCCAAACAGGGGATTGGGCATGACACAGCCGCCTTCCTCCAGGATCTCCGCGGAGACACGGGAGGTAATGCCGGTCTCCATGTTGTAGCCGGAAAGAAGGACCCGGTCCTTCACTCGGAGCAGGATGCCTCCGGTGACCAGGTTGGACCCTTTGGCGGGAACCACTCTTGACACGATAGAGATCGCGTTGTTCAGGTCCTCCCGTGAACAGATAAATTTCATGCGGACTCCTTTCTCCCGGTCAACCGGGTTTTGCACATCGCTTTTTTTTCTTTTGCCTGATTCTTATAGAGAAAAAATATAATAGGTAGAAGCAGAAGAAGTAGTGCAAAACTTTGTGTAAAAGTCAGAAACTCCTCGATTTTTTGCGGGTTCTGGGAAGTTTGATTTTCCACAGCTTTCCACAAAAACACAAAATTTTGAACAGGGGGAAAATCAAAAAAAGAGAAAAAAAGTTTTGCACAGGGTTTTCCCTGTGGAATTGACAGCCCTTCTGTGCAAAGA